>Ga0335395_10001588_pt1 | contig 14207 bp, 9 predicted proteins | sample MAT02_FD_205744 | JGI IMG/M metagenome (GOLD analysis project Ga0335395, IMG submission 205744) | Freshwater microbial communities from Lake Fryxell liftoff mats and glacier meltwater in Antarctica - MAT-02 (spades assembly) (version 2) ...
GTTGTATTTGGGATTTTTCTGAATCGAAAGCGAGAGTCACTCAAAAAAATGATCGGCGATTATTCAGGAGTGATTTTGAACTGCGATCGAGCCAAGATGTACTTTGATGGTAAACGGCTGCAGTGGTACTGGGCACATTTGAAACGTGACATCCAGAAGCTGATCGATTCTAGCGACAATCAAGTCAAACGATTAGGGCACGATTTAATGCGACAACAAAAACTATTGTTTCAGCACTGGCGAAGTTTCAAAGAAAAAGCGATCTCATGGGAGCAGTTTCAAATGGAAGTGGCCCCGATACGCGAGGAATTTGATAGCTTACTGCAGCGTGGGATATTCAGCGGGAACAAGCGATTGACGGGGATGTGCAAAGAACTCCAGCCTCGCCGCGATTGGCTTTGGACGTTCACCGAAGTCGAGGGTATCGAGCCGACCAACAACACTGCCGAGCGAGCTTTACGCCCTGCGGTGATCTATAGGAAATTGAGTTTTGGTACCCAAAGCGCCTCGGGCAGCCGTTACCTCGAACGAATCCTAACGGTGTCTGAAACTTGTCGCCTTCAAGGTCGTTCGACGTATGGCTACCTGATCGCAACAATGACGGCAAAATTCGCAGGTGAACCATCACCATCGTTACTGCCTACGACATCTCAAGCCGCCGCTGCGTAACCAAAAAATAACCCGCTTACACCGATCCGTGAACGGTTACCATGCGAGGTATCAAGCATGAAGGCATGAAGGAGCGAACATACTGTGTCGGAAATATTTTTTAATTCTCTCGAAATAAATGTCGCATTTCCGCATGCGCAAGCCTGCGTTGGCGGCTAAGAAATAGTTCTCGCAATACTCCGATTTGGCACACGAAAGATTTCTAAAAAATCGCTTTGAGTCTATTGCAACCCGTCGATTAACGTCTTCTACTTGAGTAATCACTCGTGACTTGCAGTTTGCTAATCGCGGTAGCAAGCAACAAACCATCCCGTGTCCGGCTCATTCGGTTCATCCCCCGTTTTGAAGGATATTTTGATTATGGTTCGATTTTTGCCTCTCTCTCTCTCTCTCTCTCTCTCTCTTGCGCAGTGATGCATTCCGATTGGTTGCGTTAACTGCCGCAGCGATTAAGCGAAATGCGTTTCGCCAAGCTTTGATCGGAAGCACTCGCTTTCAAACGCGGTCTTCGCATCGATCCGTTGTCGAATCGTTGGAGCCTCGCCATCTAATGGCTGCCGTTCCGTTTGCCATGGACGATCCCTTGTATTCCACGCCCGTCAGTACGGATCTTGTGATTTCGAGTACTTCGCAAGGGATTGTTAGCAACGATTTCGAGATGGATAGCGCTGGTTTGGTCGCTTCCGTAGTGGCTAGTCCATCACACGGGTCCATCGTTTCGTTCAATTCCAATGGTACATTTACCTATCGACCCACTACGGGCTACAGCGGGCCTGATAGCTTTACCTACAAGGTTTCAAACGGATCCGTTGATAGCAATGTCGCAACCGTTTCGTTCCAGGTTGGCCAAGTGTTTGGACCGCGAACTAATCTCAACGAAATCCCACTCTCGAACGCAAACCTAACGGGCGCAAATTTGCTGTCACAGCCGCTCACTCTGGGCCAGCAACTTATCTACAACAGCAACACAGAACCGCGCCCAGTAATCGCAATTGAGACCAGTCTGCAAGCTGGTGCGAGCGTGCCGACCAGTATCGAAGCACAACTGTCTTTCGGCGGCATAAGTGGTTCGACCGTAACCTACAGCACTTCCGGGCTATCGACAGGGAATCCTTTGCGATTTGCACTTCAAGTCGACGGAGCAAGCTTAAGCACGGGTTACTATGATTACACCGTAACGCTAACTGCAAAATACTCGGGAAGCGCCGATGTGGTACAAACATTTACAGGTTCCCAAGCTGTCATCAATCGAAATGCCAGTGAATTTGGGCGGGGCTGGTGGCTAAATGGGCTCGATCGCCTCATCACCAGCAGTTCCGGTGCATTGCTCGCCAAAGCCAACGGCGATGGATTGTGGTTCAAGAAGACCGGAAGCGTTTGGGAACCTGCTCTCGGTGACGGGAGCTTTAGCACGCTAACGCAAAGTGGTTCGAATTATGTTCTAACGGCCAAGACTGGCAACGTTGCCAATTTCAATTCGAGTGGGTACTTGACTTCCAATGTCGATCTCAATGGTAACACTTGGAGTTACTCGTACAACGGCAGTAACCAGCTAACAACCATCACCGATCCGTTTAGCCGAACCTACACGATCTCGTATTCGTCCGGCTACGCAACCTCAATCGGCGACTTTGCAAGTCACTCGTCGGCTCTCGCGTATAGTTCTGGCAAACTGACCAGCGTGACGTTGCCAGATCCCGACGGTGGCGGTGCGTTATCGGCACCCGTTTACACATACGGTTATGATGGCACCACATCCCTGCTCAACTCCTTCACGGACGCGAGGAGCAACGCGACGACCTTTGCCTATAACAGTACGAGCAAGCGATTAAGCCAAATTACACGCCCAGATTCAACAACATGGACCTTGGTTCCCGTACAAACCATTGGGCTAAAGACGGGGACCGGGAATAGCTTGACCGCTCCCTCTGCGGCGCAGGGAACGATTACCGATGAGGTTGGTAGCGTCTGGTCGTTTCGAGTCGACCGGTTCGGAAATACAACGGAATTGACCAATCCTGTTTCTGCCGTGACCGCGACCTTGAGAGATCAAAATGGTCTAGCGGTAAAGATAACTGAGGCTGACCCGGACGGTGCCGGTTCGCTCACTAGTCCGATTACGCGGTTCGGTTACAACTCTTCGGGCGACTTGGTACGGCTACTTAATACTGATTTAACCCCATTGTCGTTTACTTACAATTCTTTGCATCGGCCATTGACGACAACAGATGAGGTTGGCCGCGTTACGACGATGACCTACGATGCCTATGGAAACATGCTGACCCGGACGGACAATGCGGGCAATGCATGGACTTATACGTACACGTCTCGAGGCCTAGTCGATATCGAGACGTCGCCCGATCCGGATGGAGCAGGTTCGCTCTCAGCTTATGTTACCGACAATAATTATGATTCGTACGGAAGAATTACAACCAAAACGCTGCCTAATTCCAGCACCCTCACCTACACCTACAATTCGTCCGACCTCGTCGCAACGGCGACCAATGAGCTCGGATACGTTACGAGTTTTTCCTATGACGCTCTCGATCGACTGACGACGATAACCAAACCTGATCCAGACGGTGCTGGAGCACTCAGCTCGCCGGTGCTCAGTTACGAGTACAATGCCGTTGGCTTACTAACCAAAGAGACAGACCCACTAGGTAACGCAACGAGCTACACTTACAACAATCGAAACTGGCGAACGGTTACCACACGTCCTGACCCGGACGGCGGTGGCTCGTTAGCATCACCAACTGAAACGAAGAGTTATGACGGTACCGGGCGTGTACTCACATTCGTCGATTCACTCAAAGCGCCTTCCGAAGGCAGCACGTATACCTACAACGGTGCAGGATACCTTGTTAGCGAGGCTGGAGCTCAAATTTCCAACTCAGCAACCAACCAATATGACGCGTTAGGCCGAATAACGCAGTTAGTCAAAAACGGCGTGAAACATAACTATGAATACGATATCCGAGGACGATTGACACAGGATACAGTCACTCTGTCTGGCTATGTCGATGAAACCATCAATTATGTAACGCAGTTCACTTACAATCAAGCGGGCCAGAAAACAAGTCGGACCGATGCAAATGGTCACACCACGACCTGGGACTACACGACCGCCGGTTGGCTGAACTCCGAGGTTAAGCCGGATCCGGACAGCACCGACGCAAATTTTGGCCCGACGACCACTTTTGGCTACGATGCACTTGGCCGTCTGACCGCGGTCACTAATGCCAATGGAAACATCACCAATTACGAAGTAAATTTTCGGGGCCAACAGACGAAGATTACTCTCCCCGACCCAGACGGAACCGGTGGGCAAACGAGCCCTATCACAATCTCTGCCTACGATAGTGCCGGTTCGCTAACGAGCGTTACCGATCCGCTTTCGCACGTGACGTCTTACACGTACGACGGTCTTGGGCGTCAATTGACAGAAACACTACCAGATCCCGATGGCGCAGGAGCCCTTACCGCGCCAGTGACGACGGTTGCGTATAATGCCGCTGATTGGGTGACCAGCGTGACCGACGCGCGCGGTGGCGTTACGACGAATACGTTTGATAATCTCGGTCGTATCGCGACCGTAACAGCCCCCGACCCAGATGGTGGCGGATCGCTGACTAGTGCTGTGACCACTTACACATACGGCAGTCGAGGATTGGCCAGCATTACAGACCCGATGAGCCGAACCACCTCTTTTGGCTACGACAGCGAGGGGAATGTCAACTCGGTTACGAATGCTCAAGGCAAGATTTCCACGAAGACCTACAACGCCGAAGGATTGCTGGTCAGTGAGTCGACTCCTGACCCAGATGGTTCGGGTTTTCTATCAGCGGCCACAACGACATACTCGTACGACTTCATGGGGCGCCTTGGATCGAAAACGGATGCGGGCGGCGGCACGACATCCTATACCTACGACGGGGTCAACAATCGCCTCTCGCTGACGGACCCAACTGGTAATGACACGACTTGGTCGTACGACGCGCTCGACCGAACGACAATTGAGACCAACGAACTAAACAAGGCCCGTTCGTTCGTCTACGATGCGATGAGCAATTTAACTCGGAAAACAGATCGCAATGGCCGTGTGACCCAATACGATTACGATCAGCTCAATAGGCGGACGACGGAGAAATGGCTGACGGGTACTTCGCAAACGCCCTCGATCGCCATTGCGACCACGCAAGAGGGCGGATCCGAGAATGAAGTGCAAACACTTGGTTACGAAGATTTCGATGGTGGGTTTTCTGGCACATTTACGCTTAGTTACGGTGGTTATACAACAGCCAGCATCAACACTGGAGCAAGTGCCGCATCAGTAAAGTCAGCCCTCGAGGCTTTAACCAGCATCGGCACAGGAAACGTATCCGTGGTGATGAGCCCTGCGAGCTACAGTGCAGAATCCTGGATAATCAACTTCAAAGGAACGCTCGCCGGTGCCAATCTTGCACAGATGACCGTCAATACGTCAGGCGTTTCGTCATTCGGATCTCTTACTAAGATCGAGACGACGAACACCAACGGACGCGCAGCGCAAGACGAAATCCAAACCGTTACTCTCGCCAACGCTACAGGAGGAACCTTTCGACTAGCGTACAAAGGGCAGACCACCATCCCAATAGCCTACAATGCAAGTGCAGCAAGCATAGATTCGGCGTTAGAGGCGTTGAGCACCGTTGGTTCGAGTGGAGTAACCGTATCGTTGGCGTCAGGAGTCTATACGATCACATTTGGCGGCGGCAGTCTCCACAATACCAACGTCAACTCGCTCCAGGGCGATGTATCGACCGCGACGTACGGAACCGTTGACCGAACTATTTCAACGATCTACAATGCGGCAAGCCAGTTGACGCAAGCAAGCGACCCGTCGGCCACGATTGATTACACATTGGACAATCTCGGACGAGCCACTTCCATCATCAACACGATCGCTGGGCTAACACCCACGGTAACGTTCGATCAGACTTTCAGCACGGGTAGTGACCGAACTCAGTTGAAGGCTAAGATCAGCACCACTAACGATTTCAAAACAGACTTTACGTTTGACACATTAGGTCGAATGACGGACATCCTGCAGCAGAGTAATTCAGGCAATGCGGTTGCGAGCAAGCATGTGACGCTTGCTTACAACAAGCTCGATCAATTCACGGCCTTTAATCGCTACGAGAGCACGGGCACGAGCAATCAAGTTGCATCGACGGATTTTGCTTACGACACACTTAATCGCTTGACGGACTTAGATCACAAGCAAGGTAGCACGAACCTAGCAACATACGATTACACGTATGACTATGCGAGTCGGATGACGGGTGTGAATTCGTCGCAGGACAGTCAAACGGATTACACGAACGACGCGACGGATCAATTGACGGGTGCCGATCATACTGGGCAAACCGATGAGAGTTATTCGTTCGATGCAAACGGCAATCGATCGAGCTACACTATTGGAAGTAACAATTTGATTACTTCCGACGGGACATTTAATTACGCGTATGACGACGAAGGGAATCGAACGACTAAGACGGACATATCTAGCGGTAGCTACACGACGTACACTTGGGACTATCGCAACAGGCTGACAGCGGTTAAGGACTACAACAGTTCGAATGTCCTGCTTAAAGAAACAACGTATGCGTACGACACAGCTAACCGCTTAGTGAAATCGACCTACGACGCGGACGGTTCAGGGAGTGGAGCAGCGACATCTCGTTTCTGGGCATTCGACGACGGAATCAATCCGCTCTTGGAGTTCAAAAGTGGATCAGCCAGCGACGTATCGCACCGATACCTATGGGGTCCAGCAGTCGATCAACTCTTCGCCGATGAGCAGCCGACAAGCACGGGTTCGGCAGGCAACGTTCTGTGGGGATTGGGAGACAACCTAGGCACGCTCCGCGACATCGCCGATTTAAGCGGTAGTACAACAAGCGTTACGAACCATCGAAGATTCGGTGCTTACGGAATCCTCGTCAGCGAGAGCAATAGTGCGATCGACATAGTGTTTGCATTCACCGGCAAGTTGTACGACGAGAATTCGAAGTTACAGAACAATTTGAATCGGTGGTACGACGCAGCGATTGGGCAATGGTTGAACGAAGATCCAATTGGATTTGCAGCGGGCGATGAGAATATTCGGAGGTATGTGGGGAACGGCCCAACGACACGAACGGATCCGAGTGGTTTATGGTGGTGGGATGATGACTGGCTTGAGCTTGGGTTAGGTGGTGTACTCGGCTTGCAGGGGCAAGAAGTTCAGGAAGCTGCTGGAAATAACATTGTAAGTAACCCCATATTCAACGCGCCGGGCATTATTTCGATTGTTGACCCAACACCAATTTCTGGTGCAGTGGACACAATCCTTGTGGGCACCTTGGAAGGAAAATCCATCTCGGATATGGCTGGAGACATTGGGATGGAAATAATCCCAGGCCCCAACCCCCGCAAGGGAAAGAAACTTGTTGGTGCCATTGATGACTCATTAAACAAAGTGCCCCCAAGTAGTGGAGCGGATGAGGTACTTAGCCGACTCGGTACAAGCAGGGAATCCGCAAGCCGGTTAGGGCGAAAGGCGGAGGAGGCAGAGAAGGTAATCGGAATCCACGGTGTGTCGGTTAGCGGTGCGACACCGACGTCACCAGCGTCACAGGCTGCACGAAAGAAAATTGCAGAGCAATTTAATGTCCACGACACGCCGACAAGAAACGACCCACTCCACAAAACGGTTGAACTGCCAAAGCCCGTGACTCAAGCGATTGCGGACCTCTTCAATAGTATATTCGGGAGATAGCAACATGACTATGACATGCTGTAGGCACCTCACGGAGTCGCGACAAGTGTTTGGTTCGCCGTTCGCGCGATTCGTAGTCACAGACTACTACGACGGTTTGCGGGCAGGCTTTGCAGAATGTGGAGTTTGCAAAACGGCGTACAAGGTCAATCTAGTTGATTGGGATTCCAACCAAAACCTACGAATCTTGCGATTCCAGCAAGTCGAGACTTCGCCGTTTAGAGTCATTGACGAATTTGGTGATTCATTTGATGCAAAATGGCCCTTCTTGATTCTTTTTGACAAGCCAGCAAATCGAGAATTGATTGATCGCTTCGAACGAATACCGGTCACGATGTCGCGAAAAGCACTTATGATTGCTTCCGAGAATGTGTCAGAATTGCTGCTTGCAGTCCAGGAATTAGAATCTGAGGATGCAGGCGACAAAGTTGATTGGTTTGCGAATTGGTCCTTACCGAGGGAGGATTTGCCGATGTAATTAATAGCCCTTCGCCCCAGTTAGACTAACTGGCGAAATTATTGAGCATTCGTCTCAAGGTGCTGCACGACGAGCTGCGCAGCGTGACGCAGGGATGGGAAAACATGGTGGGCGTCAACAACTTCCAGATCAACCTCTTCATCCAGGGTCACAGTCACCAACAGGTAAGCGAGGCGTACGGACTGAAGTACAAAGCACCGACAGCGGCGATGTTGTTCATCACGATCCACACGGAACCCGATATGACGATGGTGCCGTGACGCCTCCTCACTATGGTGTGGACAGGCCTGGACTTCCGACAGTACATCATACCTATCCATCCAACCATGACCCGAGAACAAATAGGTAACGGATGATGGTGAAAATAGGTATTGAACTGGGAACTAGCTCGAATAGGTATATCTACACCTATGTTCCAGAAAGCGATACGCTCACACTTGACGCAACTCTAGACAGTTCTTTAGCTCGGGTCAGCATAACTTGTGGCGACGACTTTGAGCTGCGAAATGTTTTGCCGGTCGTACTGCGAGAAGTTTCGGAAATCAATAACTGCAAATGGCAAATCTTAACTGGCTGGAGCGAGAGTGATCCTTATGTCACTCCCGCGAGGGCTAGACTGAGGGAAAAAAAACTAGTCCAACGTGGGTATCGGTTCGTTACCACGAAGGGATTGCGCATAGGTGCAAGCGAACTGCTTAGCGAACTCGACGATTTTTCTTATGAACAGCTTGTTTCGCGTACCAGCTATGCGTTGTGCACCGAGTCGGATATGTTCGCAAGCGAAGAATTCGAGCATTTTTTTGGCTTAGTCCAGAGCAGCGCTCGATCGCTTCCGGCCCCGAGTTCGTCTTCGATGCTTTTTATAGCGAATACAAAACGTCGAGTTCTTTTCGTTATTATCGGTCACAATGTTCGCCCTGGCATAGTGATCGTAGCGGGGATGCCATTTGAGTTAGACAGAATTTCAATCTTAAAAGACGCGTCAAACTCTATATTCGAGGGAGTTCACGCAGATGAAGTTTGGTCACCCTAACCCTGTGTCCCAAGTAAACTACCGGATGATGCTTTAGTCGTCAGAGGTGGCATGAACACCGCCCTGTGCAAAAAACTATATTTCTGATCGATAACAGATTGAAGCTTGGTTGCGATTTGTTCGGCGACAGTTAGAACTCAACTTCGTGTTGCCTCAGCCAAGGTTACAAGGGTCCACCCATCCAGCCATTGCGACCGCTCGCTGTTGGTGCTAGAATTTGAGGCACTGTTGCGTTGCTTGCCCGTTTCACTGTCATTGGCTGGGGGATTTCTTATGGCTAGACAAAACCGACGCGATATCTTCGATCCAAACGAAGTCGGTGCTTTCCATGCCGTTCAGAGGACGGTTCGCAGAGCTTGGCTCTGTGGACAAGATCCCGTCTCAGGCAAATCGTTCGAACATAGACGGACTTGGATTCAAGATCGTCTTCAAGAACTTGCGGCTAGCTTCGGGATTGACTGCCTCTCTTTTGCTGTCATGGTCAATCATGTTCATGTCATCTTGCGCAACAGGCCAGATGTCGTTGCTGGCTGGACCGATGAGGAAGTTGCAAAACGTTGGTGGCAGCTATTTCCGCTTCGCAAAAACAAGGACAAGTCGCCTGCCGTTCCAACTGAGAGTGAGTTGAAATTGTTCATGACGCCGGTGAGATGCAAGCAATTGCGAAGCCGACTTAGCGATATCTCGTGGTGGATGCGTGCGTTAGCCGAACCGATTGCCCGACGCAGTAATATCGAGGACAAATGCACCGGCCGATTTTGGGAGGGACGCTTTAAATGCCAAAAATTGGCTGATGAAACGGCTATTCTGGCTTGTTCGGCGTATGTGGATCTGAATCCAGTGAGGGCGGGTGTTGCCGAGGCACCTGAGAAGAGCCAATACACTTCTGTCTATGAGCGCGTTGAGTCGGAGAAGGCTGTACGCAAAGAAAGGACAAAGGCCAAACTGCAAAGGGAGCGGGTAGGTCGGCGACGGGCCGCATCTGCAACTAACCAAGCTGCGTTTGTTCGTCGAGACGACTGGTTGACACCGCTGACAGTGGATGAGCGTTCGGTTGCTTACAAAGGTGCGATGCCAAGTAAGACTGGCAAGCGGGCCAGCGATAAGGGCTTTTTGGGAATGAGTTTTGAGTTGTATTTGAAGTTGCTCGACTGGACTGGCAGGCAGATCCGACTTGATACCAAGAAGGGTCGCATCCCGGCTGAGTTGGCTCCGATCATGGAGCGGATTGGCTTGTCAGGGGAGTTATGGTGTGACGTTGTAAAACGCTTCGGCAAGATCTTTAAACGCGTGGCCGGAACACCTGAGTCGTTGGCTCAAGAAGCGATTCGTCGGGGGCGAAGCGGCTTCCGAACGGGAAGTTCTCCATTGCCAAGTGCTGGTTAGCGAATCTTTCGCGAGCGACTTGAGCGAAACACAGGTTGGTTAATACCGACGATAGTACTTCGTTGCGGTTTCTGAACTTTCCGAACACATTTCTTGTCTACTGGGCAGCGTTTTTCGGAACGTAGGAAAGTTGCATTCGCAGAGCATCGCTTTTTTCATTGCGGATAAGAGAGGCTAAAAACTAAGCCATCCCCATAAATAGCTGGCTGGCCCCATTCCTCGATCCATTCCTCGCTCGGCTGGCCCCATTCCTCGCTCGCGATCTCGTGGCACGGGCATCTCGCCCGTCAAAACATGGGCGGGACGCCCATGCCACTTGGCCTTAGCTTAGTTGAGCGACGCTCCGCGTCGCAGAAATCACGACGCGGAGCGTCGTGCAACTAAGTCCGGTATTACCATCAACCTATTCGCGAACGTTCAGCTCCAGTTTCCAGCTTTGATCGCTTCGCGTACTTTTGCACCAGAGCTCAAAGACCCCAAGCTCCGTAATCCGGCTTTCGAATCGAACCGGAACAACCTGCTCTCCCGCCGCTGCCGATAGCTCAACCTCGAGCGGTGATGTCTCCTCAAGCTCATTCTCCTCCCAGCCTTTCAAGTAGGTTCCAGGCTGGTCCTGCTTTCGCACAGTACTTGAGAAAAACCTGAAGCGACCTCGCTGCCCAACCTTGAGCCCCACCTCACGACTCTTAACCTCTGTTTGCGTCCCCTCCTCCATGCCCTGCGGCACGACACATAAAGCTTGCAAGGGCCTTGCCATCCCAGGAATCGCGGGCCCCGAGGACTCGATACCCACATAGTAACTTCGCGCTGTACCGCCACGGATTCGGACTCCCCCCTGCTGCTTCGACCAAGCGTAATAAGCCGCTCCGCATGCGACCGCTTGATCGAGATCCTCCACTCCACCCAAAACCACTGGCGGGGTGCCATCGTCACTCCAGGATGCCAATGTTTCTAGCATCCGATCCCGGAAAGATTCGGAGTTCAATACACCTCCATTGAATAACAAGTGCGTTAACCGAAGTGGAGCGTGCTCCGATCTGCGCAAGTGGTCACCCAAAAACGCGCCAACATGTTTGGTGATCGCAGTGTCCGATTCAAACGGCAAACCTATCTCCTGAAAACCACTCTCTCCGTCACGTTCTGGACGTTCGTCTGCGCCAACCAGAGGAAAGAAGCCGTCGACCAGAGTTCTTTCTACCGCTGATTTCTCAAGCTCAATCGAGACCGTTCCGCCGATCAGCTTGCTCCCTCGCCCCAGTACGTTCAACGGAAAGGTAGCCGGCGCGGAATCACCCTTGAGCAACGCCTCCTTGGCCAGCCGACAGGAATGCCAAAGCGATACGGACTGCCATGCGTTCAGCTTCGTTCCCTTTTCTCCGAACTGGATTGCGGCCACATGTGCCAAGGTCAAATCCATATTATCGCCACCGATCAGCAAATGATTGCCAACCGCTAATCGATTCATATTCAATTCGCCGTTCTCGGATTGAATTTGCACTAATGTCAAATCTGTCGTACCGCCTCCAACGTCGCACACCAACAGCACGTCGTCTTGTCGCAAAGACTTTCGCCAATGCTGACCGTGCGCATGAATCCAATTGTAAAGTGCAGCTTGTGGCTCCTCCAAGAATAGAAAGTCCTCAGGGAATTCAGCCGCCATCGCAGCTTGCTTTGTAAACTCGCGCGCTACCAAATCAAAGGACGCAGGAACGGTCAAAACAATCTGCTGTTCGCAAAAAGGGCTTTCTGGAAATTCAGCATGCCAAGCATCCACGAGGTGATTTAAAAAAGCGGTCGTAGCGGTGATCGGAGAAACCAACTCAATCTCTGCTTCCGATTCCCATGGCAAGATCGGCGATTGTCGATCGACCCGCTTGTTGCACAGCCAACTCTTTGCGGCAGCGACAACGCGATCAGGCTGCTCGCTTGCGATCCGACGCGCATACTCGCCAACAATTCCTACGCCCGTTCGGATTCCAGGGACCAAAACTGGGGACACACCACTTGTTGGGCGTCGCTTTCAAAAACGATTCGGAAACTTTTGGCGAATTGGGGGCTGAACGGTGAAAATGCGATCGACCGACAAACTGAGGAGATAGCAGCCCTCAGCCCGGATTTAAGAAAATCGACAGGCGAGCGATTGGCCTTGAGTGAAAAGACACGCAATCGCAACCTTAAGGGGCACAGCTAAGTTCCTGAAAGCTCACACTGCTTTTGTAGTCGGCTGGCCCAAGCGAGATGGACGCTTCAGAACGAAGACCGGCGACGCAGTTCGAGTCAAACTGACATTAACTCGCGCGTGTCATGGCGAGTCTTGTAGCGCCGCCCGCCATCGCGAGAACGATGAGCGTCAATCGCAGGCGGACGACCGGCGACCGCGTAGAACAACCGCCCAAAATCTTTCACCCTCCCACACCGGACTTCACCATTGATCCCCAGTCGATCAAACACCGGCTGTAAATTTACCGGAGTCGTACCGCTTTTGTCCGCCCGAAACTGAAGTGCCGTCCAGTCCAGTAAATCCACATAAGCCGTTTCGGTCATCGGCAAAAAAACTTTGTCGCTCGCCCGCCGACCGCCCGCATGGCAACACGGCCCAAGCGCATCGTGCAATTCATCAATCGACAACGGAGCGAGGTGACCATCGGGTTTCGCCGATCTAGATGGCGAAGAAACTTCAAGCCGTGAATCGTCCGACTTCGGGGCAGTTGCCTCCGATATTTTCGCTTCCGCTGTCAAATACTTCTGGGGTCAAACTTGGTTTTCGGTTTTCAGTAAGATACTTCTATGTCAACTACAACATATCGCAGCCCTACAGAGATACTCGGACGCGTCATTGATCCGCAGAATCCGTCATTTACGAGGGAAGCGGCTCAATCGGTTCTCGAACTGCAATTTCCACTAAGAGATGTAACCCGCCTGAACGAGTTGGCTGAAAATAACACTCGGGGACACCCACAAATTGCGTTTCTTACGATTTTATGGTGTCAAATTGACGACTATCGCCACCGCTTGCGGGTGTCCCCGGTTTTTGTCCCGTGTCGAGATAAATCTAGGCAAAAGAAATTGGCCGCAAGTCTGAAATCCATCAACGAAAAATTCGGCGATGATTTGCGGAGGTTGGCTCAATAGTTGGCAAGGATTGTTTACAATGAAACCTATCCGACATTCGTCATCATCGGAGGCTTTTGTGTCGATATCCCACGAAGAAGTTCTAAAGTCAGCGCCCTCGCTTCCCGAAACCGATCGCATACTTTTGGCGACCGAGCTTTTGGATTCGTTTGACGATTCAAAGGCTAGCTTTTCTGTTGATGATCCCTCCTTCCTGCAAGAATTAGAACGGAGAGCTAACGACCCTTCGCCAGGAATCCCATGGGAAGAAGTAAAACGCAGAATTGGAAGTAAGCTAAGTCGATGATTCGTTTTTGCTCCGAAGCAGCAATCGAAATCGAGGATGCGATTGACCGGTATCTCCCTAGATCCTTTGATGTGGCGGAAAGGTTCCATAGGGCCGTTACCGATGTTTTGCGGGAGATCGAGTCTGATCCAGCAAGATTTACAGATGGTTCCTAACCTGCGAACATCCAAGGATGATGAATTTTGACCGTGCAATTTCAATCAATAGAAGCTGGCCCATGAAAGCTATCTTATTCACCATATCAGCGCTGCTTGCGATGTCGCCATCGCTCCTGATTGCTCAGGTGCAATCACGCACCCTGGAGAAGCTTTCATCTTGCCAGATGGTTCAGGCGAATTGGGCAGACGGTGATAGTTTTTTAATACAGACCAGCCAAGGTGTTCAACACACGATTCGCCTGTACGGAGTTGATTGCATTGAA
>Ga0335395_10001589_pt1 | contig 14188 bp, 11 predicted proteins | sample MAT02_FD_205744 | JGI IMG/M metagenome (GOLD analysis project Ga0335395, IMG submission 205744) | Freshwater microbial communities from Lake Fryxell liftoff mats and glacier meltwater in Antarctica - MAT-02 (spades assembly) (version 2) ...
TCCACCAGAGGAAGCAACCCATATTCTCTCACAATCTCTATCCCAAGTTGTCCAGATTTTGCCTTCAGGCGATGGTGGAGGATCGTCAAGGTGCTGTTGATGCCTTCATGGATATCCACAGTTTTTAGATCCGACTGATCAAGACGGGAGAAATTCCGTAGGGAGGCCACAATCTGGCGAATCCGCTCCGTTCCTCCTTTCATAGAAGTAATTGTCTTGGGTATATCTTCTATCAAAAACTCCATATCCAAAGCTTTTGCTGCCTCTTGAATTTCTTGACTAGGTTGGGGATTGTCTAACTGATACAATTCCAAGAGGTTAATTAGGGCTTTGGTATATTCCCCCACATGAATTAAGTTGCCGTGGATAAAATTCACTGGGTTATCAATCTCGTGGGCAACTCCCGCCACTAGCTGCCCTAGGCTATACATTTTTTCCGTTTGAATTAGCTGGGCTTGAGTCTGTTGCAAGTCTTGAAGAGCCTGTGCCAGTTGAGTATTACTTTGCTGGAGTTGGAGAGTCCGCTCTTGGACTTGGTGTTCTAGGTTGGTATTGAGGGCATGGACTTGGTGGTAGAGTTCGTGTTGTTCGATCGCTAGAGAAAACTGCTGGCTGAGAGCATTAGCTAATAACTTATCTCCCTCAAGCCAAGGTTTGACTAGCCCTGTGACAGATTGCCGCCACAGATCAAAAGATTGCCGGGGATAGGACTGGCGCTCATCTGGATCAAACTCCCCTGCCCATAGGGTTTCTGAGTTAAACCCATCCCGGAAAATACTCAGATAACCAATAACTTGCTGCCGGACAACTAGGGGAATGATTAGTAAGCCCTTAATGGCATTAGCCCTAAAAGTTGGTTGGAGATTCCGTAAAGCACTTACTTGATAGATATCATCGATCGCCCACAGATGACAATTTTCAGCCTGAAAATGCTCCACCCAGCCGTGGTATTCCTCAATGGTGGGGGAGGGCGATCGCTCATGGAGGAGGGGTTGAGTCCCTGTGATAAAAAGTTTCGGCTCACTTTCCCCCAGATGAGGTACTCCTAAAAGTTGGGGTTGGAAAAATAACCTGCCCCCCGAACCCCCAAAGGCCACTACACTTTCTGTTAGGGCTTGGGCAAAATCTGCTTGGTCTAGGTTATGTAAGAAACAAGATATCCGATTAATACAAGCTTCTCGGTCAGCCTTCTCCTGAACTTGCGCTAAAATACTAGCCTGGGTAATGGCGATCGCCAATTGATCCACAATTAATTGAATCCCCTGTAAATGTTTCTCAGTAATCACATTGTGGCTGGCATGGTGAGAAACTAATAACCCCCATAGTTTTCCTTGCTGTAAGATTGGCACGCCCACGGAAGATTTCACCCCCATTACAGTTAAATATTCCCGATGGCAGGGATGCAAGGGTCGCAAAGTCCAGTCTTTTTGGAGAATTTCCCCAGTTTCAAAATTCCGCAACCGGCTCTGGCCAATCAATCCTAGCTCCACATTTACCACTGTCCGAATTTGGGCATCAATGTATAGCTGCCGAGCTTCTGCGGGAATATCATCCGCCGGGAAATTTAGCCCATGCAGGGAAGGTAGGTGGCGATCGCTCCCCAGATACTCAGCGATTACCTGGCCACTGCCATCGGGGTGGAATTTATAGATTTTGATCCGGTCAGTGCCTAAAAACTCCTGTACTTCCTGCGCCGTTGTATCAAGAATATTTTGCAGATCGATCGCCTGATGAATCCGGCGAGTAATTCGATGGAGGAGAATATCGAAGTCTAAGTTGACAATTTTTTCAGGTGATTTGGTAAGCATGGCTAGTTATAAATAAAAGTGTAGTCTTCTGAAATTCTTGGATCAGAAAAATGAATTTTGGTATTTTCTAAAAAAGTAATAGTTTTTTGTCTAATTTCGATAAAAGATAGAGTTAAGAGTATGATCCCCAGTTAATATTATATAGAGAATATCATACTACTTATTATTATAGTTATGGCAGGCTAAGGGCTTGATCCCCTTATTTTTGAGTCCATAAATATATTAGCTAAAGTAGCACTGGCTATCACATTACATATAACTAGTATACTATCTTTAGATTTCTGATCTATAAAGTTTTCTTAAGATGAAACAAGGATTTCACGGGTGCATTTCAGTTGTGTTTGCTACCCTATAATTTTGACCCTCATCCCCCACCCCCTTCTCCCAAAATGAGAGGAGGGGAGCAATATCAAAGTCCCTCTCCCAAGCGGGGAGAGGGCTTAAAGCCTTTGGCATATAAGAAAGGGGTGAGGGCTACATAACTGAGATGCTCTCGATTTCACTCTAGGCTTTCATGATTTTTATTATTATTAAAAGCTATTTTTTTGAATATACTTAAATCTACTTAAGTAATTACCGAAGAAGCCAAAAATATCAACTAATAGTACTTTCAAACTTTATAATTTATTTAGGACTTACGCATTAGCTACTAAATGTACGGGCAATTCATGAATTGCCCCTAGTTTCATCTCCGGGCAGGGTAAAGTGAAAAGTTGTTCCTTCGCCTAGGGTAGACTCTAGCCAGATACGCCCGCCGTAGCGCTCCACAATTTTTTTGCAGGTTGCCATGCCAATACCTGTACCGGGATATTCTTGGTAGGTATGTAAACGTTGAAATACTTCAAAGACTCGATGAAAATACTTAGAATCAATGCCAATGCCATTATCTCTGATACTAAAACACCAATAACTAGAGGATTTATCTTGATCGAATGTAATTTCTAGTAGAGGCGAGGTTTGATGATCACAAAATTTAATACCATTGCTAATTAAGTTTTGCCAAAGCTGGAGGAGTTGGGAGCGATCGCCCACCACCATTGGCAGATCCTTAGCCTTAATTACAGCCCCACAGGCAGCTATATCCCCTTGCAAATTCTCTAGCACCTCCTCTAAAATTTCCTGACAATTCACCGGAACCAATTCATTCGGCCCTGTGCCCAAACGAGAATAGTCCAAAATATTCTGAATTAATTGCTTCATGCGTAAGCCCGCATTACTAATCTTCTGGACATACTGTAATACTTCGGGTTGCAGAGCATCTTGATGTTTCAGGTTAATAATACTGGTATAGCCAAGAATTGATTGGAGGGGAGATTGCAAATCATGGGAGGCTGCATAGGCAAACTGTTCTAGCTCTTCGTTAGAGCGGATTAGCCTTTGGTTCAATTGTTTAAGATCTCTTTGTAACTGCTGAATCGTTAGTTGATGTTTCACCCTTGCTAAAACCTCCTCAACTTGAAAAGGCTTGGTAATATAGTCCACACCACCTACATCAAAGGCTTTAACCTTATCAAAGCCCGCATCAAGAGCGCTAATAAATATTACTGGAACTCCACAGGTATTTTGCGCAGCCTTGAGTTGTCGGCAAACAGCATAACCATCCATATCTGGCATCAGAATATCCAAGAGAATTAAATCTGGGGGAATCATTTGGCAAGCCTGAATTGCCATCTTCCCGCTAAGAGCTTTACGAACTTGGTATCCTTGGACTGTCAAAACCCTAGATAACACTTTGAGGTTATTGAGAGTATCATCAACCAGCAGGATATCTGGAGGAGAGTTTTCTCCTAATTGATTATTCATCTAAACCCTATTCAATTAGTTCAATAATTTCCTGAAACTGGAAACCTTTACTTAGTCCTGCTAAAACCTCAATAACAGAAAAATAAGTTGGCGGAATCTCTTGCAGCAGTTTTAATATTTTATCATCAGAACATTCTTGGGCTGCTTGATATAAGCCTAAACTCCAACCCTCTGGCATAATTAGGGACAATTCTGGCCATTTTTGCGAGAAAAGAGCTTTTTGGTTCTCTGATAATTGTGGATTAGGGGAATTATCTAGAGATTGATCTGCTTGATTAATATCTGGCTCTTCCCATTGTTCAGTTAAGTATTCAGCAATTTTTTGGAGTAGGAAGTCTTCCCTAAAGGGTTTATAAATACAATCATCACAGCCAGCAGCTAAAACATTCTGTCGATCGCTCTCCAGCACATTCGCAGTTAGGGCAATGATTATTGTCGGTGTAGAATCCAGGGCTGAATCTTGCTGTTGAAGTAGTCTTTCCTGTTCTCGAATCCACCGAGTTGTAGCATAGCCATCCATGATGGGCATTTGTAAATCCATCCAAATTAAATGGGGACGGAAACTTTGCCATAATTGCTGAGCAACTTCGCCATTTTCTGCCTCCCAGACTGTAAATCCTTGATGCGTCAAAATATCAACCAGTAATCGGCGGCTATCAGGATGGTCATCTACTACTAAAGCTCGATATTTTAGGCGATCGATAGCCAAGTCCCTCATTCTAGGGATGGGGGCAGGACTGACAGGCTCTGAATTAATTACTGATGCTTTTGTTTGATTGATTTGATTGGTTTGATTAAGGGGAAATATTTCTTGATCTAGAGAATAACAAGGAATATAGAAACTAAATACTGTACCTTGGCCTACCGTACTTTGTACCCAAATATCACCCCCCAACTGCTCGACAAACTTCCGACTAATGGCCAAGCCCAAACCTGTTCCCTGTTGAGACCTATAACCAGTCATGGTTTGCATAAAGGGTGTAAATAGTAAGGGTATTTCTTCTGGGTCAATTCCAGATCCCGTATCTGTAACTGTAAATACTAGATAAAATATTTTTTCTACATTTTCATTATCTAAGTTTGCAGAAATTTTTGAGATGGGGTTAGCGATCGCCGCCTCCAAAATTGCCTGATCTATTATCTGATCTGGCAAGCCTTCTATCAAAGTAATCGCTAGACTAACTTGCCCCGCCTGCGTAAATTTCAGAGCATTACCCACAATATTTAATAAAATCTGCTGGAGTTTGCGCTCATCAGTTTCTATATAATGGGGGACTCCCGGTGCTACTTGAAAAATTAATTCTAAGCCTTGAGAATTTGCCTTGAGCCGGAATATTTCCTCTAAACCTTTTAGTAATAAATAGAGATCACAAGCTTCTAATTGAAGAGTAGTCTGCCCAGCTTCAATTTTAGACATTTCTAGTACATCGTTAATAAGTTCTAATAAATGTTTCCCTGCCCGATTAATAATTCCTAAGTATTCTTGGTGTTCTGGGTTGAGGAGTCGATCGCGCTCCATAACTTGAGTAAAACCTAAAATTGCATTCAAAGGAGTGCGTAGTTCATGACTCATATTAGCCAAAAAAGTACTCTTGGCCCGGTTAGCAGCTTCGGCAGCTTCTTTTGCAGTTTGCAGTTCAATTTCTACCTGTTTAAGATCTGTAATATCTGTAGAGCAGCCAATAATTCCCTGAATATTCCCCTCTCCATCTAGGAATGGGCTGATAACTGTATAATAAACTTTTTTTTCTCCCCGAAAGTTAGTAACTGATTGCGCCTCTAAAATCCGGGATTTTCCTGTAGTCATGACCTCTTGATTAGTTACCAAAAACTCATCTAGCGGGAAAGGCGATACAACCATTTCAATCTCTGATTTATTTAAAAGATTTTCCATAGTGGTTCCATAGATAGCAGCAGTAGCAGCATTAAGTAATAGAAATTCACCTTGTCTATCCCTAACAAATAATAAATTCGGTACAAGATCAATTACTTGGCGCAGAAATGCTCTTTGAGATTGAATTTCTATCTCTGCTTGCTTAATATCTGTGATATCCATGGCCGAACCAATTACCCCTTTTAAGACACCTTGAATATCTACAAATGGCTCAACAATAGTTTTATACCAACGAATTTCTCCCTGCCTATTAACGATCGTTTGACTAGGATAAATTTGGCGTTGTCCAGTCTCCATCACCCGGCGATTATTGACCAAATACGTCTCCATTTGTTCTGGAGGCATAGCAATAAATTCATTTTCTCGACGACCAATCACTTCTTCTATCTCTACCCCGTAAATAGCAGATCCAGCTTGATTAATCGTGACAAAACGACCATCTGTATCTTTGACAAAAATACTATTAGGAACCACATCAAAAATTTGCCGTAGAAACGATCGTTGATTCTCTAGTTCTATTTCTGCCTGTTGACATTCTTGACGTAAGGTAAATAAATTTTGATCTAGCCACTCTTTAGAGATATTTTCTTTCTCTATATTCCTATTTTTAGGACTAGGATTATTTGCTACAGAATCAAGTCTCTGAGCTTGCTTATTTCCCCAGCGAACACTGAGGAAAATTATTATTGTAGATAACCCTAAGGAAAGTAAACAAAACATTAAAGTTTTACGGTTGTTAGCTTGGATTTCTGAAATAAATTCCGATTCTGGAATTACTACCACAGTTAACCAATCTAAACCAGAAACATCTTGAATAGAATCGACTTGAATAAATTGTTTTTGCCCATTAATAGTTATTTCTGTCTTATTTTTAAGAAACCTATTATGTCCAAGTTTGGTAAATTCTTGCTGGTGATTTTGAATATAAATTCCAGTTTCCCGGACTAGATTATCTTCACTTTGCTGCACCTGTACTCGCTTAATTTGCTTAGTTTGGTAAATTGCACAATCATGGGAACAGGCAATTAGTTTACCACCACGCTCCATAATAAATACTCGTCCTGACTTGCCTACACTTAAACTGTGAAACAACTTATCAAATTCCCCCATTGCCACCGCATCCCCATTAATTTGATTCACTAGCAATAGTTGGTTAAGATATTTCTGGAGATAAATATTAACTCGTAAACTATTTTCCTGCTGTATTTGACTAGCAACTTGAGTAACTTCCTGTTGTCCAGACTGAAAAGAAAAGTATCCCGTTAATATTACAGTTGCTATAACCTGTAATAGAAAAGGAAGGGTAATAGCTGTAGAAAGAGAAACTCGGCGCAGAAAGTTGGGAATCATTAGAGCAGATCAGCATTAATATAGGTCTCTGATCCAAAATAGCAAAGGAGAAGTGTATTTGTCTGGACTTCTGTTACCAATTACCACGATTATCTCGAAAATCGAAATTTATATATATTTATGAAGGATCAATGAGTACATCTTGGCAACCTCAAATTACCGCTGATGGTTCTGTTACTTTTTTTTCACCAGAGTTTACGGAAACTTTTCATAGTAGTTCTGGGGCAAGGCAGGAAGCAGAGCAAAAATTTGTCGTGCCATCGGGGCTAATGGCGATCGCTCAGCAGAAAGACCAGTTAACTATTCTAGATGTGTGCTATGGTTTGGGCTACAACACTGCTGCCGCTCTAGAGGCGGTATGGGCAGTTAACCCCCTTTGTCGAGTTGAATTGTTTGCCCTAGAGCTAGATAGGTCTGTTCCCCTAGCCGCCCTTGATTTTCTCTCTAGCTATTCGTCTGAAGTTCAGGAGCATCTAATTACTTTGGCTAACCATCTCGAAGTTAAGACTTCCCATTTACACAGTAGCCTTAATATCGGTGATGCCCGCCAGACATTGCCAAAAATACCCGCCAATTGGCAAGCAGACATAATTTTTCTTGACCCTTTCTCTCCCCCCAAATGCCCTCAACTATGGACAGTGGAATTTATAGCTCTGCTGGCTCGATATCTAAAACCTCAAGGAAAAATTGTCACCTATTCCTGTGCCGCAGCAGTACGTCAAGCCTTGGTAATGACAGGATTAAATATTGCTTCTACTCCTAGTGTGGGTAGAAAAAGTCCGGGGACGATCGCCAGTCCGACAATCTTAGATTTTCCTCCCCTAAACCAAGCTGAAATAGAATATCTGCGTACTCGTGCTGCCATCCCCTACCGGGATCCTCACCTAGAAGATGACGCAGCTACTATTATTAAACGTCGTCAACAAGAACAACTAATTTCAAATCTTGAGCCTACTAAGCAATGGCAGAAACGCTGGAAATGACAAAATCAAAAATTAGAACCCGAAAATCAGAAAGAGAACCGACGACTTGCCGTGTTTCGTCTCGGTTCTCTAACTGGTTCGCTCCTCACACAAAATTATATTAGTCGCTGTTGATCTATTTGTCAACCCCTTTAAATAAACTTTTAGCAAGTTTCTATATGATGTTCTAAAGTTGATATTATTTTTGTAGGTTAAATGAAATTTATCCCAACTCCCCTAGCCGGGGCTTATATTATTGATCTAGAGCCAATTAGGGACGATCGAGGTTTTTTCGGGCGATCGTACTGCCAGCAAGAATTTATCCAGCACGGCTTAAACCCCCATCTTGTCCAATGCAATATTTCCTCCAACTCCCACCGGGGAACCTTACGGGGAATGCACTATCAAATAGCTCCTCATCAAGAGGAAAAACTAGTCCGATGTACCAGTGGCAGTATTTATGATGTGATTATTGATCTGCGCCCAGATTCAGCCACTTTTAAGCAGTGGTTTAGTGTGGAATTAACCGCAATTAATCACCGTTCCCTTTATATTCCCAGAGGATTTGCCCACGGATTTCAGACCTTAGAGGCCGAAACAGAGGTTTTTTATCAAATGTCGGAATTTTATCATCCTGAATCGGCTAAGGGATTGCGTTGGAATGATCCCGCCTTTGCAGTGGAATGGATTTTAGAGACGGTAATTATGTCCGATCGAGACCAGTCCTATGCAGATTTTTAAGAACAAAAAAAGGTCGTGCTAAACAGGTAAGGATGTCCCCCACAGCGCGGGGGACATCTTTACTCGAAAATCATTACTTATTTAGGACTACCCAAAAAAATACCCCCTTAAATAGGGGGCAGGAGATATCTACCAGCTAGATTTAACTACACCGGGTAATAGTCCCTTGTGCGCCCATTCTCGCATCACATGGCGAGATAACCCAAAATCTCGATAGAAACCACGGGGGCGACCAGTGACCCAGCAGCGGTTCCGCAGACGGGTAGGAGCGCTATTGCGGGGAAGTTGTTGAATTTGGCGATGAATAGCCAATCTTTCCCGTTGAGAAGTTGCCTGTTGAAACTGATCCTTCAAGTCTGCTCTGGTTTCAGCATATTTATCTACTAGAGCTTGGCGCTTTTTTTCGCGCTCAATCATACTTTTCTTAGCCATTATGCCTCTTAAATAAGTCGTAAATCATAAAAATTGTGCATCTAATCATAACCCATTTTTACGACGTTCGCACCGAAATCCCATTTCTTGCCAGTCGATAAATTTTACTTTCTTCAGGGGAATAATTTCTGCACAGACGGGCTGATGGAACTGACTTAGCACTGCCCAGCCTAAGCTCCTACCCAGATCGATCGCTGTTTTCCAGTCTTCTTCCTTATTTCCCGGTGCTACCACATCAGGAATAATATCCGGCTCTACCCAAATTCCTTGGGAGCTAAGCAGAATTTTTGCCATCCATAAAGCTCTAGGAGTGTGACTTTGGGAGGTAATTAGTTTTATCTTGTGGACTCCCCATTGCTTGAGGATGGGTATACTAAAATAAAAATTATCAAAGGTCGATCGAGCGCATTTTTCTAGCCAGACTTTTTCCATGGGTGCTTGCTGGAGTTGGAACATCATGTAAATACAGGGATCAGCAGAGCCTTGGGAAATCAAAATAGGAATGTTGGGGTTAGCGATCGCCACCTGAGCAGCATAAATTTCCCGATGAATCCCGCCTCCTAATACTAAGAAAGCATCAATTTTTCCCAAGGCTACATTTTGCAATCTCCACCAATTAATCCCTAGCCAAATAATTAAAATCAATCCTAAAATAGGTATTAATTTAGCTAGAAATCTCAGTAATTTCTGGAACTTTCTGAACCAGTAGCGAGAATTTAGGCAGACTTCATAATTCATATTTTATACAGCACTTTCTAATTTTGTTTGGGACAGGCAAGGGGCTTAAGCCCCTTGTTCTACAAGATGAAAAGAACATATTGTGCCCTTCATGGGTTTGCAAAGTGCTGTAAGTAGGGGCGCAAGGCTTTGCGCCCTCATTTGTTCCTCATGTACTCCTCATTTGCACCCTAATTTGCGCTCTAATTTACCCTAATTTGCGCCCTCAATAATTGAGACTATAATCTATGTTTCTGTAGCAGATTTGTCACCATATTTAAGCAGAAGAGCGATCGCTATAGTTACGGTAATAATTAACAGCATACTTAAGGCAGAGCCAAAACCCCAATTTTGAGTTGCCCCTAAGAATTGATTGTAGATTAATCTTGCCACCGTCATGCTGGAAGCACCGCCTAATAATTCGGGGTCTACAAAATCTCCTAGGCAGCCAATAAATACTATCAAACAACCAGCTAATATCCCCGGCATGGTTTGGGGAATAGTGATTTTTGAGAAAATTATTGAGGGTTTTGCTCCTAGATCTGCGGCGGCCTCTAGAACTCGGAGATCCAGCTTTTCAATGGCAGCATAGAGAATTAGTACCATAAAAGGTAAATAACTATAGGTCATACCGATGAGAACTGCGGCAGGTTGGTTTAGTAATTGCACCGGGGGTAAGTCTAGATATCCCAGCACAGAGTTTAATAATCCCGTAGGCCGCAGAATAGAAATCCAAGCATAGGAACGCAGTAGGGAAGAAGTCCATAGGGGCAAAATAAATGCTAATAGAATCAGGTTCCGCCATCCTTTAGGTAGCATCTGTCCTATCCAATAAGCTACTGGAAATCCTAAAACTAAACAGCTTAGAGTTGTGCCAACGGCGAGGAGAAGCGATCGCAGAATCACCCGTAAATATATATCCTTAAAGGCAGTTAAATAATTATCAATCCCGCTAGGTTCTACTACCATTCCCGGCTTAATATTAGGGACTAAACTTAACTGGAAGATCACAAAAGTTGGCAATACTAATAACAAAGTTAACCATAACCCAGAGGGTAATAATAAAACTAAGGCATCAAAAAAGTTTCCCTGCCCCTGATCCTTTAGCTTCGGTTCCTTAGGTTTCTTAGGTTTCTTTTCTGGTTTATTTTTTTGCTGTTTATTGCTTTTAGTTTTAGGCATTATTTATCAAAAATTTAGGAGTTATCTTGGGTGCATCTCAATTGTGTTTACTACCCTATAATCTTGACCCTCATCCCCCATCCCCTTGTCCCATTTTGGGAGAAGGGGAGCAATATCAAAGTCCCCCTCCCACCTTGGGAGAGGGATTTAGGGTGTAGCTTGCTTCCCGTAGGGTGGGCTGCATAACTGAGATACTCCCGTTATCTTGCTTAACGTCAGTTCGGGTTAAGAAATCCCCTTCATCCCCTAACCCCTTCTCCCACAAGGGGAGAAGGGGAGTAAGAGGTATTTTTCTTGTTCCCTCTCCCAGAACGGGAGAGGGCTAGGGTGAGGGTTCTAGATTATCCCGAACTCACGTTTGCTTAGGTTCATAGAAAATCAATCTATTGCCATCGGGATCATAAATATATAATTCCCGGCCGTGACTAGCTGTAATTATATTATCTACAGGATAGTCGATCGCTTTCAACTCTCTAATTACTTCAGTCAAATTTGGTACTTGCAGGCAAATGCTCATACTCCCAGTCTTAGTTTGGCCAAATTCTGGATGCTGATCGGGCTTGGGCAAAAAAATTGCTAAACGTAATCCGGGTAGCCGAAATTCTGCATAAACCCCCGGTTGATAAGGATGGGGTTGTTGCCCTAGGATTTGGGTATAAAAATTTACTAGAGGCTCAAAAGCGATCGAACCCAAGGCGACAAAAGCCTCTGTACATTGCCAATTCATAGAGATATCCTATTCAAAAACCACTGTCCGATTACCATAAACTAAAACTCGGTTCTGGAGATGCGATCGCACTGCCCTCGCTAATACTACTCGCTCCAAATCCTTCCCCTTACGGACTAGATCCACCACCTGATCTCGATGGCTGATCCGTTCCACATCTTGTTCAATGATTGGCCCTGCATCTAAGGCTTCCGTGACATAGTGGGCTGTAGCTCCAATAATCTTCACCCCTCGATCGTAAGCCTGCTGGTAAGGATTTGCCCCGACAAAAGCTGGTAAAAAAGAATGATGAATATTAATAATTGGTTTGGAGAATTTATTAATCAAGTCTTGACTAAGAATCTGCATATACTTGGCCAAAACCACCACATCAACCTCATATTCATGGAGTAATACCAATTGCTTTAACTCTTGATCTAGCTTATTTTCTTTGGTAATCGGCAGGTAGTGATAATCAATCCCAAATTGGGTGGCAACTTCTCCCAAATCAGGGTGATTACTCATAATTACCGGGATTTTCGCCCTCAACTCCTGTGCCTTATGCCGCCAGAGTAGGTCATAAAGACAATGATCTTGCTTGCCAACCCAGATAGCCATGCGGGGCAGGGTATTAGAAAAATGCAGTTGCCATGTTGCCCTTAGGGGTTGGGCGATCGCTTGAAAAGCTGGGGCAATCACCTCTTGAGGTAAGTTAAAACCCTCTAATTCCCATTCCACTCGCATTAAAAATAAACCAGCCGCAGCATCGGTGTGTTGGTCTGCATGGATCACATTGCCACCATTGGCATAGATAAAATTGGCAATTTTGGCAACTAGCCCTTTTTGATCTGGACAAGAAACTAATAATACTGCGGTAGGTTTCATAGGAAAATTAGCGATCGACTATAATAAACTCGAAATACTAACTATAAAACCAATTTTATAAATCTCATTCTATGAATACTGATTCTTTTTGGCAATCAATCCAAACTGGCTTACGGGTTTCCTTAGGAGCAACCGCCAGCATTTTAGAAACTCTCCAAGACCCCCAAAAGCGTCAAGAAAGCTTAGTCATCCTCCAAGCAGAACTCCACGATCGGGTACAGGAATGGGTTGCTAAGGGAGAAATGACGGAACAGGAAGCACGAAATTTTGTTGATTCCATCCTCCGGCAGCAGGGCAACAACAATGCTACCCCGGCAAATAACCCAGAGGAAACTGCAAAAAACAACCCTCAGCAGTCCCTAGAGGAACTCACAGACAAGATTGCAGATCTCCGGTCTGAGCTAGAGAATCTACGAAATACTGACCAACAGTAGACATTAACAATCATTCGCAGCCATTAATTAATAGTCATCAGCCAATACTTGATAATTGGTTAATGATTATTAACTAAGTGCTTATTAATTATTAATCATTGTCCCAAACTTCAGAACCCATTAGGTCAGCAATACGATCGCGGAGTAGAAAGTTACAGCGCTCTAATTCGCACTCTACACAGACCCAATCCCTTGCGGGGATGTATTGGCAGAGAACATAGATGGGTTGCTGGCGACTGATTACGCCTCTTTCTACTAGGTCACGAGCTTCGTCTTGTAGCACATCGATCGAATACTGCACGGTAGAGGTAGAAGGTATAGAAATAGTAGATGGCATAAATGGAGCAGATATAGCAGATACAGTTGGTTTAGTGGATAGCGTTGGTGTACTCATAAGATTTAACCTTGATTAACTAGCCTTAAGAGTAGTATAAGGCAATATTTCGTACCCTGAACAACAAATATATTTGGTATCCTGCCTTACAAATTCATGAAGTAATTAATATATTAAGCATCAGCATCCCTTGGGTCTAGAAATAGGGCTTGGAGGGCAATGGCTTGAGCTACTGGTATTTGGGCGTAAGTAAATACACTGGGTATGTCTTCTGGAACCAACTCCCGAAACCGTTGATAGGCATAGGGGCTACCATAAACTACTAGGGCTTGTAATTTGCCATTTTGTAAGATTTTTTTGACCAAATTTTGAGCATTATCTGTGGCCTCAGCACTACCCCGAAAAGGATTTCCCCGGATAAATAGCTGCAATAGAATTTGTTGCTGATAGTCTGCATCTCTTGGCTTATCAATCATGTCAAGCTGTGTACCGCTATTTTTATCTAAAATTTGTAGCCGATAGCCCCTAGCTTGGGGAATAGTAATAGCTGGAGTATTTCGTTTTAAAAAATCACAATCGATCGCCTCATCTACGTAGATAAGATTACAAAGATCCCAGGGAGCCATGTCAGGATTTCTTGACAAATTCAATGCAGTAACTTGGTCAATTTCTGTATCAAGTACTTCTTTATTAACTACTAAGGAATCAGCCAGAATACTTTTGACTAAGGCCAAACTAGGAGGTTGTGCCAGACTAGTGGTTAGAGGAATTTTGTTAGCTGATGGAGCCGGAGTAATTTTCTGTAAGGCAATTTTAGATAGGTCAATTTTAGAGACAAATATCTTTTGTTTCCCTTGCCAAATTCGCTGGACGCTTTGTTTGATTCTGCTTAAAGAAATCCTTCCTGAAGTGACTGCTGCAACTACTGAGGCGATCGCTT
>Ga0335395_10001591_pt1 | contig 14174 bp, 12 predicted proteins | sample MAT02_FD_205744 | JGI IMG/M metagenome (GOLD analysis project Ga0335395, IMG submission 205744) | Freshwater microbial communities from Lake Fryxell liftoff mats and glacier meltwater in Antarctica - MAT-02 (spades assembly) (version 2) ...
CGTCTCATCATTCAAAATATAGCCCGAAGCATCGATCACGCCATCTTGTCCATGGGTCGTGTAGGGATCGAGCGCAATATCGGTAATGATGCCTAAATCGGGAAACTGCATTTTTAATTCACCCACTGCTCGTGGCACCAATCCGTCAGGATTAAACGCTTCCTCACCGCGCAAACTTTTTTTAGCCATCTCAATAACGGGAAATAAGGCGATTGCCGGAATTCCGAGACGGCAGACTTCCTCGCACACCGGCAACAATTGGTCAATTGAGAATCGCTGAATGCCCGGCATGGAAACAATTGTCTCCACGCGCTTTTCGCCATCCAAAATAAATACCGGATAAATTAAGTCGTGCGCGGTGAGCGTTGACTCACGCACCATATTTCGTAAAAAATCGGTGCGGCGTAGGCGGCGCATGCGGCGTTGTGGGTAATTTCCGATAATCATTTTTTTCTAAATTAAACTATAAAAAGGTTGAAACATGCCGTGAACTTTTTGTATGCCTTATGCTCTATTACGTTGAAGCAATTATGCTTCCCCGCTTCTCCTCCCTGAGCGGGGCCTTCAATATAAGTACTGAAGGCTTTTGGGGCATAGGTTACCCTTTTTCCTATGCCCCATTTTCTTTTTTTATTGCACTCTTTTGATGCTGCGCCAGCATACTATTTTTGTTGTTATCCGAGCATTTCTGCGATGCGCTTCTCCGCCTCGATAACGCCTGTTTTTTTCAGCGCCGAAAACAACTGTGCGGTTGCGTTTCGCTTTGCACGCGCCAATTCGTCCAGCACCAGCTTAAGCGTTTTATTTTGTTCCGCCCGACTTAATTTGTCCGCTTTGGTAAGTAAACAGTGCACCGGCTTACCGGTCGGCTGATACCAATCGAGTAGACGAATGTCGCCGGGCTTTAGCGGATGCCGCGCATCCATAATGAGCACCAAGCCGCGAAGTGAGTCGCGCCCTGATACATAGCCCGCGAGGGTGTATTCCCAATGCGCTTTAACTGTCGGCGGCACTTTTGCGTAACCGTAGCCAGGTAGGTCTACTAGCGATTTACCGTCATTTAAGGCGAAGAAATTGATTAACTGCGTGCGGCCTGGCGTTTTGGACACGTATGCTAGGCGCGTATGGTTAGCCAACGTGTTGATGGCTGATGATTTGCCCGCGTTCGAGCGGCCAACAAAGGCGATTTCAGCACCTACATCAGGCGGCAATTGGTCGAGATCATGTGCAGAGGCGGTATAGACAACATTGGCAAACAGTTTCACAGCATGACCTTTTGTTTTTTAACGATGATGGGCTAAAATATTGTTTGTATTGCATGTTTCAAAACGATGGAACATTTTAGTAAGTTCCAGTGAGGCGATATCGCCCGCTTATAGAAGTAAGCCTAAAGGTTCGAAATGAAGAAATTGTTGAGTCTAATTTTTGTAACAGCCCTAGTTCCTTTCTGCGCACATGCGATTGACACCGCCGTCGCAGTTGCGGCAAGCGCTGAGGCCAAGACAGCGGTGGTAACAACTTATGCTGAACGGCTTGACCGCGGCAAACAAATAGCCGGTGCGGTTTGCCTAGCATGCCACGGGCTCAACGGCTACAGCCCGATTTCAGCCAACCCAAACATAGCTGGCATGCCGAGCGAGTATATCGCCAAGCAGCTTGAGCTTTATAAATCCGGTAAGCGCGTGAACGCTATTATGCAGGGCATGTCGGCGAATTTAACCCCTGCTGATATGCGCGCACTGGGCGATTATTACTTCGCACAACGTGGCACTACTGCCGCAATTGCGCGTGATAAAGCCTTAGCGGAGCGCGGGCAACAAATTTGGCGCGTTGGTATTGCAGAAGCCAAAGTGCCCGCTTGTGCCGGCTGCCACGGCGCTAGCGGTTTAGGTATTCCGTCGTCATATCCAAGGCTAGCAGGACAATGGCCCGAATATACCCACGCGCAGCTCAAAAACTACATTGCTGGCACACGTGCAAATACGCAAATGCAGACGATTGCTACGCGCATGAAAGAGAGTGATTTACTCGCTGTCTCTGAATATATCGCTGGCATGAGAACAAAATAACGCCGCCAAAAAAACAAAAGGCCGTTTTCTTAGCAGAAGCGATGTTTTTAATTTAAGCAATCGATTTGAGTCGCTGTTTTTACGCGGCCATGTTTCACCGAGACTGTCCGTTGTTACGCCACACTTATCGGTTCAAAAAACTTAACTTGATTGCAGCCCGCTGCCTTAGCCTTGTGCATTGCAATATCGGCGCATTTCATGAGTGTCTCCCGCGTAATACCATCTCGCGGAAATAGACTCACGCCGATACTCGCCGTTAGTATGGCAATGCCACCTTTGATGGCATAGACTTCGGCGAGACGGTTAACCAATTTATCGGCGACAATAGAGGCCGTTTCGCGGTTCGAAATTTGTGGCAACACAATTAGAAATTTATTCCCGTCAAGTCTGGCGATGAAATCGGAATCCCGCATGGTGGCCGTAACGCGGGAAGCGACTATCGTGAGCAGCTCGTCTCCGGCATCATGTCCAATGGCGTCGTTTACCTTTTTAAAACCATCAAGGTCAATGAGCATGACCGCAAACCCGCCTAATGCACGCTCAGTTTCCGCATTTGCTTGATTCAAGCGGGTATCTAGGTGCTCGATAACGGCCAGACGGTTAGCTAAATTAGTCAGTGAATCATGCATAGCTTGATAGGCAATTTTGTCGCGCGCGGCGATTTGTTCGAGGGAGAGTTTGCGGACGGCGCGATAAAAAATTTAGCATCAGCACCGCACTCGATGTTAACTCTATTATCCAGCGCTGTACTCGACCTGCAAATTCAATTTGTGCGATTTCCATATTACGCAACAGCTGCTTTGCATCAACTAATATCTTATGGCTATTGTTACGACAGTTCATGGCAAGATCATTTTATCGCCGCGTATGATCGATTGGGCCGCTTTAAACCTATCTTCGGCACGCTCATCTGTTATTTTTTTCGAGTTTAATTAAACTACTGATAGCGGCTTGTAGCGCTCTTGCCATGTTCCTTAAATCTGGCCAAGCATCATTATCTTTCACCAGATATTCTGCCTTTGCGCGCATGACAACCATCCCCATTAAGTAGGGTGCCAAAACTCGGCCATCGCCGGTAATGACGTAAGTTTGTACGCTATTGTTGGCTGACAATGCGGGAAAACGAATTAATTCATGCGACGACACGCTGTGCTTTATTCGCACCACGTTTGCGTTAGCATCAGTAAATTATGTAGCGCATTACTGGAGTCATTGATACGGCCTCAATCGCAACACCTGCTACTAGCAAAGTCGCAAGCGCGACCTGATTAGTGCTAAATTTTACAAGTATTTTTTCAACAATTTTTCAGCGTTTTTTGGTATTTTTTGTCTGCCTCAGAACGTTAACGACTAGCTAGGCTTTTCAGAAAGCTGCTTAAACGATTCTGCGGCACGCCGAATGGTTTCATCAATATCGGCCAAGCTATGTGCGCCCGACACAAATCCTGCTTCAAATGCTGATGGAGCCAAATATACGCCGCGCTCAAGCATGGAGTGGAAAAAATAGTTGAATCGTTCACGGTCGGAGGCCATCACTTCGGCATACGACGAAGGCGGCACCGCAGAAAAAAACAGGCCAAACATGCCGCCCAAACTTTTTGCCGAGAACGTAACGCCCGATTCCTTGGCGGCCGCCGTAAGTCCCTCGCAAAGCCTAGTTGTGCTGCGGGAAAGCGCATCAAAAAAACCAGGCCGCGAGATGATTTCAAGCGTTTTCAATCCTGCCGCCACGGCAACAGGGTTGCCTGATAACGTGCCCGCCTGATAGACCCCGCCCAATGGCGCCATATGCGCCATGATGTCGGCTCTGCCACCGAAGGCACCAATCGGCATACCGCCACCAATCACTTTGCCGAGTGTAGTCAGATCAGGTATCACCCCAAAATGCCCCTGCGCGCCGCCAAGCCCGACGCGAAAGCCGGTCATGACTTCATCAAAAATCAATATCGAGCCGTGCTTTGTACAAAGCTGACGCAGCGTTTGCAGATATTCCAGTGTTGGCACAACAAAATTCATGTTGCCCGCGATTGGCTCGATAATCACGCAAGCTAATGTGTCGCCGATTTTTTCAAAGGTATCGATTAGTTCGGCGGCGTCATTATAGGTAAGCACAATAGTATCTGCGGCAACCGCTGGCGGCACACCCGCACTACTCGGATTACCGAAGGTGAGCGCGCCGGAGCCTGCTTTCACCAGCAGTGAATCGGCATGGCCATGGTAGCAGCCTTCAAACTTAACAATTTTGTGACGGCCTGTTGCCCCACGGGCAAGCCTAATAGCGCTCATAGTGGCTTCTGTGCCAGAACTTACCAAGCGGACTTGCTCAAGCGAAGGCATTAAGCCGCAAAGCATCTCGGCCATGCTGAATTCCGCCTCAGTTGGCGCACCAAAGCTCAGCCCGTCAACGGCCTTATCTTGTAACGCTTTGACGACTTCTGGGTGAGCGTGACCCAAGATGGCAGGACCCCATGAATTGATATATTCGATGTAGCTATTACCATCAACATCCCAAAGATAGGCGCCTTTGGCTTTCTTAAAAAAAACTGGGGTGCCGCCAACAGAGCGAAAAGCGCGCACCGGCGAATTAACGCCACCTGGAATTAAGCGTTCTGATTTTTCAAATAGTGCGCGACTATTGGCGAATTTAGCGTCGGAATTTGGCATACATTTCGTCATAAATTGAGAAGAAGGGTTTAAAAGCGGCTCTGCGTGAAGTAGGATTGAAACGTGGCGACGCGTTCGCTTATTTCATCAAGTGGCGCTGACCATAAATCAGTAATAACGGCGGCGGCATCAGCCCCTACGGCCACAACTTCACCGACATTATCACGCGTGATGCCACCAATGGCGACAATAGGAGTAACAAAGCGTGCTTTAGCGCGATGAATCAAATCAAGACTTGCGAGATCGGCTTCTGGCTTGGTCTTTGAGACATAAATGCTTCCAAAGGCAATGTAATCGGCGTGCTTTGTTACCGCATCAATGGCGCGCGAAAAATCGTTGTAGCAAGAAATGCCCACGATGAAATCACTTTTGCCTTTCTTAGCGCGTTGTATCTGCGAATCTAAATCTTGTGTGCCAACATCGTGGCGTCCCCAATGCACGCCGTCAGCGCCAATTTCAAGCGCTAAATCAAGGTCGTCGTTAACGATAAATATCGCGCCAGCCGCATGCGCCATTTCGCAATATTGGCGCGCCTCGGCTAGTTTGGCCTGCTGGCTCGATTGTTTACGGCGATATTGCAATAAACCTAGGCCGGCATCGAATGCCACGCTAAGCTTAGCGGCAAGCACATCGCTGGCGCCATCTGTTGGCGTAATGGCGTATAAGCTTTTGATTGAACCGCTTGTAGATTGACGAATGACTGCTAACGTTTCAGGCATGCTCAATGCCTAGAGCCTGACGGCTCAACATCAATGGCGTGAGTGCGAGCCTTATCCGGCGCTGCAGATGTTGCAGGCGACGTTGAGGGTTGTTCGTGCGTGCTGTCTTGATCAATGCGGTTAACGGCGGCTTCTTTAATTTTTTCGTTTTCACTATCTTCGTCATCAGCTTCATCTGCTCCCTCCCGAGCCCAAAAAAGCCGGTCTGGAATAAACTGCCCCATGCCGGGACGAAAGCCAAATTTCAAGGTCTGCCAAGTGTATTCTTGCGCTTCACGTATCGCCTCTTCTATATCCAGGCCACGTGCAACAGTGGCGGCAAGTGCGGCGGCCAAGGTGCAGCCCGAGCCATGATAGCTGCCAGGTAGACGCTGCCATCGGTCCGAGCGTATTACACCGCGATCACCGTAGAGCGTGTTGATCACTTCTAAGGTTGCGTCGTGCGTACCCGTCACCAATACATATTCCGCGCCCATATCTGTTAAGCGCCGTACTAGCTCTTCATGACTGATATTTTCTTCATCATCTGCCTGCACCAAGCGTCTGAGCTCTAACGTGTTCGGGGTAATGATGGTAGTTTGCGGAATCAGCATTTCGCGAATCGCCTCAATTGCCTCTTCATTGGCAAATTCATCGCCGCGAGCCGATGACAATACCGGGTCAAAGATAAGCGGTATCTCAGGATAATCCGACACAATCTCGGCAATGATGGCGATATTTTCGATGCTTCCCATCACGCTAATCTTAAATGCCGCAACTGGAATATCTTCCAATATTGACCGTGCCTGGTCCGACACCCATTCGGCGTCGATTGCCAGTATGCCCTCCACCCCTGATGTGTCTTGCACGGTGATCGCGGTGATCACCGAGAGTGGGTGACACCCCATGCTCGCCAAGGTCAAAATATCGGCCTGTAGGCCTGCACCTGAAGAAGGGTCGGTAGCGGCAAAGGTTAAAACGGCGGGGGGTGCGGTAGAAGTAATGGCGGATTCAGACATAAGGTGTGTGCAATATAGGTACGTATAGATGCGGCGCAGTAAGGTGTAGTAGAAAGATGTAACGCAAACGTATAGTACGTGAGGATAACTATGCAACTACATCAGGTTAAACAAGTTAAAATTTATGAAAGTTCAGTAATATTGTATCGCCGTAATACGGCAACTTTTAAATGGTGACATGCTAGTGGTAGTTCACCAACCTGCGGCGACCTCTTTTGATACTGCTGTAACATCGCGAACCTCCCCAAGCTAAAACATAGTTAAAACATAGGCAATATGGCTGAGTTCAGCGCCACAATTATTATTAGGATGCCTCGCCATGAGTAATACCGTTGTTGCAAACAAAACTTGGATGTGTCTAGTGTGCGGTTTAATTTATGATGAAGCTGATGGTTGGCCGGATGACGGCATCGCCGCTGGAACACCATGGAGCGATGTCCCGGTCGGTTGGGCCTGTCCTGAGTGTGGTGCGCGCAAGGATGATTTTGAGATGGTAGAAATCTAGACGACGTCACATTTAACGAAGCGCGCCTCTTCGTTAACCCATGCTCGAAATTATTAAAAACGCGTAAAAATTCAGGGAAAACGCTATTGTTTTCGCCCGTTAAACACGCTAACCTCATCATTCATTTGTGAAGCATCATACATTTAATAAATTTCTTAGCGCCAGACTCTTTGCGGTCACTTCAGCCGTTTTCCGTCCAGCCTGACAATTATCAATAGGAATTAAGTCCGTGGCAGACGCAAAAACATTATCGGGGACTCGCGTTATGGTGATTGATGACTCAAACACCATTCGCCGTAGCGCTGAAATTTTTCTCATGCAGGCGGGTTGTCAAGTCATCTTGGCCGAAAATGGCTTTGATGCATTGGCGAAGATTGCGGATCATCAGCCTGACGTCGTTTTTGTCGATATCATGATGCCTCGGCTCGATGGCTACCAAACCTGCGCACTAATTAAAAAAAACGCCAAGCACAAATCTACGCCGGTCATTATGTTGTCTTCAAAGGATAGTTTATTTGATCGCGCCCGTGGACGCATGGTAGGCTCTGACGAATATCTAACCAAACCATTTTCCAAAGACAGCTTGCTGCGCGCCGTTGAAGCGCACCTGGCAATCCGCTTGGCACAGCAAAATGTCGCGTAATTACCACGTAAGCGCCACAAAAAGCATGAATTTTATGACACGCTGCTAGCATAGCGTACCCTTTAGTTTTTTAACGAAGTAAATTTTTCGAATGACAAGCAACGCAGGAGTAAATAAAATGGTTGTAAATAAAATATTAGTAGTTGATGACTCTCCAACAGAACGCACTTTCTTGGGCGGGTTATTAACCAAGGCGGGCTTTACGGTGATATACGCAGAAAGTGGTGAGGAGGCTGTGGAAACAACCAAGCGTGATCAACCTGAGCTGGTGTTGATGGACGTGGTGATGCCGGGCTTAAATGGTTTTCAAGCTACGCGTGCCATTACCCGCGAAGAGACTACCAAACATATTCCTGTCTTTATCTGTACGACCAAGGATCAAGAGACTGACAAAATTTGGGGCATGCGCCAAGGCGCCAAGGACTATTTAGTCAAACCAATAAATGCGGCGGAATTGATTAGCAAAATCAAAGCACTTAGTTAAGATTAATTTTCACTTGAGATCAGTTTAGACAACGCCATGGCACGAAAATCAAGTCTTCGTGAATTTCAACGCGCGTTAGCCGAGCGGCTGCGTGATCCGTCGAAGCTGCGGGCCTTTGCCTCAAAGCTTGGTTTTCAGGTGGGCGAAGAAAGCTGGTTTGTCAGCTTATCGGACGTAGCCGAAGTCATACCGATGCCGACTATCGTGCCCGTTCCGCAAACTAAAGTATGGTTTTACGGCGTAGCGAATGTACGGGGTAAGTTATTCTCGATTGCGGATTTTTCTGGCTTTCAGGGTGCGCCGCTGATTGCTGCAAATCTTGAACGTCGGGTAGTGCTACTGAATGACCGGCTACTTGAGGCATCTGGCATCGTGGTCACGCGCATGTTGGGTTTACGTAATCCGGATCTATTTACCCGTGACGCTTCGCTTGACGCTTCGCGCCCATGGATCATTGCGCAATATCGTGATGCCACGAACAAATTATGGTTTGAGCTAGACGTTAAACAGTTATCGAAACAAATGACGTTTTTAGAAGTAGGCGAGGAGGCAAGTAGTGCGACAACGGCAGCGAAAGTAACTACAGCGAGTATGACCGACACTTTATAAGCGTGGTTTACAAGCAAGTACAACTAAACTGGCGTTTGAATAACTAAATAAAGATTTTTTTACCACATCACCAGCAGCATCTCAACTAGCAAGCGATCTTTGCGGGTTGTCGTTTTTTGTTTTTATACCTATAAATCATCACTCATCGCATTAAGTACCATAGTTTCTTTGCGCTCAACCAAGATTTTTAAATGTTGATGCGCATTTGCGCTATGGTCTGGAGAATACAACATGGCCTTCAAACTACCGACCTCCTCGATTTTTAAAAGTAAGCCGTCGGCAAAGTCAGTAAGTGCTCCTCCGACCACGTTAGCTGGCGAGCCCATTAGCGCTGTTAAAGCGGCAGCCAAACCTAAAGAACCGTCGAAAAAAACCGGCGGGATTTTTGGCTTATTCAGCACGTCAGCGTCAAAGAAAAACGAGAATGCACTCACTAATAAAAACGCCGCCGCTGGGGCGACACGTGCCGCTGCAACCTCATTAGGACCGGACACTAATTCCGGGCTGGGCGGTAACTCATCAAATAGCAAGACCCAAAAAATCGCCGCCACGGTTGCCGCTAACAAGATCGCTAAACCAAAAGCAGGCTCCTCTGCAAGCTTCAGCATTCCGTTCATTGGCAAATTCTCCCCGCAAAAACAGTTTCAGGTGTTAGGTACGCTAGTGGCCACATTTTTTGTTCTGATGCTCGGCGCCATCGCGCTCGACATCAATGGCCGCGGCAATATTTCAACCTGGACTAACATCACTTCCCAACTACAGTTCCACACGCAGCGACTTGCTAAGTCTGCCGGTCTTGCCGCACGAGGCGATATAGGCGCATTCCCACAGCTACAAGATAGTCGCGACCAATTCCAACTTTATGTGACTGTACTGAGTGACGGCGGCGTCGCGCTAGGTTCACGCGTACCGACTGCTGCAATTACTCCTGAATTATCCGCAAGTGTGGCGCAGTTAACAGAACGCTATAAGCCGGCAGCATCTAATAGTACGGCTATTTTGGCGGCGAGAAATGACTTAACCAACCTTGGCCGTAGCGTTGCGCAAGTCCGTGCCGGCGCAGAAGAATTAGCCGGGCTATCGCAGCAATTAACGGTAGCGCTGCAGCAGTCCGGCGTGAATCCGATACAGGTGCTGAAAGTGAACCGACTGACGTTTTTGGCTGAGCGCTTAGGTCGCGGCGCGGCGGAAATTTTAGGATCTGAGATTATCGATCCGGAGATTACATTTTTGATGGGTCGTGATACTAACGACTTTCGTGATCTTGTAAAAGCACTAGAGAGCGGTTCGGAGTCTCTAGGTGTCGCCGCTGTTACGGGAGAAAATCGCGCGCGCGTCGCAAAACTGCGCGAGTCATTTACAAGCTTTGACAATAGCGTAAAACCGATTCTAGACAACGTGCAAAAGCTTATAGACGCGCGCCAATCTGGCCGTGCGCTACAGAAAAACTCTGAAGAGTTACTGTCAACGGTTGAAACCATGCAGGGCCAATTTACCGATTCAGCGCAGCGTACACCGCTCATTTTGGCACTGGTATTGGGCTTACTCATGTTGGCCGCCATCGCACTAATGGGCTATTTATATTTAACTAACGAGCGTAAGCGCGGTGTAGAGTCCGAGTCTGAAAATAAACGTAACCAAGAGGCAATTTTGCGCCTTCTGAACGAAATGGGTGACTTGGCCGACGGTGATTTAACTATCCGCGCGAAGGTAACCGAAGACATTACGGGCGCCATTGCTGACTCGATGAATTACACTATTGATGAGTTACGATCGTTGGTGACGGGCGTCAATAACGCGTCTACCCAGGTGTCTGCAAAGTCTCAGCAAGCCCAAGCGGTCTCAGTACAGCTGTTAGATGCGGCGGAAAAACAGTCGCGTGAGATTCAGTCGACTACCGAGCAGGTGCTTACCGTGGCCAATACGCTATCGTCTGTTTCTGAGAACGCAGAAGAGTCGTCTAAGGTGGCGATGCGCTCTCTGGCGGCAGCTGACAAGGGTCGTATGGCGGTGCAAAATTCAATCACCGGCATGAATGATATTCGCGAGCAAATTCAAGAAACCTCAAAGCGTATCAAGCGGCTCGGTGAGTCAAGCCAAGAAATTGGTGAGATTGTCGAACTAATTTCAGACATTACCGAGCAAACCAACGTGTTAGCGCTTAATGCGGCGATTCAGGCGGCGTCCGCTGGTGAAGCCGGGCGCGGCTTCTCAGTGGTGGCAGAAGAAGTGCAGCGACTCGCTGAACGCTCCGCTGAGGCAACCAAACAAATCGGCGCAATTGTAAAAACGATTCAAGCCGATACCCAAGACGCCGTTGCGGCGATGGAAAAATCCACCACTGGTGTGGTAGAGGGTGCGAAGTTATCAGACGCCGCCGGACAAGCCTTGACCGAGATTGATTCGGTGACAAAGAACTTAGCAGATCTGATTCAAAAAATCTCAAGTGATACGCAAACACAAGCAACCTCCGCCAATAAAGTCGCGCGCAACATGCAAGATATTTTGGAGATTAATCGCCAAACCACGGCAGGTACGCAACAGACTGCCTCCTCGATTAAAGACTTAGCCGACGTCGCCTCCGACTTGAAGGCATCGGTATCTGGCTTCAAGTTGTAATTGGTTAGCTGACCATAAAATTGTTAGTACATCGCTCCCACACAAGATAATCCAAAATGAATCCGTTATCATCGCCATCTCTAGATTTAGGGCCGCTATCGTGGGTTAAAACCGAGATTGAGCACTCGCTAGCAGAGGCGCGCACCAATCTTGACAAACTTATTGATGATCAAAGCGACCCGAAGGCGCTCAAAACGGTACTGACACATTTGCATCAAGTGACAGGCGCTTTATCGATGGTAGGGCTTGGTGCCGCCACACGCTATACCGAAGAGATTGAGGCGCTAGTGGCAAGCCTCGAAAGTCATGGCCTCACAAATGCCAAAGATGGCACCGCAACAACTGCAGGAGCGAGCCTATCCGCCGGCCTTGGCATACGTATTACGCTTGCCAAACAAGCTACCGGCACGCTATCGACATACCTAGATGGGCTCATGGTGGGTGAGCCAGATAGACCAATGTCTTTGGCGGTTTCCTATGTAGCGCTTAATCGCGGAAGGGGTGCAAATAACGCCGCCGAGAGCGATTTATTTTCGCCCGATTTAAGCGTGATGGTGCCGATGTCTGACGACACGGTGGCCTTGCCAAAGTCTGACATGCTGCAGGAGGCCGTCAAGCAGCGTCGCGGCTTGTATCAACTAGGATTACTCAAGCTATTGCGCGACAAGGACTTCACAGGCGGCGCTCGCGACATGCGAAATGCGACGCTTGCGATTGAGGCGCTACAACTATCATCGCCTACACGTGCATTTTGGTTTACCGCAAGCGGTTTTTTTGACGCCCTCTCGTCCAGCCCGACGGAAGCAGGCTCACTTGCATTGCAGCTATTCGGCAAAATAGATCAGCAAATTAAGTTACTCGCAGAAGGCGTCCAAAAAACGCCTGAAAAACTATTTCGTGATTTACTGTTAGTCATCGGTAAATCTAGCGCCAACACGGAACGCACCCGTAGCATCCGACAGTTATATCGGCTTGACGAATTATTAGCCGCGTCACCCGCGCTTGACAATGAGTCAGATGAATCAGCACAAGCATTGGTGCGCTCTTTACGCGACCAAGTGCAGCTGATCAAAGACAACTGGATGAAATTTACCAGCGGTAATCGGGCAGCATTAGAAGCGTTTTCGCAACAGGGCGAGACACTTGCTAAACAAGCGCAATTGTTGGCCAACACCAGCATGGCAGAGCTCCTGCGGGTGATAGGTTTGGTCGGGCCACATTTGAAAAAAATCGCCCTGCCAGCGAATGAAGTGCAAGCCTTGGAAGTAGCCACGGCATTGCTTTTTATTGAGTCTTCGCTAGAAAATTATAGCCGCCTATCACGTGAGTTCAGCCCACAATCGCAGGGCATTATTGGCCGCATCAAAGGCGCTATGTCTGGCACAACACTGCCTGCGTTAGACGCTTCTACTAATGCCATGATGGACGACTTTACTCGACGTGCGCAGGAGCGTTTACTAGTATTTCAGGTGGGCCAAGAAGTGCAGGTAAATTTAGCCACCATCGAGAGCACGTTAGATGGATTTTTCCGGGACCCGATCAAAATATCCGAGTTGCCCACGCTGCCACCATTGTTTTCACAGGTGCAAGGTGCGCTACTAATTTTAGAACTAGATGAAGCCGCCGCGCTAACCCAAATGCTACGCGAACGCGTGACACAATTTGCGTCCGGTGCAGTAAAAGGCGAGGGCGAAGATGCAGAGACGGTCGCCGAGGGCATTTCTGCGTTAGGGCTGTTTATTTCAGCTTTGCAGCAAAATGCACAGGATGCACGTCAGCTACTGTTGCCGGCGCTCATCCGATTTGGGCTGGCTGAAAAGCCCGCTGAGGCCGAAAAAAGCTTGCTCAAATCGCCGTTCACTACAGCCGTTGCCACTATTGCCGCTGTGGCAACGCCCATTTCAGAGGCGGATATCGATGTTGATAAACAAAAAGTGCAAGCGCTTTATGCCGATTGGAAAGAGCAGCCTGAAGCCACTGCCATGCGTGAGCAATTACGCGACGCCGTCAAAGAGTTAAAGCAAAACGCCGAAGTCTCGGGCGATAGTGATTCTGCAAAACGTTCTGAAGCCACACTTATAGCCATTGACGCTACATTCGACCCGTCAAAAACCGGCATGAGTGAAGCAATTGCTGAAATTGCACCCCAGAGACCAGCTGACGCGCCGAGCGCACAAATTGTGCAGCTGATTGATGCCCCCGCAGATAAGGTTGATCAAGAGCTGTTGGATATTTTTTTAGAAGAGGCCACTGAGGTTGTCGCTACCATTCGCGAAAATTTAGCCACCCTTAAAACTTCACCACACGACAAAGAGTGTCTGACAACGATTCGTCGTGGTTACCATACGCTGAAGGGTTCAGGGCGAATGGTTGGACTTAATGATTTAGGGGAAGTCGCTTGGAGCTGCGAGCAGGTACTTAATAAGTGGCTTAAAGACGATAAACCCATTGCAGCAAGCTTGACTTCGTTTATATCCGAATCATCTGACAGCTTTGCCAATTGGGTGTTAGCGCTGCAAACAAAAGGCACAGTAGATATCGATACCGGGCGCATTAACGCACTAGCCGATGCGCTTAAAAATGACCGCGAGCCGAGTTATACGGAGAACGAATCCATCGCACCATTAGCGCCAACGGAAGCGTTCAGTACTGAAACACTCGGCATGGCAGAGGCTAGGTCACCTAATTTCTCAGCAACACCTGCGTTCGCAGCGCCAGACATGTTTGAAGTTGCACACGAAGCTTCGTTAGGTGAAGCAGGAAACAAAGAGCTGCTGGACGCAACAGCAACAGTCTTCCCGGTTGCCAACGTCGTGACAACGGTAGCGATGTCAGCGGCGACGGATGGCGAATCGGTTGTATCG
>Ga0335395_10001593_pt1 | contig 14161 bp, 11 predicted proteins | sample MAT02_FD_205744 | JGI IMG/M metagenome (GOLD analysis project Ga0335395, IMG submission 205744) | Freshwater microbial communities from Lake Fryxell liftoff mats and glacier meltwater in Antarctica - MAT-02 (spades assembly) (version 2) ...
CAATCATGCCAGATTTGGCGGCAAACGGGTTTCGGGCGATCGCACCAGATTGGATCGGTTATGGGCGATCGACCAAACCAGACAAACGCGACTTTGCCTACACTCCCGATGCTTTTGTTGAAGCACTCGCTGGATTTATTCAAGCTTTAGAAATAGACAGATTTCACCTAGTTGTCCAAGGATTTTTAGCTTCGGCTGGCATTCAATATGCTTTGCGAAACCCTGATAAAATCGAACGCTTAGTAGTCATAAATACACCAGTTTCAGCAGACACCAAATTGCCCTGGAAAATGCAGCAATTTGGGCTACCTTTCATTGGCGATATGATCACCCAAGATCCACTTTTAGTAGACAGAACCTTAGAAGGTGGCTGTCGCCAAATCATATCAGATAAAGATTTAGATATGTATCGTCGTCCATTTTTGAAGAGTTCACAGACGGGGCGATCGCTAATGAACACAGTCCGCAACATTCAATTGCCACAGTCAATGGCAGAAATTGAATCCGGCTTTCCAGGATGGACTAAACCAACCTTATTTGTGTGGGGATTAACAGACCCTTGGCTGAGTATGGAACCAGCCCAAAAGTTAGTTACTTCTTTGCCCAATGCAGAGTTAGTTAAACTGGATCAAGCAGCGCATTATCCTCAAGAACATTGGTCAGAAAAAGTTGGTGATGCTCTAATCGATTTTCTGCGCCGAAAAGAGGTAAACTAAGTTTTTGTACCTAACTTTTGGTGCTGGGTTAGCGAGGCAGAGCCTCTGGATCTGCGCTTCCAGGCAGAGCCGGGGAACGAGAAAGCCCTTACCCACCTGATGTCAGCTCGTTACAAGCAATCTAAAATCTAAAATCTAAAAATCTAAAATCCATATGACTCGTCCCCGTTCATTTTTTGCCTTGATCATGTCATTTATGATGGCATTTCTCGTTAGTTGCAGTAGTGTCGAAGCCAAAGTTCCAACTACTTATACAACAGCGCAGGTTCAGCAAATTCAGCGTTATGTTCCTAGTCTGACAGAATTGCGATCGCGCATGGACAACCTAGGAACCCTAATTCAGAAACGCAAGTGGATTGATACCAAAACTTACATTCACGGGCCTCTCGGTGATTTGCGCGGCGCAATGAAAAGTGTTTCTGCCGTTTTGTTGCCTAAATCTCAAGCACAAGCTGTTGATTTAACCAAGAGTTTGTTTGCTAATTTGGTTAACGTTGATATTGCTGTTAAAGACCTTGATTATGCAAAAGTGACCAGTAGTTATGAGAAAGCAGTCAATGATTTTGATGCTTTCTTGCAGCTAATTCCTAAAGCTTAATCACTTTCGAGCTACTGCTTCCCAGGCTCTGCTTGGGAACCAATGTCCAGAAATTAGGATACGGCATTGCCTTGGACTCTATCATTCCTAAAATCCAAAATCCAAAATCTGAAATCGATTAATGGTTCGTGTTGCAATTATTGGATGTGGTATTGTTGGAGCGTCGATCGCGTTTGAACTCAGCAATTATCCCGAACTGAAAGTCACTGTATTCGACAAACAACCGCCGGCACAAGCATCCACGGGTGCAGCCCTCGGAGTTTTGATGGGAGTAATCAGCCACAAAACCAAGGGCAGAAATTGGCAGTTAAGGGAAACCAGCCTTCAACATTATGAAACTCTGATTCCTGAATTGGAAGCAATGACGGGGCGGAAAATTCCTTTTAATAAACAGGGAATTTTGATGCTTTGTGCGGAGGGAGAGGATTTAAGTAAGTGGGAAAAGTTGAAAGCTACTCGCCAGTCTCAGGGTTGGGAGTTGGAAATTTGGGATTTGGAGCAAGTGCGCGATCGCAATCCTCATCTTAACCTCAATGATCATATTATTTGTGCTATTTATTCGCCTCAAGATAGACAAGTCGATCCAACTGCACTAACTCTCGCTTTAGTTGATGCTGCTAAGCTCAAAGGAGTTAATTTTGAGTTTGGGGTAGAAGTTCAAGCGATTACTGATTTAGATTCTCAGGTGTGTCAGATTCAAACAAGTTCAAGCAAACTAGAATTCGACTGGCTAATTATCTCGGCTGGCTTGGGTTCTTCTGCTTTGACAGCATCATTAAATCAATTAGTTGATATTCGCCCGGTGTTGGGACAAGCGCTACATTTTCGGTTACAAAATCCTGTAGGAAATTTTGATTTTGCACCAGTAATTACTTGCGATGATGTCCATCTTGTGCCTTTAGGAAATCAGGAGTATTGGGTGGGGGCGACAGTGGAGTTTTCCGTAAATGGCGGGGAAATTCAGGCGAATGCTAGGATGTTGGATGGGGTGTTTGAAAAGGCGATCGCACTTTATCCAGCTTTAGCAGCAGCCACAATTCTGAGGCAATGGTCAGGATTGCGCCCGCGCCCCGAAGGACGACCGGCACCAATTATCGATCGGCTCGGTAACAGCAACATCCTCATAGCCAGCGGTCACTACCGCAACGGCGTATTACTCGCCCCCGCCACAGCACACACAATTCGAGAAATAATTTTGCAATAATTAACAAATGTTAATATAATTAAAAAAGCAATTTATCTCTTATATTTCCAGATGTCCGAAAAACCTTTAGGTAAACCCCGCTCTCTATGGCGAGTAATATTATTATCAGTAGTTAGCTTGATGCTATATTACGGATGGTACAAGTGGATTATTCAAGAAGAATTGCGCCGCTATAACGCAATACGGTTTACTTAACGCTGGAGAGGATTTAAGATAGTAAAAACCGGAGGATTCATTTTTATGCCAGTACCTCTGTGTTTAACTTTAGCGAGATTGGCGAGGGAGTTTTTAGACCGTCCGGGGTTGAGTCCAAGTACGCAGCGTTCTTATGAGTCAACTTTGATGCCTCTGCTGGGTCATCGGGGTCGATTGCCGATAGAAATTATTAGCCGGACGTATTGAAAATGCGGTATAATTTATTTTGTAACTCCTTGGCTGTCTGTTCCAACAACTGTGTAAATCGTGACTGGGAGGAGTGTAAGGTAGAACCGCGAATTTAGAAAGTAACCAAAATTTTGAAAAACCTTGTTAAAAACCAATGCAGCCAGATTATCAAAAATCTCCCAAGTTGCCTCTCATCTCAGTCATTATCCCTGCCTACAACGCTCAAGTGAATATTAGCGCCACTCCACCTGCAAAGGCAGAGTTGTTTTATGAAAAAAGAAATTCAGGCTATTAAAACTCTGCTTCCTCTCCTCAGAATATACCCTTGGGCAATCCCGGCAATGATTTCCTTGAGTATGCTCGCTTCCCTTTCCGATGGCTTTGGTATAAGCTTATTCATTCCCTTTTTACAAACCTTACAGCAAGAACCAGCCCAAACTTTAACTGGCAATTATTTCATTGATTCTCTGATGAAAATATTCGTTGCTGTCCCTGAGAGCTATCGCGTCTTAATCATCCCATTGTGTATTTTAGTTAGCATCCTCATTAAAAATCTGATTGTATATAGTAATTCTATACTTTTTGCCTGGTTAAACTCACGAATTAGCAACCGATTACGCTGCCAAATTTTTAACCAAATTTTAACGGTTAGCTACTCTTTCTTAGAGCGCAGCGAATCAGGAAAGATTATGAATATTTTGGCGACAGAAAGTTGGCAGACCAGCAAAGCATTGAATATATTTGTTAACCTGATCTCGAATGCTTGCACGATTATTGTCTTGGCGACGCTGTTGATACTCATCTCTTGGCGACTCACATTAATTATTAGTATAGCGCTCTTCTTAATCTCACAGTTCATCCAGTTTGTAACGCGCCGAGTCAAACATCTATCACAGCAAGCTGTAGATGCTAATTCTCAACTCGCTGTCCGAATGTGGGAGGGATTAGGGGGAATGAGAGCCATCCGTTCTTTTGGACGGGAACCTTACGAGCAAGAACGCTTCGATCGCGCTTCCGAGCAGGTGCGAAACACCTTTTTGCAACTCGATATGCTGGGAGGGCTGATCAATCCGCTCTATGAAGTTTTTTCCGCACTCCTCCTGCTAGCAATTTTGGCGATCGCTCTCCTGCAAAACCAGTCAGCTATGCCAACACTACTGACTTTTTTATTCATCCTCTACCGCTTGCAACCCCAGGTACAACAGCTAGATATAGCGAGGCTAGGTTTAATATCTACCGCCAGTTCAGCAGAACTGGTGATGTCTTTTTTAGAGACTGCTGATAAACATTACATTCGCTCTGGTAATATTCCCTTTGACAAGTTGAAGCAGGCGATCTACTTTGAGTCAGTTTCCTTAACTTACAATCCAGAAGATCGACCGGCAATAGAGGATGTCTCCATCGAGTTCAAACGCGGCCAAACTACTGCTTTAGTGGGACCTTCAGGTGCGGGAAAATCTACGCTTATCAGCCTTATCTGCCGCTTTTATGACCAAACTTCAGGAGGAATTTATGTTGACGACTGCCCCTTAAAAGAACTAAATTTAACCGACTGGCGGAAGGGAATTGCGATTGTCAGCCAAGATGTCCACATCTTTAGCGGGACGGTGAAGGATAATATCGCCTACGGGCGCTTAGAAGCAACGGAGGCTGAAATTTTTGATGCTGCAAAACTTGCCAATGCTCATGATTTCATCAGCCAACTGCCGGAAGGGTATGACACGAAAGTGGGCGATCGCGGCGTTCGCCTTTCTGGGGGACAAAGGCAGCGCATTGCTCTCGCTCGCGCGATTGTCCGCGACCCAGATATTCTAATTCTAGATGAAGCAACGAATGCTCTGGATAGTATTGCTGAAAACTTGATTCAGGAGGCGCTAAATACGCTTAGTCAGAACCGCACCGTCATTGTTATTGCTCACCGCTTATCGACGATTGAAAATGCAGATAAAATTATTGTGATGGAAAATGGCAGGGCGATCGAACAAGGCAATCTCCAGTATTTGCTAAAACTTGATGGCCTCTTCGCCAAGCTTTATCACCTGCAACACCGCAACGTACAAAACTAATAGTAATTTGGTTAATTACTTATGCCTTATCCCATCATTGACATTGAAGTAACACAGCCCCTCCCAACTTTGACAATTGGTGAGGAAGATACGGGAATTGCCTTAGTAGTGCGGCGTAAAGATAAAGCTGTTGGTTTCATCATGCAGCCTCTTCCTCCAAAGAGCATTCTTTCTCCTGAAGATTTAGCTAAAACGATCGAGCGAGAAGTTGGCGCTAAGTTACTTCAGGAAGCGATTAGAGAAGAGTTAACTGCTGCCGAAAATGGCGATAACTTTCCGTCTCTGACAGTAGCAATTTGTACGAAAGATCGGCCGGAAAACCTGGCGCGGTGTCTGCAATATTTACTCAAGTTGCAAACACCTATTGCGGGTGAAAAGCTTGACTTTGAAGTCTTAGTAATTGATAATGCACCTTCTGATGAAAGAACGAAGGAATTGGTAGACTCTCTACCAGGAGTTCGCTATGCCAGGGAACCAAAACCCGGTTTAGACTTCGCTCGCAATCGCGCCTTACAGGAAGCAACTGGCGAAATATTAGCCTTTTTAGATGATGATGTTACCCCCGATCGCCAATGGCTGAAGGGCTTGATGGAAGCTTGGGCAGAAAATCCTGATGCTGGCGGTTTTACAGGGTTAGTGCTGCCTTATGAGTTAGTGACTGAAGCCCAAATTTTATTTGAAAGTCGGGGAGGTTTTCGACGGGGATTTGAGAAAATTCGTTATGGCAAAATCTTGCCCTACAATCCCTTATATCCCTGTGGTGCTGGCATATTTGGAGCGGGCTGCAATATGGCATTTCGCCGCGATGTTTTACTGAAATTAGGTGGATTTGATGATGCACTCGATACAGGTGCGCCCCTCCCTGGCGGTGGCGATTTAGATATTTTTTATCGAGTCGTTCGCGCTGGCTATCCCCTCGTCTATGAACCTCGCTATCTGGTGTTTCACCAACACCGCCGGGAATATGAAAAACTGCGCCGCCAGTATTGGACTTGGGGGTTAGGTTTTATGGCTTTTGTGGTAAAATCCTATCAGACCGATCCTGCCAAGCGATCGCAGTTAATCCGGCTGATCGCTTGGTGGATTGGCTATCAGTTAGATGAATTGCAAAAAAGTATCAGGGGTTGTCATCCTTTGCCCCCAGGCATGATTTTAGCTGAAATGTGGGGCGGTATCGTGGGACTTTTTGGCGAGTACCCCCGTTCTTTAAAGCGTATCGAACAGATTCGGCGGCAATTTGCCTAAAAAAAGGAGATTTGCTTCAGAACTTTATTTCGCCTTGAATGCAGGAAATGACAATTAGATTATGACTAAGCTTCCGCCCATTGATATCGTCATTTGTACTTATAACAATGCTCCCCTCCTCGACAAAGCTCTATTAGCACTTTCCCAACAGCAAGTGTCGCCAGAGTTAGAGTGGAAGGTGTTAGTGGTCGATAATAACTGCACGGATAACACGCAGGAAATTGTCGAAAAATATCGAGTGTCTGGAACAATTCCCTATCTTTCTACAGGCTCAGAAACACAGCAAGGATTAACCTATGCCCGCCACTACGGGGTTCAAAATACAACGGCTGATTGGATTGCTTTCGTAGATGACGATTGCTTCCTGGCAGAAGATTGGGTGGAGCAAGCTGTTAAATTTGCTGCGACTCATCCTGACTGTGGTGCTTTTGGTGGTCGAGTAATTTTAGATTGGGAAAATCCACAGCCTAAATATGTATTGAATTATGGGTACTCCTTCGCACAACAAGAACATGGCACAGAACCCCAAAAAAAATCTTGTCTTGTGGGAGCAGGATTAGTGCTGAATAGAGCAGCTCTGGCTCATACTGGTTGGATTGATAAACCATTACTGCACGATCGCATTGGCACCAAGCTGATATCAGGGGGAGATGTGGAAATTGCTTTGCGGATTTATGGCGCGGGATATGACCTTTGGTACACTCCTGATTGCCAGTTAAAGCACTTTATTCCGGCTAGGCGTACTTCTCAAAAATACCTGATAGATATTAACTACGGTCTAGGAACCTCTCAAGTTTTGGGCGATTCTCTACTTTGGTCTGGTTCTTATCGAGATTGGCTATTGAAATTTATTTGGGATGCAGTGAAAGCTTCCCAAAATATCGTAATTCAATCTTTAAGAGCGGCTTTGGGGCGGATGAATCCGGCAGAAGTGGAGATCAACAAAAGTTTTGTACGCGGTAAGTGGGCCGGAATTAACCGCATGATCCGCATGAGTCCAGAAGAACGAAGTTCGCTATTGGGACGTGCAAAATTAGTCGGTTAGCCACATCAATAAATCAATTGTTAGTTTAAGGTAATTTCTGTGAGTAACCCCTGGAAAGTTATTAATATAGAGCTAACTAAAGGCATTCCTGACTTGCCTTTGATGGCTGGTTATGGGGGCATTTACACCGTGTTTTGGTGGCATAATATACCCCTTGGTCAACAGGAGATTTTAGCCGATCAGTTGCCAATGTCAGCAACAGAATTGACTAATTTAGCGGTACAAGCAATTACTCCTACCATCGGCAGCCATTTGCTAGAACAAGGTTTTAAAGCGGCTTTGCCAGTTATTTCCAAGAATCCGGCACGCGATCGCCCGCCTGAGTTCCAAGCTCTAATGGCTTTGGAACAACCCCTTGCGAAGCTTGAGCAACACTTTTCAAACTTAAATAGTGAAACTGTTTCTGTTATAATCTGTACTAGAAATCGACCGGAACAATTAGAGAGATGTTTGCGATCGCTCCAAAACTTATCCCATCCTCCCCACGAAATTATTGTTGTTGACAATGCTCCCAGTTCAGATGCTACGCAACAATTAGTTGCAAAAATACCAGAGGTTAAATATGTCTTAGAACCTCGCCCTGGTTTAAGCGTGGCCCGCAATACTGGCATCCGTCACAGTACAGGCAATATTATTGCGTTTACTGATGATGACACGATCGTTCATCCTGATTGGATTGCCAGAATTGCTCAAAGTTTCACAGGCGATCTCGTGATTGCAATTACCGGGCTTATCCTACCAGCAGAACTCGAAAATGAAGCCCAATTAATTTTCCAAAAAGGTCATACTGGCTTTGGGTGGGGATACCGTCCAACGACCTTTGATACTCAATTTTTTGAGGAAATGAAGCCCTTAGCGGTTCCCGTTTGGCGCATTGGTGCAGGGGCAAATATGGCTTTTCGACGCGAACTTTTTGAAAAAATTGGATACTTTGATGAACGATTGGGAGCAGGTGCTTCTGGATGTAGTGAAGACTCAGAAATGTGGTATAGAGTGCTTGCAGAGGGGTGGTTTTGTCGCTATGAACCAACAGCAGTCGTTTACCACTACCACCGAGGCGATCTGGATAGCTTGAAACATCAAATGTATCACTATATGCGCGGACATATCGCAGCGCTTTTTGTGCAGTTTGAACGCTACAAACACTGGGGTAACTTGCGTCGCGTTTTCATCGCTTTGCCTATATATTATGTGAAGCGATCGATCGTGGGAGTATTAACAGGATTTAAAGGGGTAAATAGAACGCTATTTTCTGAAGTTTTAGGCTGTTTAGCTGGAGTACAATTTTATCTCCAGAATCAAAGTCGGAAAAATCACTAAATTTAGGTTTTATTGGAGAAAACTATGACAGCAATTCATCATTCAAAGATAATGGGAAACAAAGAAAAGTTGGGTCGTTTTTTATCTAACAACCCTTTTCCGCATGGTTTAACTCAAGGATTTTTTTACCGGGAAAAAATGCGAGCAATTTACCGCATTGCCCCTGACTTTCCCTTAAAAGAAGTATTAGAAATTGGAGGCGGTCAAGGTGGCTTGACGGCTTTACTCTATCCGCAAGCACAGATTACCAATATTGACCTCGATCCTAAGTATGTAAATGCTCCGTGTAACCAACAGGAAAAGGTGCGCTTTATCTGTGGTGATGCGACTAATTTACCCTTTCAGAATGATTTTTTTGATCTAGTAACGATGTTCGACGTGATCGAGCACATTCCCGATCATCAAAAAGCAATCTCAGAAGCGCTGCGAGTGCTCAAACCCAAGGGATTTTTATTAATTAGCACTCCCAATGAAAACTGGCGCTTTCCCTACTATGAATTTATGAAACCACTTTGCCCACCGGAAGCGGAGGTGATGGCAGAATGGGGTCATGTCCGGCGTGGATATACCCTCGATCAACTAACAGGATTAATTGGTTTGCCTTGCCAGAGTTCTGCGACTTTTATTAATCCATTGACAGTAGTCTCCCATGATGTTGCTTTCTCCCGTTTATCTCCTCTCAAACGCCAATTTTTTTGTACTGCACTCAGTCCTTTAACTTGGGTGAGTTATTGGCTACATAAACCTGAATCATTGGGGACGGAAACTGCATACGCTTGGCAAAAGCTAGCCTAATTAATTATAAAAAAGCCCCCTGAAAACCCTGTGGCTTGAGCATCGGGGATGAAAGGGAATCGCAGGCTTTAGCCTGCCTACTCTCTTTGTTGCTCAATGTAGCGTTTAACCGTTTCCGTACAAATGTTACCAGCGGTAGATATAAACAGGACTCGGAGTCCACAAAGTAGGCAGCTTAAGTAATTCAGGGAACTCCTTTCTTAAATAGTTTTTAGGTATTGACATCTTGTATATTCATACCGTATATTAAACATGACACAAATACAAGAAGATCGAAGCTTGTTAACAAACCATGTCTACAAATTGCGCCCCAATCAAGCACAGGCTTTGAAAATGGCTAACTGGGTAAATATGCTTAGAAGCCATTTCAACTGGTGTCTAGCTGACAGAATTACCCAATACAACCAACAATTTATTGCAGGCGATTATTGCGACATCAGAACCAAGGGTGAAGCTTGCCCACTAACCTGTTTTGTTAGCAAAAGCGGAGCATCTGGAAACCCTTGGAAAGATTCAAAGTTTGACAAGGAAGGTAAGGCTAGAAATCCTAGAAGAAGTGCTGGGGATATTCAGATAACTGCGTTGCCAGAGTTAAAAATAGCTAGACCTTGGTATGCTGGCATAGATTCAACGGTTTTGCAACAAAATGTTAAGCGGTTAGATGTTGCATACAAAAACTTCTTTGAAGGTCGGGGTTTTCCTAAGTTTAAAAACCGCAGTAATTTCACATCTTTTACGTTTGCAATGGGTGTGAAATTGCAAAGCAGCTAAAATTGTTGGACGTTTTTATCAGAAGAATCGGGATAAGCGACAAGCTTACCAATGGAAAGTTGCGAATAAAATTGTGTCTCGAAATATCGACGCAATCGCTTTAGAGGATTTGAATGTTTCTGGGATGATGCGCCGATGCAAGGTGAAATCTGACAAAGGTAGATTTCTCAAAAATGGACAATCCCGAAAAAAGGGTTTAAACCGCTCTATCTCTGATGCGGGTTGGGGTGAATTGATATTAAAGATTGACTATCTCGCTGCGAAGCAAGGAAAAATCACAATTAAAATTAATCCCAAACACTCTAGCCAAGAATGCAGAAATTGCTGTCATGTTGACAAGTCAAATCGAAATGGTGAAAAGTTCATCTGTGTCGAATGTGGCTATCACGAACACGCCGATATTGGTGCTGCGAAAACCATTCGAGATAGAGCATTGTTAATGGTACGCGGGGACTCCGCGAAACCTGGGCTGAGCGTCGTCGAAGCCCTAAACGCCCAAAAAATATCACCACGCTCAAAAAGCAAACGTGGTGAGTTTGGGAACCTGATTACTCAGGATATTAAGGCCGAAATGTCTTAAGAATCCCCGTGTCTTTAGACCGGGGAGTGTCAAGAACTTGATGAACACTCAGCTTAAGGGAAGTTTAAACAATGAGTAGCCCACCAGAACCAAAGATCGCTCTCCTACACTGGGGCGATTTAATCGAAGATTTTTTAGATACCATCGGGGTTTCCTTTGAAGCTTTTTGCAATGAAATAACTGGCGGCTGGATGTTTGGCTACATTGAAGCGCTGCGACGGGTGGGGGTGCGGACAGTGTTATTCTGCATTTCTGGTAGCGTAACGGAACCCGTGCGCTACACCCACAAAGACACAGGAGCTACAATCTGCGCCCTGCCGGCACCTCAACTCTACCAAGCTGTCCGCCGCCAGATGGTCAACCCTCAAGGCTGGACAGTTCAGGATATGTTTGGGGAGGTTCGAGGCTTCCGCCGTCTGGTGTTGACAGGGGTGAAAAGCCTAACTCCTTATCTGGCGACACCCCTAGGTTTACTGGCGGATGAACTACAGCGAGAAAACTGCCAAGCGATTCTCTGCCAAGAATACGAGTACCCGCGCTTCGACGCTTGCACTTGGTTGGGGTGGCGGATGGGGCTGCCTGTTTTTGCCACGTTTCAGGGGGGCGATTTTCAGGTTAGTCCTTGGGAAGGCTTGTCGCGCCCGATCGCCCTCAAAGCAAGTGCGGGTTTAATTATTGCTTCGCAAACCGAGGTACAGCGTGTGCAAAGTCGCTATGGCGTGCCTCCTGCCAAGATTGCTCGCATTTTTAACCCTCTGGATTTGGAATTGTGGCAGCCAATGGATCGCGCTGAAGCTCGGCAACTGCTGGGTTTTCCCAGTGACGCTGAAATTGTCGCTTGTCACGGGCGCATTGAGATTCGCCGCAAGGGGTTAGATATTTTGCTGGAAGCTTGGCAGCAGGTATGCAGCGATCGCCCAAACCGAGATTTGCGACTGTTGCTGGTGGGGACTGGTAGCGACGCGGAGGAATTGAGCCAGCGAATCGCTCAGATGCAGCTTTCAGGGATTGTTTGGGTGAATGAATACGTGCGCGATCGCGCTTTGATGCGGCAGTATCTTTCGGCGGCTGACGTTTATACCTTGGCTTCGCGGCACGAGGGGTTTCCGGTTGCACCTCTGGAAGCGATGGCTTGCGGGTTGCCAGTTGTGGCTGCTAATGCGCCTGGAGTGCCTGATATTTTCGAGGGAGGCGAAGCTGACGGTGGGATCGTTGTGCCCCGTGAGGATGCAACCGCTTTGGCAGGGGGGATCGGTCGGGTTTTAGACGATCGAGCATGGGGGCGGGAGTTGGGCAAGCGGGCTCGCATTCGGGTGGAAACTCATTTTTCTCTGGAGGCGATCGGTCTGCAACTGCGGCAGTTTTTGTGCGATCGTTCTTTAGCCTAAATTACCCAAGATCATCTCCGCGAAGAGACAGGATAATCTTGGGTAATTTAGGCTTTTCTATTATAGCAACCGCCCGTGTTAAGACGTAGAATAGAGGTCAATACGGTTTACTTAAGGCTTGGGAGGCTTTAAGATAATAAAAACAGGAGCATTCATTTTTATTCCAGTACCTCTGTGTTTAACTTTTTTGGATTTAAATAACGAACTGTATCGTCAAGAAGGGATGAAAGAACCGCTAATAGTTTGGTGGATTTTTGTGCCAGGTCTAAATTTAATAGTTGGTTTGTGGCAAATCCACTTTCTGAGCCAATTTTGGGCGATGAAACAGGGAATTGAAGTTAAGGATAACTTAGCAGAAAGCCTTCCTTTCCTCTCGGCTAACGCTTAATCTACTTCTTAGTCCGCGCAGGCGAACTTTAGTTTCTATAGACGCTGCTTTAACTTACAATAGTAATTCACCGATGCCATCCACCGAGCCTCCCCAAGACTCCCCCAAACCATGTCCAAGCAAAAAAAGACAGCCAGCAAAACCTACACCGAAATCAACCTCAGCGACCCCCAATACTACTTCAACCGAGAACAAAGCTGGCTAGAATTCAACAACCGAGTTCTTCACGAAGCCCTAGACCCCCGCACGCCTCTCCTAGAAAGACTGAAATTCCTCGCCATTTTCAGTTCCAACCTAGACGAATACTTCATGGTGCGAGTCGCAGCCCTCAAACAGCAAGTAGAAGCAAAAGTCAGCAAATTAACCTCCGATGGCAGCACACCTCAACAACAGCTAGATGGCATTAGCAAACGACTTTTGCCGATGGTTTCCCAGCAACACTCTTACTTTGAGCAAACCCTACGCCCCAAACTAGCAGCCAGCGGCATCCACATTCTCGACTACATCGACCTCAATCAAGAACAGCGCACTTACCTACATCGCTACTTCAAAGAACAAGTATTTCCCGTACTCACACCCCTAGCCGTTGACCCCAGTCACCCATTCCCCTACCTTTCCAATCTCAGCCTGAATTTAGCAGTTGTAGTCAGAGATCCGGACACGCGAGAAGAACTATTTGCCCGCATCAAAGTACCCCAAGTCTTGCCCAGGTTTCTGGTACTACCGGCCGATTTGCAGTGGCAACAAAGAGGCAAATCTGCTGTCTGGACTGGGGTGCCACTAGAACAGGTAATTGCTCACAATTTAGAAGCTTTGTTTCCGGGGATGGACATTCAGGAATATCACCCATTCCGCATTACTCGCAATGCAGATTTGACCGTGGAGGAAGATGAGGCAGACGATTTGCTGTTGGCCATAGAACAGGAACTCCGCAAACGCCGGTTTGGAGGTTCTGCGGTACGCATGGAAATCCAAGCGATTATGCCACCTGCTCTGCGAGATATGCTCATGAATGAGTTGGATCTAGGTGAGCAAGATGTTTACGTCGTGGAGGGGCTGCTAGGTCTCAAGGATTTGATGTCTTTAGTGGGACTGCCAGTGCCTGAACTGAAAGACCCACCGTGGACACCTGTAGTGCCGCCTCGTTTGCGGAACTCGGAAGGGGGAAGGGGTGACGAATCCATCGCCCATGCTGAGGAGAGTGAGGATATTTTCACCGCAATCCGCCGGAGGGATATTATGCTGCATCATCCCTATCACTCCTTTGCTGCTACGGTGCAGCGATTTGTGACTGAGGCGGCGCACGATCGCGCCGTGTTAGCGATTAAGATGACTTTATACCGGACTTCTGGTGATTCGCCGATCGTCAGTGCCTTAATTCAAGCAGCCGAAAATGGCATACAGGTAGCCGTTCTAGTGGAACTTAAGGCTAGATTCGACGAGGAAAATAACATTAATTGGGCCCGCAAATTAGAACAGGCCGGAGTTCATGTAGTTTACGGTTTGGTGGGACTCAAGACACACACCAAGATTTTGATGGTGGTACGCCGGGAGGACGGGTGCATTCGGCGCTACGTCCATATCGGTACTGGGAATTACAATCCGAAGACGGCGGGACTGTATACGGATGTGGGTTTGTTGAGTTGCCGGGAGGATTTGGG
>Ga0335395_10001594_pt1 | contig 14147 bp, 16 predicted proteins | sample MAT02_FD_205744 | JGI IMG/M metagenome (GOLD analysis project Ga0335395, IMG submission 205744) | Freshwater microbial communities from Lake Fryxell liftoff mats and glacier meltwater in Antarctica - MAT-02 (spades assembly) (version 2) ...
GGCCGCCCTCCACAGGTTTCAGGCGTACTGACAACCAGCGTGCCAATGTCGATCGCACTTATTGACATACTTACCTCTTACGAAAAACTCAAACAAGCCAAAATATCCTGTTGCGTGAGATTTAGCTTCAGAAACCGGGTTTTTTCCGAGCATACTCGTTGCAGTCCCAGATTTGGTAAAAAAACCGGTTTCTTTGGTCGGAGTCCATCAGCCCCGTTATCCTGCTATGATCAAAGTAGTTAACAAAACTTTACATAACCATCGTGACTACACAACAGCTAGTATCAGCCAACAGCTTAGATAAACTAATTTGGACCTGGCGCGACCACAAAATTCAATATACCGTCCAAGGAACCGGCCGCCCTCTCATCTTAATTCACGGCTTTGGGGCTTCGATCGGACATTGGAGACAAAACATCAGAGCACTCGCTGCTGGCGGCTACCGAGTATTCGCCCTAGACTTGTTGGGATTCGGGGGTTCCGCTAAACCAGCCCTAGATTACACCCTCGAATTGTGGGAAGAATTACTCACAGATTTCTGGACGGAATTGGTACAGGAACCGGCTGTATTTGTCGGGAATTCGATCGGCGCTTTACTCAGTTTGATGGTAGTCGCCAACCATCCCGAAATATCCGCCGGCGCAGTCTTAATTAATTGTGCGGGCGGACTCAACCACCGTCCCGAAGAACTGAATTTTCCCCTGGGATTAGTGATGGGGACTTTTGCTAAATTAGTTCGATCGCCCATTGTTGGCCCATTTCTATTCAACAACATCCGCAAAAAACACCGCATTCGCAACACCCTGCGCCAAGTCTATGGGAACCGCGAAGCTATCACCGACGAACTCGTAGAACTCCTCCACGCCCCCTCCTGCGATCCTGGAGCTCAACAGGTTTTTGCGTCGATTCTGACAGCCCCAGCAGGCCCTCAACCCTCTGAATTGCTTCCCAAGGTCGATCGGCCCTTATTGGTACTTTGGGGCGCTGATGACCCCTGGACACCGATCGCAGGTAGTAAGATTTATCAGGATCTGGTCGATGATGGGCGATCGGTCAAATTTGTTTCCATTCCCAAAACAGGCCACTGTCCCCACGACGAACGCCCCACTGAAGTCAATACTCTGATTTTGGACTGGATGGCCGAGTTGGATTGATCGGTTGTCCAAGTATCCATCTCCTTTGTGGGGAAGGGTTTCAAGGCTTTGATTTCCCCTCTCGGACGACTTTTAAAAAAAACTTTTGTAAAAAGTCTTGACAGGGTTGGCTGAGTCGGCTAGAGTGATGGACGTGTGAGGAGCGAACCAGTAAGAGCACCGAGACGAAACACGGCCAGTCGTCGGTGCTCTTTCTGTTGAAAAGCATTTTTTAAAGTTTTAAATTATCAAGAATTGCGAAAACAGTAGGGACACGGCAGTGCCGTGTCCTCTTAATCAACTAGAGTTCAAGTTAAAAGGTAAACAAGCGAAATATCGGGTCATCGACGACACGATCCGAACCGCTCAGTTTATCCGAAACAAGGCTCTACGCTATTGGATGGATCATCAAAATGTTAAGTTGTCAGACCTCTACAAACAATGCGCCATATTGGCTAAAGAGTTTGCATGGGCAGGAAAACTTAACTCAATGGCGCGTCAAGCGATGGCCCAACGTGCCATTTTTGCTATCCAACGTTTCATTGCTAATTGCAAAGCCAATAAACCTGGAAACAAAGGATACCCACAGTTTAAGAAGTGCGCGCGCTCTGTGGAGTACAAAACGTCAGGATGGAAGCTTTCTTCTAATAAAAGAAAACTGACTTTAACGGATGGTTTTGCAGCAGGTACTTTTAAATTAGTCGGTTCTCGTAACTTGCACTTCTATGCTCCTGACGAGATTAAGCGAGTTCGGGTTGTCCGTCGGGCTGATGGCTACTACGTCCAGTTTTGCGTCAACGTAAAACGGACAGAGGAAGTTAGTCCAACAGGTAAGGCTATTGGTATCGACGTTGGGTTGAATCACTTTTTGACTGACAGCAACGGAGACACCGTTCCTAATCCCCGTTATCTGCGTAAAAGCGAGAAGGCACTTCGGAGAGCGCAGCGAAAAGTCTCTAGGAAGAAGAAGGGATCAGCTAATCGCAAAAAGGCTATCAATAAGTTAGGGAAAGTGTACGGAAAGACGGTTGTTGCTGTCGCTCCTCAATACACATCCCAAGACTGTTCGGGTTGCGGCAGCACGGTTAAAAAGTCGTTATCGGTTAGGACTCATATCTGTAATTGCGGAACCGTATTAGACCGCGACCACAATGCCGCGCTGAATATTTTAGCGAAGGCTCTACGGCAAACAGGAATTGAAATAAATACGGCGTGCCCCGCCGGAATTAACGCTTGGGGACAGACCCACCTCTACTCGTTGGTGGTGACACCAACGGGCAAGCCGACTGGTTGAACCAAGAATCTCCGTGCGTTTACGCCGGAGAGTGTCAATTAACTTTCTTTTCCAAGCGCCAGATTTTTCCCTTAGCATCAGTGCGATAAACCCAAATTTGGCGACCCCCAGAAACCACAACCCGCCAACCTTCCACAATCATTTGTCCACACAACTCATCAGTTGTCGGGAGTCCCAAGCAAGTATTCGGCCAACTTTGTCGGCTCGATTCAATCACTTGCAACCGGGAAGCAGCAATACCAGTTTGGCGCGACAAGTCCAGGCGAACAGCCTCAACTATGGAAGCAGGCAATTGGTTCAGGGGATTTTGGCGCGAGCTCTGGGTCAAATTGTTTGGTTGGGAAGTTAAATTATTCAATGCAAATTCCGAATAGCTGATTTTTTCGAGAGCTAGCGCTGCGAGAAACTGCTTCACCCTTGGCTGCTCTTGGCTTTCCAAGTTGGTTAAGGAATATTTGAGTGCGCCAGCATGAGCAGCAGCCGTGTCTATTAAGGCTGGATACATTTCCAATACCAGAATTCCTGTTAACACCAAAGCCAATACCAAAGGACTAGGCTGCTTTTGGCCTTGGTTTTGACTGTTTTGAGAGTTATTTTTGGAAATTCGTTTCATCACAAGCCCTCCACCTCACTTCACACTGCGGCGCGATCGCTGCTGAGCACTACACTACAGATACTTCTTTAGACACTGCTAATGTTAGTGTTGGTTCCTTTATCAAGAACTGACATTATGAATGCAGCGATGCAAGTATTGTCTTCTACCGTGTCTGGATTAGTGTTTCAGGAAACTTGCACTGATATTCAGCAAAGCCCCAAGTAAAATATGGGCTTTAGTTGCCGATTTTTTGACCGGGTTTCAGACTCCGCCTGCGTAACTCCTAATATATTTATCGCTCCCAAAGCCGTTATTTTGCCTAAAAAACCGGCTTTTTGAACCAGCATCCCAAAAATTAGTAACTTTCGCTACTTTTTTAGTAGAATATCTATGGATTGTGTCAAATATGAAAAAAATATCCTTGGGAATCCATTTGATGAATCGGCTGAACTATCCCCAAAAATTCACTCTGATTGGCTTTCTCTTTGCCATGCCCTTAACGTTGGTGATATACCTACTGATTTCTGAGATTAACGGTCAAATTAATTTTGCCCAAAAAGAAATTTATGGTAATCAATACCTGCGCCCCCTGCGACAGTTAAGACAACACATACCGAAACTTCAACTCTTAGATGATCAGCGTTCATACAAAAATTTAAGTCGGCCAGAGATTAGGGCAGAGTTAGAAACTAAGATAGACTCAAAATTTCAAAGCCTCGCAAATACCCATAGCAGGCTAGGAGATATATTAAATGCGACGGAATATTTTAATAAAACCAAGGGGGATTGGCAAAATTTTAAAGGTCGCCGCCACGAATTTAGTTTGGAAACTTACGATTTTTTATATGAAGATTTAGCATTAGATATTAATAAGTTGAGCACTCATATTGGAGACACTTCTAATCTAATATTAGACCCAGATTTGGATACCTATTATTTGATGGATGCTACGTTGATGAAGATTCCAGAAATCCAAAAACTTTTATCAGATATCAGGATACTTGCTGAAAGAATTAGACTGAATTCTGCTAATAACACACAAGATGATCGAAGACAATTTATCGCTCTCTCAGTTAAGCTGAGAAAACTTAATGATACTTTGGCAATTAATATGAATGTTGCATTTAAAAATAATCGTCAAGGGAACCTGGGGAGCAAATTAACTGAGGATTTAAAAAACTTTAACTTTTTAGTTAACCAGCTAACTATGACGCTAGATAAACTCAACTATCTATCTGTATTAATTGAACCTTATGCCTATATTTATGCTAGTGATGCAGTTCTGGATTCGAGTTTTGAATTATGGGACAAAAGCATCAATGAATTAGATTCTTTACTTCAAAAACGTATTGATAATCTGATTCAAAAAAAGTGCATAATTTCCGTAATTGTGTTGATAAGTTTAGGGATAGTGAGTTATGTATTTTTATCTTTTTACCAGGCTGTCATGGAAACTGTATTGGTACTGGACGAAGCTTCAAAAAAAATGGCAAGTGGAAATCTAAATCATAAAATCACCTTAGAAAACAAAGATGAATTAGGGCAAGTTGTGAGTTCATTCAACAAGATTGCCGAGGCATTAGTTTATGCCAATTTAGAAATTACTGTTCTTAACGATCGCCTAAAAGCAGAAAATACGCGGATGAGTTCAGAATTAGAGGTTACTCGCAGAATTCAGCAAATGTTGCTACCGAAAGACCGAGAACTCAAGGAAGTGGTAGGCTTAGATATTGCAGGATTTATGGAATCTGCTGATGAAGTAGGGGGCGATTATTACGATGTACTTCAGCAAGATGGTAGAGTAAAAATCGGCATCGGTGATGTCACAGGACATGGATTAGAAAGTGGCGTTTTAATGATTATGGTTCAAATGGCTGTGCGGACTTTGCTTGCTTATGATGAACCAGATCCAGTAAGATTTTTAGGCGCTATAAACCGGGCAGTTTATGATAATGTGCAACGCATGAAATCGGATAAAAATGCTAGCCTTGCTTTGTTGGACTATCATGAAGGAATCCTGAAGTTGAGCGGTCAGCACGAAGAAATGATTGTAGTGCGGTGTAACGGTTCTGTGGAGCGGTTTGATACGATAGATTTGGGTTTCCCGATCGGGCTGGATGTAGATATTACACAATTTGTTGCTGAAAAAGTGGTGCAGTTATATACAGGAGATGTGGTAGTGCTGTACACTGACGGGATTACGGAAGCTGAAAATATGGATAAAATGCTTTACGGTTTAGAGCGGTTAATTAAAGTAGTAAAAATCAACTGGCAGCGAACGGCAGGACAAATCAGGCACGCTGTAATTGACGATGTGCGATCGCACATCGGCGAACAAAAAGTTTTTGATGATATCACATTGCTAATCCTCAAACAAAAATAGTTATTGGTTATTGGTTATTGGTTGTTGGTTATTGGTTATTGGTTATTAGAGCCACCTACTCATCAATAGCAGCCCGTTAACAAATAACACATAACAAATAACAAACAACACATAACAAACAACAAATAGCAAATGACAACAGACAACAGACTAATCAAAATGATTCAAACTTTCGGTAATTTCATTGAACCGACTCCCAGCCAGGAATACTTAATCATTGGATTTTCTCCTAGTTCTATTCCTCTGAAGCAGCGGTGGCGGAACAACGGTTTGTCGGCTGATTTCCTCGCTGACTACTTAACGACTTTTTATCCGGGGAATCAAGACGACTCCTCGGCACTGACAAGACAAGCCGAGATTAAAAGTGCCGTTAGCTATATTGCTAATGAGTTATTGGAGAATGCGATGAAGTTTAACGATGAAAATTCGCACTACCCGATCGATATTAAACTGCAATTGGAGAAGGACGGACTGATCTTCTCAGTTGCTAACAGCATTTCGCCACCTTCTGTTGACAAATTTCAGACCTATATTCAGAAGTTACTGGCTTGTGACCCCAGCGAGATGTACATCGATCAGTTGGAAAAAAATGCTGCTGATGACAACTGTAGCGGTTCTGGGTTAGGCTTGCTGACTATGCTCAACGACTATAGCGCCAAGATGGGCTGGAAGTTCGAGATTGTGCAAAAAGACCCGGAAGTGATTGCAGTGACAACAATGGTACAACTAACAGTATAAGCTGACTTGGCCTCGATCATGTCGATCATAATTTAAGGAAATTTTTTGCCTACATGGAAATTAAGACAGAACAATACCGCATCTGCTACGATCGAGAGACAGCGACGGTGAGTTTTTCAGGCTCCCTGCGACTGAGCGGGCCTGAAGAATACCAGCCAATTGCCCAGTTGCTCGCCGATGTAGCCGATGGGGAAACGCGGAAAATTACTCTGAATTTGCAGCAGTTAGAATTTTTGAACAGTTCAGGCATCAGTATGCTGTCGAAGTTCATCATTGAGGTGCGAAAAAAAGTTGGGGTGCAAATTTCGGTACAAGGCTCTCAATCCATCGCTTGGCAAGCTAAATCTTTGAAGAATTTGCAGCGCCTCATGCCTGCTTTAATTTTGGAATTAGTATAGGAACTTCAAGCACCTTTTGGGTTGAGAATATGATGCAATTGTCTGTTTGTAAAGGCGCAAGTTCTAGGGTCATGTTAGAAGAACAACCATCGAGAGAACAGCTACTTTTGGAGATAGAAAGATTGCGCCAGCAAGTGGAAGACTTGGAGGAAGAAAAAGCGGATCTGGAAATTTTGCTGGAAACTACTGCTGAACATTCTGATAGTCTTACCAGCGAGTTGCGCGATCGGGCATTGGAGGCGGTGCGGGAAGGCGAAATCAAGCTGGCTCAGTTTCTAGAAGCGATTCCGATAGGGGTGGCTGTGCTCGATTCTCAAGGCAGACCTTACTACGTCAATCACGCCGGACAGCAGTTACTCGGTCAAGGGGTTTTGCCGTTAAATGCAGTTGAGGATTTGTCAGAAATTTATCAAATTTATATCGCGGGAATTGATACTATTTACCCTTACGAGAATTTGCCTATCGTCCGAGCTTTGAGGGGTGAAAGCGCCACGGCAGAGGATCTGGAAATTCATCGACCCGACAAGAAAGTTCCTGTTGAGATTTGGGGAACGCCCATTTTTGACGAGGGTGGCAAAGTTGCTTTTGCGATCGCAGTTTTTCAAGATATCACGAAACGCAAACAAGCAGAAACCGACCGCCATAACTTTATTAATGAACTCCATGAACTCAATCAAAAATTGGAAAATTCGCTGGTGGCAGAAGAAGAATTAACTGATGCCTACGGGCGATTTGTCCCCCATCAATTTCTCTATTTGCTGGGATACGAAAGTATTATTGATGTCAACTTAGGCGACCAAGTACAGGAGGAGATGTCGGTGTTGTTTGCGGATATCCGCGATTTCACGACACTTTCTGAAACCATGACACCGCAAGAAAATTTTAATTTTATTAATGCTTATCTTTCGCGTATGGAGCCTGCAATTACTAGGAATAATGGGTTTATTGACAAATATATTGGTGATGCAATTATGGCTCTGTTTAGCGACTGTGCAGATGATGCTGTAAAAGGTGGTATCTCAATGCTAAATATCCTAAATGAATACAACCAACACCGTCTAAGTGTGGGGTACGTCCCGATTCAAATTGGCATTGGCATTAATACGGGTTCTTTGATGTTGGGGACTGTTGGTGGCAAAAGCCGAATGGATAGCACTGTGATTAGCGATGCTGTTAATTTGGCATCTCGGATTGAAGGATTGACGAAAAATTATGGCGTACCGCTGTTAATTTCTCAGGCCACTTTTGAGAGGTTTCGAAATCCGGCTGATTATGCTATTCGCATTGTGGATAAGGTACAGGTGAAAGGGAAGTCTCAATTTGTCACAGTCTATGAAGTATTTGATGCGGATCCTGCGGAAGTGCGATCGGCAAAGTCAGAAAACTTGTCTATATATAATGAAGCTATGTTATTGTGCGATCGCAAGGAGTTCCGAGAAGCGGGAAAATTGTTTGAAGAGTGTTTGCGGACAAATCCGATCGATCCAGTGGCTAGGATTTATCTAAAACGCTGTCGGGATTGGCGATCTTTACTCAAAGGGATTTAATATTGGGGGATGGGAAATCGGGCGAAGCTGCGGGATGGGGCAATTTTAGATTTTAGATTTTGGATTTTAGATTAATGATGCTTACTTTTGATCGAGCCACTTATAGCAACTTGCTGGCAGAAATCGCTCCAAAGGTAATCGAAACACAAGAGGAATACGATCGCCTCCTGGCAATTGCAGAACGGCTAACATTCGCTAAAAACAGCACTCCAGAGGAGAGGATTTTATACAAGTTGTTGGTAACGCTGATTGAAGTTTATGAGACCGAAAACTATCCGATAGAATCCGAACCCCATGAAATTTTGCAACACATCATGGAATCGAGTAAGTCGGACACGGCAGTGCCGTGTCCCTACCCGGATAAATTGTAGGGACACGGCATTGCCGTCTACTAATTTCGGTAATAATTCTGATGCTACCGGATTTGATCTAATATTAATTCCGATGCTACCGGATTTGATCTAAAATGCTATGACTATAATTTTGAATTATTTCGTAAAATGACAATGGGAACCGATCGCCTACTGGCTAAAATCTCTATAAGACCTTCAGTAATTAAAGTTCTAGCGCTGTTCAGTCTTTGCTGCTTTTTAACGGCAAGTTGCGGACAGCGGACAAATCAATCAGTTAATTTTGTCGGTGACAATGCTCGTAACGATCGCATTACAATTGGCACAACCTTGAAACTGCGGACGATCGACCCTGCGGACGCTTACGAAGTCATATCAGGACAATTGTTGCACAATTTGGGCGATACTCTCTACAGCTACGAGTCGGGCACTACAAAGTTAATCCCGGATTTAGCGACAGCAATGCCGAAAATTAGCCCAGATGGATTGACCTATATAATCCCTTTGCGTCAAGGTGTGATTTTTCACGATGATACACCCTTCAATGCCGCAGCAATGGAGTTTTCGTTACAGCGGTTTATCAAAAATGGGGGCCGTCCAGCTTTCCTATTAGGCGATGCAGTAGAATCTGTGAAGGCGACGGGTGAATATGAGTTAACTTTTAAATTAAAAAAGCCTTTTGCTGCTTTTTCGGCTTTGCTAACGTTTGCTGGTACTTGTGCAATTTCTCCGAAGGCTTATGAAATTGGGGAGGGCAAATTTAAACCAGATATTTTTGTGGGAACCGGACGCTACAAATTGGCAAAATATGGTACTAATTCTCTCAGACTTGATGTATTTGATAAATACTGGGGAAAAAAACCTGCTAATCAGGGAATTGATCTTTTGATTCTTTCTAGTTCAGGAAATTTGTTCAATACTTTTCGCACGAGTGCGGTTGATGTTGCTTATTTGTCTCTGGATGCTGATCAGGTTCGCAGCTTGGATGAGGGAGCAAAAAAGGGGAAATGGCAGGAATTCGTGGCCCAGAGCAGTACAGTCAGTTATATGACGCTGAATATCAAGTCTAAACCGCTGGATAATATAGATGTGAGACAGGCGATCGCAGCTATGATCGATCGACCACTGATCAACGATCGCGTATTGCGTGGACAAGCGCAACCACTGTACAGTCTGATTCCCACAACCTTTGACGTTCACAAGCCAGTTTTTAAGGAACTTTACGGCGATGCGAACATGGCAAAAGCGAAGGAACTATTGACTAAAGCGGGATACTCAGCAGCAAATCCTTTAGTGCTGCAAATCTGGCATCCTTCGGGTTCCACAAAGAGAGGTTTAGTGGCGAGTACCATCAAGGCCCTTGCTAAACTCAAAATGGACGGGATAATGCAGGTTGAAGTTAATAGTGTGGAAGCCCCGACTTTGTTTCAAAATGTGGAGAAGGGAATTTATCCTACGGTTTTGGTAGATTGGTACGCCGACTTTTTCGATGCTGATAACTATATGCAGCCGTTTTTGGATTGTGCAACGGGTTCGGCGGCTGGAGGCTGTGAAAAAGGTGCTAGTCAGGGTCAGGGTTCGTTTTATTATAGCGATCGGGCAAATGAACTGATCGCCCAACAGCGAAAAGAACCAAACCCCCAAATCCGCAAGGCTATTTTTGCTGAACTTCAAGACATACTAGGTAGAGATGTACCTTTCATCCCTCTTTGGCAGGATAAAGATTATACTTTTGCTCAAAAAAACGTAACTGGTGTTAGCTTGGAACCGACGCAAGCTTTTCCCTTCTGGTTCCTGAAAAAGCAATAATTATTCACAAGATTTGAAGCTGACTGAAGCACTTGTAATCATTGCATTTTTTGGTACAAAACACAGTGATTATTATCACACTGTATCCAAGATGTCGATCGCGCAAATCCTCAAAAAATCACTTATATTAGTAATAAGAGATTTGGCGGGAGTGGGTATATGAAATTTGAGATTTTGGCAGCTACAGCGTTATTAATTGCGATCGGTTTTACCTCCCCAGTGAAAGCCGAAAATCCAGCAGATGTCAAGCAGTTATTAGAAACAAAAAGTTGTTCCGGCTGCGACTTGACAGGAGCGCAACTTTCTGGTATGGATCTCAGCGGCGCAGATTTGAGCGGGGCGAACTTGAGTAAGGCAAATTTGATCGGTACTAATCTCAATGAAGCCAAGCTAAATCAAGCCAATCTGAACCAGGCAAAACTAGCGGGTGCGAGCTTAATCGCTGCTAGGATGCACGGTGCGAATTTAGAGCAGGCTGACTTGAGCCGTGCTAATTTGAATTTGGCTGGTATGGTGATTGCGAATTTGAAGAATGCCAACCTCAGCAGCTCGAATCTAATCGGAGCTAATTTGGAAAGTGCGAATTTGACTGGTGCAAACCTCAAAAATGTTCGTCAGTCATTGTTGAATTTGGTAAATGTGACTCTCAGAGGTGGCAGTTTGTCGGGAATGGATATGCTGGGAGTCAACCTGCGAGATGCAAATTTGACTGGTGCAAATTTGACTGGTGCAAATTTGGTGGGTTCAGACTTGACTGGTGCTAATCTCAGAAATGCAAATATGGCGAATGTAGAGTTGAAGAATGCTGCACTTCCCTAGGTCGATCGCGTGTTCTGATATCAGATGCTCGTCTTTAACAACTTTACAGCAGATTGCAGGTTTATAGGTACTATGAATATCCCCGTAGGGACACGGCACTGCCGTGTCCCTACACTTCATAAACTGCCCCTACACTTTATAATGGTCAAGGATTAATCTTCTTCGTCAGCATCCTGGGGAAAACGGATGATGTCATCGTCGCCGAGATATTCGCCATTTTGAATTTCAATCATCACCAGAGGAATCACACCTGGGTTTTCCACACGGTGAGCAGTATTCATGGGAACGTAGGTTGACTGTTTTTGCATCAAAATAGTTTCTTTGTCATCGCAAATCACTTTAGCGGTACCGGAGACGACAACCCAATGTTCGCTGCGGTGATAGTGCATTTGGGTGCTGATGTGATGGCCGGGTTTGAGTTCGATGCGATTGATTTTATAGCGATCGCCCGCGTCAATGACTGTAACTTGGCCCCAGTAGCGGGTTTGGGTGCGAGTATCTATTGTTTCCATTGTTTCGACTGTTTCCATTGTTTTCGCCTGCTGTTGGTGTCACCAACGGTATCTGCTGTGAATATTTGTAGTTGAAAGTTTAGCAGGAATGTGGCAAGTGCGATCGCATTAAACATTACTCAATAAGCCGCCATTCACGAGCATCAATAAATTGAGACAAATGGCCCACATTTGTGGTGGCAATTATCACCTCATGCCCTTGATTTGCTTCCAATATTGCTTGAGCCGCCAAAATCACATCCCCATCAAGTGCATTGGCTTCTGCCGTTGGCTTTCCTCTCTTTCGTGCATCCGCCCATAACTGAGCCGCTAGAAGCATTACCTCTGTAGTCAAAGGACGGTATGGAATTTGCGATTTCAGTTCATCAAGTCGTTTAATACCTGCCAGCTTACCTGCACGAATTAATTCACGCCTTACCTCATAGTCAGCAATTTCAGGCAGAATTATTATTTCGCCTCTCCGCATTAAAGAGTTTAGCCAAACTTTGCATTCTTGAACTTCAGTAGAGGATGTTTTAGGGTTTGTCACCATTCCTAATGGGCCAGAGTCCAGAAATATTACTCTACTCATGGGAATAATGGCCGATTAGAAAGGCGGTCTTCATCTAAAACTTTACGGAGATATTCCCAAGTTTCAGTTTGCTCCTGTTCATCTCCCTCCTCCACCCATGAATTGATTAAATTAATTGCACCTTGATTTCTTTGTATCCGTTCCTCCAGCGACAGTTTAGTCATATCTATTTTCTGAGGTATTGGCTCAAGCTCGGACAAAACTGGCTTAACTGTCACAGTTTCCAGAAATAACCGCATCATTTTCAGCAAATTCGGCCAATATTCTCTGGGAGTTTGCTGAATCACACTGAGAAATTCTACCATTTCATTGCCAATGCGAGTTTCTGGCGCTGAAGTTGGTGTCGCTGGACTTTCACTGATTAAAACTTGTTCGGACATAATTACTTTTCTCCTTTCTCTTATCTATATTGTGTAATGGCGTTTAAATTTCTGCTTGGACTGCTTGATCTAAACGATTAGTTTCACCTTTTGCATCTTTGAGTAAGTCATCCCAATTGTCTGGAGGAATGCCACTTTCAAGCATTTTTTTGAAAATTCGATCAGCGTCTGTCTTACTGTCAAAAGCTCGCTTAGAGTTCTCATCATTCACCCAGGCGAAAACAATAATTTTACCCTCTTGATGATATCTAAAAAACAGTCGGTACTGCTGAAAAAATTTAGCTCTAAACCAGTGCTTATAATCATCTCCGAGCGTATCACCCTGGCGATAATCACTACGTTTTGGATCTTGAGGAATAACATCAAATGCCAGCTTTGCTATGGCAGCTAGACGCTTTGCGGCATTTTTATGCTTGTAGTCTTGAGGATACTTTTGACGCAAATGTTCAACTTGCGTCAGAAGTTCTTCAAACTGGTTGAGGAAGAAAGGATGGGCAAATATATTCCACCCATTAATCACCAGCGGCTGATTTACAGACAAACTTATTCATCCTCATCCGAGAGTGGTGCATCCAGATCAAGATCAATTTCAGAAACTAAGGACTGAACACGACTTACTAAATCAGAGTTAATTGCTTGTAAGTGGTGAGGATTCTGTTCCATATCTCGTGCAATAAACTTCAGAAACAGTCGAAGTATCGGATCGCTTTCTGTCGGGTTAGCACGAGAAATGACTACTTGACCATCAGAGTCGATCGTATAACAGATTTTATCACGCTTATTCAAGCCAAGGGCTTTGCGAACTGGCTCAGGAACTGTAGTCTGATAGCGATCGGTCAGAGTAGACTCTGAGCATAGGGCTAGTATTGCAGCCATAGCAACCTCTAAATCTGGCGGTAAAACTCTATGGTAATGCAACCACATTGTCTTGTCAAGAGGCTACGGGTCTAACTGGTTCCCAAACTCTTAGCCTGGGAACCAGCCAACACCTAGACTATGAATGCAGCTTTCACTTATTCGTCAACAAAACTTACTTTCAAAGCTTCTTCGAGGGTAAAAGGCGATTCCTTGGGGAAAAAGTTTAATTTAATCCCTGTTTCATCCGCAGCCTTCTGGCAAGCTTTTTCATAACAATTATCAAACACTTCTACAATCAGAGGTTGCAAACTTGGACTATCTTCTAGCAATGCTTCAATACAGATACGCTGTTCTGTGATGGTGCTTCGCCAACTTTGGCTACGTTTTTCTGGCTGATATTCCCATTTGAGTAAGTGCATCAAAAGCACAATTAAACGATTTTTCAATTCTCGTTTTTCACTTCTGCCCATACTTTCGATTTCTTCAACTAAATTCGGAACATCTATCTGATTAAATTTGCCTTCTTTTAAATTTTTAGCAGTAGCTTCTATCCACAAACAAAAGTCTTGTTCGTAGAGATTATCTTCTGTTGTGACAGACTGACTAATCATAACTAATTTCCTTTGAATCATCCTTTGTTTAAAGTCAGCAATCGCACGGGTGGTCAGAAACCGGGTTTTTGGGAAAATATTTCGTTACAGCCCGTAGAAGCTGTAACAAACCCGGTTTCTTTGAGTTTTAACCGCAGATGTCGGCGGAT
>Ga0335395_10001595_pt1 | contig 14145 bp, 10 predicted proteins | sample MAT02_FD_205744 | JGI IMG/M metagenome (GOLD analysis project Ga0335395, IMG submission 205744) | Freshwater microbial communities from Lake Fryxell liftoff mats and glacier meltwater in Antarctica - MAT-02 (spades assembly) (version 2) ...
GGCGGGATGTTCTGTGTCCCGCCCGCTGCGTGACTGGAGGTGTCGCTGGAGGTGTCGGGGTCAGGGTGTCGGGGTCAGGTCTTGCCTTTTGCCACCCCTCAATCTACGATGATCCATGTCCCGCCCGCTGCGCATCGAGTTCCCAGGCGCTGTCTATCACGTCACCTCGCGTGGTGACCGGCGTGAGCTGATCTATCGCGACGACGACGACCGGTTGGCGCAACTCGAAGTCACCGCTCATGCGATGGCACGTTTTGACGCGCAGATGCTGGCTTATTGCCTGATGGGCAACCACTACCACTTCGTGCTCCATACGCGGCAGGCGAACCTGTCTCGCCTGATGCGGCACGTGAACGGCGTCTACACGCAGGCCTTTAACCGCCGGCACAACGTGGTGGGGCATTTGCTGCAAGGGCGCTTCAAGGCCATCCTGGTGGACCGTGAAGCCTATCTGCTGGCCTTGTGCCGGTATGTCGAGCGCAATCCGGTCGCGGCCGGCATCGTGCGCCAGCCGCAAGACTGGCCTTGGTCGAGTTGCCGCGCACACCTCGGCCTTGAAAGTACGCCGCCGTGGCTAGATACCGATGGCCTGCACGGCTACCTGCTGGCCCGCGCGCCGACGACCGGCGCCGACCGGCAGCGCGCCGCGCAGATGTACGCCAAGCTGGTGATGCAGGCCGATGCGGCGGATGGTGACGATGCGTTCTGGTCCACCCACCTGCGCCAGCAGATCTTCCTGGGCGACGAATCCTTCGCACAGCACATGCAGGCCAAGGCCGAGCCCACACGCCGAAACGCGCGCGACGTGCCGCGGCCACAGCGGCAGCCGGTCGCCGACACGCCGGCGGCGCGCGAACGGGTGTGGAAGCAGTGCCTGCACCATTGCCAAGGTGACCGTGCCGCGGCGCTGCTGGCGGCCTACTGCGGCCACGGCATCACGATGACCGCGCTGGCATCTTTGACGCAACTGTCCGTCTCGCGGGTCAGCCGGTTGATTGCGGGGGCAGAGAAAGTCTCCGGGGACTCGGTGGCGAAAGGCAAGACTTGACCCCAATCCTTGCAGCGAGCGACGAGCCGTTTGTCACCTGCCCCATCACCTAAGGCACGCTGTTTCGCGTGTTGATGCGGCTAGGCGAATTGACCTCCGACACCGCGCTTGCGGTGCTGGCTGGTGTCACGGCACACGCACGGCACCGCTTCTGGCCCGACGGCCATGGCTATGCCGACATATCTTGGCGAGGCGTGCTCGGGCACCGGCAGGTCACGGACGCTTACCTGGCCGGGCTGGCGCGACACCAAGGCGGACGCCTCGTCAGCTTCGAGCCGGTATGGTGGCGCTAAACACCGATGTCGCGGTGGGGCTGGAATAGCTCCGGTCAAAACAAGGGGCGAACGATCATCTGTCCGTTTCGGTAGCAGTCAGCTCAGCCATTGTTCAGACCGGCAAGAATGGGTTCTTCACCTTGACGCCAGTGCCGCTTAGCTCGGTACTGTGCCCGTCACCAAGGTCAGGTCGAGTCAAATTTGGTGCCGAACTTCTGGGCCGACCGACAGCCTACGAACGCGCTCAGACACGCGCCCGTGTGGCATGAGCTTGGCGCGATCAGGCACGAGTCCCACCCGACAACCGCCATCTGGTTGAACAGCGGGTTGGCCGGTCGCTCACCTTCCAGTCGCGTCCAACCCGCTCTGGTTGGACCGATCCCCACATTTGGGCGATCATCGAGAGACTGCCGCCGCTTTACTCTATTCCCATGTCGACTCCGCAGCCCCCGAACGTGCCGCAGCCGGGCACTTCCAAAGAACCCAAAGCAGAAAAGTCCGCCACGCCACCCGGCGCCCGCCTGGCCAATGCCGATGCCGACGTTACCCAACTGTCACCCCATTCCCAGTGGCTGCGTACCGAGTCAGCCGATCTGGCCCCGCTGCCGGCCGACACCCCCTTCGGTGACGAAACCCTCGTTGTCCCCATCGCGTCCCGCGCGCCGCTTTCTGCCGGCCTCGACGCAACAGTGATCCAGCCGCGTAAACCCCGCTTGGATTCACCGGCTGCCGCTGCCGGCCCGTCGTTTGACCGCGACACCTCCCCGCCCTCGACCCTCAGCCCCCTGTCGATCGACCCATCCGCCGCGCCGCAAGGCGCGACCTTGCCGGGTGGAGAGGGTCGCGACATCGGCACCTTGCCCGCCGGCCAGCCCCGCGCCGACGCCCCCGTGCGCCAGGTCGGCCGCTACCGCATCCTGGGCCGCCTGGGTCGCGGCGGGATGGCCACGGTCTACCGCGCGCACGACCCGTCGATCAGTCGCGACGTCGCCATCAAGTTCCTGCACGCCTCGCTGGCTGAAGACGACGAATGCCGCGACCGTTTCCTTCGTGAAGCCCGCGCTGCTGGCGGGCTTTCGCACCCCAACATCGTCGTCGTCCACGACGTCGGCGAGATCGAGGGCCGGCCTTACATGGCCATGGAACTGGTCGAAGGCGCGCCCTTGTCGGAAGCCCTCGAGAAGACGCCGAAGCTGCCGGTGCGCGATGCCGTGCTCGTCGGCATGCAGCTGGCGCGCGCGCTGGAATACGCGCATGCCCGCGGCATCGTGCACCGCGACATCAAGCCCGGCAACATCATGTTCTTGAAGGACGGGCAGACGATCAAGGTCACCGACTTCGGCATCGCCCACATGGACGACGGCAGTTCCACGCACACGCAGGTGGGCGCGGTGCTAGGCACGCCGCAGTACATGTCGCCCGAACAGGCCATGGGCGAGAAGATCGATGGCCGCAGCGACCTGTTCGCCGCCGGCATCGTGCTGTACCAGATGCTCGCAGGTGAACGCCCCTTCCGGGCCGAAAGCATGGTGGCCATTGCCGCGAAGATCGTCAAAGAAGACCCGCCGCCGCTGGCCGCCAAGCGCCCTGACGTACCGCCCGCGCTGCGCCGCGTGATCGACCGCTGCCTGGCGAAGAAGCCCGACCAGCGGTACCAGACCGGCCAGGAACTGGCCGAAGCGCTGAAGAAGGTGCTGATCCAGATCGACGAGCACTCGCGTGAGCACGGCAAGCGCAGGATCGTGCCGCTGCGCGTGAAATGGGCGGCCACCATGGCGCTGATCGTGGCAGTGGTGATGGGCTCAACCGCTGCGCTCATCACCTACAAGCAGTACACGGCGATGATGGGCCAGGTCAGTGACTATGGCGCTTCAATGGCGCGCTTCATCGCCGCGCAGAACGCCGCAGCGGTGCTCGGAGAAGACTGGGAAGCGGTCGAGGTGGCGGTGCAGGAGATCATGAAAACGCGCAACTTCGAGCGCATCACGGTGATCGACCTGGCCGGCACTGTCCGCGTGTCTAGCGTACCCGGACTGGCCGGTCAGCCGTACCAGCGGACCGGGGCCTCGCCGCCCGGCGCTGGCGACGGCACCATTGTCAACCGCTACAGCGCCGGCGGCGAATCGGTGCTGGGCTTCCAGGCGCCGGTCCTGTTTCAGGACAAGCAGGTCGGCCAGGTGGCGCTGGGGTTGTTGGAACGACCCGTCACGCAGGTGGCCCGGCTGTCGATCACGCTGATGATCGTGCTCGCCCTGGTCACGGTGCTGGCAGTGGCGGTGGCGATGTACTTCGTCGCCAACTGGTTTGCCCAGCCCATCCGCCTGGTCTGCGATTCGATGGCCGAACTGGCCAAAGGGCGGCTGGACCATCGTATTCGCGAAGACAGGCGCGACGAGTTCGGCGACCTCTTCAACGCCTTCGACGCGCTGGCAGACGCATTGCAGGAACGTGCCGCTGCCAACAAGCCCGCGCCGGCCGAACCCAAGGCCTGAACCAACGATGCGCACCCTTTCCCCGCTGCCCCTGACGCAACAATTGCCCACGCTGCCCATGCTCCTGCGGGCCCTGCACCTGAGCTTGGCCCTATCCCTGGGCAGCCTGACGCTGGCGGGCTGCGGCCTTCTGGTGCCGGCGCCTGCGGTTACTGAGCCTGTCATGGTGAGACCGCCGCCGGCACCGATCGCCGCGCCGGCGGCCCGCGACGCCCCGTGGGCGGATGCCACCGGTGAAGTCGTCGGCAGCGGTGAACGCCTGCTCGTTTACATGCCGCGCAAAGGCGACACGCTGCGCGGCCTGGCGGCACGTTTCCTGGGTCAGGCCGGCAATGCCTGGCAGATCGACGAAGCCAACGGGCAGGGCGGCGAACCCGTTCCCGGGAGGCCCCTGGTCGTGCCGCTGGTGTCGCGCAACCCGCTGGGCATCAGCACCACTGGCATGCAGACCGTCACCGTGCTGTGTTACCACCGCTTCGGCGCCGACACCTCGAAGATGGTGGTGTCGCCGTTTCGATTCGAAGAGCAGATGGCCTACCTGGCGCTCAACGGCTTCCACGTCGTTCGCCTGACCGACCTGGAGGCGTTCATGGCAGGTGAACGCGCCTTGCCAGCCAAGTCGGTCGTCATCACCTTCGACGACGGCTACGAATCGGTGTACCGACATGCGTTTCCTGTGCTGAAGAAGTACAGCTTTCCGGCGACGCTGTTCGTTTATTCAGACTTTATCGGCGCCCGCGACGCCCTCACCTGGCCCCAGTTCAAGGAGATGGTGCGTTCAGGCCTGGTTGACCTGCAGGCTCACTCGAAGACCCATCGCAACCTGGCCGAACGCCAGCCGGGCGAAACCGACGAAACCTACCGCAAAAATATCGACGGCGAACTGCGGGCCCCCCGTGCGATGCTGGAAAAGCGGATGGCGCCATTGGGCGTGCGGGTGCGGCAGTTCGCCTACCCGTTCGGTGCGGCCAACGACGCCGTGCTCGACGCCATGCAGCGTGCCGACTACGAACTGGGGCTGACCGTCACCGCCGGTGGCAACGCCTTCTTCGCCGCCCCGCTGATGGTGCGCCGGACGATGATCTTCGGTGACCACAGCCTGGCCGACTTCCAGGCGCGGCTGCAGGTGCAGCGTCCGCTGGACCGGCCATGAAGAGGTATGCCGCTGCTCTCCCACGCGGGAGCACAGCCCTGGCCATGTCATTGGCCTTACCTCTGCTGATGGCAGGTTGTGCCTTACGGCCGCCGCCAGGGCCGGCGCCGGCGCCGCCCGTCGCATTGCCTGCCCTGGCGGTGCCGGAAGGGCCAACTGTTGCAGTGCGGGCCTATGAGCAGGTACAGCACGCCGCAGCCGAAGCCGCTGCACGCGAAGGTCGTTGGGCCGACGCCGCCTGGGCCTGGGAGATCGTACTGGCCATCTCGCCGCAGCACTCCGAAGCCCAGAGAGGCCGCCAGACAGCGCAAGCCCGGGTGCAGGCCGCACTCGCCGAACGCCTGCCGCTGGCGCGGGCGACCCGGGCGCGCGGCCAGGTGGACGAGGCCAGCCGCCTGTACCTGGAAGTCCTGGCTTTTGAGCCAGGGCAGCTGGAAGCCGCCAATGCGATGCGCTTGATGGAACGCGACCGAGCCAGGCGCCAGGCGATCGGCGGATTTGCCCGCGCGCTGGTGCCACCGGACCCCACGCGGTACAACGAACAGGCCCGGGCCGCGGCGCGTCCGCTCGACCTGGAACACGCTAGCTTGCTGGCCGGCCAAGGCGACGTCGATGCAGCCATTGCGCTGCTGTTGCCCACGCCCGCCAGCAAGCCGGCCGACCCAGCCACCCGCAAGTTGCTGGCCGACCTATTGCTGCAGCGTGCCGACAAGCTGTCCGAAAGCGACCGCCCTGCGGCGATCACAACCCTGCGCCGGGCCCTGCGCTGGCAGCCGCACCACGCCCAGGCGCGCGCCCGCTTGCAGGCGCTGCTGGTGGACACCTCGGCGGCGAACGCGGTCGCCCCAAAGAAGCCCGCCCCGCGCGAACCCGCTAGCAAGCCTTTTTCGGGCCCTTCGTCAGGTCGTTGAGCCGGCGACAAAGGTCGGCCGCGCGCTGGCGTTCGAGCTGGGCATTGCGGTTGTCGGGGTCGATCGCCAGCACCTTGTCCCAGGCGGCGATGGCCCCCACCAGGTCCTGCTTGGCGAAGGCTGTGCGGGCCTCGCGCTGCAGCCGGGTGCTCTGGGCTTTTGGGGTCTCGGCGGCAGGCGCCGGGGCCGGCGCAGGTGCAGGCGCCGAAGTGGTTGCGGGTGCGGGTGCGGGTGCGGGTGCGGGTGCAGTCGGAGCGGGCGTCCGCGTAGACGCCGGCACCGGGCTCGGTCCCGACGCCGCGGCGCTCGGCGGTGGCGCCTTGCCCGGCACGCGGATGGTCTGCCCGCCTGCCAGCTGGCGGGGCACCTTGATGTCGTTGTAGCGCGCCAGCGCGTAGAACATGAAGACGTCGCGCATGAAGCGCCCGGCGATGGCCGACAGCGACTCGCCGGCCTTCACCTGGTAGGCGAACGACTCACGCCCCAGAAGGGTCTGGGGGTCTTCCTTGATCTGGCGCATCAGGCTCAGGGCCAGGCGCTGATTGGGGTCGGCTTGCAACACACGTTGCAGTTCTTCCAAGGCGGCGTCTTCGCGGCCGAACTCCAGGTTCTCGACGGCCGATGTCAAGACCCGCTGGATGGCCTGCGGGCTTTCCAGCACCGGGCTTTCGGGTGCAGTCCGGGGAGGTTCTGGCGCCTCGACCGGCGTAGGTTTTGGCGCCGCCAGCTCCCGGGGAGGCGCCGCGTTGGCAGGCTGCTGAGGGGCGGGGTTGATCGGCGGCGCAGCACAAGCGCTAACGAGCAGAGCGGCCAGCACGGGTGAAAAACGCTGAATCAACACGATTGAAAGCCGGGTCATCTTAGCCACAATGGGTATTGTGCGCTCAGAGATGAAGTGCCACCGAAACCCCCCGTCCGCGCAAGCCCCAACTTTGGAGGACGGCTCCGGGTAAGTGTTCTGGACCCACATCCGCTCAAAGTTGACCATAGCCCATGCCCGCCGAGTCTGCAACGTCCTCCCTGCCAGCCCGGCCCGTCGTTGCCGTGGTGGTGCAACAGCACGCCGAGGAAGCGGCCCTGCTGCGACATGTTCGTTCCGTGCTGGTCCGTGCGCCGCATGTCGGCCTGCTACGCCTGGGCCGGCTCGACGAACGGTTGGCCGCGCATCTGGACGGCCTGACCGTGGCTGGCCCCGCGGGCCGGGCGCTGTGCCTGGCCGCGTTGGAGAGGCCCGGCGCTGGTGAGGTCTTCGCGCTGGCTGTGCTGGCGCTCGAAGGCCGCGACCTGGCCCTGCTCGAACGCCTGCTTGCCTTGTGGCCGGCCCTACCCGAGGCGCGCCGTGGCCTGGTATCGGCGCTCGGCTGGGTGCCGGCGCAGGCGCTGCGGGGCGTGGTCAGCGGGCTGCTGTCTTCGCCCCCCGGCCCGGCGCTTGAACTCGGCATAGAGGCCTGCCGGCTGCACCAGGTCGACCCCGGCGCGGTTCTGCCTGCGGCGTTGGCCAGCACGTTGCCCACGTTGCGCGCCGTGGCCGCCCGCGCCGCTGGCGAGCTGGGCCGCGTCGACCTGCTGCCCGCGCTGCAACAGGGAGCAGACGACGAGCCGCCGGACATTCAGTTCTGGCGGGCCTGGTCGGCCTGCCTACTGGGCGACCGTGAACAAGCGTTGGCGAGGCTGGCTGACATCGCCCTGGGCGCTAGTCCGTATTCAGACCGCGCCTGGCCTGTGCTGATGGCCGCCAGCACCCCGGTCCAGGCCAGTGAATGGGCGCAGCAAATGTCGCAAGTGGCCCGGGGCCCGGGTGCCAGCATCGCCGCCCAACGTCGCCTTGTCCGCACCGTCGCACTGGTGGGCGAGTTGCGCTCTATGCCCTGGCTCATCGCCCGGATGTCAGAGCCGGCCCTGGCACGACTGGCCGGCGAGGCCTTCCACTGGGTGACGGGCGCCGACCTGGCCTTGCTGGACCTGGAAACTCTGAATCCGCCGGCCGGCTATACGCCCCCGGACCAGGCCGACGACGATGGCGCCATCATCGACGACGACAGCCTGCCTTGGCCCGATCCGGCCCGCGTGCGGGCCTGGTGGACACGTGAACAGGCCGGGCTGGACGCTGTCGCCGCTGGCGGCCGGCTGTTCCTGGGACGGCCGATGAACGCCCAGACAGCCCGCCAGGTGCTGGCCGACGGCACTCAGCGGCAACGGGCCCATGCGGCCTGGCTATCGAGCCTGCTGCAACCAGGGCGGCGTGTCTTCCAGGTGGCAGCCCCAGTGACGCGGCAGTTGCGCGCCCTGGCCGAGCTGCCCGGCTGAACATGGATCCGCTCTGGCTGTTCCCGCTGCTCGCCGCCGGCTTTGCCGTTGCCGCGGCGGTGCGCTGGGTGCGAACCCGTCGATGGCAGGGTGCCGCAGCCACCTGGGCGCTGATGGCCCTGATCTTCAGTGCCGTCTCGTTCTGGCTCCGCATGGGTCCGTGACAATGGTTGCGCCTTGCCGGCAACCGGCCGTGCCATCAAGATGCGGCCGGACCATCAGGCGCGAAGCCGCGACTGCCGTGACTTGAACAGCGTGTAAATCCCCTGCCCCATGATCCTGACCCTGACGGCCGTCTCGCTGAACGACAGACCGCTAACGCCGGCTCTTACGGCGCGCTTTGACGACCACGGCGGCACGATCGGCCGGGCCGACCACAACACGCTGGCCTTGCCCGACCCCGAGCGGTTCATCTCGCGGATGCAGGCCGAAGTGCTGGCCAGCGGCGGCAGCTTCCTCATCCGCAACGTCGGATCTGCGAACGCAATCATCGTCGGCAACCAGGCGCTTTCGGGCGGACAGTCCCTGGCGGTCCGGCACGGCGATGTGATCCGTGTCGGCGGCTACGTGCTGCAAGCCTCCTGCCCGGCGCCGGACGTGGCGTCTCCCGACGCCACCCGGCCGAGCCTACAGTTGCATGCTTCGCTGCCACCGAGGTCCGCTGCTCCGCAGGACGCGCCGCCAGCCCCTGTGCTGCCGCCTGTGCCGCTTCAAGCCCAGGGCGTGCCAGGTCTGTCGGCCAGTAACCCGTTTGCCGACCTCTTGGGTGTGCCAGCCCTGCCCAGCCCGGGGCCTTCCGGCGACCCCTTTGCCGACCTGTTCGGCGCGTCGCCGCCGGCCGCTGCTGGCACACCTGCGCGGCCGGCCCCGCTGCCGGCCTTCCAGCCCGCGCCGGCCGGCATTAACGAACGCTCTGCAGCGCTGCCTCGGCAGGGCTCTGCCGCAACGCCGGCTCACCGCCTGCCCGACGACTTCAACCCCTTTGCTGCGCCATCGCCATCGACTGCACAGACGGCGGCCGCGCCGGTCGACCCGTTCGCCGACCTGATGGGCACAGCGCCAGGGGCCGGCGTCGACCAGGCCTTTGGTCTGTCCGACAGCCGCAAGGACGACCCGCTGGCCCACTTCCTGTCGGACCTGGGCCAAACGCCGAACCCGGGCGCAGCGCGCGCAGCGGGCTCAGCGGGCGTCTCGACCGACCCGCTCATGCTCTTCGGCGCCCCGCCGCCCCCTGCGCCACCGGCCGCCCCGGCCCAGCCGGACGATGTTCCCGCGCTTTACTCGGCCTATGCCCCGCCCCGCGTGCTGTCGCCACCGGCAGCCCCTGCCCGGTTGAAGCCTGTGCCTGTGCCCGTACCCGAATTTGCGCCGCGACAGGCGCCCCTGGTGGCCGCACCGCCACCGCTGCCCCGGGCGGAATCGGTCCCGGCAAGTTCGCCTGACACGGGCCAGGATGAAGAAGCCTTGTGGGCGTCCTTTTGCGCTGGCGCCGGGGTCAGCCTGCCGCTGCCGCCCGGCTGCGGCCCGGAACGCATGCAGGCGGTTGGCATGATGCTGCGCACCGCCGTGGAGGGCACCCTACAGCTGATGGCCGTACGCGCCAGCACCAAACACGAATTGCGGGCCGCAGTCACGATAATCCAGCAGCGCAACAACAACCCACTCAAGTTCTCGCCCGACGCCGCCTCGGGCATCAAACAATTGATGCAGCCACCGGTACGCGGATTCCTGGACGGACCGGCGGCGCTGGAAGAAGCCATGCACGACTTGGTGGGCCACTCCATCGGCACCGTGGCCGGCATGCGCGCCGCCATCGAAGGCATGCTCGGCCGCTTCGATCCTGCAGCCCTAGAAGCCAAGCTCTCGGGGAGTTCGATGCTGGACAGCCTGCTGCCGATGAATCGCCGCGCCCGTCTGTGGGACCTCTACCTGCAGCACCATCACGCCATCCGCGAAGAAGCCCAGGAGGACTTCCACAACCTCTTCGGCAGGGCCTTCCTGGCCGCCTACGAACAGCAGATCGAACGCCTGCGGCGGGAAAAGCAGCGTCGATGAGCAGTATTTGCATCGCCGGCTGCAGCCTCACTGGCGCCCGCAGCCATAACGAAGATGTCGTCCGCCACGGCTCGACGCCCCAGGACCACTTTGCCGTGGTCGCCGACGGCGCCGGTGGCCACCGCCGCGGCGCCGAGGCCGCCCACCGCACGGCCGACAGCATGGAACGGCTGCTGCGCGGCGGCGGGTTAGAGTTCTCCCCGGCCAGCCTGACCACAATGGTTCGGCAGGCGCACCGGGTGCTGCTGGCGCATCAGGACTCCACCGCCGCCGAATTGCGCATGCACAGCACGGTGGTCGCGCTATGGATCGATGCGGCTGGTGAGCACGCGCTGTGGACCCACGTCGGCGACTCGCGCCTGTACCGCATCCGCCAGCAGCGCACCGATGTCGTCACCGCCGATGACAGTGTCGTGCAGCGCATGGTGCGGCTGGGCCTGATCAGCGTCGAGCAGGCGGCCCACCACCCGCAGAAGAACCAACTCGTCTCCGCGCTGGGCATCGACGGCGAGGTCGACCCGCACACCGTGGTGCGCGCGGTCGAGGTTCAGGAAGGCGACGCCTTCCTGCTGTGCACCGACGGCTGGTGGGAAGGTCTGGACGACCACACTTTGCGCAGCACTCTCGCGCAAGCGCTCAGCCCCGAAGACTGGCTGCAAGGCATGCGGCAGCTGATCGAGGCCCGCAAGCTGCCGCGTCAGGACAACTTCAGCGCCGTCGCCGTCTGGGCCGGCGACCCGGGTGCGGTCACTCAGGCCGGCAGCGACGACACCATGCCGCGCCAAGTCTTTCTGCGCTGACTGGCAAACACGCGCCAGTCACCAGCGGCCTGTTAGCAGGTCGGCAAAACCGTCAGGCGTGGGCAGGCCTTCCAGCATCGTGCAGGCCAGCGCCGTGCCGGGCCCGCCGTGCGGCGACCACAGGCTGCAGCCTTGCAGCCGTTGCAGCAGCGAATTGGCCGCCAGACCGTGCAGGAAATCGTCGAGCGAGCCCGCGCGGTCGGCGCTGACCCGTTCTCGCCCAGGCGCCTGCACCACGCGCACCTGCGGCGCGTGAATGGTCATCGGCCACGGTGGCGCCTGTCTTAGGTCGTCCTCAAAAGTGTCGACCTGGGCGCCTTCGGCAAGCGTACGCAAGGCGGCATCGGCCACATGGCGCCACCACAGTTCCAGATGGTCCTGCGAAAGGCGGTCCACGGGCGCCGCAGCCCGCGGCTGCGCCACCACGAGCGGGAAATAGCGGCCAACGTTATCGCTGCTGGGCATGAGCACGCCGAACCACCATTGCTGGTCGACCACGCCCGGCGCCCAGGCGAAGCGCCACAGCGGCGCCGACAGGTAAGCCGGCATCCAGGCCTCTCCCAGCAGCCGCCGGCTCGTATCCATGCCGCCCGACAGCCAGCGATCGCAGGCCTCGACCCACCCGGGTTCGAGACGGCGCGAGGCGAAGTCGCCGAGCATCGAGACCTTGCCGAACCAGCCGGCTGTTGAAGGAGAGCTAATGCGCTGGGCTCGCAGTGAAGGTAGGGGTCAGCCTGGCGCGCGCCGGCCCACTACAGCCCGTTCGGGCAGCTGAAGGTCCGCAGCTCTGGCAGCCGCAACGGGTTGCGCACGCTGCTGGCGGTGATGTCGAAGACGGCGCGACGGCCGTCGATTTCGAAGGTGGCGCGAAATTTTTCGCTGCTGGGGCCGGGCTGCAGGTTGACGCGCTCGAACAACCGCAGCATCGCCCAAGGCCCTTCGTTGAGCATGCCGGTGGCTCCGGCCGGCAAGGCCGACACCCGCACCACGCCACTGCCGCGCGGGCCCGGCCAGCGCACCGTTTGCGGCAGCTGCGGGCCGTGGTCGTAGCGCACCTTCTGACCGTCGGCATCGAGCAAAAATTCGCGCAGCGAGGTGTCCATCTCCACTGGCCGGAACTCAAGCTGCATCGTCGGCAGCGAAGCGCCTGCCGGGAAGAAGGTCTCGCGGATAACGGCGGCGCGCTGGAACTGCGGCAGCGTGCCGACGTCGGCGCCCAGCGGCACGCCTTCCACCGAACGGAAACTCCACGGGCGGGTGCTGGTGTCGATATAGGGCGCCAGCTTGGTCTGCATTTGTTCGAACTTGCCACCCGGGCCGAAGATCGCCGCGAAGTCGGCCTGGGTCACTTCACGCGCGGAGTTCGGGTCGAACGGGAAGCGCCCGGTCACGGCCTGGCTGCAGAGCTCGCCCACCGACGCCCGCACCTCGCGCGACAGGCTCTCGCGCAGCTGCATCAGCGCCACGCGCGCGCTACTGGAACCCAGGCTGTCCAGCACGCTGCGTACCGGCTCGGGCGAATTCGCCGCTTCCACCTTGAGCTGGTTGGGCAGGGGCGACTGTGGCGGCGCGGCCCCGCCCTTAAGAGCCGCATCAACCGCGCTCAACAAATCCTGCAGCTGGCGCAGTCGGTCGATTACGCCGTCCAGCGCCGCCTTGCCGCCTTCGGGGGCGAAAACGAAGCGCCGCAGGCCGACGAATTCGTCGTCGACAATGCTTTCGATCTGCCCGCCCGGCGCCCCCGTGGTCGGCGTCTTCGGGCCGGCGCTGCCGAGTAGGGTGCCGACCTTCTGCTCGATCTCGCGCACGCCTTTGTCGACCTTGCCAGCGATCAGCCCGCGGCCTGCGAGCAACGTGGTTTCGCGCGAGATCGCCCGCAGCAGCGGCACCAGCGGGGTATCGGGTGCAGACAGGATGCGGACCTTTTCTAGCGACTGGCTGACGCTAGTCAGCGGCTGCAGCCGGATGTCGGCGATGAAGGCCTTCCAGGTGTCGCGGTATTCGGTCAGGTAGAGCCGGCGCACGTCGTCGGTGAGCTTGGCTGCGGCCACGGCGCTGTCGCGGGCATTCATTTGCGGCGCGGCCCCGCGCAGCACCCAGCCCTGTTCCAGCGCCAGCTGGCTGGTGACTTGGGCGACCTTGTCCTGGAAGCCTTTGTGGTATCCGTCTAGGGTGAACAGGCCCGGCACCCCACGCGTCAACGGCGCACCGCTGGCGCGGGCGAACACGAGTTGGGCGTTCGGTCCGCCAGCACGCACGACCGTGAAGTCGTTGAACTCGCCGCCCAGCCCGCTCAGGCGAAGCCGGTTGTACACGCGCTGCGGCAGCGACACGGCCGCCAGGTTCTGCCGCGTGGCATCCACCAGGGCCTTGTCCTGCTCGATTGGCGAGATCGCCGGGCCCAGGGCCAGCAGGGCGTCGAGATGACGGCTCATCGTCTCGCGCTGTTCGGTGGTCAGCTCGCTCGCGAGCTGGGTGTCCCAGTCGACTTCGATGTGACGCTTCAGTGCTACGGCGTCGAAATGCGCCGGGTCATACAGCATCAGGTAGGCCTTGAGCGACTCATACTGCGAGTCGGGCTGCTCGCCGGCGCGCAGCTGCTGTTCAACACGCAAGGCCAGCCGCGGCAGCACGGCGTCGACCAACATCCGTTCGTACTTCTCCCGCGCCGCGCCGTCGAGCTTCTTGCCCTGGTACAGGCCGAAGCCCAGCGACCAGGGCACCTGTTCGGGGGTGACTCCCGCCGCCGCAAGGCCGCGCGTGGCTTCCAGCGCCGGCAGGATGGGCCGCAGGTCGGCGGTGGCGCGGTTAGGTGTTTCCTGCACCTGGCGGCGGACGGTCTCAGTACGTTGCGCGACGGTGGCGACATAGGCGCCGTTGTTCTTCCAGCTGACGGCCCAGGCCGCGACCAGCCCCACGCTGGCTAGCCCCAGCGCGGCATAACCAGCCATCACCAACGCCGCGCGCCGCCGTTCCCAGCGCCGGTCGGTGCCGGCCAAGCCGCTTTCGGCAAAGATCACTTCCGACAGCAGCCGCTGCAGGAAGAAGCTGCGACCGCTGGCCTGCTGCGGCGGCAATACCGCCTGTTCGATCCGGAAGCGGCG
>Ga0335395_10001596_pt1 | contig 14145 bp, 11 predicted proteins | sample MAT02_FD_205744 | JGI IMG/M metagenome (GOLD analysis project Ga0335395, IMG submission 205744) | Freshwater microbial communities from Lake Fryxell liftoff mats and glacier meltwater in Antarctica - MAT-02 (spades assembly) (version 2) ...
CCTGGCAGCGACGGTACAGGCCTACGCCGCGTTCGTACGCGGCCAGCGAGTCTTCCAGGCTCATGTCGCCGTGTTCCATCTTCTCCACCAGTTGCTCGAGCTCGTCCAGGGACTGCTCGAAATGGGCGACGGGGGAGGCTTCGCTGCTTGTCTTCTTGACCATGGCGGGAAGTTTAAGCACAAACCCGTTCACACTGCGTGCCGCCAGGCCAGGCTGGCCTGGTGCTGGTCGAGCCAGGCCCGCAGCGGAGCCGCACAGGCCATGTCCGCAACCGCCAGCAGCTCGCCCCCGGCGTCGCTTAGCAGGGGCAGCACGGCGCGCTGCCAGGGCGGCACCCCCAGTGATTGCAGCACGTGCTTGAGGCTGTGGCTGTGGCGGCGTCCGGGCAGGCGGATGCGCTCGCCGCCCTGGCGCGCATGCACCCGCAGCGGCCAGGGCAGGGCCGGCGCGCCGTGCAGCGAGAGACTGCCGCCACCCGGGAGCGCCAGGCGATCGCTGCCGGTCCACGCCACGCTCCAATCCGGATCCAGGGGCGCCACCCGCAGACCTGAGTGCAACAGCGTGCGCCAGCGCTGCACCCGCGCGCCACGCCAGTCGAACACTGGCTGCGCGTCGGGGCGTGCGTGCAGCAGGTCGGTTTCGATCCGCGCCACGCCGGCACCGGGCAGCGGCGGCAGACCCAGTTGCCCGATCCAGCGGCGCAGCACCCGCGCGCGGCGCGCAGGGTCCAGCGCCAGCAACGGCGCCACCGACAGCACCTGCGGGTCGTCGGTGGCGCACAGGGCAAGCGCTTGCGCATCCATCTCCTGCAGCAACGCGCCAGCCTGTGCGGCGAGGCCGGCGCTGCGCGCAAGGCTGGCCGAGGCCTGGGGCCAACGTTCGCGCAGCAGTGGCATGACCCGGTTGCGCAGGAAGTCGCGGTCCTGCACCGAAGTGCCATTGCCGGGATCCTCGATCCAGCGCAGCCCCTGGGCAAGCGCGTGGTGCAGCAGTCGTTGCCTGGAAACCGGCAGCAGTGGACGCCACTGCGGCTGGCCACCCGCCAGCCGGCTCCAGGCCTTCATCGCGCCCAGCCCGTCCACACCTGAACCGCGCAAGGCACGCAGCAGCAAGGTCTCGGCCTGGTCGTCCTGATGGTGCGCGGTGACCAGCGCTTCGTGCTCGCCGAGGTACGCGTCGAAGGCCTGGAGGCGGGCTTCGCGGGCAGACCCTTCCAGTCCCAGGCCCGCGTCGCGCCGCACTTCCACGCGGGCCACGGTCAAGCGCACGTCCAGGGCCGCGCACTGTTCGATGCAGTGACGGGCCCAGTCATCGGCGTGCGCCTGCAGGCCGTGGTGCACGTGGATGGCGCGCAGGCCCGTCTCGCGTACGGCGGGAAGCGCGGCGAGGACGTGCAGCAGCACGGTCGAATCCAGGCCCCCGCTGAAGCCGACCAGCATCGGCAAGCCGGGCGAGGGCAGTGCACCGGGGGGGATCAGCGATTGCTGGGGCGAGCGCGGCATGCACCATTATTGCCCGCCATCGCGCCGGGACGCCCTGGGAATCCGGCAAGGCAGCCCCGCGATGCTTTCCCGCGCTCAGGCGGCTTCGTACACACCGTAGCCGCGCAGGCGCTGGTAGCGCTGCTGCACCAGTTGCTCGACCGGCAGTTGCTCCAGTTCATCCAGTGTATTGAGCAGTACCGCCTTGAGCCGGGTGGCCATCTGCCGCGGGTTGCGGTGCGCGCCGCCGATCGGCTCGCGCAGCACCTTGTCCACCAGGCCCAGCGAATGCAGTCGCCGGGCGGTGATGCCGAGTTGTTCGGCCGCGTCCTTGGCCTTGTCCGCGGACTTCCACAGGATCGATGCGCAGCCTTCGGGCGAGATCACCGAGTAGGTGCCGTATTCGAGCATGATGGTGCGGTCGCCCACGCCGATCGCCAGCGCGCCGCCGGAACCACCTTCGCCGATCACCGTGCACACCACCGGTACCTTCAGCTCGGCCATCTCCATCAGGTTGCGGGCGATCGCCTCGGACTGCCCGCGCTCTTCTGCACCGATGCCGGGATAGGCGCCCGGGGTATCGATGAAGGTGAGCAGGGGCAGCTTGAAGCGTTCGGCCAGCTTCATCAGCCGCAGCGCCTTGCGGTAACCCTCCGGGCGCGGCATGCCGAAGTTGCGCGCCACCTTGCTCTTGGTGTCGCGGCCCTTCTGGTGGCCGATGATGACCACGCTGCGCCCGTCGATGCGGCCCAGGCCGCCCACGATCGCCTTGTCGTCGGCATAGGCGCGGTCGCCGGCCAGCTCCTGGAACTCGTCGCAGAACGCCTCGATGTAATCCAGCGTATACGGGCGGGCCGGATGCCGGGCCAGCTGCGAGACCTGCCATGGCGACAGGTCGCGGAAGATCTGCGCGGTGCGCACCCGCAGCTTGTCGCGCAGGGCGTGGACTTCGGCATCGACGTTGACGGCCGGCCCTGCGCTGGCGCTGCGCAGCTCCTGGATCTTGGATTCCAGGTCGGCGATCGGCTGTTCGAAATCGAGGTAGTTCGGATTCATGTCTGGCCGTGGGCCGGAAGGCCGGGCAGTTTAGCCGAAGCGCCCGCAGCGGCCCGTACGGTGGGGTAGGGCGGCCAGCAGGTGGGTGCGCGCCCGTCCCGGGGCGTGCCCGCCCTTTTCAGTTGGCCCAGGGCCGGGTGATGGCCAGCTTCACCGTGCGCACGCCTGGATGGGCGCGCAGCGCATCCAGAAGTTCAGTATCGACCCGCACCGACTTGGGCCCGTTCAGGTCCAGCACCCCTGCCACGGCGCGCTCGCCATGGCGCATCAGCAGGTCCAGGCGCAGTGGCGTGGACCCGGGGCGGTGGCGGGCCAGCAGGGCGTCTATGCGGTCCCACAGGCCCGGCTCGCGCAGGTCCAGGCGCAGCGACAGGCGCTGGGCGTGCTGCGCGCACAACGCGGCGTAGTCCCAGCACTGGCGGATGCGCAGGCTGAAGCCGCCGCTGAACTCGTCCTCGCGCAGCCCGCCCTTGACCACCAGGATCCGGTCACGGGTCAGCAGGTGGCCAAACTCGCCCATCGCATCGGCGTACACGCTGCACTCGAGCCGGCCACGGCCGTCCTCCAGCTGCACGAACACCTGGGTATCGCCCTTGCGCCGGATCGCCACCACCTGCCCGGCCAGGACCACGGGGGTCTCCGGACGCCAGCCGCGCTTTTCGCCCTGCGGCTGCGAACTCCACAGCCGGTCCAGTTCACCCAGGTCGCTGCCGACCAGGGCCTTGAGGTCTTCCCGGCACGGATCCATCGGGTGGCCGCTGAGGTAGTGGCCCAGGGTGTCGCGTTCGCCGCTGAGTTTCTGTGCCAGCGGCCATTCGGGTACCTGCGGCAACACCACTTCCAGCGCCGGCGCCGCATCGCCGCCGCCAAACAGCGAGACCTGGCCGGCATCGCGCTCGCGCGCCAGCTGCTCGGTTGCCTTCATCACTTCAGGCAGCTGCAGCATCAACGACGCCCGGTTGGGCCCCAATGCATCCAGCGCGCCAGCGTTGACCAGGGCTTCCAGCGCACGCCGGTTGAGCTTGGACGAATCCACCCGCTTGCAGAAATCCAGCAGGTCGACGAACACGCCGCTGCGTTCACGCTCTGCCGAGATCGCCTCGCACGCACCGCGGCCCACGCCCTTGATCGCGCCCAGCCCGTAGCGCACGGTGGCGTGGTCGTCGGCCACGAACATGTGGCAGGAGGCGTTGACGTCCGGCGGCAGCACGCTGAGCTTGAGCCCGCGGCACTCGTCCAGGAAGCCCACCACCTTGTCGGTGTTGTCCATGTCCGAGGACAGCACCGCGGCCATGAATTCGGCCGGGTAATGGGTCTTGAGCCAGGCGGTCTGGTAGGACACCAGCGCGTAGGCCGCGGCATGCGACTTGTTGAAGCCGTAGCCGGCGAACTTCTCCATCAGGTCGAAGATCGCGTCGGCCTTGCGTTCTTCGACCCCGTTCCTGCCCGCACCTTCGCGGAAAGTCTCGCGGTGCACGGCCATCTCTGCCGCCACCTTCTTGCCCATCGCCCGGCGCAGCAGGTCGGCGCTGCCCAGCGAATAGCCGCCCACGATCTGGGCCATGTGCATGACCTGTTCCTGGTACACCATGATCCCGTAGGTGTCGCGCAGCACCTGCTCCACGCGCGCGTCGGGATAGTCGATCTGCTGGCGGCCGTGCTTGCGCTCGATGAAGTCCGGGATCAGGTCCATCGGGCCGGGCCGGTACAGCGACACCAGTGCGATCAGGTCCTCGAAGCGGTCGGGCTTGGCGCGCTTGAGCAGTTCGCGCATGCCGCGCGATTCGAACTGGAACACCGCGCCGGTGTCGCCGGTGAAGAACACGCGTGCATAAGTCTCGAGGTCGTCGAGCGGCAGCGTGGAAATATCCAGCGGCGGGCCATCCAGCGCGGCGCCGGTGGTGATGGCGCGCGCGTTGATGGCCTTCACCGCCCAGTCGATGATGGTCAGCGTGCGCAGGCCAAGGAAGTCGAACTTGACCAGCCCCACCGCCTCCACGTCGTCCTTGTCGAACTGGGTCACCGGCGAGCGGCCCAGTCCCCCGCTGTCGTGCTCTGCGAACAGCGGGCAGAAGTCCGACAGCGGCGAGGGCGCGATGACCACGCCGCCGGCGTGCTTGCCGGCGTTGCGGATCAAGTCCTCGAGCTGGCGTGCCAGGTCGATCAGGTCGCGCACGTCGTCTTCGTCGCGGTAGCGGTCCACCAGCTCCTGCGACAGCATGGCGTTGTCGCCTTCGCCCATCGCGTCCTTGAGGGTGACGCCCAGGGTCATCGGGACCAGCTTGGCCACGCTGTCCACGAATCCGTAGGGGAAGCCGAGCACGCGGCCGGTGTCGCGCACCACCGCCTTGGCCGCCATGGTGCCGTAGGTGATGATCTGGCTGACCCGGTCGCGGCCGTACTTGCCGGCCACGTAGTCGATCACTTCGTCGCGCCGGTCCATGCAGAAGTCGATGTCGAAGTCCGGCATCGACACGCGTTCGGGATTGAGGAAGCGCTCGAACAGCAGGTCGTAGGGAATCGGGTCCAGGTCGGTGATGCCCAGCGCCCACGCCACCAGCGAACCGGCACCCGAGCCGCGGCCCGGACCTACCGGGATGCCGTGCCGCTTGGCCCAGTTGATGAAGTCGGCCACGATCAGGAAGTAGCCGGGGAAACCCATGCGCACGATGACGTCGACTTCCATGTCCAGGCGCGCGCGGTAGTCGGCTTCGGTGTGCCCTACGGCGACTTCCACCTTGGCCAGGCGCCGGTCCAGGCCACGGTGCGACTCCGACCGGATCCAGCTCTCCAGGGTTTCGTCGCTGGGAACGGGGAAGGCAGGCAGCGCGTACTGGCCCAGGGTGAGCTCCAGGTTGCAGCGCTGGGCCAGGGCGAAGGTGTTGTCGATCGCATCGGGCAGGTCGGCGAACAGCGCCTGCATCTCATCGGGACTCTTGAGGTATTGCTCGGCGCTGTAGTCGCGCGGCCGGCGCGGATCGTCGAGCACGCGTCCGCTGGAAATGCACACGCGTGCCTCGTGCGCCTCGAAGCCCTCGCGGTCGAGGAAGCGCACGTCGTTGCTGGCCAGCACCGGAATGCCGCGCTCGGCGGCCGCGTGCAGGGCGAATGCGTTGAAGGCGTCCTCGCCTTCGCGCTGGGTGCGGGTCAGCTCCAGGTGCAGGTCCTGGCCGAAGCAGCGCTGCAGGTCGGCCAGTTGCTGGCTGGCCAGTTCATGGCGGCCGCCCGCGGCCAGGCGCGCGGCCAGGCTCTGGCGCCCGGCAATGGCGAACAGGCCCTCGCAATTGCCGTGCAGCCAGGAGGGATCGATGGCCACGCCGTCGGTGCGATGGCCTTCCATCCAGGCGCGGGTCAACAGGCGCGACAGGGACAGGTAGCCACCGTGGTCGCGGCACAGCAGGGTCAGTTGCCAGGGCGCCTCGCCCGGCTCGGCCACGCACACGTCGGCGCCGGCAATCGGCTTGATCCCCACCGACTCGGCCGCCTTGTAGAACTTGACCAGGGCGAACAGGTTGTTGCGGTCGGTCACCGCCAGCGCCGGCAGGCGCAACTCCAGCGCGCGGCTCAACAGGTTGGGGCGCTTGGCTTTTTCCGGACGCGCATGCTCCGGTTTCTCGGGCACGCGGATGGTGGAATCCGCAAGCGAGAATTCAGTGTGCAGGTGCAGGTGGACGAAGCGGGACGACATGCCCGCTCAGGGTAGCGGCAGGGGTGGGGTGGGACAAGGCTTGACAAGAGCTTTGGTGGTGGCCGGAAGCAAGAAAAAAAGGTTCTCCACCCAACTGCGGGGGAAAGATCGTTTAGGCGAGGGTGCGAGGAGCTTCTTCGCTTCACCTTGCGTGATCTGAGGGGCCCCGCAGCAGCCGGCAGGCCTTCGCGGCGACGCCTCCGGCATCCGCCTGCAGGCGGATGCCTCCTCCTTTATTTCGCCGCGAAGGCCTGCCGGCCACGACGGGGCTCGCGGCTTGCCGGGTGCGCGCACCGGGAGTCATGCGCGAATCCTGGGCTTTGCTCCCTGGACCACCCCGTATTCCACCACGACGGGTGTCGATGCGCCGTGCCTTCCCTCGATTGAGAGAAGAGCCGAAAAAGGCCGCCGGAAGGCGGCCGTCACCTCGCACCCGGTGCCCGTTGTCAAGCCAACCGGGCAAGGCCTTCTTCGTCCTCTGCACAAGGCCAGCACTGCTGGACGTAGGCACGCAGCCCTGCCTCCAGTTGGCGCAGCCTGCGAAAGCCGACATAGCATTCCAGTTGCTCGGCCAGGACTGCCCAGTCTTCCTCGCTTGGACGGGCCAGTGCGTGCGACCGGCCGGCGGCGGCGGCCTGCAGTACCCGCAGCATCTGTTGCATGCGCGCGCGGGTGGCGGCCTCGCACTCCCACTCGCGGTCTGAGAGCACCAGTTGCAGCAGCTCCCGGCGGGCATCCGGTTGCCACTGCAGCGGTGCCCAAGGCGTGATGTCGGCGGAGTGGAGCGCGGCAGTGTTTGACTGTGGATCGTTCAGCATCTCGATTCTCCCGTTTCATTGCTGCCAGCCGCATCTGCATGCTGGCTGGGTGACCCGGTCCCGAACCGCCCTTGGACGGCCAGGACCGGGTTTGGTGACTGCACCTCAGTGCACGCGGAAGCAGTTGGGCAAGGCCGGCAGGTAGCTGCTCTCGCGGATGCGGCGACGCTGTGCCTGGAGTGCGGCCTCAAGCTGGCGTGCCTCGATCCAGTCCTTGCGGGTGAAGCTGAAGTCGTGGTCATTGCAGGCACGCAGTTCCGCCTGCAGGTGGCGCAGGCGGCAGAAGTCCAGGTAGCCCTGCACTTCGGGTACCAGCACCGGCCATGCCGCATCGACGACGATGGCGTCATCCAGCCGGCCGACTTTCGGCAGCCATGCCGGGATCAGCTTCTCCAGCCCGCTCACATAGTCCAGCACCAGCCGTGCGGTGGCCTGGGTTTCGTCCTGGATGGCCCAGGCTGTGTCCGCGACCATGGCGGCGACCGTTTCACTGCGCTGGATGCGTTGTGCTATGCAAGGCTGGGCGGTGCTGTCCTGGCTCCGGTTGATCTCGCGGGCCGCTGTGGCAAGCTGGTCCAGGGCCAGCGGCGGGTGAGGGCGGCCCAGGCGACCCAGCAGTTGGTTGAAGCGGTCCAGCTCCTGGTTGCCCAGGAGGAATTCGCCGATGGACTTGCGACGGCTTGGGGCGCTGGTGCCGGTGCTGGCACCGAGGATGGAGGGCAGCGGGTAGGCGGTGGCGAGGATTGCATTCATGTGATATCTCCAGTGGTTCAGGGGTTGTGCGCCGGATTTCCTGCGCAGCCCCAGATTCCTCCGATCCGGGAATCCAGTCATGACGGGCTTGCGAGCTTTCGAACTGGTTCTCGGGGCATCCATGAGGAAAAGGTGAGGAACATGCGATGAAGCCGGCCGGACCCGCCACCCAGGGCAGCGAACGCTACGTTTTCGACCCGTTCGTGGTGGACGTGGCTGCGCATACCCTGACCCGGGAAGGCCGGGCCTGTGCGCTGGAACCCAAGGCGTTCGCGGTATTGACCGCGTTGCTGAAGCGCCCCGGGGAGATGGTGGGGCGGGATGAACTGCTGGACGGTATCTGGGGCCACCGTCACGTGACCCCGGGCGTGCTGACCCGGGCGATCGCCCAGTTGCGTTCGGCACTGGGCGACGATCCGCAGCACCCGCGCTACATCCAGACCCAGCACGCACTGGGCTATCGCTTCGTGGCAGAGCTGCAGGAACAGGCCGCGGTGGTGGATCCCCCGGATGAAACCGCGCAGGAGCCGGCCCTGGAGGTGCTGGAAGCTTATCCGCCGGGCTCGGGGACCAAGGCGGCCGCAGGAGCGCTGGCGGACCAGGCGCCCGCCTCGCAGCGACCGGTGGAGCAGACGCAAGCAGCGGAGCATCCGCCGCCCCCGCCGGCGTCGCATGCAAGCCCGCGCCAGTGGTGGCTGGCCTCTGTGCTCCTGGCGTTGGTACTGGGCGCGACCTGGCTCTGGAGTGAGCACTTCGGCCGCGAGCCGGCCATCGCGGGCGCCTCCATCGCGATCCTGCCCTTCACCAGCATCAGCAGCGATCCAGGCGACGCCTATTTCGCGGAAGGCCTTGCGGTGGAAATGCACGATGCGCTTGCCGGGGTGGAGGGGTTGACCCTGGCCGCACAGATGTCGCCGGATGATCCGCGTCTGGACGGGGACATCAAGGCCCTGGGCACCGCGCTTGGCGTTGCCAGCGTGCTCAAGGCGAGCGTGCGCCGGGATGGCCGCAAGATCAGGATAAGCGCCCAGCTGTCGGACACGGCCACGGGCTATTCGGTCTGGAACAAGACCTACGATCGCGAGCTGGCCGATATATTCGCGACCCAGGCCGAGATCGCAACCGAAGTGGCCGGGTCACTGGTGGGCATCCTTCCCGCCCAGCGCGACGCGCTGGCCAGGCGGCTGCAGCCGACCACCAACCTGGCTGCGTTCGACCTGTATCTGCGAGGGCTGGTCGCGCTGAGGGGCGCCAGCGCCGAAGACCAGGGTGCCGGCGCGATAGCATTCTTCAGGAAGGCGTTGTCAGTGGACCGGAGTTTCGCGCGGGCACAGGCGGGCATCTGCAGGGTCGAGGTAGCCAATTTCAGGAACCGTAACGATGCAGCGGCTTTCGACCTTGCCCAGGAGAGTTGTGACCGGGCCCGGCAGATGGATGCCAGCCTGGGCGAGGTCAGCCTGGCGATGGCGGAACTGCATGCCGCACGTGGCGACCATGCGAAGGCGACCGAGTACTTCTTCAAGGCTGAGTCACACGCTGCTACCCGTGCCTCCGCTTATGCCGGCCTGGCGATGATGCACGCGGATCGCGGACAGGATCTGGAGGCCACCGATTACTTCAATCGTGCCCTGGCACTCCAGCCGGGCAATCCGCGCATCCACAGCCAGCTTGCCTACCGGCATTATCTGGCGGGGAGGCTCCCGGAGGCCATTGCAGCCTATCGCAGGGCGGTCGAGCTACAGCCGGATGACAAGCTTGTCTGGAGCTACCTCGGGGGTGTCTACCTGACTGCAGGTCAGGTTCCCGAGGCGGAACGCGCGCTTGTCCGGTCCCTCAGCATCGGTCCCTCATATTCGGCACTGACCAACCTGGGTGAGATCAGGTACATGACGGGCCGCCATTCAGAAGCAGTGGAATTGCAGCAGCGTGCGATCAAGCTGGCACCAACCTATCACATGACCTGGGGACATCTTGGCCGAGCGCAGCTGGCATACGCAGCAACCGCAAGGCAAGCGCCCGAGTCATTCGCCCAGGCAGCGGAACATGCACAACGGTACATCCAGATCAATGCTGACGATGCAAAAGCTCTGGCGGCACTGGGCTGGTACAGGGCCAACCTGGGCCAACCCGAATCGGCCCTCGAGCTTGTGGCACGATCGGAAGAATTGGGCGGTGAGCCCGGCGAGGTGGCTCTGATGAACGCTCAGACACTCGCCCGCGTGGGTGAATCAGCACAAGCGCGCGAGCGGATCACGGCCGCTCGCGCAGCGGGCATTTTCGAGATGCGAATTTCCGGCAATGCCGTCCTGCGGGAGCTGGCCGCAGAGGACCACAGTGCGAATCAGCCAGCGACAATGGCCACTGCCCAGGATGCGAGCGATGGGCCCACACGAGGAGAACGAAATGGCGACTGACAGCAATAACACCGAGAAAGCAGCCGGGGCAGCAAGCGATGACGCGAGCATGGCTAAATCGCGTGCTGGCGGCGGCGGATCCGCCCCCCAGGAAATTGAACACGTCGTCCGGCTCCCCGTGGGTCACGAATCGTTCGTCGAAATACGGCTCACGATCGCGGCGGCACCCAAGGTGGAGCCTGGGTTCCGGCCGCAGCGTGACGAAGTACTCATGATCCGGAGCCTTGACGCAGATCACGTGTTGACGATCAGCGCGGATCTGCAACAACAGTTCATCGCCGAGATTGATGTGGGTGGGGGCGGTCCGCCCATCGCCGAAGATGCGCTTCGTTGAGAGTTAGCGGTTGCTGGCCCACATCACCGGTGGCAAGGCGCGTTGGTGATGTGGGCACGCCGAGCGCGAGGACATGCCTGGGCCAGGCTGGTCGCTGTGCCGATGGCGGGCCGAGGGCGACCCCCGCGGTCTCGGCGTGACGGGCTCAGGCGAAGAGCTGGCTCTGCCGCACCGGCAGGAAGCTGCGCCGATGGTGCAGGCAGGGGCCGTGTTCCAGCAAGGCCGCCAGGTGCTCGCGGGTGGCGTAGCCCTTGTGTGCGTGGAATCCGTAGGCCGGGAAGTGCTCGTGCATGGCCACCATGGCGCGGTCGCGGGTCACCTTGGCCAGGATCGAAGCGGCCATGATCGCCGGTTCGCGTGTATCTCCGCCGATCAGCGCCTCGGCGGCGCACGGCAGGTCCGGTGGCAGGCGGTTGCCATCGATGCGTGCCAGGCACGCGGCCGGCTGCAGCGCACACAGGGCGCGGCGCATGCCCTGCAGGGTCGCATGCAGGATGTTGAGCCGGTCGATCTCGTCGATGTCCACCAGCTCCACGTGCCAGGCCAGCGCGCGCTCGGTGATCAGCAGGTACAGCGCTTCGCGCTTCTTCCCGCTTAGCTTCTTGGAATCGTCCAGGCCCTTGATCGGGCGTCGCGGGTCGAGGATCACCGCGCCCACCGAGACCGGCCCGGCCAGTGGCCCGCGGCCGGCCTCATCCACCCCGGCCACCAGCCTGCGCAGGACCGCGCTCATGCCAGCAACCTGGCGATCGCTGACGCCGCGCTGGACGAAGCGTCGCGGCGCAGGCTCTCGTGAAGCTCGCGATATGGACCCTGCAGCGCCGCGCCGACTTCAGGATGGCGGAACAGATTGGTCACCGCAGCCGACAGGTTTTCGGCGGTGCACTCGTCCTGCATCAGCTCGGGCGCCAGGTCGCTGCCGTGCAGCACGTTCGGCAGTGCGTAACGGTCCACCTTGAGCAGCCCCAAGGTCCTGACCAGGGTGTAGGTCAGCGGTGCGACCCGGTAACCGACCACCATCGGGCGCTTGGCCAGCATGGCTTCAAGGGTGGCGGTGCCCGAGGCCAGCAACACCACGTCCGCGGCCACCATCGCCTCGCGGGCGCGTCCGTCGACCAGGCGCGGCGCAGGCTCCAGGTCTGCCATTGTTGCGACCAGCGGTTCGAGTGCGGCGCGGCAGGTGGGCGTCGCCGCCGGCACCACGATCTGCAGGTGAGGGATGGCTTCGGCAACCTTGCGTGCAGCGGCCAGGAACGCCGGTGCCAGGCGCTGGATCTCGCCCATGCGACTGCCCGGCAACACCGCCAGCACCGGCGTATGGGTATGCAGGCCGAGCGCCTTGCGGGCGGCCTCCTGGTCCGGCTCCATCGGCATCTCGTCGGCCATCGGATGCCCGACGAAGCGCGCATCGATGCCATGGCGTGCATACAGCGCCGGCTCCATCGGGAACAGGCACAGCACCAGGTCCGCGCTGGCGCCGATGCCGCGTACCCGACGCTCGCGCCACGCCCATACCGACGGGCTCACGTAATGCACGGTGCGAACCTCGCGCTGGCGCAGCCAGCGCTCCACGCCCAGGTTGAAATCGGGCGCATCGATGCCGACGAACACGTCCGGCTTCCAGTCCAGCACCTTGCGCCGGAACGAGGCCCGCAGCCGCAGCAGGCGCGGCAGGTGGCTCAGCACCTCCGACAGGCCCATGACCGACAGTTCGCTGGCATCGACCCACGTGTCCAGGCCCGCGGCCCGCATGGCCGGCCCACCGATGCCTGCGAACTGCGCCTGCGGGAATCGCTGGCGCAAGCCATGGATCAGGCCCGCGCCGAGCGCGTCGCCGGATGCTTCGCCGCAGGCCAGGGCAATGCGTGGCGCTCGCGCATCGGCGGTCGTGGGCAGGACGCCCGCGGCGACCAGGTCGGACAGTGTCGGCGCGGGCGCCTCGCCGGCCCGCGAGGTGCCTTGCCTGCGCGTGGTCATCGCAGCAGCGGGCGCTGTCCGGCGTCCAGGAACGCCAGCAATGCCTGCACGTCCTCACTGTCGGCCGCCTGCGCGGCCAGCTCCGCGCGCGCCTCGGCCAGGGGCAGTCCGGACACGAACAGGGTGCGGTAGGCGCGCTTGATCGCTGCGATCCGCGCTGCATCGAAACCGCGCCGCTTCAGGCCTTCGCTGTTGATGCCGCGGGGCCTGCCCTGCGCCTCGTTGGCGACGATGGTGAACGGCAGCACGTCGCCGCTGACCAGCACGCCCATGCCAAGGAAGGCGTGGGCGCCGATGCGGCAGAACTGGTGCACCCCGGAGAAGCCGCCCATGATCACCCAGTCGCCCACCTCGACGTGTCCGGCCAGGGTGGAGTTGTTGGAGAACACGCAATGGCTGCCCACCTGGCAATCGTGCGCGACGTGGGTGTAGGCCAGCAGCCAGTTGTCGTCGCCCACCCGGGTGCAGCCGCCGCCATGGCCAGTGCCCCGGTTGATGGTGACGAATTCGCGCACCGTGTTGCGGTCGCCGATCGCCAGTTCGGCGCGCTCGCCTGCAAACTTCTTGTCCTGCGCATCGCCACCGATCGCGGCGTGGCCGGTGAAGTGGTTGTCACGGCCGATGCGGGTGGGGCCGGTGATGCTGCAGTGCGGCCCGATGCGGGTGCCGTCGCCGACCACCACGCCTGCGCCGACCAGGCTGAAGGCACCGACGTACACGCCTGCTCCCAGCGTCGCCTCCGGGTCGACCACTGCACTGGGATGGATCGATGCGTCGCCCACGGGACTACCGCTGGTCCGCCGCGCACAGGATCTCCGCGCTTGCGACCTGCTTGCCCGCGACGCTGGCCACGCCGCAGTACAACGTCATGTTGCGGATCCGGCGCTTGATCGAAACCTCCAGGTCGAGGCGGTCGCCGGGCACCACCATTGCGCTGAACCGCGTGTTCTCGATCTTGACCATATAGGACATGCGCCCCTCGGTCCGGCCGCCATGCGACAGCTGGGTCAGCACGCCGCCGGCCTGGGCCAGCGCTTCCACGATCAGCACGCCCGGCATGATCGGAGCCTCGGGGAAATGACCGCTGAAGTAAGGCTCGTTCTGGGTCACGTTCTTGTAGGCGAGGATGCGCTTGCCGGGCTCCAGCTCGAGGACGCGATCGACCAGCAGGAAGGGGTAGCGATGGGGCAGGTACTCGCGTATGCGGCTGGCGTCCATTGGCAGTTGGGGGGCTTGTGGCAGGTCGCTCATGGTTCCTCCTTGCGCGCCGCGGGAATGCGTCGCGCCAATGCATCGAGTTGCTTGAACCTTGCCGCATTCCTGCGCCAGGTGCGGTTGTCGGTAAGTGGGGTGCCCGAGGAATACTCGCCGGGCTCGCGGATCGAATGGGTCACCAGCGACATCGCGGTGATGGTGACCTTGTCGCAGACCTCGAGGTGGCCGAGCACGCCCGCGCCGCCGCCGACCAGGCAGTAGCGCCCGATACGCGCGCTGCCGGCCGCAGCGCTGCAGCCCGCCATCGCCGTATGCGCGCCGATGTGCACGTTGTGACCGATCTGGATGTGGTTGTCCAGGCGCACGTCCTCCTCCAGCACCGTATCCTCCAGCGCGCCGCGGTCGATG
>Ga0335395_10001597_pt1 | contig 14144 bp, 10 predicted proteins | sample MAT02_FD_205744 | JGI IMG/M metagenome (GOLD analysis project Ga0335395, IMG submission 205744) | Freshwater microbial communities from Lake Fryxell liftoff mats and glacier meltwater in Antarctica - MAT-02 (spades assembly) (version 2) ...
GATCGAAGCGTACGAGCGCGCGTTGCGCGCGCCTGATCCCCTGGCGATGCTGCCCGAGCTGGACGACATCCGCAAACGCTGCGACTTCGACTTTATCCGGGTCGACTTGCCGCAACTGATGGCGGAATCCCGACAGGGCATCGAGAGGGTGACGCAGATCGTACGCAACCTGAAGGAGTTCTCGTATGCCGGACGCGATCAGTCGTGGCGCTCGGCGGACCTGCACGCCGGGCTCGAATCCACCATCAACATCGTCTGGAACGAACTCAAGTACAAGGTCAACCTGGATCGCAACTACGGCAAGCTTCCGCCAGTCCAGTGCCGGCTATCCGAGCTCAACCAGGTGTTCATGAACATGTTGCTCAATGCCAGCCAGGCGATCGTCGAGCGCGGTACCATCACCATTTCGACGGGGGTGGAGGGCAACGAAGTGTGGGTGCAGTTCCAGGACACCGGCAGCGGGATGTCCGACGAGGTGCTGACCAACATCTTTGACCCATTCTTCACCACCAAGCCGGTGGGCAGCGGTACCGGCCTGGGCTTGTCGATTTCCTATGGCATCGTGAAGAGCCACAAGGGACGCATCGACGTGCGGAGCACGCCCGGGATCGGCTCCTGCTTCAGGATCACGCTGCCCAGCCGCCAACCAGAGCCGGCCGCGACCTGAGGCCGATGTAGCCCCTAGCTACAGCGCGAGACGCTGGTGCGCCGGTGATTCATGCGCCACGAAGGCCTGGCGTACGTGGTCGCGCAGCTCGGCGTCGTTCCAGGGCTTGGTCAGGAAGCGGTATATCTGCCCCGTATTGATGGCCTCGGTGACCGTGGCGAGGTCAGTGTGGCCAGACAGCACCAGGCCCAGGATATCCGGGTACTGGGCGCGAACCTTGCTGAGGAACTCGGTCCCGCTCATGTCCGACATGCGCTGGTCGGACAGGATCACCTGGACTTCCTGGGCCGCGAGGTGATCAAAGGCCTCGGCGACGTTGTTCGCCACCAGTACCTGGTAACCGTCGCGACGGAACAGCCGGCTCAGCGAACGCAGGACGTTCTCTTCATCATCCAGCAGCAGCAGGGTACGCGCCGAGTTGATCAGATTGAACGCATCGCTGCGCAGGTAGCGCCGGCGCAGCAGTTCACCCGCCGCGTCGGAGGCCATGGGTTCCCCAAGCAGGTTGCCCTGGAATATGTCGCAGTGGTTGCTCCGCAGGAAGCCGAGCTGCGCCTCGTTCTCCACCCCGTGCGCGATCACCTTCATGCCCAGTTGGTGGCCCATGGCGATGATGGCGCGGGTGATGGCGGTCTCCCGTCGGCTGCCGGGCACCCCGCCCACGAAGCCCCGGTGGATCTTGATTTTGTCCACGGAGAAGCGCATGAGCGAATCCAGGTTCGAATCGCCCATGCCGAAATCGTCCAGGGTCAGGTGCACGCCTTCGCGATGCAGCGCGGCGAGCGAGCGGTGCACCTGGCTCATGTCCTCGCCAAGCGCGCTCTGGCGTACTTCCAGTGCCACCATCGGGGCGGGCACGCCGTGCTCCTGCAGTGCATGCATGACCTCGGAGACAAATCCGGGCCGCAGCAGCTGCAGGGTGGATGTGTTGAGGGCGATCTCGAAGTCCTCGGCTCCGCGCGCTATCCACCTGCGGGCCTGGCTGAAGGCCTCGTGCAGCACCCATTGGTCCATCTGCACGATGACCCCCAACTTCTCCGCCACCGGCATGAACCGTTCCGGCGTCACCGTCCCCAGTTCCGGGGATTCCCAGCGCATCAGTGCCTCCACACCCATCACGCGGCCATCGTGGCCGTTGACCTGGGGCTGGTACAGAAGCCGCAACTCGTGGTTGTCGATGGCGTCCACGATCCGGTTGGCCATCACACTTTCCACGCGGCGACCGGTCTTGGAACCCGGGTGATAGACACGCACCAGGTTCATGCCTTCGAACCTGGCTTGCTCCAGCGCGCTTTCGGCGCACTGGAGCAGCGCCGCAGGCGTTTGCCCATGCTCCGGGCACAGGGCGATGCCGACCGTGGCGGTTAGGACCAGCGTGTAGGGGATCAGGCTCATCGGCACTTCGATGCACTGGCGCAGTTGCTGACCAAAAACCTCTGGCGATGGCACGCAGGCAGCGGCTGGCATCACCACCAGGAACTCGTCGCTGCCGTGGGCCCACACCTGCCCGGCGGCACCGGCCAGCGCGTGCAGGCGCTGGCCGGCCAGCGCCAGGGCCTGGTCGCCTATTTCCACGCCCATGTTCTCGTTGATCGAGCAGAAGTGGTCCATGTCGAGATAGAACAAGGCCAGCGAAGTGTCGCCGGCAACGGCAGTCTCGACCATCGACCGCAACGCCGGTTCGCCTGCCCCCAGGCGGGGCAGGGAGCTGGAAGGATCCGGCATTCCGGCGCTCATGCGTGGCTGTCGCCTGCAGTCGCAACGACGCACGCGTCGTGATCGACGCACGGAAGGCCATAGGGCATCACCCAGCGCAGTGCCAGCGACCCGGCGCTCCCAGGGTCAAGTGCGACCACGCCGCCCAGACTAGCAGCCATCGCCCGTACCAGCGCCAAGCAGGGAGTGTCCTGCCAGTCCGGCGTCCCGTCTCCCGCGATGCGCACCCGCACGGAGAAGTTGGCGCCGTCCAGGTCCTGGATTGACAGTTCCGTTGACACCTCGGCGACATCGGGCGGAATCGCATCAAAGACGCAATGCAGGATGCGCAGGCAGGCAATGGCCACCTCCGGGCAGGGTTGCACGGGCAGGGGGGGCAGCCGCCACTGGTCGCTCCCGCCCCCGCTGCCGAAGCGTCGCCGGGCCTCGGCGCGCAGTGCCGCTTCCAGGCCCACTGAATCCAGTTGCGGTGGCCTGAGTATCCGCTCCAGTTCGCGAAGCTCGCCAGCGGCCCGGTCCACCAGTTCCATCATTGCGTCCAGGTCCTGGCGCACCTGGGCCGCGTTGGCCTCGTCGATGCACAGGTGCGCCGACATCTTGATGGCTGCCAGTGCCTGGCCTATGCGGTCATGCAGGGCGCGCGCGACCTGGCGACGTTGAGCTTCATGCAACGCGGAGAGCCTGGCGAAGGCGGCGCGCCAGTCGACCAGAGCCGCCCCGGCCAATGGATCCTGTTGCGGAGAACGTGGCACGGGCGCGGGCGCGGGGGTTGGCATCGCAGAAGTATGCCATTCAGCACCAGCCACGCGCTCAGAACAGTTCGACCGAGCCCACTCCCATGTTCTGCTGGGCCACGGCCTTGTGCGGTGGCCGCTGCCACTCCCCACGCTGGTCGCGCAGACGGTTGCCGACGCTACGCAGGGAGGTCACTGACTCGGCATTCATGGTTCCACCGTTGCGGTGCAGCAGTTCCTGCAAAGCCAGCGCCTCGCGGTTGATCGCGGTAAGCCGGTCCAGGTGAATCAGAGCGCCGCCCAGCGACTGGGTGGCGATGTCCTCGAACTGCAGCGATCGCACCGCCTCGGCCACGCTCAGGTCGATCGCCTGTCCGCACGAGGATATCTCGCGCATGCCGTCCCCCAACGAGGAAGTAATTGCCGACACCTGGGTGAGCATGCTGGCCGCTTCCCCTCGCGCTTCGCGCGAGCGGTCCAGATCGCGCGAAGCCATGTGCGAAACCGTTTCGCGCACCTTGGAGATGGCGTCCTTGGAGCTGTGCGCCAGCTTGCGGATCTGCTCGTTGAAGGCGGTCGAACGTTCCGAAAGGTTGCGGACCTCGTCGGCGACCACAGCGAAGCCGCGGCCTGCCTCGCCGGCACGCGCGGCCTCGATGGCGGCGTTGAGCGCAAGCAGGTTGGTCTGGTCTGCGATCGACTTCACGTCCTCCAGCAAGGAGAAGATGCCATCCAGGTGCTGGGCCATTTCGTCGATATGCTCGACCGTGGTCGCGCTCTGGCCGCTGACCTGCTCCAGCGCTTCCACCAGCTGTCCCATGCGCTGGCTGGCGTCCTTTGCGAAGCGCGCCACGTCGATGCCACGGCTGTCGCCCTCGCCAGTGCGGTCGATGATGCGCGACACCGCTACTCCCTGCTCCCGCGACTTGCGGCTCATGGCGTCGAAGCTGCTGCCCAATCCACTCACCGCTTCGCGGATCAAGTCCCCGGCGCGGCCGATCTCGCCGCGTGAACCTTCGATCTCGTTGCTCACGAAGGTCCGCAACTCATCCAGCAACGCGTCCTGTTCACGGATGGCAGCCGCCTGCTCAGGGGATGGGCGCAGCAGCGAACGGACCATGTGGAACGCGAAAGCCAACCATGACAGGGCCAGCAGGGACAGAAGGCTCCAGCGCAGTGCGGGCGCCCAGTCGAGAGCAGCCGACAGCGGCAACAACAAGGTCAGGATCAGGGGGGCGACGAGCGGGACGAGGATGCGCGAGTACATTGGGGATCTCTGCTGATTCACCAGACCTGTATCGGCATGCACTGCTTTTTTCTTGAGCGTCCTGGAGCGGCCAGGCCCCGGCGTCGATGAACTGGAACGCACTGCGCTTTTACCGCCGCCTGCTTATCAGGGGCTGTGGGTGGCCAGCGCCAGCAGACGCTGTGCGATGCGCTCAAGCGGCACGATTTCCTGCGCTGCACCGAGGCGGACCGCCGCTCCCGGCATGCCCCAGACCACGCTGCTGGCTTCGTCCTGCACCAGGGTCGGCCCGCCGGCGGCCTGGATCTCGAGCAACCCACGCGCGCCATCCTCGCCCATCCCGGTGAGGATGGCGCCGACCGCATTGGCGCCGGCCGTACGCGCCACCGAACTGAACAACACGTCCACTGCCGGCTTGTGCCGGTTCACCGGCGGCCCATCCTCGATCAGGCAACGCCAGCGGGCGCCATCGCGCACCAGGCTGAGGTGGCGGCCACCCGGTGGCAGGTAGGCGTGGCCTGGCAGGACCGCCTCGCCCTCGGTTGCTTCGCGCACCGACATGGCCGAATGCCGGTCCAGGCGCTCGGCGAAGGCACGACTGAAACCGGCCGGTATGTGTTGGGTCATCACGATGGCGGGCGCGTCGGCCGGCATCATTTCCAGCACCACCCGAAGGGCCTCTGTACCGCCGGCCGAGGCCCCGATGGCAATCAGACGGTCGGTGGTGCGGAAGCTGGAAGCCAGCCTGGGCAAGGCCAGCCGGGTCGCCGATACCACGACCGCATCGGGACGCCGGGCCAGTGGTCGAACCCGTGCCTGGGCGGCAGCCTTGACCTTGCTGACGATCTCCTGGGCATAGGCTTCCAGCCCGCGAGAGACATCGAGTTTTGGCTTGCTGATGAAATCCACCGCGCCCAGGGCCAGGGCCTGGAGGGTCGTGTCGGCGCCACGTTCGGTCAGCGAGGAGATCATCACCACCGGGAGCGGGTGCAGGCGCATGAGGTTTTCGAGGAAAGCCAGCCCGTCCATGCGCGGCATCTCGACGTCCAGGGTAATCACGTCGGGATTGAGGCGCTTGATCTTCTCGCGCGCGATCAAGGGATCGGCTGCCGAACCGACCACCTCGATTCCGGGATCGGCCGAGAGGATCTCGGTCAGGATCTGGCGCACCACGGCCGAGTCGTCCACGACCAGTACCTTGCATCGGGCTGCCATCAGAACAGCTCCACGGCACCGGTAACAGGTTCGCTGGACAGCCGCCTTTGCACCGCGGCCTCAATCGCGACCACCTCGGCGCCGTGGGCGTGCGGCAGGCGCTGGACCACTACCCGTCCGCTGTGCGGGAAGAACCAGACCTTGCGCGGATGGATGCCGCGCAGGTCTTCGGCCACCACCTCGATGCGCTCGGCCTCGAGGTACTGGCGCACGAACTCGGAATTGCGCGAGCCCACCGGATTCTGGGTGAAGCCCTTGAGCACGTTGGCCCCGCCGAACACCTTGGCCTGCAGCCGGCTGCGGCTGGCCCCGCGCTTGAGCAGGTCATTGATCAGCAACTCCATCGCATAGCTGCCGTAGCGCGCCGGCGCGCCGTCTCCCACCTGCCCATCGGGCAGCATGAAGTGGTTCATGCCACCAAGGCGCAGCAAGGGATCGCGGATGCACGCCGCCACGCACGACCCCAACACGGTGACCAGGGCGATGTCGCTGTCCACCACCAGGTACTGGGTTGGCAGCAGCTTGGCCGCGAGCGTCTTGAAGCGGTCGTCCTGGTAGCGCATCACCTGGTCGGGCGCTTCGCGCAGGGCTGTCCCACCGCTCATGCCGCGCGCCTGCCACGGTACAGCGTGCGCCCGCAGGGCTCCACAACGTCGGCCGCGTGCATATAGTTCTCAGAGTGGCCGGTGTACAGCATGCCGTCGCTGGCCAGGTGCGGAACCAGCCGGGACAGGATCCCGTGCTGGGTAGGCTTGTCGAAGTAGATCATCACGTTGCGGCAGAACACCGCGGTGAACGGGCCGTTGACGTCGAAGCGGGGTGCCAGCAGGTTCAGCGGGCGGAAGTCGATGAGCTCGCGCAGGGCCGGATGCACGCGGCACAGGCCCTCCCGGGCACCCGTGCCCCGCTGGAAGTAGCGCCGCTTCATCTCCTGCGAAAGGCCGGCCACGCGTTCAACCGGGTAGAGGCCGCGCTCGCCGGTGGCCAGCACCTGGGTGTCGACATCGGTCGCCAGGATCCGCACCGGCGGCGTCAGGGTGCCGTAGGCCTCGCATGCGGTGATGGCCAGGGAATAGGGCTCCTCACCAGTGGAGGCGGCACATGACCACAGGTTGAGCCTGCCATGGTCCTGGCGCTGCTGCAGCTCGATGCGCAGGCGATCGAAATGGTGCTGCTCGCGGAAGAACGCGGTCAAGTTGGTGGTCAGTGCATTGGTGAAGGCCTCCCATTCGTCGCCGCCGTGGCGTTCGAGCTGGTCCAGGTACTCGCAGAACGAATTCAAGCCCAGTGCGCGCAGCCGGCGCGACAAGCGACCATAGACCATGTCGCGCTTGCCATCGGCCAAGGCGATCCCGGCGCGTGCATGGATGAGGCCGCAGATGCGACGGAAATCGCGTTCGTGGAACTCGAACTCACGCGAACCGGCCGGGCGCGTCGATGCCAGGGCCCGGCCCGCAGGACTGGCCTGCGTGCTGCTTCGGGTAGGGGTCATGGTGCTTCGACCCCTGTTGCGGCCACAGCGGCGGAGTCGATCCGCATGGCCGTATGTCCGCTGCTCCTAAGCCATGCCTCGATCGCTTCTGGTGGCAGCGGCCGGGACAGCAGGTAGCCCTGCAGCACCGGGCAGCCCTGCTCGGCAAGGAAGCACTGCTGCGCTTCGGTTTCCACGCCCTCGGCGATGACCGTCATTCCGAGGCTCTCGCCGATGCGCAGCACCGATGTGGTCAGGGTGCGCGCGATGGCGCTGCTCTCGATGTCGCGCACGAAGCTCTTGTCCAGCTTGAGTTCGTGGATGGGCAGCCGGTGCAAGTGGCTCAGGCTGGAGTAGCCTGTGCCGAAATCGTCCAGCGACAGGCAGATGCCCATGGCGTAGATGGCTTCGATGTTGAACAGCACGTCCGGGTCTGGATCGAGCATGACGCTTTCGGTTATTTCAAGGGTCAGGTCGGTGGGACGCAAGCCGTACTCGCCCAGGATCAGTCCAAGCATGGCGGCCAGTTCCTGGTCACGGAAGTTGTTGGCCGACATGTTCACCGACAGCCGGGGAATCGCCACGTCGCGCGCACGCCACTCGGCCAGTTGGGCGCATGCACGTCGCACTACCCAATGGCTGAGCTCATCTGCAACGCCAATGGCTTCGGCCACCTCTACGAAACGCTGCGGTGGGATCTCGCCCAGCAGTGGATGGGTCCAGCGGGCCAGCGCCTCCACCCCGTACAGTATCTGCCGATCGCCGCTGTCCACGCGCATCTGCGGCTGAAAATGCAGGTTGATGTTGCCCTCACGCAGGGCCTCTATCAGCGCGGTCTCCAGGGTCACCCGCTCCTGCGCCATGCGCTGCATGTCATTGCTGAAGAACACGCAGCGCGCGCCGCCCTCGGCCTTGGACCGGGTCATGGCCATCTCGGCGCAACGCAGCAGCATTTCGATGTTGCGACCGTCTTCTGGATACAGGGCCACACCCACGCTGGCGCCGGGCTCTACCGTCATGCGTCCGGCCAGCACCGGGGCGCTGATCACGCTGAGCACCCGCTCGGCCATGCTGCCGGCTTGCTCGGCGCTGGTGCCGGGAAGCATGACCACGAATTCATCCCCGGCCAGGCGTCCGATGAGGTTGTGCGGGCCCACTTCCTGTTGCAGGCGTTTGCCAACTTCGCACAGCAGCTCGTCGCCTGCGACATGCCCCTGCGTATCGTTGATGCGTTTGAACCGATCGAGGTTGACCAGCAAGACCGCAGCCCGATTGTTCTTGCGACCGGGTTGGCCCAGGCCTTGGCCGGCACTCTGGCTGAACAGGAAGCGGTTGGGCAGCCCGGTGAGCGCATCGTAGAAGGCAAGCTGGTGCATGCGATCGGCGCTTTGCTTGCGCTCCATCGACAGCGCGCATATCGGCAGGCAGATGCCCGCCAGTTGCGAGTGCAGCTCACGGGGGCCGCCATCCTGTCGCAGGTAGAAGGCCAGGGTCCCGAGCATGCGCCCGTCGCTTGAGCGGACGGGGCTCACCCACGAGCTGACCAGGCCCGCATCCAGGGCCAGTAGGTGGTGAGCACCGGTGGTCGGATCCGGGCGCAGGTGGTCGACCAGAGTGGCCTGGCCGCCATCGCCACCCGCCCAGGCCTTGCAGGCGCGCAGGTCCATGGGCATTTGCTCAAGTGCCGCAAGCAAGGCGGGCGGCAGGCTGGGTCCCGCCAGGGGATGCTGCCGGCCCTCGGCATCGACGGCGCTGACCAGGACCATCAGCTCCGGCGCGATCTGTTCGACCTTGTGGCAGATCCCGGTCATCACCTCGGCCAGGGGCAGGTCCCGCGTCATGGCATCCAGTGCGCTGGCCTGCAGTCCCTGCGCCATCTTGGCTTGGGTGACCTCGGTGAGCACGCAGACCAGTCCGTTCAGTTGATCGCCCGGGCCATGCACCGGGGTAACCGCCGTGGAAACCCACACCGGCCTGCCCGAGCGGGTGTAGAGAAGGAGATCCTCCTCTGCACTCCCGCTCGTGGGCAGGTGGTTGCAGCTGTGCGGGCGCAGGAAGCGTCCGGTATGCGGTCCCGCCAGCAGCTCGGCGGGTGTGATATCGGCAAGGTCATCAAGGGTGTAGTCGAAAATCCGCTGGAAGCCACGGTTGACGTACAGCACCTCGCGGTGCGCGCCTGTCACGATGATCGCGCTGTCGCTTTCATCGGCAGCCTGTGCAAGCAGCCCCCGGTAGGCGGCAACCGGCGGCGCAATGTCCAATGGGCGCAGGCAGGCAACGGCGAGCTGCTGCGAACTGCATTGCACGACGGAAAGAGACATGGTGATCCGGAGCAGGCTTCCATCGCCGGTGATGATCACGGTCTCCCGATCGCGGCCCTGCATCGAATCCAGCCAGGCGGAGACCGCTGCCCGGTCATCGGCGCGCCACGGCGGAGCAGGGCAGGGAAGGACCTCGTGCAGGGGCGCGCCCAGTATCGCCGCCGCTTCGCAACCCCAGAGGCGGACGGCGGCCGCATTGAACAGCACCACCCGGCCCTGCTCGTTGGCCACTACCATCGCATCGGCTGACTGGCCGACGACATCGAGCATCGCCTGCACCATTCCCGGCCCGCCCCCGTCAGAGGCCTGCGACACCGGTCCAGCCATGGCGTGGCCGTCGGGATCAGGGTCCGGCATCACGCGGCCCGGGTGGTGGGTTGCTGGGAGGTCAACCATGAAGCGCATCCTGGTCTCGCATTCCGATGGGTATCGGCCGCTTGGGCTCGGGCTTGAACGCAGCAAGCCGGTTGCAAGACAAACCGCAGCCAGGCGGGTTGATGCCAGGCACGCAACCGCTATCCAGCCGCTTGGACAAGGCTGCGATCAGCAGGCTGTCAGGCCGCCTGTTCGACCGGAACCGGGTCGCCGAGACTGTCGCTGTTGATCAGAGTCTCGATGTCCAGCAGGATCAGCATGCGTTCTTCCACCGTGCCGATCCCCGAGATGAAGCGGGTATCGACGTTGGCCCCGAACTCGGGGGTCGGGCGGATCTGCTCGGCCGACAGCGCGATCACGTCCGACACGCTGTCCACGACGACGCCAACCACGCGATCCTCCACGTTGAGCACGATCATCACGGTGAACGCGTCGTAGCGTGCCTCCTGCATCCGCAGCTTCAGGCGCAGGTCCAGCACCGGTACGATGGTGCCACGCAGGTTGATCACACCCTTGATGTAATCTGGGGCATCGGGCAGGCGGGTGACCGCATCGTAGCCGCGGATCTCCTGGACTTTGAGGATGTCGACGCCGTAGTCTTCCTTGCCCAGCGTGAAGCTCAGGTACTCGACGGTTTCGCCTGCGGCGTGGATGTTCCTGTCAGTCATTTGCTCGCTCCGGGATCATGGTCGCCCCCGCGCCTGTAGTGGTGCGAGTGACATCGTATGGATCGGCACGGGCGCGGAATTCTTTAGCCGGGGCGCCAGGGCGCGGGCAGGGAGATGTGTCAGGCGTCTCCGCGTTCGCGTGCCTTGCGCAGACGGTCGATCCTGAAGACATACCGCTGGATCTGGCTCTCGGCACTCGCGGCAAGTTGGGTGAACTCGCAACCTGCACGCGGGCCGTGGGTCTTGTCGTGTGACGGGGGCTCCAACCGACTGCGCACCCGCAGCTGTAGCGCGATGGGGGAAGCGCCGGGCAGATGCAGGATGCAGTCGAAGGTGGAGGCGACGGTGAAGTCGGGGCAATCGCGGGGCAGCGCCAGCAAGCAGCCGCCCACGCTGATGTCCAGCACCGGCAACTCCTTCTGAAAGGCCCTGGCTGGCAAAGCCGGCGCCGGGTCGGGCAGGGTGCAACGCACCGGTTCGGACACGGGAACGCGCAGGCGGTGGTATTCGCGCCGCTGCAGGTACAGCAGGCTGGCAGGCAGGACGGTGCGGAAGGTCACAAGTCCGTCCACGTCCAACCGCTCAAGCCCGGCGAGCCGGAACTGGATCGGAACCCGGTCGAGCATGGTGACGCAGGTCACGTGGTTGGCTTGAAGCAAGGCCTCGTTGGTCTGCGCATCGCGGCTGCCGTCGATGTCAAGCTCGTCTGCTCCGTCAGCCAGCTTGATCAGCGCGCTGGGGAACATGCGGTTCCGGGACGCCAGGTGGACGGAGACCTGGCTTCGCCGCTCGACCAGCACCTGCAGGACCCTGCGGATCTCGCGCGGGTCGTGCAGCAGGTATTGGTCCTGCTGCTCCAGGCGCGAAGACAGCGTGGTTCCAGGGTTCTTCGCTCCCACCGGGTCGTGCTGTGCGCTCATGTCTGCCCGTCACTCCTGCCTTGCAAGCCCTGCGGCCAGCCTGTCCTGTCGGCACCGCGGGGCGAAGTATGGGTGCTTCGCCCCAGGTCCGGTCAGAACTCCTGCCATTCGGCGTTGGCCTCGGCCGGGGGGGAGGCGCCGTTGCTGCGCAGCCTCGCCGCTGGCTTGGCGCGGCTGCCCGCACGCGGGGCGGACGCTGGCTTGCGCCCGGCCACTGGCAAGCGGCTGATGTTGGCGGCGGCCTGCGTTGGCGCGGCCTTGTCGGTGCGCGCATTGTCCAAGCGGAACACCGCCACGATCTGGACCAGCTGCTCGGCCTGCTCCTCCATCGAGCGCGCCGCGGCCGAGGCCTCTTCCACCAGGGCCGCGTTCTGCTGGGTGGTCTCGTCCATCTGGGTGATGGTCTGGTTGACCTGCTCGATACCCGCACTTTGCTCCTGCGAGGCAGCCGAGATCTCGGACATGATGTCGGTCACCCGCTGCACCGAGGCCACGATCTCGCCCATGGTCTGGCCGGCCTTGCCCACCAGCGCCGAGCCGTCGGACACCCGGTCCACGGAGTTCTCGATCAGGCCCTTGATCTCCTTGGCCGCAGCGGCCGAACGCTGGGCCAGGGTACGCACCTCGGAGGCGACCACCGCGAACCCGCGGCCCTGCTCGCCGGCGCGGGCTGCTTCCACGGCAGCGTTCAGGGCCAGGATGTTGGTCTGGAAGGCGATGCCGTCGATGACCGAGATGATCTCGGCGATCTTCTTGGAAGACTGCTCGATGTCGCGCATGGTGGTGACCACCTGGCCGACCACCTCGCCACCCTGGGAGGCCACCGAGGCCGCGCCGATGGCCAGCTGGTTCGCCTGGCGCGCCGACTCTGCGTTCTGGCGCACCGTGGAGGTCAGCTCCTCCATCGAGGCGGCGGTCTCCTCAAGGTTGGCGGCCTGCTGCTCGGTGCGCTGGGCCAGGTCACTGTTGCCCGAGGCGATCTCGCCGGCAGCGGTGTTGATCGCATCGCTACCGCTGCGGATCTGGCCAACGATGTCAGTCAGCTGCGCGGCGGTGGCGTTGGCATCGTCGCGAATGCGGGCAAATACACCGTGGAAATCACCTTCCATGCGTGCGGTCAGGTCGCCGCGCGACAGCGCGTTGAGCAGTTCGGAGATCGCGTCCAGGCTGAAGGCGTTGCCTTCCAGCAGCTGGTTCAGGCGCTCGGACAGCGACAGCACGAAGCCCTGCTTGCCCGCCGTGCTGATGCGGCCGGTAAGATCGCCTGCCGCAGCGGCCTCCACTATACGGGTGACCTCCTCCTCGACCTGCACTTCAACGGTACGGTCGGCCCACTCCACCACGAAGCCGCTGCGCGTCCCGTCCTGCGCCAGTACCGGGTTGATGATCAGCTGCATGATGCGGCCACCCACCTTTATCTGCGCGCGGTGGGTGCCGCGCAGTTCACCCAGCATCTTCTTCTGGTGTTCGGGATTCTTGTGGAAGCCATCGATGTTGCTGCCGATCAGGCGCGCCACGTTGAACTCGGGCAGGTCGCGACGGATGTCCGATTCAGCCTCGGACATCATGCGCACCAGGGGCTGGTTGGCGTAGACGATGTTGCGGTCGGCATCGGCGATCATCACGTTGGTGGTGACCTGTTCAAGCGCGGTACGGATGCGCAGGCTTTCCGAGGCCAGGGCCTGGTCGTGGTTGGCGCGTTCCCGCAGGTCGCCCTGCATCCTGCTCATCGCCTGCAGCAGCTGGCTCAGCTCGTCGCGTCCGGCAATGGCTATCCGCGTATCGAGGTGGCCGCTGCCAACTTCGTTGACAACCCGCAGTGCTTCGGTCAGCGGCCGGGTCAGACTCAGGCTCAGCAGCACGCCTGCTCCGATTGCCAGCAGCAACGCCAGGCCTGCGATGGACAGCAGCAGCATCAGCGCCGAGGCGTACTTGGCCTTGGCTTCGGCATAGGCGCCCTCGGTGCCTTGCTCCTGCAGCTTGAGCTGTTCATGCAGCACGCTGGTCCAGGCCTTGGTGGCAGCAGCCGCGCCGGTAGACAGCACCCGAGACGCGCCCTCGAAGTCGTTGACCACACCGAAGGCAAGGATCTTCTCGTTGTGCACCAGGGCCTCGGTGCGGGAGGCGTCGAGCCTGGCGCGCAATGCCTTGATGTCTTCGGTGGCCGGGAACTCGTACAGTGTCTCGCGCGCCTGGTCATAGGCCGTGCTGGCTGCCAGCATGACCTGCTTGTCCGCCGCCATGGCCTCGGGTTCGGCATTGATCACGGTATCGCGTATGGACAGCGCAATGGCGTTGCTGGCGTCGATCATGTCGTTGATCAGCGTTGCCTTCAGGCTGTAGACCTCGACGATGCTGGTCATGCGCGCATCGATGGCGCGCATGCTGGTGAGGGCCACGGCCGCGAGCAAGGCCATGGCCAGGAAGAGCATGCCGAAGCCGGCGCCCAGACGCTTGCCGACGCTGTAGTTCTGGAGATAGGTGATCATTTGGACAAGCTCCCCCGAGCCGTTGGTGGATGCGCCATCCAGGTGGGTGGAGGCGTCGCGGACCAATGTCTGCGCTAAAGGGGTATCGGCGGAAGCTCCCCGTACTTGATGGTCCACCGCAAATGAAAAGGGCAGGCATTGCTGCCTGCCCCGTTCTTCGTCCATGGTGGGGGGCTCAGAACTCCTGCCATTCGGCGTTGGACTCGGCCGGGGTGGAGGCGCCGTTGCCGCGCAGCCCTGGTCGCTGGTTTGGCACGGGTGCGCGCACGCGGGCTGGGGGCTGGCTTGCGCGCGGCCTTGTCGGGGCGCGCGTTGTCCAGGC
>Ga0335395_10001598_pt1 | contig 14132 bp, 11 predicted proteins | sample MAT02_FD_205744 | JGI IMG/M metagenome (GOLD analysis project Ga0335395, IMG submission 205744) | Freshwater microbial communities from Lake Fryxell liftoff mats and glacier meltwater in Antarctica - MAT-02 (spades assembly) (version 2) ...
GAAAAAATCCGCGCCATCGCCGCAGAGAATTCGGTTTCGCTCAAATTTATCCACGTCATCGATCCGCCCACCGCGACGGATTTCCAAATCTTCTGCAAGCGGGTGGAAAACATGGCCCGCTACCGCACCATGCAGTTGGGCGACCCTGCAGAAATCGTCGTGCGTCCCCACTATTTCGGAGCCCTGATGGTGCAATACGGCCAAGCCGATGCCATCGTCGGCGGGAACCAAGCACTACCCGCCGCTTACTTCCGTGCGCTGATCCAGACGATCAAGCCACTGCCAAATATTTCGAAAATCTTCGGCGTCACGATGCTCACCGGCCCCCACCTCCATCACATGGGAGGCAGCGGCATTCTCTTCCTTGCCGACTGCGGGCTGATCCCCAATCCCGATGTCACCGAGCTGGCCACCATCGCGATCGAAACCGGCAAGCTCGCCCACCACTTCCTCGGCCGCCGCCCGCTCGTGGCCATGCTCAGCCACTCCACCAAAGGCTCCGCCACCACGCCAGATGCCCGCCGCATGGCTGCCGCCGCTTCTCTCGCCCAAGAGGAAATTGCGAAACAGTTTCTCGATATCACTGTGGAAGGCGAAATCCAAGCAGACGTCGCCCTCGATCCCGTAGCTGCTGAAATCAAAATGCCCGCCCCGGAGGCCCGGAGCACCGCCGATGTATTGATTTTCCCAAACATCGATGCCGCGCACATCTCGCTCAAGCTCCTCCAGCACGTGGCAGGTGCCCAGAATTACGGCCAATTGATCCTCGGCCTCTCGCGCCCTGCCGCGCAAGTCCCACGTACCGCCAGCGTCGAAACCATTTTCGGCACCGCCGCTGCCATCGCCGTAGAGGCCATCAAATATCACCAACTCCACCCGGACAGCGATTTCTAAAAAATCGCGCTGCCCGGGCAAGAGACCTGAGTCACAGCGTCTGAAGGTAAGCCCGCCAGCCGCCCAGAGCAGTGATATCCAGCGCCCCTTCCACCGCTCGCGGTTCGGCGATGAATCCGGGCAACTCCTCGCCACTTTCTAGCAAAACTTTGCCAATCCCAAGTGGCCCCGGGATTTTTGAAACAAAGTCTCCAAATGCCGCCGGCTCCAGCGACCACACTTCCACCTCGATGGCCGCGCCGCCCTCGTTCACCCGGATCATCGCCGGGCGAGCGGGAAATTTTTCCCCCGCAGGCATCGCGTAAAGTTGATAAATCGGTGCGGATTTGGTTTTAGAAACAAACACCGCCCCTCGATCCGCCAATTGTTGGTGAAGGGCGAGTCCCTCAAGATGCGCGCCGCAGACCACAATCGGGATTGCCGATGATTTCTCCTCCACTTCCACCGGCAAGGGCTGCCCCGAAAAAATCCCGGCCATGGCGATGAGATCCTCGTCCGTCCCGGCAGGCGCCGCCAAGGTGATGCCCCATGGCAGCTTCCCCTCGCGGGCAAATCCGCAAGGCACCGCGATGGCCGCCAGATCCAGTAGGTTCATGAAATTCGTGTAACGTCCCAACACCGAGTTGGTGTAAATAGGGTCTGCCAGCACCTCCTCGACTTTATAGAGACACGGCGTCGTCGGCAGCAGCAGCACGTCGATGGCTTGCCAGACCGTCTCCGCCTCGCGGGCGAATTCGCGCAATTGATACTGCGCCCGGAAGGTCGATACCGCATCCCAGCCCTTCGAATTCTGTAAAATTTGCCGAGTGACGGTGAAAATCTCATCCGGGTGGGCCTCCACGAAGTCACCCACCGCCGCCCATCTTTCCGCCACCCACGGGCCCTCGTAAAGAAGCTTCGCCGCCTCTACGAATGGTGATAAATCAATTTTCACCGCTTTCCCGCCGAGTGCCTCCAGCCGCGCAACCGCCGCCGCGTAGAGCGCCGGCGTGTCCGGATCGCCCGCGAAATCCAGCTCCTCCGGCACGCCGAAAATGAATTCATCCAGCGGCAGCGAGACTGGCTCCACATCGCGCGAAAATGCATCTGCCGGATCGAATACACCCACCACACTTGCCACTAACGCCGCATCCTCCGGGGTATGAGTGAAGACAGAAACGCAATCCAGCGAGCGACAAGCCGCCACCATCCCACGGTTACTAATCAGGCCACGACTGGGTTTCCAGCCGATCAAGTTTTGAAACGCAGCCGGCACCCGGCCCGAGCCCGCCGTGTCCGTTCCGAGGGAAAACGCGCAGAATCCAGCGGCCAATGCAGTCGCGCTGCCCGAGCTCGAGCCGCCAGGCAGATACTCCGCATCCCAAACATTGCGGGGGATGCCATAGGGCGAACGTACCCCCACTAGCCCGGTGGCAAATTGATCGAGATTACTCTTCCCAATCAGAATCGCCCCAGCAGCCCGTAACAGCCGCACTACCTCGGCATCTTGTTCTGGGATGTAGGAATAGGCAGGGCACCCCGCAGTCGTCGGCCAGCCAGCAACGTCCATATTATCTTTCACCACGAATGGGATCCCCCAAAGCGGTAAGTCCCTTGGCAGCGCTTCTACCGCCGCAGCCATCCCGGCCAGCTCCTCAGGTGGTGGCAGATGGATGAAAACAGCCGGGTCACCCCAAGCTTTAATTTTCTCGCAAAGACTCGTCACCAGTGAAGATGGGGTCTCGGAATGGGCGGCGTAACTGGTACGGATGGAAGCAATGGTAAGCATGGTGAAAAATTGATTGGCCGTAAGATTCTCAGCACAAGCCGTGACAATTAGAGAACCGTCGGCAGAGTCTCAGACTTTCCAAGAAAAAACACCCGAATTTCACATTACTTGCGTCTCTCCAGCCAGTTCGGTAATTGAGAACCCAAGCTCACTCGCTCCACCCAAGCAATCTGTTCGCTTTTCTGGAATTTTCGTTGACACCCAAGAGACCGCTCACTAACTAAGCAGCTCGTCCCACTCTAGAAAACTCTTATGCCCAAAGCTCACAAAACCAAAAACCTAGCGGGTTTGCTCAAATTATTCTTCATCTCTGCAGCAGCAATTGGCCTCATCGGCTGCGGTGACGGCAGTGGTGGCGCTGGGGGCGCGAATGCCGAGCCTTCGCCGCGGACCATGAATGGAATCATTTTTCGGCCTACTGCCAGTGTTGGTCCTGTTTTGACAATGATTCGGGTTGCTGGAGACGCCACGCAATCCGGTGAGACGGGCACCGTCCGGATGGACCCTAGTCCGGGTGATATTCCAGTAACTAATGCTAGTGGAGTGGGGTCGATCGTGAGGGTTTCTCCCGTCATTACAGGAGCCACCTATACTTATACTCGCACGTCTTCTGTGGGTGGACGTTTGGTGATTAGAGGTACAGGTTTAATATTGATACCGGGAAGCGGCGAAGAGCCACCAGCCGAAGAGCCGCCAGCCGAAGGTGAGCCGCCAGCCGAAGAAGAGCCACCACCAGAACCTGATCAATACGAATACTTCGCAGGAGAATTTTCCAGGACCTATGATATAATTTACGCAACTAATGGCACTGTGATTACCACCTTGGCAATCACTGACTATGACACTGAAGCCGGTATCGGCAGCGGATCATTTACATTCAGCAGCGGTAACATGCGCTTGGTAGGGGGTGCACTGGTGCCTGTTGGTTGGAATCTAGAAGCCTCTTCTGGCCTGGTATTGCCAAAGCTTTATCCTCTCAAAATCTCAACAGAAGACCTCATCTTAACCTTTACTGATGCACCGGGGGACACACAACACCTTCTACTTCTAACATCCACCTTCACGCCATTATCTCCACAGGTAGGAGATTTCGTGGAAAAGGGAATCGGTAACCTTCGAACTGGAGATAGCCCCACACCCGTGACAATCGGTTATGAATACTCGCCGGATGCAGACACTACAAATAAAGTGGAGCTCAAAATCCTAAGATCGGGCAGTGCTTCCGTAGTCTATCGAATGACCTTCACTGAAATCGAAACTGGAAATTTTGTCGATAATCGAGGACGCACCGGCACCTTTGAATTCCCATTCCTCCAAGAATGATATCGGTAAGGGGAGTATTTCCCCACAATCTTAAAATCACCTGATTGATGATCTGCTGCTCCACTTCCCATCGAGGAATTGGGGCAGTTTGGTATAAAAGTGATTGCAATATTTCATGTTGATTTCTCGATACATTCACTCCCGATGTGTTTTGGTCTTATTAGGTTGTTTCATTCCGGCATGTAGTACGGACGACCTTACGCGGGACATTGCTAAAGAGCATAGTGCCATCGCTGACGAAACAGCCTCAGCCGCCACAAAGAACCGAAATGAGCGGAAGTTCACTTGGAGTCAGGCAATCGCTAGGCAAACTTCTCACGATGCCTCGATCCGCATGGCAAGAGAACGTCTCGAAGAAATCCGCCGTGAACGTAAAAACCAATGGCGTGAGTGGCTCCCTCGCCCGACTCTGTATGTTAGCTTTCAAAATGCCTTCGAGAATTTAGGAGATCTTACCAGTGACGATCTGCGTGGAGCCCTCATCGCTCCGTTGACGATTCCTAACCCATGGACACAAAAAGCCCGGGTCTATCAACTCGCACTCACTGAAGTCCAAGCAGAGGCTGCCTACGAACTCATTCGCCGCCGCCAGACCATTTCCCTCTATTACCTTTTCTCCGAGTGGGAACGCTCCACCCAAGAGAAATTGGAAAACTCGGCAACAGCAAGTATTGAAGAAGTGATCCGTGCTCGTTTACAAGAGGAGGAGCAATCGCTCATGGATCAGGAACGGCGGCAATCCCAGCGGGCACAATTTTCCCGATTGCTCAATCTTCCCGGCACCGATGTCACCCCTGTCACGGAGACTCTTCCAAAAATCGACTATGCCTCCAAATATCGCCGATTCACTCCCGGCAGAAATTACGGGCTACTCGCCACCAGACTATATGCTTACGAAATCCAAGGCAGTCTGCTCCGCGAAAAAGGGATCAAACTAAGTCGCTGGCCCACCCCTACATTCAGCACAAATACTCCTGCAATCTACGATACCACCCGTCGAGATGAGCAATTTCTGGGGGAACTCGACAATATCTCCTTGTTCGGAAACTGGGGCAAATCATTCGATTTTACGGGAAAACAAGCTAATGAAATTCGCAACGCCGAAGAAAACGTCGGCTTCACTCGTGAAAATATCAGCGTGCGAATTGACTCGGAGAGCCGCGAATGGGAACGTCTCAAAAAGCGCTACGACTATCTCTTAAAACAACGCCAACTTGTCCGCAATCGACTAAGTAATCTCACTGACAGTCGCACCCGGATCAGCACCGTCCAAGAAGATATCATCGATGCCCGTAAACTCGTCTCTGACCTTCAAACCATCGAGCGCCGCAAGGAGAGTCTCGATCTTCAACTCTGGCTATGGGACGATTCCGCTTGGTAATATTTCAATGAATCGTTTCACCGCCACTCTCATTTGGATTCTCGGGATGCTCCCAGTTATGGGCGTACTCGCGGCCACTCCGCCCAAGGCTATTGAGTCCTATCCTTCCCGAGATGTGGTCTGGCTGGGCTCCTTTGCTGGGCAAGTCGCAGTCAATCCACTCACCGAGCTCGTCACCACCCGCCAAGGCGAAATCCAGTGGAAAGTGGCCGATGGCGCGAGCGTCTCCGATGGAACTTCTCTCGCCATCTGTGGCTCCAGCCAAATTGCCCAGTCTGAAAAGGAACTCGCACTCGACGAGGCTGATTTACCCAACAAACTTCGCCAAGCGGAGTGGACCCACCGGGATAAAGTTTCCACGGGGGAAGTCAAACTCGAGGAGTTGAAGAATAAACTCCAGAAGCTGGAGCTCTCGAGTGAAGAAAGTGAAGTTCTAGGCCCAGAAATCTCGAAACGAGTGATGATCGAAAAGCAGAAACTCAGCTCTGAGATCGGCGGACTAAAAGAACGTCTCGACCCCACCATCGCCGCAGAGGAGCTTCGTATTGAGCAAGAGAAACTCCGCCTAAGCCTGGAAAAAGCTCGCTTGGAGCAGCTCGAAACCATCCGCAGTTTTGAAATCCTCGCCCCCCACGCCGGCATCCTTCGCATTGAGCGCAGCGGCTACATTCGCGGCAGTGAGGTCGTCGGGACTCTTGAGAATCAAGGCATCGCCTCCGTCACGCTCCAAATTGCGGACCCAGAGATCCTCAATGAGAAGCCCGAGTTGCTCCAAGTTTCCGTGGCAGATCCACGCGGCCAGATTCATATCGGGAACTTTGACCGCATCGAAAAGGGTAGTAATATCCGGATGGGCTTTGTGATCTACCACTTCACCCTTGAGCCCAAGCCGAATCTTGAGATTCCCAGCGACATGACCGGGGAAAGGCTCGTCACTCTCAGCCGGAAACTTGGCCAGATGGCCTACATCGTCCCCAAGACGGATTTTCTTTTTGAAAATACCGAAGAAGTCCAGCGTCTCGGTTGGTCCGGCTTCGTTCAGCAGCGCTGGCCTGGCTTTAAAATTTTCCTGGTCGGCCCGCGCAGCCTCGCCGTCATCCGCGAAGAATGAAAATCACTTGCCACCAGATCTGCTACACCTATCCCGGTGGCCATCGCCCGGTGTTGGATAAGATCGATCAATCATTTTCTCCCGGCACCACGCTTCTCAAAGGCTACTCGGGCTGCGGAAAAAGCACGCTTCTGCGGCTCCTAGGCGGGCTGATTCGTCCGACTTCAGGCCACATCGAGGCACCAGATTTCCCGCCTCTGGGTTCTAAAGAATTCCTTCGCAAAGACTTCGCCATGGTCTTCCAAGAGCTCAATCTCCTGCCGCTGGCCTCTGCCGAGCGTAACGTCTCGCTTTCATGCCGCATCGCCGGGGTGCCAGCAACGAATGGCAGCGAGTGGCTCGAACGCCTTGGCATTCTTGAGTTTTCCAAACGCAGCGTAGAAACTCTTTCCGGCGGCCAGAAGCAACGAGTCGCCCTTGCCCGCGCCATGGCCAAGTCTCCGCGGTTGCTATTGCTAGACGAGCCTACTTCCGGCCTCGACGATAAAAACACGGAGATCATTCTCAGCGCCATCCGCCGCTTTTCCGAAAATCAGGACGCCATCTGCGTCATCGCCACTCACGATCACCGTTTAGATCCCATCGCCCATGAATTGGTGGATTTCCATCGTCATCTATCTGTGGCAGAATAGTCTGCGGCGCTGGATCGAGCAGCCATTGAGTCTTTTGAGCAAACTGCTCATCGCCTCCATGGTCGGCTGTCTGGGTGCACTCGTCATTGCGGGAGCTGCCTACTTGGGTGATGAGCTGGACCGCCAACTCGCGAATCGAGACGCACTTTCCATCAATATTTTCGAGATGGTCGATGGCTTCCAAGCAAACGCTCTCATTTCTCGCGATAGCACCGAAGAGCAAGCCTGGGCATCCACCGCCAAGGAGTCTCTCATCCTATATCAGCCACCCATCGGTGCCATCATTGATGTGAAGACGACCATCGAGCTCCTCGGGCTGCGCAATATTGAGGCTCATGGCTACCCGGACACGCTCGTGCTCGTTTCAGACAAGCGTCCCGCTGGTTCTTCCGTCGTGGTGCAGATCGACAAGGTGCGGGTAGAGGCACTCGTCCTGCCGCCCACAGAGGAGTTTAAACGCGACCAGACGAGAAGAGAATTCCTACTCGCGCCTCTCCACCGAATCGCTCCGTTACTTCAGAAGGGCTTCGTCCGGCAAATCTTCCTCCAAGTCGGATCGCTCCAAGACATGCGCCGCGTGCATCAGATCACCGAGACCATGCAACTCTTGGAGAACCGCCAAATGAACATTCGCTCAGCCCTCACCATTCTTGAAAGGCTCGAAACCATCCGCGAAGTGCAAGGCTACGTCCTCATCGCGGCTGCGCTCGGTTCTGCCTTGGTGCTTGGCCTCACTTGCGGTGCCTTAGCCTGGATGGAGTTCCGGGAAGACCGCTATTTGCTCTCTCTCATCCGCTCCTTCGGCGTTGGCCGGGTGACGTTGCTGGTGTATGCGGTTTTAGAAAATTGTGCCATCGCCGTAGTCGGAGTTCTCATCGGGCTAGGCTTGATCCAGTTGGCCTCCTCCACGCTCGATCTCAGTGCCCTCGGCATGCAATGGTTGGGAAACATCGGATTGCTGGAGCGGCCGGAAATCCGCTGGATCGTCCTAGGCGCCATCTGTGGTGGCTTGCTATCCTGCATCCCCATCGGCCTTGGCTTACGCAAGCCGCTCGGCCTGGTTCTCAAGTGACAATTTCCATCGCTCAATGGCGAGGCGGATCCCTTCGGCCTTATGCAGGGTTTCCTCATACTCGTGTTCTGGATCAGAGTCTGCCACGATGCCAGCGCCCGTCTGATAGACAAGCTGCTCGCCTTCACGGATTAACGTTCGGATGGCGATGTTTAGCGAGCTTTCTCCATTAAATCCAAGCCAGCCAATCGCCCCGCAATACAGACCACGCGGTGCGTTTTCCACCTCTTTGATAATCTCCATCGCCCGTTTCTTCGGCGCTCCCGTGATGCTGCCGCCAGGGAAACACGCGGCGAGCGCTGCGATGGCATCCACGTCCTCACGCAAGGTGCCCTTGACCGTGGAAACGAGGTGATGGACTTGCGCCAAGGTTTCTAACTGGAGCATTTCCGCCACCGCCACACTGCCGTATTCGCAAACTTGCCCCAGATCGTTGCGCAGGAGATCCGTGATCATCACCAGTTCAGAAATCTCCTTGGCGGATGTTTGAAGCTCGTAGGCCGAGCGCCGGTCCTCATCCGCATCGGCGAAGCGTGGGCGTGTCCCCTTGATCGGACGAGTCTCGATGCCGCGGCCAGAAATTTTTAAAAACGTCTCGGGCGAGGAACTCAGAATTTCTCGCCCTGCAAGCGAAAGGTAGGCGGCCATCGGGGCAGGGGAGGCCTCGCGCAACATTTCGTAGAGACTGAATAAAGACTCACCAGCCACTTTTGCATGGAAGCGTTGGGATAAATTCACCTGATAGATATCTCCAGCAGCAATCCATTGCTTGATCCGGGTGACGTGATTGGTGAAATCTTGGCGTCGGCTGAGTGCGGTGAATTTACCGATTTTTAGCGGCTTTGATTCAGGCTCTCGCAGTGATTCTGACAGATTTCCCACTTCCCACCAGACGCCATCGTCGTGGCAGAACACCAGCATTTCTCGATAGTCGCCAAAGACGAAATCTCCCTCGTAATCGATCCATCCCGCCAGCCCGCCTAGCGGAAAACCACGGTCGCCATTGGGCTGCGGGCCAGCGGCGAGTGCGGCGCGGAGTTGTTGCTGGGCGTCAATTTCTAAAATACTACCCTTTAGAATCCGCTGTGGCCGGGCTGCGATCACCGAGATGGGCCCTGATCCGCTAGCAGGTAGATTCCCAGCCGTATCAAAAAATACCAAGCCCTCAAGGTGCTGCAAACGCGCAGCCACCTCGCTCGGAGCGCTTCCTTCAAGTCGCTGTGGCTTGGTCGCCGGACGCATTAATGCAGTATTCATCCTGCATGAACCAATGCTCGCCACTCTCCCATGGCAAGTGCAGAAACCATCGAGAGAGGAAATTTCACGTGGGATTATCTGAGAGGCTTCATCGGCGGCTCCGGGCTTCTCGGTTTTGATCCAAATTTTCTGAACGAAAAACGCCCGGCCCCACGAAGGAGACGAGCGTTTGTGAAATTCTCTGAGAGAGATTCCGGTTATTCGCCGAGTCCGAAGCGGACAAAGCGCGTCACCGTGAGAGTATCGCTCAGTTCCTTGCCTTTAGCTTCGAGCAACTTGGCGATGGTGATGTCTGGATCTTTCACGAAGCCTTGCTCAAGAAAGCAGCTTTCAGCGAAAAATTTGCCAATTTGACCCTTGAGGATGTTCTCAATGATGTTCTCCGGCTTGCCGCTATCGGCGAGGCGGGCGCGGAAAATTTCGCGCTCGGCATCGACGACGGCTTCAGGGATATCTTCACGGGAAAGCCCTTTAGGTGCACACGCAGCGATGTGGAGCGTGAGGTCTTTGATGAGGTCTTTAAAGGAAGTCGTAGCAGCACTCGCAGCGTTGGTGGTGCCAACTTCGATGAGCACTCCCACTTTGCCACCGAGGTGAATGTAAGAGGCGACGACTCCGCCCGGCGCGGCATCGAAACGGATGTATTTGCGGAATTGAAGATTTTCACCCACTTCGCCAACTTTCGATTTGATGGTATCTTCGATGGATTGTTCGCCGTGCTGATGGGCGAGGGCAGCCTCGTGATCGGCGGCTTTGGAAGCGGCGAGTGCGTCTGCGATGTCGCCGACGAAGGCTTGGAAGTTTTCGTTTTTGGAAACGAAGTCAGTTTCACAGTTCACCTCAAGCAAGAGGCCGGCAGTGGCATCTGCATTGATGCGGGCAGTGATGACGCCTTCTTTTGCAGCGCGGTCGGCCATTTTGCTGGACTTCATGATGCCCCGCTCACGCAGGAGCTTGATGGAGGCTTCGATGTCTCCATTAGTTTCGGTGAGGACTTTTTTGCAGTCCATCATGGGAGCGTTGGTTTTATCGCGAAGTTCTTTGACGATTGATGCGGTGATCATGTGATAAATTTGGAAATTATAAGTTGAGAGAAAAAACGGGCGGTCCGTCGTTTGACAGGCCGCCCGTGAGACAAATTCGTTAGTTTTTGCGAGCGGCGACCATGGCATCCACCAAATTTTGGAGAATGATACGGATCGAGCGGATGGCATCATCGTTACCGGGAATCGGGAATTGGACGAGGGCAGGGTCCGCATTGGTATCGACGAGGGCAATGATCGGGATGTTCAAGCGGCGGGCTTCTGCCACGGCGATGGTTTCGCGAGCGGAATCGACGATGACGACGGCGTCAGGCTTCTTGTCCATGTCGCGCACGCCACGAAGGTTGCGAAGGAGCTTTTCACGCTCGCGGCCGAGTGCTGCGAGTTCCTTTTTGGACATCGCTTTGAACTCAGGTTGTTTCTCGATGTTTTCGAGGTATTTCAAGCGCTCCACCGACTTACGGACGGTAAGTGTGTTGGTGAGCATGCCGCCGAGCCAGCGATGGTTGACGTAATGTTGGCCAGTGGCTTCCGCAGCTTCGCGGATGGCATCTTGGGCTTGGCGCTTGCAGCCTACGAAAAGAACTTTTTTGCCCTTACCGACGAGGTCAGCGAGGAAATCCGATGCTTTATCGAGCTGTTGGACAGTTTTTTCCAGGTTGATGATGTAAATCCCGCCTTTGTCCTTCATAAGGAAGGGCTTCATACGTGGATTCCATTTCTTAGTTTGGTGGCCGTAGTGGACGCCGGCGTCCACCATTTCGGTGATGAGGTCGTTGATCATTGAGATGTAGTGTTTTCCCGCCTTAAATCAGGACGAGCGATGGTGAAAACCTGCCGCAAATGGGGTCCCTCGGGGTCTTCGTTGGTGATGAGGCAGCTAAGAGGGGCGCACGGAGTAAGGAAATGACCGCAACTTGGCAAGGCAAATTCTGTGTTTTCTTTGCGCCTGCGGAAGCACCACCAAGGATAATTGATGAGAATTCAATTTCTGTATCCACGTTGGAGGGATCTTAAAAAGGGAGTTTGAGAGAAATCAATTGCAAGACGGCATCGCTGTCTGTGAGCACTAACTTGGAAATTTTCATTTTGTTTCCAACAAATGGAAGCTTGCGCGGAGACTGTGGCCAATACACCTTTTCAGTGTGTCAGGGAAAATTATTGGATTGGTTGCTGTAGTCCTCGGGCTTTCGTCGGCGACTGATCTACGTGCTCAGGAACCAACGATAATCGAGGAAAAAGTATCCAAAGTCGTGGTGATCCCGGTGCGTCAGCAGATTGCCAAGCCTGAATTATTTATCCTCCGCCGTGGGTTGAAAGAGGCAATTGAGCAGAACGTGGACACCATCGTGCTCGATATGGAGACTCCGGGCGGTGCTTTGGATGTGACTTTTGAAATGCTCAAGGCTCTTGGGAAATTCCCCGGAAAAACCGTGACCTACATCAATAGCGAGGCGATCTCTGCGGGGGCGCTCATCGCCGCTGGGACGGATGAAATTTACTTCGCTCCTGGGGCGGTGATCGGTGCTGCGGCTCCGGTAATGGCGACAGGTGGGGAAATCGATGAGACAATGCGCGGTAAAATTGTGAGCCTTCTCAAAGCCCGTGTGCGTTCATTTTCCGAGGGCAAGGGCTATCGTAGCCAAGTGATCTCTGCGATGATCGATATGGATATGGAGTTTAAGATCGGGGAGGAGGTCATCAAGAGCAAAGGTGAGTTGCTCTCGCTCACCGCGAAGGAGGCAATGAAGACTTATGGCGATCCACCGATCCCACTTTTAGGTGCCGGTATCGCGAAGGATCTGGACGATCTGCTCAATCAGATCCACGGCGTGGGCAATTATTCGGTGGTAAACCTGGAGGTGACTTGGTCTGAGAAACTCGCTCAGTATCTCACATCTATCACGCCCTTACTCATCGGCGTAGGGCTGCTTCTAATGTTTGTGGAATTTAAGACACCGGGCTTCGGGATCTTTGGTGTGGCAGGAATCGCGATCCTAGCGGTGGTATTCTTCACTCAATTCACCGCAGGGCTTTCCGGGCATGAACCAGCCCTGTTTTTCGGAATCGGTCTTATCTTGGTGATTGTGGACTTGTTTTTTCTGCCGGGATTGGTGCTGGCGATGGTGGGCGGTTTGCTGATGTTTGTTTCATTGGTCTGGTCCATGGCGGATTTCTGGCCCAAGGAGCCGCTCAACTTTTCAGGCGGAGTGCTGGTAGGGCCGTTGACGAGTGTGATGATTGGCACTGTTTTGGCAGTGGTGATGTTTTTGGCGATATTGAGATTTCTACCTAGAGGCGGCCTGTGGGGCCACATGGTACTGGAGGGATCCGTCGGTGGCGAGCCGGGCGGGCAACACGCGATCTTCGAAGGTGGCGCAGGTGAATTACGCGGCGCAGCCCTGATCGGGCAAGAAGGGATCGCCACTACCGCGCTTTTTCCGAGCGGACAGGTGGAAATTTCTGGTATGCGGTATGAAGCGAAGTTATTACTAGGCTCCGCTACGGCAGGAACATCTGTTCGAGTGACGGCGGCAGGTGAATTCAGCCTGACGGTGGAGGTGGTGTCATGAGTATTATCATATTATTATTTTCTCTGGGGATTGTCTTCATTGCTGTGGAGGTGATCATTCCAGGAGCGATTCTTGGGATGATCGGAGCGCTGCTGATGTTTGCAGGATGTGTGATGTCATTCATCAATTTTGGCTCGGATGGCGGCTTGGTCGCGATTTTGGTAGCCTTTGGCGTTGGTGGGTTCGCGTTGTTTCTGGAGCTGAAAGTTTTACCAAAGACAGCTCTTGGAAAACGGGCATTTCTTAGCAAAGAGATCACAGCGGTGAGCGCGGCCTTCGGGGCAGACGCTCGTGGTCTCATCGGTAAGTCTGCCGAGGCGATTACCATGTTATCTCCCAGCGGCTATGTGCTGGTAAATGGCGAACGTTATGAAGCGTTCTGCCAATCCGGCCAAGTCCCCAGTGGCGCTACCCTTGAAGTGGTGGGTGCCGATAATTTCCGTCTCATTGTTTCTCCAATCCAGTCGAACCTATAACTATTATGCCTGATATTACCACCATCGTCCTCATCGTCATTGCCATCTTGGGGCTGCTGCTCTTCGGCATCATCCTCTCATTCTTTAGTGTCTGGCTGCGAGCTTGGCTGGCCGGAGCCTACGTTGGCTTCACCGATCTGGTGGCGATGCGTCTGCGTCAAGTGCCCTACGGCATGATCGTGGATGCGCGCATCACGGCAAAAAAGGCGGGTATTGATATCCCGATCGACGATATTGAGGCGCACTTCCTCGCGGGCGGAAATGTTATCCCTACCATCCAAGCACTTATCGCAGCTCGTAAGGCTGGCATCGACCTGAATTGGGATCGTGCTTGTGCGATCGATCTCGCGACCAAAGGCTCGGGCAAGAGCGTGGTCGAAGCTGTGCGCACTTCGGTGGATCCCAAGGTGATTGATTGTCCAAATCCTGCTTCTGGTCGGACCACTATCGATGGCGTGGCGAAAGACGGTATCCAGGTGAAAGTCCGTGCTCGCGTCACAGTGCGGACAAATTTGGATCGCTTCGTCGGCGGTGCCAAAGAGGAAACGATCATTGCGCGGGTAGGTGAGGGCATCGTTACAACCATTGGTTCTGCGGAGTCA
>Ga0335395_10001599_pt1 | contig 14129 bp, 12 predicted proteins | sample MAT02_FD_205744 | JGI IMG/M metagenome (GOLD analysis project Ga0335395, IMG submission 205744) | Freshwater microbial communities from Lake Fryxell liftoff mats and glacier meltwater in Antarctica - MAT-02 (spades assembly) (version 2) ...
GAAAGAAAAGCCATAAAAGCCAAGCCAGCTAAACTAAATATGACCGCCAACCAAATCTTCCAAATTGTCAACACTGGCAAAATGAGTTTGATAGTCGTAGATAACTAACGGATCGAGAGTAGGACTCACAACAGTGCGTACTTCCTGAATAGTCGAGTCGTATAAACCGCCGCAAAACATCGCTTTCGCTACCAACAACAGCGCGCCTAATCCCAAAAAAATTAAGTGATGTTCCAGGATAAAACTAAGTTTTTTCGAGTCTTCCCATTCAAAGTGGAACTTGGCAGCAAGACCTAGAGTAAATGCTCCTGCCCAAAAAGTAATTAAAGCTGCTTGACCGACGTGAGCGGAAATGAAATATCCCGAAAGATTGGCGAACCGGGCATTGCCTGCCCACCATTCATATTTAAATTTGGGATTGTCGTAGGTTTGCATTGTTTTTTGTTGCCTTGTTGTAGTTATTTGGTATGAAAAAGATTGAATTTGAAATGGGTTGAGTTGGTTCGTAGTGCGGACTTCAGTTCGCCAGCTCGGAGCGGACTTAAGTCCGCACTACGAACCGTTTTTATTTCAGTTGATTACACCCCGGAAAATTGCCAAAATAGCGGACTGAAGTCCGCACTACGAACCGTTTTTATTTCAGTTGATTACACCCCGGAAAATTGCCAAAATAGCGGACTGAAGTCCGCACTACGAACCGTTTTTATTTCAGTTGATTACACCCCGGAAAATTGCATCAATGCCAGCAAAGTTGTCTAGCAGCAAATAGGCGAGGAAAGCTCCGCTAGTACCGCCCATCACAAAACCACCCCGGAACAAACTCCAATCTTCCGAGGTTTTATGCCAGTAAAAAACTTTACCTGCTTCGACGTTTCGGTTCTCGTAAACCGAGAGGGCGATCGCCAAAATCAACACCAATGCCAGAGTTGCCAGCAACCCGGCCAGCGGTGCTAAACCTTTTTCTTGTAAAGGCAGCAATACTGCAAAAGCTCCTACCAGGAAATAGCCGTGAGCCAAGCTAACTTCTAATCCCCTGACTATGGGAGACAATCCCTTGCGGTAAATCGGCAAATTCCGCAAAAAAGTTATAGTCACATCGGAAAAACTAACTGCTGTTGCCGCCGCAGGTTGAGCTTGCATCTGAGGGGATTTTTCAACCTTGCTAGCAGTTGCAGTTACAAATTCACCCGATCGAAAATCAAATCCTGCTGCTTTCGTGCGAACGCGCAAGGCGTGCCAAATATGCCCGCAAAGCGCCAAAATCGCTAACACAAAGTGGCTTGTTGCCAGCCAAGTCCGCGAAGAAACAACCACTGCATCCGGGCCACTCAAACCCACCGGGCCGTAGAAAACCTCTGGATAAACAGTGTCATTTACAGTCACAAAGTAGGCTGCCAAAAAGCCCATATAAGCCAGAGCGCCCAAACTGTAAGAAAGGTAAGCTTCTCCCGACCAAAACAGCACTCGCTGGGCCCACGCAAAAGGCTTGGTGAAAATATGCCAGAAACCGCCAAGAATGCAGAGCAAGCCAACATAAATGTGACCGCCGACAACATCTTCTAAGTTGTCAACTGCTGCCATTCCTTCTGGGCCGTGCACTGGCAAAAGATAACTGAAAATGCGGGCAGGATTGAGCGTTGGTTCGCTAATTATCCGCACGTCGGCAACGTGGGGATCGTAAAGGCCGCCCCAAAATAAGGCTTTTGCCACCAACAACCAAGCACCTGCACCTAAGAGTAATAGGTGAATGCCGATGATGCTTGTCATTTTGTCTTTGTCTTCCCAGTCGTAGCCGAAGGAACCAAAGAATGTTTTGTTTTGTGGCAATACTTTCGGGCCGAGCAAGGAATGGTAAAGACCGCCGGCACCGAGAACTGCGGAACTAATTAGATGCACAACTCCGATCGCAAAATAGGGATAGGTATCAACAATTTGACCGCCTGCTCCTACTCCCAAACCCAAACTTGCCAAATGCGGCAGCAGGATTAAACCTTGGTTGTACATCGGCAACTCTGGGTTAAAGTTTGAAAGTTCAAACAGAGTCATCGCTCCGGCCCAGAATACAATTAAGCCCGCGTGAGCTACGTGAGCTCCCAAAATTCGTCCTGAAAGGTTGATGAAACGGGCGTTGCCGGCCCACCAACCGTACTCGTTTTCTGACTTTTCCGGCTCTGGAATTAAATTCTGATCTGCTATTGCTTGCATTTTTGCTTTCCTCCTGATGCGGTTAATTTGCTGGACTGGCTGCAACTTTATTTCCTCCAGGCTGGATATCTTCGCGCATTGCTTGCACGACTTTGCCTTTGCGGAAATCAAATCCTGCCGATCGCAAAGCGTGCCAGAAATGCCCTTGCAGAACGAAGAAGGCGAGCCAGAAGTGAGTGTTAGCCAACCAGACGCGGGAGGTCAGCATTCCTTCGCTGTGAAAGTAGGGGAACTGCTCGAAGCCAATTTTTAAGGTTGGCCCGTAGAATTCCTCTGGGTAAGCGATGGTATTGACTGAAACAAAGTAGGCGGCGATGAAACCCATTAAGGCTAAGGCACCGAGACTGTAGGAGAGGTAAGCTTCTCCCGACCAGATGAAGAGGCGTTTTGCCCAAGCAAAAGGTTGAGTGCGAATGTGCCAGAGGCCGCCGGCAATGCAGAGGATTCCTACCCACATATGTCCGCCGACAACATCTTCGAGATTGTCAACAGAGGCGAGCCAGTGTGTACCACCTGCACCGAACAGGTAGCCGAAAATCACGGCGGGATTGAAAGTGGGATCCGAAATTACCCGCACTTGCCCGATCGTGGTATCATATAAACCACCGAAATACATAGCTTTGGCCACCAACAAGAAGGCACCGACACCAAGCAAAACTAGGTGGATGCCCAAGATGGTGGTCATTTTATCTGCGTCTTCCCATCTGTAGCCGAAGAAAGGAGTTTTTTCTTCGAGGGTGGCGGGCCCTTTGAGGGAATGAAAGATGCCGCCGAAGCCGAGAAAGGCTGAGCTAATCAGGTGAATTACACCAATCTGAAAGTACGGATAAGTATCGACAATTTTGCCTCCGGCACCGACACCAAAGCCTAGTCGGGCTAGGTTTGGCAACAGAATTAAGCCTTGTTCGTACATGGGAAATTCTGGGTTGAAACGGGAAAGCTCAAATAGGGTATAAGCTCCCGCCCAGAGGACGATGAGGCCGGCCTGGGCGACGTGGGCGCCGAGCAAACGACCGGAAAGGTTGATTAAGCGGGCGTTGCCTGCCCACCAGGGAAAGGTTTCTGCTTCGGCTGGGAAGGATTTTTTGGCCATGCTTGTCACGGCGATTTACCTCTTGTGAAGGATGTCAGTTGAGTTTTAAGCGCTTGCGGCTTATTGATATAGATAATCAACAATTTTAGAAGTTTCGTCAAGGGCTATTTGATAAAGTTTTTCACTTATTTTAGTTAAGATATGTAACGAAGCAGCCTAAAATATCGTAAAACTCAGTCTGGAACTGGTTTTGAGGTAAAAACGGAACTTTGCCTCCGGTTGGGCAGAATAAAAATTAGAGCAATATTTATGAATTTATTGACAAGGAGTCTTATTAAGGGTAGAGTGTTGTTTAAGTAGCTATCTCATCCTCTCGGAAAAGACAAGGTGGCAAAACAAATCCGGTACTTTCTTCTGGGTAAGCTTCGATCGAAGTGGGACTAAAAGACGGTGCGGGATTGTTTTTTCTCAATTAAGAGAATTAATACCAGCTAATGGCTATTTGTTGGCATATTCAACTCAAACTCCAAACCACAAAGCCTGAGAGCGTTTGCTCTCAGGCTTTTCTATCGAAATTTTTAACGGATTGTGGCATCTGGCGCGCTAGTTCAAGCAGAGGATTTGCTTTCCTCGGCGACTTGCTCGTTGTTGGGCAATTCGAGGCAATAACCCGCCCCGTATACGGTTTTGATGTACCGAGGATGGCGGGGGTCGGGTTCCATTTTGGTTCTCAGGTGTCTGATGTGTACGCGAATTGTTTCGATGTCGTCGTCTGGGTCGTAACCCCACACTTCTTTGAGAATTTCGCTGGGAGAGACTGTCTGACCGTGGCGCTGGAGCAAGCAGTGCAGCAACTCGAACTCTAGGTGAGTCAGTTTGACGGTATTAACGTACCAAACAGCTTCAAACCTTTCGGGAACAAGGGTCAGCGGGCCGTAATTCAGGATTTCGGAGTGTTTCGCTGCTTGGGGGATGCGGTCTGTGCGCCTCAGCAAGGCTCGCACTCGCGCTAGCATCTCTTCTAGTTCAAAGGGTTTGGTCAGGTAATCGTCGGCGCCGGAGTTGAAGCCTTCTACTTTGTCTTGAGTTTGACTTAAGGCTGTCAACATCAAGACGGGTATGTCGGATGTGCGATCGTCCCTCCGCAAACGCTGACATACTGTGAATCCGTCTACTCTAGGCAGCATCAGGTCTAGGACGATCAGATCCGGCAGCAGTTGTATTGCTAGTGCCTGACCTTTGATGCCGTCTTCTGCCTGGGTGACTTCGTAGCCAGCCATTTCTAGGTTGACGGCTACAAGTTCGGCGATCGCCGCGTCATCATCAATAACAAGTATCCGAGGCATCATCATTTATCTCACCGCTAACCAGATGGCTGAAACTACAGCCTTCTGGGGGTTCCAGGTAACTTTAAGGAACAATGTTTTAATCTTAAGCTTCATTTAAGAATTATAAGGCAATACGGTTTACTTAAGACGATCCCCCCTAACCCCCCTTAAAAAGGGGAGTAGGGGGTGGGACAAGAATGCCCTCAAAGTCCCCCTTCTTAAGGGGGATGCGAGGGGGATCTCCGGGGCATAAATATGTTAAGTGAACCGTATTGGATTATCAGGTTCATTAAGAATTTTGCGAGCTCTGTAAATATTCTTGTAGTAATTATAAGCCCGATCGAGCAATTATCAGAAAAATGTTCGCCAAAAATCTTTCTGAGGGCAGATTTTTTTACTGACCAGGAGGTTAAATTTTGGTCGGATGCGAGCGGATTTTGCAGGCAATTAGCTGCGATTTGATTTGAGATGTAAGATTTCAGAGGCGATTCTGGCTTGACTGGCCGATCGATGTAACTGTATTTACAACTGTCGAAATGGGAAATGCCAATATTTTTGGTAGGAATTTGCCCTACGATTGAGCGGTTGAGGCTAGAAATTGATCGTGGCGGATATCTGGCGGTGCAATTCCTCAACTTTTTAATTGCTGCTGTGCGGCTTGAATGTGAGTTGAAGCGAGATGTATTGGGAATAAAACTTTGCTTTCCTACTTTTTGATGCAGGTAAAATCGATGTCGGTTTGCTGTCGTATTTGTCGATCGACCTGTTTTGCGATCGAGCTTGTTTTGCCTCTATGACATCAAAAAATAGTCTGATATTTTGAGTTTAAGGTTTCCCACGGTCGATCGCCCAAGAACTATAAATTTTGTTAAATTTGTTAAGTTGAGTTAAAAAAAATTTCTTTTTTTTTTGAGGTCTAGGGCTTGCTTTTGAGAGCTATTGACGGTATAATCCAATAATGGGAATATAACCATTTATCCCTAAAAAAGTCACTATTCCCATTATTAAATGGTATCATACAAAAGTCAATAAATCAACCCCCAAACCTGAAAAAAAAAGGCGATTTTTTAATTATTTGAACAAATAAAATTTTGTTGAAGCTGCGAAACAACCGAGAAAAACTGCTAGCAGAGCTAGTGAGGGGGAGCGGGTTGAGTATTGTTGCTGGGAAGAGTAGGCTTAGAGTCTAATTTTTGGAAGTAAAGACTGCCGATCGCAACTAAGAATATTGTATAACCAACGGCTTGCAAAAGATAGATTTGATCTCTGTATCCAAAGAGTGCTTTGAGAATAACTCCGGGAAATTGCCGATCGGGCAAAACTCCTGCTGCATTCCACACCATCGGGCCTAAAATACAAGAGTGAAGTGCTGCGGTGCGATCGTAAAACACACAAATCGCTGCATACTTGCTATCCATCTGCGACAAAATAGCAGCAGCTTGGTCAAAATGCTTGAGTGCAGATACCGCCAAACCCGCGACAATTAACAGCAACAAAATCCCCATAAACTTGAAAAACAGGCGGATATCAATCTTGACTCCCCACTTGAACAGCAGCGCCCCAATGATTGTCGCCCCAGTCAAACCGCCCAAAGCGCCTAAAGCGGGACTCAAACCCTGTTGAAATTGAGCGCTGACAAACAAAACTGTTTCAAAACCTTCGCGCAGTACCGCAATAAAAATTAAGCCAAATACGCCCCAGCCGGCCTGAGTATTTTCTCTCAAAGCTGCTGTAACTGCTCCTTCAACTTCAGCTTTGAGAAACCGCGCTTGCTGAGTCATCCAAATTAGCATCCAGCTTAGCATGGCGATCGCCACAACTCCCAACACGCCTTCTAATAGCTGTTTGATTACCGGTGCGTAAGGCTGATTAGATGTTGATAGTGCTGCGAGCAACCCATTGAATAAAACACCGACAAAACCGCTAGCAGCAATGCCGGCTGCGACACCTGCATAAACCCAGGAATTGAGGTGACTTTGCTCGGCTTTTTTCAAACAAGCGAGAACAATTCCCACCACTAAGGCTGCTTCCACGCCTTCGCGGAGGGTAATTACAAAAGTCGGTACAGCTTCGCTAAAATTCATTTTTTTATAACTGCTAATTTGTAGTTAGTCCTTAATCCTTAGTCCTTAGCAACTTTGCTTTTACCGCTGGCAGAAGATCAAATTATTGAACCGCGAAGACGCTAAGGACGCGAAGGAAGAGAAAAGAAGGATCAGCTACTCTTAAGGCGGAGCATCTCTGTTTTGCTTTTATATGAGTGCTGTCCCCGCTCGCTAAATATACAAGCTCTTCGAGCGGGGACAGCACTCCTAAAAAATGCTTTTTACTCTCCGAAGAGATGCTCCCTCTTAAGGCGGTTGGGGAGTAACTAAGGACTAATGACTAAGGAATGCGAGCTATTAATTACGTCAACTAAAATCACGCAGCATCTTTTTTAGTTCTACTTGGTGCAATTCTTCTTGGCCGATTAGGGTGCGGGCGTATTCTTCCAGATAAACGCTGCAATCAGTCACTACTTCAAGTAAAGATTTATACTTTTTGAGCGCTTTTTTTTCGTGATTTAGACTTTCTTCCAACAAATCTTTTACCGAGTGTTTGTAGGTTTCTTCGATGGTAGCAATTTTTTGCGTGGGATGCCCTTCTAAACCTGTGAGAATTTCTCCTGCTTGTTGCGCGTGGAGCAGGGATTCAGTTGCTTGTGCTTGAAAAAATTGCACGATGGGGATGCGGTTTGGGCCTGTCACCATCAGTGCATAGTGGGTGTAGCGCACAACACCTGCTAGTTCCCATTCCATGATGGTGGCTAGCAGTTCTTGGGTTTTTTTATCGTCAAGTTCTTTCATTTGTTGTGTTTGATTTAGAATGCAATGAAGGATAATATTTAGGATATCATGTTTTGTGATTTAATGGAATTTTGGCAAAAAGTGTTTTTTTTCAATGCCTAAAGCGGTAAGGTGCGATCGTAAGCACCTTACCGCTTTAAATATTTGGCTTTTGTCCTGATTTCAAGAAAAAGTTTCCCAGCAAGGCGCGCGCCGCGCAGCTTACCGGATAGTTTTTTGTCTCAGTTAGGGGTTGACTTCCAAGACTCCATTAGGAGTAAACACTACGGTAAACTTGGCTGCTGGTACTGCAGCACTGTTACTCTGAGTTTGGGAAGTCTGCTGCAAAGAAGGTAGGGGAGTTTCTTGGGTGAAATCTTTGGCTGGTTGATTGAGTGGCTCGAAATTTGCGACCGCCCCGTCAAGACTCGCACTCACGCGATACACTAGATTTTGTGTAAAGGTAGGGCTAGTTTGCCAACCTCGATCGATGCGATCGTACAGTTTCAGACTTAACTCCTGTAGCTGGGCGCGATCGGTAATTTCTGTTGTCGGATCAGTCCCATTGACCGCCTGAGCTTCTGGCTGGCCTGCTGATACAGGCACAGCTTGCACAGTCTTGTCTGTACCGCTACTGGTAATAGCTGTTTCAGTAGACTGATTAGTAAAAGGCACAACATCAGGAGACTTTTCAGGCAACTTTTTTTGGCTGTCAGCAACTACCGCCGGCAGCGCACCGCTACTCGCAATAGCTGGTTGGGCCGGCTTATCAACACTCCGAACATCTGCTGCGGTACCATCAGGATTTTTCAACTCTACTGTCCAAGACTTGACGTAAATACCGCGAAACTTTTCTTTTTGCGCTACGCGAAACATCGCGATGGGATAAGTCACGCAAAACAGAGTGAAAACTCCCATACAAGCCCAAACTATTTTGTGCATCTCCCTGGCTGGGAGCGGCTTATTTTTTGTTTGCATCAATCAAACCTCAGATTACTTTAAGTTAAGGGCAAATAGGGAAATAGAGGATGCCAGCACATAGCTGTAGCTGCAACCAACACACTAATCATCCACACAAAAATAGTGCGGCTTTTAATATTCTTGTTTTTCCAGAGAGTGTGGAGAATCGGCCAACTGATCAGCCAACCCACAAGCAACATGGTTTCTTTGCCCGTATAACTGCCGATGTTTCCCCACAATTCATCACCAGTCTTGCTTCCCGGAATCCAAGTGCCAAGATTCCAAACAATTTTTTCTATGTCTTTGGATGTGTCTGACAAGTGGTGAGTCACCATCATTGTGAAACAGCCAATTGCTGCACTAATGAATGCCGCTGCTGCGGGGCCGGAAACGCTAGGTGCAGTTTCCGCTCCTTCGGATAAACCGCTGGGAAACCGTTTTAATTTGCTCCAAAATTTCCCATAAGCAGGTTCACTGTCCGCTGGATTTTGGCGATATAACTGTCTTGTCATCCGATTCATCTCCTGAAAATGGTAAGTGAGAATTAGTGGTTTGTAATTAACCGATCACTAATCTAACAACCGCGAAAACGGTTAGGATATTTTTGATTCCTGAGACTTATTGCAGAAATCTTTAATTGATAGGTTGACCGCAGATTGAAGGCAGAAAAACGCAGATGAACGCAGATGATTTTAAGATAGTTTTTGGATGAAATCAAGAGGTATCTGAAACATAAGCAGTCAATTGCTTGTTTGTTCCTTCTTCCTTCTTCCTTCTTCCTTCTTCCTTCTTTTCACCCTGAGCGAAGCCGAAGGGCCTTCTTCCTTCTTCCTTCTTCCTTCTTCCTTCTTCCTTCTTCCTTCTTCCTTCACTACAAAGCGCGAATTTTAGCAACACCAAGTCCGCTCACCATACCGCCCATTGCAAAAAACATGATTGCTGCTAAAGCGACGCAGGTTGCTGTGAGAACCGGACGATTTTTCTTCTCTAATATTGAGTCGCCGTAGCTCCACAAAACCCAGGCACAAGCTACAGTCAAAGGCAAGGTAAATAGCACGCTAAATTCGTGATATTCCATCAAAACGTACTGCCCTAAAGGCGAGTTTTCTTTCAGCCAAGCCCTAGCTCCACCAAATTCTGCGGCGGCTCGATAACGCATATAAGCCCAGTTGCCGGTAGAAATAGCCAAAAAACTCAAAAGAGTTGACCAAAAGGCTAAAGTACGCATTTGTGGCAAGATTTTACCCGCACCTCGCATTAAGGGAAATGCGAGATGTCCTGTATAAACCATCACGACTAATGCCAGCATTGCACCCATGCCGTGAATTGCTCCCATCCACCGCTGCCAAGGGCTCGGATGCAATAGGTTAACTAAAGGTAAAAACAGGAATAAACCGGCGGATAAAAAGCTGAGTCCGTAGATAGTAACTTGAGCGATATCTAACTGTTTGGGAAATTCTGAGGGAATTAAATCGGTAGTTGAGTCTGGCGTTGAGTGTTGCACTGCTGGCAAACCTCCTGTAGGTTGTTCGGAAAATTAGTTGACAATAATTGCATTAGTTTTTTGAATATGTTGAGAATGCCCGCAGTGGGGGCAGAGCTGATCGCACGTTTGCGCGATCGACTGCTGCAAAAATACTGCTAACTATATTTAGTGGTAATAATTCGGGCTTTTGAGTTTTTCCAACACCCACTAATTGCTATATGACTAGCTCTCGGGCAATTTCATTGCTGCTGCGGTCAAAAGATTAATGCAATTGATTCTCAAAAAATGACAATAAAACCAATTAAGAGTTTTCAGTCAATTCTTTATATTGTTTTAATCTTTTTGCTTGGCTCACCCAAAAACGGATGTTGAATCGGCAAACAAATATTAATAACTTTTATCAAGAAGTTGGCAGGTACGGGCTGTAGGTATGAAATTTGATTAATTTTTAAGAATTATTTAATCTCCGATCGCAAATCATGAAAATTCTGGCTTCACAGCCGGAAGCCTCGTCAAATCAGCCATCGCCCGCCATGAATTGCCCAATCGCTCCCCCGCACCAATGCCCCCAGAGGGTATTGTGAATTTTTGTAAAAAATAGTTTGCTAAAGGGTTGGGAGTTCTCTCGTTTGGGATACATCGATGCACATACCTGATGGTTTTCTTTCACCGCCCGTAGCCATTGTCACCGGCGTAGCAAGTGCAGCAGTAATTGCAGTTGCCCTAAGTCGAACCCGCACCAGTCTGGGATCTCGGCAAGCCCCAATCATGGGCTTAACTACAGCTTTCGTGTTTGCAGCCCAGATGATCAACTTTCCCGTAGCCGGCGGCACCAGCGGGCACTTGTTGGGAGGGGCGCTGGCATCCGTGGTTTTGGGGAGCCCTTGGGCGGCAACTTTGGCGATGAGCACCGTTTTTATCATTCAAAGCGTCTTGTTTGCCGACGGGGGCATCACCGCCCTGGGTGCGAATATTTTCAACATGGGGCTCGTTGGCATTTGGGTGGGCTGGTGGCTGTTGCAGCCATTGCAGCAACTCTTGGGAGGTTCCCGAAATCGCTTGCCGATAGCTGCGGGTATTGCCGCCGCCCTCAGCGTCGTTGCTGCTGCTATTTGTGTGGCGATCGAACTAGCAATTTCTGGTACAGTAGCGCTGAATATCGCATTACCCGCAATGGTAGGCGTACATATTTTAATTGGCATTGGCGAAGGGATAATTACAGGCGGAGTTTTAACTTATCTCGTCAAAGTTCGGCCGGATTTATTACCGGGAGAACAGCCACAATTGCAGAAATGGGTAGCGCCAGTAGTAGGGGTTTTATTAATTTCCGGCTTGCTTTCGCTGTTCGCTTCAAGTTGGCCCGATGGGTTAGAGGCTGTAGCAGAAAAATACGGTTTTAAAGATAAAGAAGCAGTGGCGATCGAAAATCCTACTCCTTTAGCAGATTACACAGTTAAAGGATTAGAAGAACAGCCTATCGGTACTAGCATTGCTGGAGTTGTGGGAGCGGCCACCTGCTTCGGTGCAGCCTTTGGTATTGCTCAATTGGTCAAACCGAAAGATGCTTAAACTCTCGATACCTTTTCGATTGCGGTTATCTCTGATAATTGTAGTCGGCATTGGTTTTATGAAGACTGGCGCTTGGCTGTGGCTGGGGATTTATGGGGCGATCGCACTTTTGTGGTCATTTTCGCTCAGAGCTCCGGTGCGGACGCTAGCGCAACTGTTAGGAGCAGAATTGCTTTTTCTCTCCTTATTAGTATTGCCGCAAGGTTGGGAACGTGCCAGTTTTCTGTTGCTGCGTTCCCTAATTTGCCTGCTAATTATGAACAGTTTTCTGCTAACTTTGCCGCCCCACAGTTTCGGAATCGCCCTCAAAGGATTACCCCTACCAGCAGGTTTGCAAGAGATCGTTCTTTTAGCAGGACAATACCTAGAAATCTTGCTAGCCGAAGTCAACCGCATGAAAAGATCCGCACAACTCCGAGGCTTATCCGGTACCGGAGGATGGTTGCGCTACGCCAGTGCATCCATGATCGGAGCGCTTTATTTGCGAAGTCTCGATCGCGCTGAAAGAGTACACGCAGCCATGATGATTCGTGGCTATCAAGGAAGTTTGCCCACCGAATCACAATCAACACCAAAACAGCGACTGTGGCTGACACTCGCGATTTTAACCGCAACGGGATTAACAATAGCTTCTTACGGTAATTGGGCATAAGGCTATGGGTTATGGGCATAGGAAATTGATTAATTCATCCCTCTATCTTTTTCCTTATCCCCTCCCCTCTCTGCGTTCTCTGCGCCCTCTGCGGTTAAAAACTCTTAATCCTAAAATCGAGGCAAATAAAAATTGACTAACCTCAAATCACCGCCAACAATCGAAGTGCAAAACTTAGTATTCAGCTATCCCCAACAAAAACCAGTATTGCGGGGAATATCCTTTAATTTGCAACCCGGAGAAAGAGTAGGTTTAATGGGTTTGACAGGGGCTGGAAAAAGCACCTTGCTTGAAAATTTAATCGGCTTAAAAATGCCTCAATCCGGCGAGATTAGAGTGCAGGGAACGAAGCTAGAACAGGAGACATTATCGCAAGTGCGGAAGCAAATAGGATTTTGTTTTCAAGATGCTAACGACCAGCTATTTATGCCGACTATTTTAGAGGATGTGACGTTCGGGCCGCGCAATTATGGAGTGTCGCTTGGGGATGCGCGCGATCGAGCTTTAGCCTTATTAGACGAATTCGGTTTAGTCGAATTTGCCAACCGTTCGGCCCACGAACTTTCCGGCGGTCAAAGAAGGTTAGCAGCCTTGGCAGCAATTTTAGCATTAAAGCCTGCAATTTTAATCTTAGACGAGCCGACTAGCGGACTAGACCCCTCGTGGCGCAGGCGTTTGGCTAAAGTTTTGTCGCAATTGCCGGTCGAGGTAATTTTAATCGCATCCCACGATTTGAATTGGATCGGAAAAACGACTCAAAGGGCGTTAATTTTGGCGGATGGTGAGATTAAAATTGACAGAGGAACTGAAGATTTGCTGAAAGACAAATCAACTCTTGAAAGTTATAATTTGCCGCCAGATTGGTAATCGGTGATTTGTTTGTAGGGTGCTACAACCTCAAACTGTAAGTTGCGAAAACTTAATAACTTAAGCACTTCCTACAGTCCTCTCTTCTGTAAGTTGTGAGATAAAAGGAGGCAGAGCCTCCGGATCTGCATTACCAGGCAGATCCTGGTAACGAGCAATCGCTTAAGTTATTAAATTTTCATTCCTAAGTTGCGAGATCAAAGGAGGCTGAGTCTCCGAATCTGCATTACCAGGCAGAGCCTGCTAACGAGCAATTGCTTAAGTTATTAAATTTTCATTCCTAATGCCAAAAATTAGCTTGTTTTATAGATGCTTTCGTTGGGAAACCCCAAATTTATCCGGGAAATTGTTTTTTTTGCAAGGGAGTTTTGGTAAGGAAAGAGAGTTAATCTGGAAAGAATTGCTAACTATTACTGAATTTGCAGGCAAAAATCATGAAGGTAGCTGTATTCAGCACAAAATCCTACGATCGCACTTTTTTAGAAGCAGCCAACGCTGGCCAACACGAGTTGGTGTTTTTTGAACCGCGGCTGAACCTGGAAACGAGCGTGTTAACTGCGGGATTTCCGGCGGTCTGCGCGTTCGTTAACGACTGTTTGGACGCTCCAACGCTCCGGGCGATCGCCCAAAATGGCGTGCGCTTGCTGGCTTTGCGATCGGCCGGATTCAATCACGTCGATTTAGCAGCAGCCCGCGATTTAGACTTAACTCTGCTGCGAGTTCCCGCTTATTCTCCCTACGCCGTCGCCGAACACGCAGTGGCGATGATTTTGTCCCTCAACCGCAAAATCCACCGCGCCTACAACCGCGTCCGCGAAGGCAATTTCGCCCTAGATGGCTTGTTGGGTTTTGACCTCCACGGTAAAACGGTGGGAATTGTCGGTACTGGCAAAATTGGCACGCTTACTGCCAAAATTCTGCACGGATTCGGCTGTCGCCTCCTGGGATACGATGTTTTCGACAACCCGGATTGTCTGGCCTTGGGGATGGAATATGTGGCGCTGGCCGAACTGTTCGCCAACTCTGATATTGTCAGCCTCCACTGTCCGCTGATACCGGAAACTTACCATTTGATCGATGCAGGGGCGATCGAGCAAATGAAGCCGGGGATAATGCTGATCAATACCAGCCGCGGTCAGTTGATTGACACTAAAGCTGTCACCAAAGGGCTGAAATCTGGTAAAATTGGCTACCTCGGCTTAGA
>Ga0335395_10001600_pt1 | contig 14125 bp, 11 predicted proteins | sample MAT02_FD_205744 | JGI IMG/M metagenome (GOLD analysis project Ga0335395, IMG submission 205744) | Freshwater microbial communities from Lake Fryxell liftoff mats and glacier meltwater in Antarctica - MAT-02 (spades assembly) (version 2) ...
GCGAGGTCGAGCAACGCATGGTGTAAACCTTTGGAAAAAAGATAAAAATCAGCTTAGCTGTTTGCGGTGATTGAGCGCAAACGTTGAAATCCGAGGCGAGTCGCGCTCAGGCCGCAACCAGAGAGTGCCCCAGCACCGCCTTGGTTTCCAGGAACTCGCCAAAGGCCACGTCGCCCCACTCGCGCCCGTTGCCCGACTGTTTGAAGCCGCCAAACGGCGCCATCATGTCGGTCGGCGCGCTGTTGAGGATGACCTGCCCCGCGCGCAGGCGGTTGGCCACGCTGTGCAGGGTGGCGGTGTCGGTGCCTTGCACGTAAGCCGCCAGGCCATAAGGCGTGTCGTTGGCGATCGCCACCGCCTCGTCCAGCGTGTCGTAGCCAATGATGACCAACACGGGGCCGAAAATTTCTTCGCGCGCCACCGTCATTTGGTTGTTCACATTGGCCAGCACAGTGGGCTTGACGAAGTAGCCCTTGTCCATGCCGTCGGGTCGGCCCAGACCGCCAGCCACCAGCGTGGCGCCTTCGTCAAGGCCGGTCTGGATCAGGCCTTGAATCTTGTTCCACTGGGCTTTGGATACCACCGGGCCGATCGTGGCGCCGCTGTCGGGCGCGCCCACAGTGGTTTTCTCTGCCGCTGCTTTGGCTGCTTCCAGCGCCTCTGCCATGCGCGCTTTGGGCACCAGCATGCGGGTGGGCGCGTTGCACGACTGGCCCGAGTTGCTCATGACCGCGCGCACGCCACCGGTGACCGCTTTGGCGATGTCGGCATCGGGCAGGATGATGTTGGGCGATTTGCCGCCGAGTTCTTGGTGCACCCGCTTGACGGTGGGTGCGGCCGCTTGCGCCACCAAAACGCCAGCGCGGGTGGAGCCGGTGAACGACACCAGCTCAATGTCGGGGTGGCTGGCAATGGCCGCGCCCACGCCTGGGCCGTCGCCGTGGATCATGTTGAACACACCTGCGGGCACGCCGGCTGCGTCCAACACCTCGGCCAGGATCTGCGCTGAGAGCGGCGCCATTTCCGAGGGCTTGAGCACCATGGTGCAACCGGTGGCCAGCGCCGGCGCCACTTTGCACATCACCTGGTTCGTGGGCCAGTTCCAGGGCGTGATGAAACCGCACACGCCGATGGGCTCTTTGCGCAGCAAGGTGGTGCCGCGCATTTCTTCAAACGCGTAACCCTTCAACACCGCCAAAGCGGTTTTCAGATGCGCCACACCGATACCCGCCTGCGACGTTTTGGCCAGGCCAGCAGGCGCACCCATCTCGGTCGAAATCGCCGCTGCTATGTCGGCATAGCGCTTCATGTATTCCTCGATCACGCGCTCGATCAGCGCGCTGCGCTCGGCCACGGTGGTTTGCGAAAACGCCGGAAAAGCCGCCCGAGCCGCCTTCACCGCGTTGTCCACATCGGCAGCTGAACCCAGCGCGATGCGCGCCACCACCGCTTCGGTGGAGGGATCGATCACGTCGTGCGGGCGCAGGGTTTCCTGCGGCTCCACCCAGGCGCCGTTGATATAAAACTTGTAGAGCTCTTGCATGGTTTGTGTCTCCTGTTGATAAAAAAATGGCGCGGTTTCTTTGGAAACCGCCAGGTACTTGGATGCCGTTTGCCCCAGCCAAACATCCTACCTACAAAGCGTTCAAGACCAAGTCGCTTGCGTTTGCTTGACCTTCAACGGCGAGCCCGTGTCTCGACTTGCAGACTCGCATCGCACCCCACGCCAGCGGCAATCCAGCGAACGGCCAAGCGACGCAGCACGGGTGCCGCCCAGCGCCAACGCGGGCCAAGCACGCCCTCGGTGTCGCTGAGCACCCCACACCGATAAAGCCTTTGCACAGCGTCCCAACGCAGCGCATCGCAGGCGCCCGAGCGTTTGCGTGAGATCACCTGCCCCAGCGGGCAAGGTTCGGCCAGACAACAAACACCGCAGCCGTTGCACGGCGCACCGAGCGCGGGCTTGGGCGGCGCTTCGGGGTGGATGTGGATGACCTGCTTGTGCGGCTTCATCAGCTGCCTCTATTTTGGGTGAGCCAAACGGTCGGCTCAGGGCTTACGGTGGGGCGCCTCGTGGCGCAAATCAGTCCACCGAGTGAATGCTCGCGCTTCGATTGGGATGTTTGAATTGCGCAATGGTTGCACATAAAATGCCCCTGTGCCACTGCTCCACAGGTTGCCCAACTGCAAGATCGAAATGCGCAGCCGCGACACCGGCCAGCGCATGTGCATGTCTTGTTCTCAGACGGGCGCGAGGCACTGGTGTACCTGTCAGACCTGAAGGTTGACGCCCGGGCGCGCATTCTGGCCAAGGACCTGGCGGCTGCGCTGGCGTGGCTTGCTCCGCGAGCGGCCCAACTGGCACTTGATTTTGAGGAGTTGCAACGATGAACCGCGATCCGTTTCGCATCAGTGCTTTGGCCGCCCTGCCCGGTCAACGCCTTCACCTGACATTTGAAGACGGTTGGCAGGCTGATGTGGCCCTGTCTGACTGGGTTGAAAACACCCAGCTGTTCAAGCCATTGCAAGACACCGCCCTGTTTGCCCAAGTCAAACGAGGTGACTGGGGCACCTCGGTGGTGTGGGTTGACGGTGAAATTGACATGGGCGCAGACAACTTGCGCAACCGCGCGGTGGAGCAGGCGGGTGGCATTGGGCATGAGCGGCTGATCAACTGGCTGCACGACAACAAACTGACCCAAGTGCAAGGCGCACAAGCCATTGGTGTGTCACGCCGGATGCTGAGTTACTACCTGCGCGGCGCCAAGCCCATACCCAAAACCGTGTGGCTGGCCTGCGTCGGGTGGATGGCGCAAAGCAAGACCGGCCCCATGCGTTGGATGTCTGCAAGCGGCGCCAACGCCTGAGCCTGAACTGGAAACCGTTGGCTGCACGCTCTGCCTTTTCAGCATTCGGACTTTTCGCTCACGCCCGCGCCAACACCGGCCCGAGCACCATGCCCGTGTGCGTGCCCAGGCGCACCACGTCTTCCGGCGGCGCGGCCGCCACAATCTGGCCGCCACCGTTGCCGCCTTCGGGGCCGAGGTCGATGATCCAGTCGGCTTCGGCCATCACATCCAGATCGTGCTCGATCACGATCACGCTGTGGCCACCATCGACCAGCCGGTGCAACACGCGGATGAGCTTCTCCACGTCGGCCATGTGCAGGCCCACCGTGGGCTCGTCGAGCACGTACAGCGTGTGCGGCGGTTTCTGTCCGCGCCGGGTCACGTCGTCGCGCACCTTGCTGAGCTCGGTGACGAGCTTGATGCGCTGCGCTTCGCCACCGCTGAGCGTGGGGCTGGGCTGGCCGAGGGTGAGGTAGCCCAGCCCCACATCTTTCAGCAGTTGCAGCGGGTGGGCGATGTTGGGCATGGCCGCGAAGAAGCCCACGGCTTCGTCCACCTCCATCTGCAGCACATCGCCGATGTTTTTGCCCTTCCAGGTAACAGCCTGGGTTTCGGGGTTAAAGCGCGCGCCGTGGCAGACCTCGCAAGGCACTTTCACATCGGGCAGAAAACTCATCTCAATCGTGCGCATGCCCTGGCCTTCGCAGCCGGGGCAGCGGCCTTCGCCGGTGTTGAAGCTGAAGCGGCCTGGGCCGTAGCCACGCGCCTTGGCTTCCAGCGTGTCGGCGAACAGCTTGCGCACCGTGTCCCAAAAACCGATGTAGGTGGCGGGGCAGCTGCGCGGGGTTTTGCCGATGGGGGTCTGGTCGACTTCGAGCACGCGGTCCACCGGCTCGGTGCCCAGCACCTTGTCGCAGCCGGTCCAATTGGGGCGCTCGCCCAGGTCGTCCCAGGCTTGGCGACCGGCGAAGGTGCTGCGCTGCTTGACGGCTTCGTCCACGTTGGTTAGCAACACGTCGCGGGCGAAGGTGGATTTGCCGGAGCCGCTGACGCCGGTGACGACGACCAGGCGTTGCAGGGGAACGCGGGCGTGGAGGTTTTGGAGGTTGTGGAGATGGGCGTTTTTGACTTCGATCCAGTTGAGTTCAGTTGACTGGGTTGGGGTTGCTTCTGCAGGCGCGGGGACAGAGCCCGATTTCGATTTGCGTTTCGCGCTCCGTTGAAGCTGCTGTCCTGAATCGGGATCTGACCCCGTTGCTGCTGCGCCGTTGCTGGCCAACGGCTTTTCTGCTGCGGCCGAGTTGGCCACCATCGACCTTCTGGCTTGCAGCGGGTGCTTCATCGCGTGCAGCAAATACCGCCCTGTGACCGATTCGGGGTTCGCCGAGAGGTCGGCCACCGTGCCCTGCGCCACCACGCGGCCACCGCGTTTGCCAGCGCTGGGGCCGATGTCGATGATGTGGTCGGCGCGGCGGATGGTGTCTTCGTCGTGTTCGACCACCACCAGCGTGTTGCCCATGGCGCCCAGCTTGTGCAGGGCGTTGAGCAAAATCGCGTTGTCGCGCGCGTGCAGGCCGATGGTGGGCTCATCGAGCACATAGCAGACGCCTTGCAAATTGCTGCCCAGCTGCGCGGCCAGCCGAATGCGCTGCGCTTCACCACCGCTGAGCGTGGGCGCGCCCCGGTCGAGCGTGAGGTAGTTCAGGCCGACCTCTTCGAGGAAGGCCAGGCGGCCTTCGATTTCGGGCAGCAGATCGCGAGCAATGTCGGCCTCACGCTGCGTCAGCACATGAGGATAATTGGGGTCAGATTCCAATTGTTTGGCGACACCGGGTTTCGCCGCCGGGCCGCCCCGAGACGAAACAAGCCCATCGGGAAGTAGCGACTCAGACAGCGGGGCAGCATGGGTGCGCAAGCTCGCCGCCCACTGCCGCACCTCGTTCACCGCCATCCGCGCCACCTCGGTGATGCCGATGCCCGCGAACTTCACCGCTCGGGCTTGCGCATTCAAGCGTGTGCCTTCGCAGCTCGGGCAGACGTGATCGGTCAGGTCCTCCACCTCAGGCTCAGCGAAGCTCTGCTCGCGGCCTTTTTCGTTGGGGTCGCGCACCGAGTCGTCCAGCACCTTGCGCTGTTCGCGCGAGAGCGCGATGCCGGTTCCCACGCAGTCGGGGCACCAGCCGTGCTTGCTGTTGTAGGAGAACAGGCGCGGGTCGAGTTCGGGGTAGCTGGTGGCGCAGATCGGGCAGGCGCGCTGGGTGGAGAACACCTCAAGCTGGCCAATGCCCCGCGTCGATTCGCCCGCTTCCATCGCTTCGGCCAGGCCCTGCAGGGCACTCAACACATGCACCTGTCCCTTGCCGAGTTCCAGCGCCTTGTTGAGTTGCGCGCGCAAGGTGGCTTCGTCTGCCGCGCTCACCACCAGATCGGCCACCGGTAGCTCAATCGTGTGTTCCTTGAAGCGGTCGATGCGCGGAAAGCCGGTGGTGGGCAGGAACTCGCCATCGACCCGCAGATGGGTGTAGCCGCGCGGCCGCGCCCAGTCTGCCAGCTCGGTGTAGACGCCCTTGCGGTTGACCACCAGCGGCGCGAGCAGGCCGATGTGTTGGCCTTTGTAGCGCTGCAGGATGGCCGCGGCCATGCTGTCGGGACTTTGGGGCTTGACCGCCGCACCGTCGTGTACGCAGTGCTGCGTGCCCAGCTTCACATACAACAGGCGCAGGAAATGCCAGACCTCGGTGGTGGTGCCCACCGTGCTTTTTCGGCCACCGCGCGAGAGCCGCTGCTCGATCGCCACCGTGGGCGGGATGCCGTAAACCGCGTCCACCTCGGGCCGACCCGCCGGTTGCACGATGCTGCGCGCGTAGGCGTTGAGCGATTCGAGGTAGCGGCGCTGGCCTTCGTTGAACAAAATATCAAAAGCCAGCGTGGATTTGCCCGAACCGCTCACGCCCGAGATAACGTTGAACTGCCCGCGCGGAATGTCCACGCTCAGGTTCTTCAGGTTGTGCTCTTTGGCGTTGATGATGCGGATCGCGTTGGGCGCGGTCGACCTGGGGCGTGCGATGGCCTTCGCCACCGGCGCCAAGTAGTCCGCCACGCGGCCCTCGCCCGCCTCGAACACCTCGCCCATCGACAACGCGTATTCGCGCAGCGATTTCGCGGTGTGGCTGCTGGGGTGTTTCCTCACCTCTTCCGGTGGCCCTTCGGCCACCAGCAGACCACCGCCCTCGCCGCCCTCGGGGCCGAGGTCGATCAGCCAGTCGGCACTGCGGATGACGTCCAGGTTGTGCTCGATCACCACCAGCGAATGACCCGCTTCGAGCAAGCGGCGCAGGCTGCGCATGAGCTTGGCGATGTCGTCGAAATGCAGACCGGTGGTGGGTTCGTCGAACAAGAACAGCGTGCCCTTCTTGGCCAGACTTTGGCGACTGTTGCTGGCGCTCTTGGCCGCTTCAGCGAGGAAGCCCGCGAGTTTGAGGCGCTGCGCTTCACCGCCGGAGAGCGTGGGCACCGGCTGGCCGAGCTTCACGTATTCAAGGCCGACATCGACGATCGGCTGCAGCGCGCGGATAACTTCGCGGTCGTGGCGGAACAGCTGAGCGGCTTCGCTGACGGTGAGGTCGAGCACATCGGCGACGTTGAGGAAGCGTTGCTCAAAATAATTGGGGTCAGATTCCAATTGTTTTCGCATTTCAGGCGGCGCATTGGTAGGGACGGAAGCGGGGTCAGAGTCCGATTTCGGTGGTGTGCCGCGCGCGCCGGATGCGCTGCTTCCTGAATCGGGATCTGACCCCGTTTCCGAAACCGCCAGCGCGACCGGCCTGCTAGCGCTGCGTTGAATTTTCACCTCCAGCACCTCGGGCCGATAGCGCTTGCCGTCGCAGTCGGGGCAGCGCAAATACACGTCGCTCAGGAACTGCATCTCGACGTGTTCGAAGCCCGAGCCGCCGCAGGTGGGGCAGCGGCCGTCTCCGCCGTTGAAACTGAATTTGCTGGCGGTGTAGCCGCGCTGGCGGGCCAGAGGTGCATCGGCAAACAGCGCGCGGATGGCGTCCCAGGCGCCGACATAACTCACCGGGTTGGAGCGCGCGGTTTTGCCGATGGGCGACTGGTCGACGAAGACGACCTCGCTCAGATGGTCGGCGCCGAGCAGGCGGTCAAACGCACCCGGCGCGTCGGTGGACTTGCCGAAGTGGCGCAGCAGCGCGGGCGCGAGCACATCCTGGATCAGGCTCGATTTGCCCGAGCCCGAGACGCCGGTCACCACCACCAGCCGCTGCAGCGGAAAGTCGACGGTGACGTTCTTCAGGTTGTGCTCGCGCGCGCCTTCCAGAATGAGCCGTGGCGTGCTGTCGGTCACCATGCGCTTGAAACCCATGCCGACCTGCTTGCGCCCGCCCAGGTAGGCGCCGGTCAGCGTATCGGCCTGGCGCACGTCTTCCGGCGTGCCATCGAACACGATCTCGCCGCCGCGCTCGCCTGGGCCCGGGCCCATGTCGATCAGGCGGTCAGCCGCCAGCATCACCGCTGGGTCGTGCTCGACCACCACCAGCGTGTTGCCTGCATCGCGCAGACGCAACATGGCGCTGTTGATGCGCGCCATGTCGCGCGGATGCAGGCCGATGCTGGGCTCATCCAAAACAAACAACGTGTTCACCAGCGAGGTGCCGAGCGCGGTGGTGAGGTTGATGCGCTGCACCTCACCGCCGCTGAGCGTGCGGCTCTGGCGGTCCAGCGTGAGATAGCCGATGCCGACCTCGCACAGGTAGCGCAACCGGGTGTTGATCTCCTCGAACAGCAACTTGATCGCCTGCGCCTGGCCGGTGGCATCCAGGCCGGCGGGCACCAGCGTGTCGGCCAGCGCGGCGAAGAAGCGGCGCAGCCGGTCCAGCGGCAGCAGCATCAGGTCGTGCAGACACAGCCCCGGCAAGGCTTCCAGTTGCGCGCGAGACCACTTCACCCCAACCGGCAGATGCCGCTTGGCCGGTGGCATGACCGCGTCGGCCTGATCCTGGGTGCCAATGCGCCAGAGCAGGCTGTCTGTCTTGAGGCGCGCGCCATGGCAGCTCGGACATTCGGTGTAGCTGCGGTACTTGGACAAGAGCACGCGGATGTGCATCTTGTAGGCCTTGCTCTCCAGGTACTCAAAGAAGCGCGCGATGCCGAACCAATGCTGGTTCCACTTGCCGTTCCAGTTCGGCGAGCCGGTCTTCACCCAGTGCTGCTGCTCGGGCGTGAGCTTGTTCCACGGCGTGTCGCGCGGAATGCCGGCCGCTTCGGCGTGGCGCATGAGGTCGTCCTGCGCCTCTTTCCAGGCCGGCGTTTGCATCACCTTGATCGCGCCGCCGCGCAGCGTGAGTTTGTCGTTCGGAATCACCAAGCCGTAGTCGACACCGATCACCCGACCAAAACCCCGGCAGGCCTCGCAGGCGCCCACTGCGGAGTTGAACGAGAACATTGAGGGCATGGGCTCGCTGTAGCGGATGTCGCTTTCCGGGCAGTGCAGGCCGGTGGAGAACCGCCAGATCTCCGGCTGGGAATCGGGATCCACCTCCAATAAATTGGGGTCAGATTCCAATTGTTTGGCGTCTGGTAACACATACACCATCAATTTGCCGCCGCCGCGCTTCAAACCCGCTTCGATGGCCTCCATCACCCGAACCGGCTCTGCGGTGCCGATGCGGAAACGGTCGGCCACCACGTCGAGCAGCTTCACCGATTCGATGACAGCAGACACCTTCTTCGCTTTGGGCGCCACCTTCCCTTTAACTTCTGGCTCGGGCGCCGCTGCTCTCTGCACCAGCCGCTCAGCCTGCACGCGGGTGTAGCCACTGGCCGACAGCCATTGCTCAACCTCCTCGGGCGTGGTGCTCGCGGGCAGTTCCACTGGAAATGTCACTACCAAGCGCGGATCGCCCAACGCAGCCGAACGCCGCTGGATTTCCATGAATATCGATTCTGGCGAATCGTGGCGCACGGGCTGCGCGGTATCGCGGTCGAACAATTCGGCGCCACGCGCAAACAGCAGCTTGAGGTGGTCGTTCAGCTCGGTCATGGTGCCGACCGTGGAGCGCGAGCTGCGCACCGGGTTGGTCTGGTCGATCGCAATCGCGGGCGGCACGCCGTCCACCCGATCGACCGCCGGTTTGTCCATGCGATCCAGAAACTGGCGCGCGTAGGCGCTGAAGGTTTCCACGTAGCGCCGCTGGCCTTCGGCGAACAAGGTGTCGAACACCAAGCTGGACTTCCCCGAACCGCTGGGGCCGGTGACCACCGTGAGCTCGCCGGTGCGGATGTCCAGATCGAGGTTCTTCAGGTTGTTCTGACGCGCGCCGCGGATGCGGATCAGGCCCGTCTCCCGCGGCTGCGCCTCGTGGTTCGGGTTTTGGCTGGATGGGGCGTTGCGCTGGGGGGATTCGTCAGACATGGTGGCTCGCCTTGGAAGGAGCCAAACATTCTAGGAGGCTGAACCGGCGGGCGTGCATCGATGGCGCTGGGGCGCAGCCCAGCTGAGGGGCTTCGTCGGGTAGATGCGGCGGTGAAAAGACGCCACCTCGCCCGAACCCACACACGTCGGCGACCCTCTTGCGAAGGCAAGCACGGCCAACTGGCGCTGGCGCCAGCGCCGCGCATCAGGCCTTGACAATGAGCACAGGCAACCCAGCGTGAGCGAGCACCTTTTGCGCCACGCTGCCCAGAATCAGCGACTTGAGGCCTCGGCGGCCATGCGAGCCCATCACGATCAGATCGCAACCCTCGGCCTTGGCGGTTTCCAGAATCCCCTCGTGCACCACATTGCGCTCAATGGTGTCGCCCGCAAACGGCACACCCTCGACCGCACAGGCTTTGCCCAACATGTCCAGCGCCTGCCCTGCCGCCGCCTTGGCTTCGGTCAGGTAGGTCTGCAACCCCACCGCCGAGGCATCGCCAATGCCGATGTAGGGGAAGGGATCAATCACATACACACCAATGATCTGCGCGCCCTGGCCCTTGGCGAGCTGGGCGGCGGTTTCGGCCGCAGCGGCTGCTTGGATGGATCCGTCGGTGGGAACGAGGATTTTCTTGAACATCGCGGTCTCCTGTTGAAACGGGGGAGGTGAATCACTGTGCACGAACCCAGGGTGCGAGCCGTAGCCCATGCTAACCGCCGTAACCGCCCTCTGACTTGCGTTACATCAACGCATGCAGCAGGCTAAGGAATGCGCTGAACGCCAGTGGGCAACTGACTCGCCGCGCCCCAGGCCGAACCGTCAAACCAGACATCGCCATCGAGGCAGGCGCGCAGCATGGGCAGCGCGTCTTGGCCCCAGAACACGCGCTCGCCCAGCACCAGCGACGGTACGCCGAACAGGCCCAGCGCCAGCGCTTGATCGGTGTTGCTGCGCAGCCGGAGTTTCACCGCGTCGCTCTCGGGCGCCAGCCACGACCGATCGCGCTGGGCCATGTGGTCTTGCAGCCGCGCTTGTAAATCGGCCAGACGCTGCGGGTCGGTGGCGCTGTGGCCACCCCGCCAGACGTGGTGCATCAGCTGTTCGGCGACCCAGCGGCTGGTCTCGCCCGGCGCTTCCGCGCTCGCACAGCACAGCCCCAGGCGCAGCAGAGCCAGCGGGTTGAACGGGTGCTCAGACGGCAGCTCCAGCGGCACGCCGTGGTGCTGCGCCAGCCAGCTCGCCTGGCGGTAGGTCCACTCGCGCTTGCCCGGAATTTCGGCCGGACCCAGCTGGCCGTGGGCCTTGAGCAATGCGGCGAACAACACCGGTTGATAGCGAATATGCGCGCTGTGGCCCATGAGGGTTTCGGGCAAGCGCTCAAACGCTAAATAGGCGTACGGCGAGATCGGGTCGTAAAAAAACCGGATCTCGTGCAGCGCGGGCTCGGCGGTTTCACCCATGGCGTGTTCAGCCTGCCGACGCCAGCTGGCGCGCCTCGATGAGACCCCAGACAGCGCGCTTGTCGGCGTCGCTCAGATACCCCCAAGCCCCGATTTCATGCAGCAAGCGATAGCAGCCCTTGCACCGCCCCTGCTGCTCGTCCAGCTCACAAATCGACACGCAGGGCGAGGGCACGCCAGGGCCGCTGTGGTCGGCCAGGGCATCGTTCAGGTTGATCAAGGGTGTCATGCGTGGGGTGTTTCGGTGACGTCGTGCACAGGGGCGCCGGTGAGCGCCTGCAGCTCGGCAGGGGTGAGGCGGAACACGCCGTGTGGGTGGCCGGCGGCTGCCCAGATGACAGCGAAGCGAAACAGCTCGCGGTCGATCAGGGTGACGGGCGCCATGGTGTGGGCCAGCGGCGAGACGCCGCCGATGGAAAACCCGGTCTTGGCTTTGACAAACTCGGCATCGGCCCGGCCCAGCTTGCCACCGTCGGCGCAAACGATGGCCTGCACCTTTTTCTCATCGACCCGCAAATCGCCCGAGGTGATGACCAGCACCGCCGCGTCATCGCCACTGGGGTGGTTTTTGCGGCGAAAAATGATGCTCTTGGCGATCTGGCCCAACGCCACACCCAGCGCGTCGGCGGCTTGCTGGGCGGTGCGCGCCGCGTCGCTGAGCATCACCGGCGCATGGGGATGGCCAGCGGCAGCCAGCACATCGGCCACGCGCTGCAAGCCGGCGGGGCGTTCGGTGGTGGGCGTCAACACGGGATTTGTCATGGGAGTCAATGGTAGCGACGCGGCAACACCCGCGATGCGCGGTGGGTCACCCCGCCGAGCGTTTCACGAGCAGCAGGCTCGCGCCCATCGCCATCAGCACGCCGCCGAACACGCGGTTTTGCGCCTGGCGCGCGCGCGCCGTGGCCAGCCAACGCTGGGCGCGCGAGGCAAGAAAAGCGTAGCCATGCATCACAAACACCTCCACCGCCACCGCAGTCACCAGCAACAAAAGCAGCTGCAGCCACAGCGGGCGGTTTGGAGCAATGAATTGCGGCAGCACCGCGACCATGAAGACGATGCCCTTGGGGTTGGTGGCGTTGGTCAAAAAGCCGATGGTGAAGCGCTGGCGCGCGTTGGGCTGTTGCTCACCGGGCAAAGCGTCAGGCGCACCCTCGCGCTTGGGCGCCGGCTGCGACACCGGCGAGCGCCATTGCTGCCAGCCCAGCCAGATCAGGTAGCCCGCACCCAGCACTTTCACCACGGTGAACGCGGTGGCCGAGGCCAGCAACAAGGCACCCACACCGGCACCCGCCACCAGCAACACCAGCGCCAGCCCCAGACCCATGCCCGCGATCGAGACGCTGGTGGCGCGCACGCCGTAAGCCAGACCATGGCCCATCGACAGCACCGCCGCCGAGCCGGGCGAAAGCGAAATCAGCCAGGACGCCGCAAAAAACGCCCACCAGACTTTGGGATCCATCTCAGGTCATCCGCTTGGCCAACTGCGCCCGCGCCACCCGAGAGCCGCTGGGTCGGCCCAGTTGCTCGCTGATCCAAGCGCCAGCGTCCACCAGTGCATCGAGATCGATACCGGTCGCTATGCCCATGCCGTGCAGCAGATAGACCACGTCTTCGGTCGCCACGTTGCCGGTCGCGCCCTTCGCGTAAGGGCAGCCGCCCAGGCCCGCGACCGAGGTGTCGAATTGCCAGACACCCAGCTCCAGCGCGGCCAGCGTGTTGGCCAGCGCCTGGCCGTAGGTGTCGTGGAAATGGCCCGAAATATCGTCCAGCGTGAAGTGCTTCAACGTGGCCTCGATGGCGGCCTGCACCTTTCGCGGCGTGCCCACACCGATCGTGTCGGCAACGCCCACATGCTGCACGCCAATGCCCTTCATGAGTCCAGCGAGATACGCCACCCGCTCGGGCGGTACCTCGCCCTCGTAAGGGCAGCCCACGGTGCAGCTCATGGCGCCGCGCACGTAGATGCCCGCCGCTTTCGCTGCCGCCACCACCTGCGCAAAGCGCTCAATACTTTCGGCGATTGAGCAGTTGATGTTTTTCTGGCTGAAGGCCTCGCTGGCCGCGCCGAACACCACGATCTCGTCGGGCTGGTCCAGCAGCGCCGCCTCGAAGCCCTTGAGGTTGGGCGTGAGCACCGAATAGCGCACGCCGGGCTGGCGCTCAATGCCTTGCATCACAGCGTGGTTGTCGGCCATCTGCGGCACCCACTTCGGGCTCACGTAGCTCGTGACCTCGATCTCTTTCAGGCCAGCGGCCTGCAAGCGGTGCACCAGCTCGATCTTGACCGAGGCGGGCACCGGCTGCTTTTCGTTTTGCAGACCGTCGCGCGGGCCGACGTCGACGATCTTGACTTGGGTGGGAAGTTGGATGAAGGAAGTCATTGGGCGTACCTCAAAGTTCTCTAAAAATGATTCGATAAAACAACCTTCGATCAACTGCCCCAGAGCTCTGTCGAAGCGGCGTTAAATTTTGACGTTGCGCTTGGGCCTACTTCAGCAAGTGCGGGAACTGGACTTGCAGGAACTGGCGGGTGTGGGCGAGCAGGCTTTGCGCCTGATGGATGCATTCGGTGACAACAGCCGGGCTCACCGGCTCGCCTTCATAGTCGTTTTGGTTGCGTTGCTTGCGCAGGGCATCGAGCACGATGATCACGTCATTGGGCAGGCCCATGGTGAGCGGCAGGGCTTGCAGCGTGGTCTGGTGGTGGCCAGGCTGGCTGGTGGGGGTGCGGTAGCCCCGCGCCCAGAGGCCCAGCATGGCGCACTGGAGAATGCACTTGTAGGCGGCGTCAAAGCGGTTTTCTCGGCTCAGTGCTTGCAGTTGCGCGTCGGCCAGGTTGCGCTCGGCGGCGGCCAGCAGGCGCTGCACGCCTTGGGGCGAGGCCTCAAAGGCTTGCAGGCGCTGGATGGCCAGCAAGTTGGCTAAGGTCATTGAGGGTTCCGTTCAGAAAAATATGCGGACCAGCAAGCAAATTCACCACAAACGGCGCTTGCTCGGCTACCTGGGCTTTCAGCTCGGCCAGGGTGTAAACAACCGGGTTGATTTCGCGGCCGAGTGTGGTTTGTGCGGCATACAGCGCGCGCACCACCTCACCAAAACCGCGCTCGGTGATCACAAGCACATCCACATCGCTGGAAGCAGTTTCGGCGCCACGGGCCACCGAGCCGAAAATGAGGGCCAGCGAGGGCTGCAAAGGCGCCAGCGCCTGCGCCAACACCTCGGCAGCGCCAGTGGTTTTGCGCAGCAGGCTGGCCAGCTCGGGGAACACAGGGCACTGGCGGTTGGCTTGGTAACGCACCTGGTTGCCCTGCTCTTTGCGCAGCAACAGCCCGGCGGCGGCGAGTTTGGACAGCTCTTTGTGCAGGGTGCCGGGCGCCGT
>Ga0335395_10001601_pt1 | contig 14123 bp, 14 predicted proteins | sample MAT02_FD_205744 | JGI IMG/M metagenome (GOLD analysis project Ga0335395, IMG submission 205744) | Freshwater microbial communities from Lake Fryxell liftoff mats and glacier meltwater in Antarctica - MAT-02 (spades assembly) (version 2) ...
CACCGATTTCATGATGGTGGTGGTGCGTTGATCCGGGGCTAATTTTATACCCACACCGTTGTCTTCTATCCAATCCGGAAAGTCGGGTGCAAATAGCCGGAACTCTCCCGATTTTCCATCGAGGTTGATCAAAACGCCTTTCACCGGTTCTTCACCGGTTATAAAACATTCGATGGCTGCACCATCTTTAAACAGGTTGGTCTCTGCCGGAAAGTTTAGCCGGAAACTGATTTCGGGATAATCGGCGTAGCCAAAATTTTTGCGGATAACCACAATTGGATGCAATGCCAAACCCTCTGCCTTCAGGGATTTTAGCGTATGCTGCTGATCTAAACTATACCGCTTTACCTGTTCTTTTTCTTCCAGTTCGATGCATTGCAGTAATTGATTGATATGTGGGTGCGTAGGTGGCATAGCGTGAAAATAGGGAGGATGGGGAGAATAAAAAAAAGTAACATTTAATTGATTGCATAAAGTTAAGTCTTTCATTAAATTATCTTTGCTTTTCGCCGGTAAGGGCGTTGATTTGCTCCACGATATTGTTTATTTGGCGGTACCGGTTTTAATTGCCATCTATCCTCTTTATTTAAAATAAAAAATTGGATGAGAAAAATTCACCAATGGCTGCAAGGATACCTTCCCCGGTTTTACTACCCTGCTGCTGATAACTTTTGCTGCCGTTGTTTTAATCTACATGCAACTAACCGGGAAGTAAACCCGTCTTTAAAAATTCCCTTTTGAAATGGCCCATCTTTGTTAAAATGGACTTCAATTAAAGCAGATAACATATTTTTACAAATCATGAGTTTAACTATACAAACAAAAGACCTGGTAAAAGTTTACGGTAGTCGTACCGTCGTTAATAAAGTTTCTTTTAATGTAACACAGGGTGAAATTGTGGGTCTGCTGGGGCCAAATGGTGCCGGCAAAACCACTTCTTTTTACCAGGTAGTTGGGCTGATAAAGCCAGACGAGGGAGAAGTTTTTTTAGGAGATTTAAATATTTCGAAACTACCGATGTATAAGCGGGCGCAAATGGGGATTGCTTATCTGCCGCAGGAAGCCAGCGTTTTCAGAAAATTGAGTGTGGAGGATAACATTACTGCGGTATTGGAAATGACCAAACTTACCAAACTGGAGCAGCGGGAAAAGCTGGAAAGACTGCTGGATGAATTTCGCCTGACACAGGTAAGAAAAAACAATGGAGATACCCTCAGCGGTGGCGAAAGACGCCGAACTGAAATTGCCCGGGCTCTGGCGGTAGATCCAAAATTTGTATTGCTGGATGAACCCTTTGCCGGTGTGGATCCAATTGCCGTAGAAGATATACAGGAAATCATCGCAAAGCTGAAATATAAAAATATTGGTATTTTAATCACCGATCATAACGTAAACGAAACGCTTTCAATTTGCGACAGGGCTTACCTGCTGATTGATGGTAAAATATTTAAACATGGTACTGCAGAAGAGTTAGCTGCCGACGAACAGGTACGCCGCCTTTACCTGGGTCGCAACTTTGAGCTGAAGCGAAAAGATTATTTACACCTCGAAGCTGCAAGTCAAACCTTGTCAATTGAAAGCCTGGTTATCAAAGTAGAAAGGGCTTTAGCTGGGCTGGAAAACATTGACCAAATAAAAAATGACCGCTTATCGGCTAATTCCAATGAGGCCGTTGGCTCAGCCAGCAATTTTATAGAAGAAGATCTGCAACTGGAAGAGTACCATACATTTTTAAAGGAAGTAGAAAATGCGGTGATAACGTATGCAAAAAACAATGAAAACACTGACCTGTTGCAGTTAGTCAATGAAATTTACGCTGATCAGTCATTGGATACTTCTGCCGCTTTGAATAAGGTTTTAATTGAGTTGAAAGCGGTCATATCCATTTAAATCGACTACGGTAATAGCGTGCAGAAGTGACTGTAAAATTACCGCATTGTTTAATTGGCTTTATGGTAATTGGGTTTCAATTATATGGGGGTATCATATCTGTTATTTGAAAAGCCAAACGCTCTGTGGTTGATGCGTTGGCAGATCATTACCCTTTTTTGCTTCAACAAAAGATTTGAATAGCTTTACCATCTTTCATTACTATTGCGTATTTTGCCAACTGTTAATGAAAATTCTATCTCCTGCAATATCACGATTGGCTCGCATGCGGTTCTGGCGCATTGAAAACTGGAGCAGGCATCCGGTTGCCGTGCAACGGGAAGTTTTGCAGGAACTGGTAACAGCCGCACAATACACCGAATTTGGAAGAAAGTATCATTTCTCAAAACTATTTACACTGAAAGAGTTTAAAAAAAATGTTCCCATACAGGAGTATGATGATATTAAGCCCTATGTGTTGAAGATGATGGATGGCGCAGAAAACGTATTGTGGAATACCCCCATTAACTGGTTTGCAAAAAGCAGTGGCACCACTTCCGATAAAAGCAAGTTCATCCCCATCAGTGATGAAAGCCTTCAAGACAATCACTTTAAGGCTACCAAAGATGTACTCACTTTCTACTATAAAAATTTTCCGGGTAGCGATTTGCTCACTGGTAAAGGACTGGTAATTGGCGGCAGTCACCAGTTAAATAAAATGAACGAAGAAATCCAGTATGGCGATTTAAGTGCTGTGCTGATGCAGAATACCCCCTTCTGGGGCCAATGGCTTCGAACACCGGAATTAAGCATTGCATTACTGGATGAATGGGAAGATAAAATAGAACGGCTTGCAAAGATAACCGCCGAAGAAAATGTGACTTCAATAGCGGGTGTCCCTACCTGGACCTTGTTGTTACTAAAAAGAATTTTGGAGATAAAGGGTAAAAAAACCATCAAAGAAGTATGGCCCAATCTGGAGCTGTACATGAATGGTGGCGTGTCGTTTGTACCTTACCGGGAGCAGTTTGATAAGATCATGGGCGGCAAAATAAATTACCTGGAAATTTACAATGCAAGTGAAGGTTTTTTTGCAGGCCAGCAATGCCCGGATGATGACGGCATGTTGCTTTTTACCGAGCATGGCGTTTTTTACGAGTTTCTGCCGGTAGAACAATACAAAAATAAAGATGCTAAAACGGTAGGGTTGGGTAAAGTGATAATAGGTAACCAGTATGCCCTCGTGATTAGTACAACCGGTGGTTTGTGGCGTTACCTGATTGGCGATACCATCCAGTTTACATCTATCAATCCTTACAAAATAAAAGTAACCGGTCGGCTAAAACATTATATGAATGCTTTTGGCGAGGAAGTGATTGTAGATAACAGTGATAAAGCCATTGCCATTGCTGCAGAAAAAACCGGTTGCGTGGTGAATGACTATACCGCAGCGCCCGTGTACTTTAGTGAACAAAGCAACGGTGCCCACGAATGGCTGATAGAGTTTGATGAGCAGCCGGATAATCTGGATCATTTTATTTCAGAACTGGACAACGCTTTAAAAAACAGCAACAGCGATTACGAAGCTAAGCGCCACAAGGACATAGCCCTGCGCCTGCCCATCGTGCACTTACTACCAAAGGGTTCGTTTAATAAATGGCTGCAATCAAAAAACAAAATCGGCGGACAGCATAAAGTGCCAAGACTAAGTAATGAGCGGGCAATTCTGGAAGAAATAAAATTAATTGCGAACTTAGCAATATGAAAATCAAGAGCCTCCAGCTAAAAAGTTTCAAACGTTTTACAGATCTAACCATTCAGGGCATTCCTGAAAGATCAAAATTAGTTTTGTTGATTGGAAGTAATGGAAGTGGAAAAAGTAGTGTTTTTGACGTATTGGAGGTTTTAAATCGTGGTAGGCTTAAATCATCTACCGGAAATGTAGAAAAATATTATTCAAAAAATGGAATCCCTTTTCAAATAATTGCTGACTTTGGAAATGGTTTTATTACTGATACAGCAAAAACTTCTTTTCAATCAAATGAAATAAAACGGTTCCCCATTACTTCGTACTATGGCAGAACAAGTTTACGGCAAATTACAAGGTTAAAAAGAGTCCAGTTGGGCAATCAGGTTGACGTGCTGAATGATGGGGATAAGCCTTACTCTTTTATTGATAGGGATGATCGTTTTGAGAATGATCTGGAGCACATCTTCGGGAAACTTCTTAAAGAATTTTTTAAAAATACGGATGATAAGTCGCAAATAAAAGATGAAGTTATCAAGCCCATCAATGAAGCGCTCGATAGAATATTTAGTAAAGAAAATGCCACCCGGCTGCAACTTATTGAATTAATACCACCATTGGAAGGAAAAGTTGCAGAAGTCAATTTCAAGAAGGGTGATAGCATCTTTCATTATAATTTGCTGAGTGCAGGCGAAAAGGAAATTTTTAATATTTTAATCAATTTAATTGCCAGAAAAGAGATTCCTAAAGACTTGTATTATTTTGACGAAATTGATCTTCATTTAAACACCATGTTACAATATAATTTTCTAAAAGAAATTATTGAAAACTGGATTCCGGATAATTGCCAATTTTGGACGGCATCTCATTCCCTCGGTTTTATACAATATGCTTCAGATTATGAAGATGGTTGTGTAATAGATTTGGACGATTTTGACTTTGATAAAAAGCAAGTTTTGACTCCACGGGATAAAAATGATTTTGAGATTTTTGAAATTGCTGTTTCAAAATCTTTTATTGACAAGCCGGTTCAGGGGACGAAAGTAATTTTTTCAGAAAATAGCGATACTCCTTTTTACAATGATTTAAATATCCCAAATACTTTTTTCTTTGTTGCAATTGATAAAATCGACGTCTTTCATAAAGCAAAAAATCATCAGCAGTTTGGGTTAATCGACCGGGATTATCTTTCAGATGAAGAGGTGGAACAAATTAAAACTGATTATCCTTATTTGTATGGTTTACCCTACTACTCATTCGAAAATTTAATTTATCATCCTGATCATCTTGAAGAATATTATGCAACTGTAAACAAGTCATTTAATTAAGATTTATACATTCAGCAGATAGCAAAGATAAAAAATGATGAAAGGGATTATATTGCCGCCGGTATCATTCAAGCCAGAAGCGGGTATCCATTTTACAAGGAAAACGAAAATGCTATAAAACTAAAAAATTTCAAGGGAAATTATAAAGCAATGATCGAACTACTTCGGAGTGATGATTTCGAAAGCTTTTATAAAGTTTTTCCTGCGAAGGACTATGGCAAGGGAATAATACAAAGACAACAAATTGCAAGTATTCATCTTGTGCAAACGACTTGGTTTAAAACTCAAATAGAAAATATAATCAAATGAAATTATTAGCAGGAAAAACAGCCATTGTAACCGGCGGTGCCAGGGGTATCGGAGAAGCCGTTGCAATTAAATTTGCAGAACAAGGGGCTAATGTAGCTTTTACTTATATCAGCGATAGTAGTGCTGAAAAGGCAAAGGCATTGGAAGAAAAACTGATTGCCCTTGGTATAAAAGCAAAAGCTTATCAAAGCAATGCTGGTAATTATGTTGCCTGCGAAAGTTTTGTAAATGATGTGCTGAAAGAGTTTGGACAAATTGATATTTGCGTAAACAACGCCGGTATTTCAAAAGATAATCTGTTGTTGCGTATGACGGCGGAGCAGTTTGAGGAAGTAATCAATGTAAACCTGAACAGTGTTTTTTATATGACCAAACAGGTGATTAAACCAATGATGAAGGCTAGAACAGGATCGATCATCAACATGAGTTCGGTAATTGGGGAAATGGGCAATGCAGGCCAGAGCAGTTATGCTGCCAGCAAAGCTGGTGTAATTGGTTTCACAAAAAGTGTAGCGAAAGAATTGGGCAGCCGCAATATCCGTTGCAATGCAATTGCACCGGGTTTTGTAGAAACGGATATGACCAGTTATTTAAAAACAGGAGATGCTGCAGATAAATATAAAGCAGGTATTCCGCTGGGAAGATTTGCCACGGCAGAAGACATTGCCAATGTAACCTTGTTTTTAGCAAGTGATATGAGCAGCTATATTACCGGCCAGGTAATCAGTGCCTGCGGTGGATTGAATATTTAAGCCTCTAACTTTTTTGATAACAAACAGCCTTCAACGTTTATTCTGTTGAAAGCCTTTTATTGTTGCAAGAAATTTATAAATACCTGAAGGCCACCGGATGATTTCCTTTTTTATGCAGACCAAAAAATAGTACTGTTTACCTAAACTGGTTTTACATCATCGAAGGATAGGCACTTTTTACTGATTGCCTTTGTATGAAAAAATGCCTTGACTTTTTTGTTCCAACTCTTTTATAATGCTATCTATAAAATCTTTATTTAAACCTGTGGATGGCTGAACTACCACTTCCGGGTTTAAATAACTGTAAAGAATGCAAAACAAGAATGGGGTCAACGTTATTATCCAGCACAAACCCTGAAATATGTTTCCAATATATGCGCAACTGACCCAAGCTTGGATGCGTGGTGCTGTCATATTATTTGTTTAGCAGCTTTTTCAATTGGATTTAATGGTATCTTTTTTATCATCGCCTTTTTTACGGCTACTTTTTTTACGGTTGCTTTTTTTACTATTGCTTCTTTTATTGGGAACTTTTGTTTAGAATCATTAAAAGCAAAGCGATAGATCTGGTCAATATTTTCCCTGCTGTCATGAATTACACTTAAATCTTTTATGAGTCCGTTATCGAGCCCATACACCCAGCCATGCAGGTGTAGTTCTCTGGTGGCCCATGCTTGTTGCACGATGGTGGTTTTGGCAAGGTTTCGCACCTGTTCTATCACATTCAGTTCAGTCAACCTGTTTGCCCGGTCTGTTTGGTTCTTTATAGCATCCAGTTCTGCACTGTTTTTATGATATACATCTTTGATATTGCACAACCAGTTATCTACAAAGCCATGATAGGTATTGCTCATCGATGCATATACGCCACCACAACCATAGTGGCCACATACGATGATATGTTTTACTTCCAGATATTTTACTGCATATTCCAGTACGCTCAGCATGTTGCTATCTGTGTGCACCACCAGGTTGGCAATATTGCGATGTACGAATATTTCACCGCTCTTTGTTTTCGTAATTTCATTGGCAGGCACACGGCTATCACTACAGCCTATCCATAAGTATTCCGGCCTTTGCCCCTTTGACAAATTTTTAAAATATTCTGGATCTTCATGAATTTTTGTTTCAGCGTAAATATGATTGCCCTTAATTAATTTTTGATATGATTTGTCCATAATGTCCTAATTTTTTATTAATGTACAGATTGTACGTTCATTTGATTTTTGATTTCATATTTGTCATGAAATCCTTCCAGCTTAGCATCAATATTTTTGATCGGTGCTTTAATATCCCTAAATTCCTTGATCAATTCCAATACGTCAAAATCGATGTATTCAGTATTGGATGCGTCTATGATTACTTTTGAATTTTCCGGGAGATGATCCAATGTTTCACGAATAGAACCTTTGTTTAAGAAGGATACCTCTTCTGCCAGGCGAATCTTAATAATATCTCCATCATGGTATTTTTCCTTGTGAAAATAATAGGAGTTTTTAAGATTGCCATGCAGTATCGCAATAGACGCTACAATGATACCGGCAATTACTCCCGCCAATAATCCTTCTCCTTTTAATGGAGGATAAACTCCCATTAAATCTATACCAATAATCACTATTACCGTTACAAAAAAGGGCAGGTACTGGTATTTACCGTTCTTACACATTTGGGAGAATACAGATAATTTACACAATTTGTAGCCCGTTAAAAGTAGAATGGCGGCCAGGGATGACAATGGAATTAAGTTGAGTAATTGCGGAATCAGGATAACACAAATCAGTAATAAAAGACCATGAAAAATGGCAGACAATTTGGTTTTTGCTCCGGCATTTAAATTGGCGCTACTCCTTACAATCACGCTTGTGATAGGTAGCCCACCTAAAAAACCTGAAATTGTATTTCCTATTCCCTGTGCCACTAATTCCTTATTGGTATTGGTTACCCTTCTTTCGGGATCAAGATTGTCAATAGCTTCTACACTCAGCAGCGTTTCCAGGGTGGCGATGATGGCTATCATAAAACCTGTAACAATTACTTTACGGCTAAGAAAACCATTGAAATCGGGGAACGTAAAAAAGCTTAAAAATTCTGAAGCGTTACCGGCAACTTTAATTTGTACCAAATGTTCCTGTTCAACCAGCAAAGGACTGTCGGTGGCTTTGAAAAATTCATTGATTAAAATGGAAACTACTACAGCAACCAGAGCCCCGGGAATTAATTTCACCTTATTTTTTATAAAAGTCATATCCCAGATAACCATGATTAATATTGATACGATGCAAATGATAAATACACCTACATTGATATGCTGAAAAAGTTGCAATAATTCATGCCAGTCTTCATTACCATATTCTATCAGCTCGGTCAGATTACCCTTTGCGTCTTTATCATATCCAAATGCATGTGGAATTTGTTTGGCGATAATGAGTATTCCAATACTCGTTAACATACCCTTGATTACACTGGATGGGAAATAATTGGCAATGCCACCAAGTTGGGCAATCCCCATCAACATCTGCAAAATACCTGCAATTAGCACTGCACAAAGAAAGAGTTCAAATGATCCAATATTGGTGATGGCGGCTAATACCAGTGCAGCCAAACCAGCAGCCGGGCCGCTCACACTCAGTTTTGAAGTACTGATTGATCCAATTACAATCCCCCCAATAATACCAGAAATTAACCCACTGAAAAAAGGCGCACCGGATGCCAGCGCAATTCCCAAACAAAGCGGAAGTGCTACTAAAAAAACTACCAGTCCCGCTGGTAAGTCGTTCTTCAAATAGTTAAAAGTGAGCCCCTTGGCATTCTTCATAACAGTAAAAATTAAATAAGTAAAATATATAGCGATGTGCAATGCAGCACCATCAACGCACGAGTAGTCCGTATTCCTTTACAATGCAAGCCCGATTTAGTGGAGGCATTCACCTATTACCATCGGCGATAAATAATTGGCATCAATTGATGTATTAAACCAATTGAAAGGGTTATCGGGCGTCTATTTAAGAGCGTGAATTGGGGGGCTGTGCTATCACATCCGAAGCGTGATTGGATGGGATTTGATCAGAAAGATGCAGATATGCAAGTTCTTTGCTTTGTGCTACATAAACGTTCTTACAATGATCAATTTGCGGGAAGTAATTCGACAGGATGGCGCAATCCGCTTTGTGTTCATTGTCACTCGTATTATGGGGCACCTCCTCTATCCATTGGTTTGAACTAAGTATTTGTCCTATTTGCACTATTGGCAACATTTGTAATGTCATCAACAGGCTTAAAAAAAGCGCTATGATTTTAATTCTAATCATCAAATTCTAACAAATATAACGTTTATTATTTTTGATAAAAAAAGGAGATATTTTTCAACATTTATGCTTTATTCGTTCTAATTGCGAACGTCCTTTATATGATGCTGTTTGCTGTTATCTGTATTTAAAAATGATATTTGGGTCGTTACATGCCCCGGAATTAAAACGCAAAAGTGGAAGAAAAACAGACCACTTTGATTATGAATCTGAAATTATTTGACTTTTTTCAATTCAGCAAACTAAATATCAGCACGAGCTTTAAAAAAGCAAAAAAATACATCCAATATAAAATAGGCAAAATCAACCTGCCCGTTTTCTTTTACTTAAATAACCATGCCATAAAATGAAAGCGGCAATGGTTTGATAAGGTTTCCAGCCATTGGTAATCGCTGCAATTGCATCCCGGGAAACGTCTTTTGATAATTTTTTGGTTTCTCTCACACTCGTCATTAATGCAACATCGCCTAAGGGAAACAATTCGCTTCGTTGAAGCACCATCATCAGATATACGTCCACCGTCCAGTTGCCAATTCCCTTAATTTTTGTAAGTGTAGATCTTATGTGATCGTTGTCCATTTCCGATAGTGCATCAAGATTTAGTACATGGTCCTGTAAGGCATTGGCTAAATGTTGGGTATAAACAATTTTTTGCCTGCTGAAATAGCAATCCCTAAGCTCTTCGTTGGTCAATGCCAGAAAGCGATCAGGAGTAATGTCGCCCATTTTTTGTTTCAATTGATTCAGTGCCGCCCGTGCAGAAACCAGTGAAACCTGCTGCTCCAAAATGATATGTACCAGCGTTTCAAAGGTAGGGGAGCGGTGCCAAAACGGAGGATAATCATGGGTATCCACAATCAATTTCAAGTCTGCATCCCTACTTGCCAACTCATCACAAATTTGTTTGAAATTAGTTTCATTAAAAGTCTCCCTGCTTCCCATATTTGCTGGTGCCATTTATTTTTTTATTTTCTTAAACTTTTCGATGGCATTTTTTGAAAAATCGCTCAACACCAATCTGCCGCTGACGGCTGCCCGCTCTTTTAATAATTCGTCCCAATGGTCTGTATCCTGCCAGAAGATTCTTTTCATTTCTGCCATCGCTTCCGGATTGCTGTGCGATAACGTGAATGCCAGCCGGCTAATGGACTCATCCAGAATATCGATATCTTCATGCAGTTCTGCAAACAGATTTTTTCGTTTGGCCCAGTCGCTTCCACGCCAGGTATGTGCATCAATGGACAATGCACTAAAGGCAGATCTCCCTATCTTTCTTTCTACAGCCGGACCTACCACAAATGGGCCAATACCCATTTCCAGTTCACTCAGTCTGATATCAGCTTTTACGGATGCAATGGCATAATCAACAGCCGATGCAAGGCCAACTCCCCCGCCCACACATTTGCCATGTATTCTGCCAATGATAAATTTAGGGCACTTGCGCATCGCATTGATTACATTGGCAAATCCGGTAAAAAAACGCAACCCTTCTTCCCGTGTTTCAATGGTAAGCAATTCATCAAAAGAAGCTCCCGAGCAAAAAGTACTCTCACCTTCGCTTCTTAAAATAATTACTTTCGTATCATCATCTATCCCTGCAAAATGAATTTCCTGTGTGAGTTTTTCTAAAATTTTTGCCGGTAAGGAGTTGCGCTTCGGATGAAAAAATTCGATCGTGGTGATGCCTTTATGGTTTTCGGTTTTTACATAACCTTCTTTGATTTGCTGTATCATAGTTGTAATTTTTTTTAATTAAACAGGTTGCTTTTCAACCATCGTTAAAATGGTTGCAACACCTACCAAAGGATCTTCGGTAGTATCCATCATTTCTACCAGCCATTTTACAATGCCTTTATCAATATCATCGCCTTTTTTGTTCCCAGGCCATATCGGATCTCCTGGTTTTTCAACCACCCTTTTATCATTCGGTAATTTTTCTTTACAAGTAAAACGAATAAAAATTTCCGCACCGGGATAAACTGGTTTTGTAAACCTCAACTCATCAATACCATAATTTAACAGCACCGGGTTCTTTTCATAATTATCAACAAATAGACCAGCAGCGATACTCATGATGAAATAACCATGCGCCACCTGCTGATCAAACATGGTGCCTTCAAAATCGGTTGTTTTGACATGTGCATAAAAATGATCACCACTTAAATCAGCAAACTGGTTAATGTCTTCAGTGGTAATCGTCCGTTTTGCAGTAATTATCTGATCGCCAATTTCAAGCGCTTCAAAATATTTTTTAAAAGGATGCACACCGGGATTTTTTCCATTTGCATTGGGTTGATAAACGTTGGTGATAGCAGTAATGGTAGTGGGCGACCCCTGGATGGCAGTCCGTTGCAGGTAATGTTTTACGCCACGCAGTCCGCCCATTTCTTCACCGCCGCCCGCCCTGCCCGGTCCGCCATGCACCAATAACGGTAATGGTGAGCCGTGACCTGTACTTTCCCTGGCACACTCCTGGTTTAGCACCAATATTCTGCCATGGTGAGTGGCCGCACTCAATACATATTGTTTGGCAATTTGGTTGTTGGCTGTTACAATGGAAGAGCATAAACTTCCCTTCCCCATTTTACTCAACTCAATGGCTTCGTCCATATTTTTATAAGGCATGATGGTGCTAACCGGACCAAATGCCTCAATGCTGTGCACGTTGTCGGAAGCAAAAGGTTGATCATTCAGCAATAAGATTGGAGAAATAAAAGCGCCTTTATTGGCGTCGGCGTCTATGAGCGCAACGCTATCCAGTGAGCCATAAATTAGTTGCGAAGTAGCCAGTAATTTTTGCACCTGTTCCTTTACTTCGTTTCGTTGTGTTTGTCCTGCCAGCGATCCCATCCTTACTTTTTCATTCAAAGGATTGCCGATGGATGTTTGTGCGAGGGAGCTGGCTATGGCTTTCCATACATCCTCCATTTTATTTTCTGGCACAAATATCCTGCGGATGCCGGTGCAACGCTGACCTGCTTTTAAGGTCATTTCTTTACGCACTTCTTTTACAAAAATATCCCACTCGTGCATACCGGGATGTACATCATTGCCCAGTACGATACAATTTAAACTGTCAGCCTCCATCGTGAAGGGTACAGACTGACTTAAAATGGCAGGAGTTGATCTCAATATCAAACCGGTTTTTGCAGAACCTGTAAAAGTGACTACATCCTGTGAAGTAACCTGATCCAACAAATCGCCGGCACTGCCACATACCAGTTGCAAAGCGCCTTCCGGTAATATGCCAGATGCAATGATTTCCCTTACAACGGCTTCGGTTAAATAGGAGGTAACGGTGGCCGGTTTTACAATAGCGGGCATACCTGCGAGCAGGTTCACCGCAATTTTTTCAAGCATTCCCCACACCGGGAAGTTGAAGGCATTGATATGGATGGCTACACCTTCCTTGGGTGTAAGAATATGGGTACCCATGAAGGTATTTTGCTGGCTCAGGTTATGACTTTCGCCATCGATGCAAAAGGTTTCATCCGAAAATTTTCTGCGCAGCGATGCATTGGCAAAAAGATTACCGATGCCGCCTTCAATATCCACCCAGCTATCGGCTTTGGTGGCACCGGTTTGGTAACTGATGGCGTAAAATTGATCCAGGTGATTTCTTAAATGGATGGCCAGCGCTTTCAACATATTGCCCCGTTCATGAAACGTCATTTTACGTAAAGCAGTATTCCCTTTTTTTCTGGCATAGTTGGTAATAGCGGCAAAGTCGAGGCCCTTTGTAGTAGCGCTTGCAATGGCTTCACCGGTTACTGCATTGAATAGTTGCTGTCCGTCGCCATCGCCTGTAATCCAGTGTCCGGTAATATAATTACTTAATTTTTTCATATCGGAAATCGTTTATACTACAAATTTACTAACCTAATACCGAACAGATTTAGTAAATCTGGGGATATAAAAAATATAAGTATGAGTGTATTAGAAAAAAAAGCACTGGCTTTTGAAAAGTTGGCCGCTCTCAATAATGAGGATGGAATTGATGCAATTTTAGCATATTTGGAAAAACTAAATTCGTCGGCAAAAAACCATGTTTTTAATTTGTCAAAACGTGTTGAATCAATAAGTGAGCGATATGATGAAACTTTAAAGAAGTTGGCCCAATGATTTTAATAGCTGATATATTACAAGTACACGAGATTTTGATTGAAAAGTATGGGGGTGGCAATGGGGTAAGAGATTTGGGCAGTTTAGAATCTGCGATCGCAAGACCATTTCAAACTTCTGATGGTACTGACTTATATGAAACAATTTTTGAAAAGGCTGCGGCTTTAGGTGAAAGTAAAATTATCAATCATCCGTTTATTGATTGTAATAAAAGGACAGGTTTTGTATCAATGATTTCATTGGTAGAAAATGCTGGTTATATTTTAAATGCATCGCAAGAAGAAGCCTATAATTTTACTATCAAAATTTCAACCGGAGAATAACGTTTCGAAGAAATAGTGGAATGGCTTAAACAAAACACAACAGCCGGTTAACTCAATCCGGCAGTCAACCCAAACTGCTTTAAATGGTGGGTTACATGTTTGTAATGCAACAGTACCCAATCCTCAAAATTAAGATCGCCAAACACCGGATGCTGAGTAGTTAAGCTGACCTCATTATTAAATAAGTTGAGGAAATCCGTTATCTCTTTTTCAAGATCATTTACAGCATCGCTAAAACTTGCAAACTGCACTGGCATTGGCTCTTCCGGTAATACCGGGGCTTTGGTGTTTTCTCTGAATTCCTTTTCGCTGCGTAAAAATTCTTTAAACTTTGGCAACTGATCTTCAGGCGTAACCAATGGAAAATG
>Ga0335395_10001604_pt1 | contig 14112 bp, 11 predicted proteins | sample MAT02_FD_205744 | JGI IMG/M metagenome (GOLD analysis project Ga0335395, IMG submission 205744) | Freshwater microbial communities from Lake Fryxell liftoff mats and glacier meltwater in Antarctica - MAT-02 (spades assembly) (version 2) ...
GTCCAAGCTGAATTGTTTTATCATCGCCTAGCTTGGTCATTGCTTGGTGGATGCTGTATATTTCTTGGTATATTGACCAAAGGTCCAGTAGCATTATATCCACTGCCTATTGCATTAGTTTATAGTGTAGTATTTAATTTTAGAAGTTGGTCTAAACAAGATTTAATGAATTCAATCCGCAAACTTGCTCAACCTTTGGTGTTGACTATTTGGATTTGTTTGGTTGTAACTGCATTGTTCGGTTTACTTTTTTGGCTACAACCCATGTCTTTAAACTATATTACTCAATACTTTGAGCAGCGATTGCTAGCAGTCATCATGGGTACACGCGCAGATCAAAAATTATTAGGGTTAGAGCGCTTTTATATCTTATATCAGTTGCTATTAGAAAACGCCATTTTGATAGCGGTGAGTTTGATTATAGGTTTGACAGCACGGTACAAGTCTATCAAGTCTTTCGCCAAGGAGACTAAACGTTGGATTGTCTTTTTTATCATTTTGGGATTTGGTGCTACCTTGCCGATACTAATGAGTACTAAACAGAGTGGTATATATTTGATTCCAGGTATTCCTATGTTTGCTATTGCAGCGGCTTTATATTGGTACGAAAAGCGAGCTATTTTTGCACCGATGATGACTAAGTTACAAAAATATGCTTTGCCAGCTAATGTTTTACTCATCGTTTTTGCAATAGGGTTATTTGGTCTAACGTATAGAAATGCTGGAACACTGCGCCGTGAAAAGACGCTCATTCAGTTTCTCGAAAAAACCAATGAGATAGTACCTTCTCAAAGTAAGATTACTGTTACAAGTGATTTAATCGATAACTTTGTTTACCATACTTATTTTCAACGATTGGGTAGATACGCACTACATGCGGATACGATAAGTAATTACTTTTTTGATGATAAACCGCTAGAAGAGTTAACCCAAAAAATGGTCAATGACAATAATTATAACTTGATTTATGAACTAGAGAATTTTAGTTTATATCGCAAAGATTAGTGCACTTTACTCGAGTCGATCTCTAAGATTATAATTAGGGCTTGCTGAAAAGTCAGAATGAATTCTAAATGAAACATAACCGTTCAAAAAACCAGCGATAACGCCATGCGTCACAAGTTACGTAAATGAAGATTCGGAAGTGCGTTGATCCCAAAACTACCGCAATATTATAAGCTATCTAATCTATGCGATAGAAAAAGCATAAGACTAAGCGATCCTTAAAGGTCGAGTATGACAATTCGATAAGCGAAGGAACTCGAAAGAGCTACTATGATGTAACGATGTGAAAGGTTGATAAAAGATAGATAAAAACGTTGCAAAGCAATCGCCTTTTTTTGAAAAAGACTTTTCATGCTAAAGAAATGGCACGTTTTGGTTACCTAGTTAGTAATCATAAAAATGGGTATTTAACATGGCGATATTGCTGCCGCATGGGTATGACAATAGCAGACATAAGTGCATATATTTAAGCAACTACTACTCAAATTCACGTACTTCAATACAAATTAATATGACATTAGCCATTGTATTTAATGACATTATCAATAAATCAGCAAGGCCTAATTAACTCAAAAGCTTAGCCTTCTCCCGAGTTAAAGCAAAATAACAAATTAGCACCTAAAAATAGAATATTAATCTTTTCCTAAACTAATACGACTATGATTTTGACCTGTTATTTTTATAAAATAGCCCTATATAAAGGAACAAAATTTTTATTAGATTGATAAAAAAGTAGGAGTCTATCGTACGCTGATTTTTGTATTTGTGGTACTACACATCTAACAGACCCTCAGGTAAGATCATAAAGATTTGCTCTTGCTCATCATCTATATTAAATATAAAGTCCTCAACCATAGGAATTTGTACACTTTTTCCATTATACACTAGTACTGCATTTTGTTGTGTAGGCAATTTTATGATTTCGTCTATGACGCCGAGTGATATCATAAGGTCTTCGTTTTTACTTATTATTTCATATCCTATCCAGTGATGAATTTTAGACTGCAATATACCTGAACTATGTTGCAATTGATCGCTGGTTAAATATAAGGTTGAATTAGATAATTTACTTGCTTCTTCTGGAGAGTTAAAATCTTCAAATTTGACAAGTAGATGGTGAGAATCCTCTACATTCTCTATAAGAAATGGGACATAATCGCCTCGTATCATGCTAAAAGCATGTGCAGCATCAAGGAAGTCATCCATAAAGTCGTCCTCTATGTTGACTTTAATATATCCGTCTATGCCAGAAGGCTTTAGCAAATAACCTATTTGTATATACTCCATGTTTAAACTATTTTTTATTGTTATCGAATATCTATTAATCTAAGCGTATGTCGAAATCCTTTAGAAGCCTTCTTTTCCCATTTTTCGTTAGGTAATGAACCATCACCCAAGTAAATACGCATACTTTTTGAAACCAACCCTAAATCCTTAGCATAAGTCTCCTGAACATCTCTGAGTTCAAAAATAGACGAATCTTTGACATTGGTGACTACTACACTAGGATATGACACTCCATTGATGGTAAATGACGCTTCGTCGTTTAATACTTCATATTTCCAATCTTCATACATTTTGAAAGTTTGTCCACCAGCTTTTATTTCAATTTTATCATCCATTAGTGCATTGCCATTCCACTTTGTACCTTTTTTAAATGGAAAAACCAATTTTATCAAAGGGATGTTTTCCTCTATTCTTACTCCTTTCGTATTTTCTATGTAGGTTGTCCAAGTATTGGTACGTACCCAAGGATCAGCTAAATCTCGCTTAAAAGAACGCTCCACTTTGTTAACTATTTGCCCATTAGGCAGGATTATAGACTCACCTATTTTCTCCCTGATATAACCTCTGAAAGTATCTACTCTATTGGGGCTACCATCATAAATAATACTATCTGATACATAAATCAACGTTTTGGTTGAAGTGATAGGAAAGTATTCAAAGCCAAAATTAACGTCATCAGCTTTTATTGATTCATCACTACATGAATACATCCATAAAGTGGCGGCTACCAAACCTATCATAATTACAGATTTTTGAAAAACATTATTTTGCATGGTACTTATTTTTTAAATATAATAATTATTTAATATCTGAATAAATATGATAACTAATATTAGTAACGATTATCTAAACAAAAATATTATCTAAAATCTAAAAAGGAGAGTATCACAACCTGCTACTGCCTATGATCCCTCCGCCGACCACATCATCACCTTCATAAAACACTGCTGACTGCCCTGGTGCAATACCTCTCACATTGGCAAAGAAATCTACTTCTACGCCACCGCCTACATTGCTAAGTGATGCGAGCACACCAGGATCATTATATCTCACTTGTGTTACCGCTTCCATACCATCAGTGATTGCTTCGTATTTCATCATATTGATCTGCCCTACGTGCATGCCATTTCTGATGAGATCATCTACCTCACCTAGCACTACTATGTTTTTTTCAGGATTAATCTCAGTGACGAACATAGGATTTTTGAACCCGCCGCCCAATCCTTTTCGTTGCCCTACGGTGTAAAAAGGATATCCATCATGCTCACCGATAAAATTGCCCTGCTGATCTATAAACTTGCCACCTCGGACAGATTCCTCTAGTCCTGGAACACGTCTTTTGAGAAAACCTCTATAATCATTGTCTGGTACAAAGCAAATCTCATAACTCTCAGGTTTTTTAGAAAGTTCGTCATATCCAAAATCTTTGGCCATCTGTCTTATCTCAGGCTTGCTATATGCACCTAGCGGAAAACTGCTGCGTGAGAGGCAATCTTGGCTTAAGCCCCATAATACGTACGATTGATCCTTGCGGTCATCTTTGCCTTTGGAGATATACTTGCGTCCTAAATGTTCGTTGATGATAGCATAGTGACCTGTGGCTATAAACTCACAATCCATGGCATCAGCACGCTTGAGGAGCGCACTCCATTTGATGTGTGTGTTGCATAATACACAAGGGTTAGGTGTACGGCCTGCGATGTATTCTTCTACAAAGTTATCTATCACAAAGTCACCGAACTCCTCTCTGATATCTACTATAAAATGGTGAAAACCCATATTGACTGCAACCTGTCTAGCATCATTTATAGAGTCTAGAGAACAGCAACCAGTCTCTTTTTTGGATCCACCGGCACTTGCATAATCCCATGTTTTCATGGTGATACCCACTACTTCATATCCTTCTTCGTGTAGCATCATGGCTGCCACAGTACTGTCTATACCACCACTCATAGCCACTAAAACTCGACCTTTTTTGCTCATTTTATAGGTTTTGCAGAAAAAAATTATTAAATGCCGCAAAATTACAATAATTATTACTGCTTTTCAAAGACTTTAACACTGTATAACGATTTTAAAGTACGTTCTGTTTTTTAACTCATGATATTAAAAACTGCAAAGGCACTGATATAGGCTAGAGCTGTCATATAAACAAACTGAATCACAGGCCATTTCCAAGACTGAGTTTCTCGCTTAGTAACTGCTAGCGTGGACATACATTGCATCGCAAAAACATAAAAAACCAATAGTGACAGTGCTGTTGCCGGACCGTAAAGTTTTTCATTAGACCCTAGGCGTAAAGCTCCTTGCATTTTTTGACGAAGTGTGCGATCTGCTAACTCCTCATCTCCGCCTTGACCAACACTATATAGAGTTGCCATCGTACCCACGAAAACTTCTCTAGCAGCAAATGAGGTAATCAGTGCGATACCGATCTTCCAGTCATAGCCAAGTGGCTCGATGACAGGTTCAATTTTTTTGCCCAAGATGCCAATATAAGAAGTTTCTAATTGCTGCGTATTGATTAGATTTGCTTTATCTTCGTCAGACATAGTAGCATTATTGTTGACTTCTATCGCTTGTTGTGCCAGCGCAGCATCTCTATCTGATGGTCCAAAACTAGCTCCGAACCAGAGTAATATCGAAATAATAAAAATCACCTTTCCTGCCTCCACTACAAATGTCCTGACTTTAGCCAACATATTATAAAACACATTTTTTAGTAATGGTTTCTTATAAGTAGGAAGCTCTAACATGAGGTAGGTAGGTTCATCGTTTCTGATAAAAACCTTAAATACAAGTGCAGCACCAAGTGCACTTACTACACCTAATACGTAAAGTCCCAAAAACACAAGTCCTTGAGCATTCAGAAAACCTAAAACGGTCAATGGTGGGACCACAAAACCAACCAATATGGCATATATAGGTAGCCGAGCCGAACAGCTGATCAGCGGACTAACGAGTATGGTTATCAATCGTTCGCGTTTATTGGCAATGGTGCGTGTGGACATAATCGCAGGTATCGCACATGCTCCGCTAGATATCAGCGACACCATACTACGTCCATTCATCCCAAAACCTCGCATCACCTGATCAAACATATATACGACCCTACTCATATATCCAAACTCCTCCAGTAAACCTAGTAAAAAAAATAATATGGCGATCTGTGGTACAAATACTAATACGCCACCTATCCCAGGCAAAATCCCTTCAACTAGCAGCCTAGTCAAAATACTATTGGGTAAGTTACCTACTAGCCAACCGCCTAGATCGGCGAAGATAGCTTCTATGATGCCCATAGGTACTTCTGCCCAGCTAAATATAGACTGAAAAACAGTAACTATTATGATCAAAAATATCAATGGTCCCCATATTTTATGTGTTATGACCTTATCTAGCTTCTGAGTGAAGGTTTCATGTTGCTCAAAGTCATTCAATATTGCTTTGTGAACGATCGGCTCAAAAGTCGCATATCTTGCTAGCGTTTCATTGATCTGTCCTCTTATAAAATTACTATCAGGTGGAAGTTTAGTTGCCAAATTTACTCGCACCTCTTCATTTATATAAGACAACCATGACGAGTGGTTGATGACTAAGTTTGCCATGTAATCATTGGTAATGCCTATTACATCTTTTAGATAGTTTGTAGCTGGTTGAAAAGCTACGGTAGTTCTATAAAAATACTTGTCCTTTGCTTTTCTATGTCCCTGTAAATCCAACTGCTCAATGATAACTTTCTTTAATTTAGCTAGTTGACTAGCATCTCTTGTACTCGTACTTACGACCTGTACTTCTAGTAGATTTTGGATTTTTGATTCATAGTATTGAACTAAATCTTCTGGTATGGTATCCACCATATTGGCTATAAAAACCATAGGAATACCGAGATCAGCAATTTGAGTGGCTAATAAAAGGTGTCGTTCGATATGATTTAGGTCGGCTACAAACAAGATAATATCTGGATGGTAAGCCGAGGCTGGATTGCATAGTGTTTCTATTACTATGCGCTCTTCTGAAGAGTTAGGGTATAGACTATAGGTGCCAGGCAAGTCAAAAATCTCAATGTGCTTACTATCGAGCTTCAGCTTGCTAGACTTGATCTCCACAGTAACGCCTGGAAAATTTGAGGTTTTCTGGTTTAATCCAGTCAATAGATTAAATAGTGTCGTTTTTCCTGAATTAGGATTTCCGACGATTGCAATTTTTGTTAAACGTTCTTTTGTCATTGCTTCAGTATAAATATGCCGCGTGCCTCCTCGACTCTGATGGCTACCTGCTGCTTTGCTGTCCGTATATAAAACGCACCACCAAATGGTGAACGCCTTACCATCTGAACTGCGGTGTCTGGTAATAAACCAAGATTAAGTATCAAGGTTGTCATCGCATTTTCATCATAAAATTTGACTATACCAGTTTCGCCTATGGCTAAATCTGCTAATGTATCGAGTTTGTCTATGTCAACAGTGGTCTGAATCGCCAATTATAGATTATTATTAAATTATCGAATTACTATCTAGAATGAATCCAAATTGCAAAATTACCCTTTTATTGCTATTATCAATAATATTTTTATACATTTTGTGCAAAAGTATTTTGTAATTAAAAAAAATGAGAATAAACCCTTGATAATGAGTTAATTTTATATAAAAAATAAATAAATATATAAACAATAATTATGTTTCCATTAATACCAAGTACTAAATGTCATAAAGTCGCTTGATAGGAATTTTTAAGCTTAGTAATCATAAAAACAAACAATGAGAACAGCGATTTGTTAATTTGATATAGCAAAATGATGTAAATGATTTTATAAAATGATGATTAAAGGTTTTGAATTATAGACGTTAGAGCTTTAATTATTTTTTTTTGTTAAGCAGCATTTTACATTAGGATAATCAGTAATGATCGTAGGATCACCACAGTATTTAAAAGCAATGACTGAGATAGAAAAGTTAATAAAACAAGATAGATTTGAGGGTGAGTTCCATAAAGCTTATGTTAATCTAATCTATACTTCCAATCATTTTAGGGATCTGAACAACGAAGTATTCAAGTCCTATAAGATTCAGCCGCAACACTATAATCTCTTGCGTATTCTGAAAGGTAAATATCCCGATCCAGTCACGCCAGGGCAGATCAAAGAAGTGATGCTAGACAAGGGGAACGATATCACACGCCTGATATATAAACTCGAAAAACTAGGTTGGGTAGTTCGTTCCAGCTGCCCAGGAAACAAGAGAAACATCAACATCACTATCACACGGGCGGGCATAAAAACATTAGAGACAATCACTAAAAACCTTGAGATTATCAATAGACAGCACAAGTATCTCACCGAAGATGAATATAAACTTCTCAGCAATCTGCTAGACAGAATGCGTGGCTAAACCATTTTATTTTAAAATATAGACTACCCGATCAAGTTTTTAAATCTAGGTCTCCTAAGTGCTACATTGCCCAATCTGGCCACTTTTGCTTTTTCATAATCTGAGAAATTCCCCTCAAAGAACACGATATCCGCTTCGTCTTCAAAAGCAAGTATGTGTGTAGCTAGTCTATCTATAAACCACCTATCGTGAGATATAAGTAGGACACAACCTGCAAAATTCTCTACGGCTTCTTCTAGTGCACGGAGGGTATTTACGTCTATATCATTGGTAGGCTCATCCAGCAAGAGTACATTGCCACCTTCTTTTAATGTCATGGCTAGATGTACTCGATTGCGCTCACCACCTGATAGGACACCGACTTTTTTCTGTTGGTCTCCACCAGCAATATTAAATTTGCTTAGATAGGCACGTACATTGACTTGGGTCTTTCCTACCATGATGAGTTCTTGGCCTTGGCCTACAGCTTCCATTACCGTTGAATCAGGCAGTAAGTCTTTGTGAGATTGATCCACATAACTCAAGTGTACTGTATCGCCCACCGTGATCTCACCAGCATCTGGAGTTTCGTTGCCCATAATCATTCTGAACAGCGTAGATTTTCCCACACCATTGGGGCCTATTATACCTACGATTGCATTTTTAGGAATAGAAAGATTAAAATTATCAAATAATACTCGTGTTCCGAATGACTTATTGAGCCCTACAATATCTATAACTTTGTCTCCTAGCCTATCTCCAGGTGGGATAAATAACTCTAATTTTGATTCTTTCTCTCTCGCTTCTTCGCCTTGCAATTTATCATAAGCACTTAAACGAGCTTTACCTTTAGCCTGGCGAGCTTTTGGTGCCATCCGCACCCATTCCAGCTCTCGCTCGAGGGTTTTGCGACGCTTAGATTCAGTTTTTTCTTCTTGTTCCAATCTACGTGTTTTTTGTTCTAACCAACTCGTGTAGTTACCCTCCCACGGGATTCCTTCTCCGCGATCTAGCTCTAGTATCCAACCGGCGACATTATCTAGGAAGTATCTATCATGCGTGACTGCAATGACGGTACCTGGAAAGCTTTTGAGGTATTGCTCTAGCCAATGTACACTCTCTGCGTCTAGGTGGTTAGTAGGTTCATCTAGTAATAATATATCTGGCTGACTCAATAGTAATCTGCATAACGCTACTCTACGTCGCTCACCGCCAGATAGCACATTAATAGGTGTATCGCTCTCAGGACACCTAAGTGAGTCCATAGCGGTCTCTAGTTTATGGTCTAGGTTCCAAGCGTCATACAAGTCCATTTTTTCCATGAGCTCACCTTGTACGTCGATGGCTTTCATCATCTCGTCATCGTCCATAGGTTCGCATAGTTTATTGTTGACATCTTCATAAGCATTGATGATATCCACGATATGTTGTACTCCTTGTTCCACGACTTGGCGCACCGTCATGGTTTCGTCTAGTATAGGTTCTTGCTCCAGATAGCCTATTTTGTATTCTTTGTCAAAGGTGACTTTACCTTGATAGTTCGTATCTAACCCTGCAATGATCTTTAGTAAGCTAGATTTACCAGATCCGTTGAGACCCAAAACACCTATCTTTGCACCATAGTAAAATGATAACCAGATGTTTTTTAGTACTTGTTTAGAAGGAGGATAAACCTTCGTTACACCTTCCATTGCAAAAATCACTTTATTATCAGACATATTATAAATTTAATTTATATCAAAAGAATTAAAATGCAAATATAGAGCAAAATATTATTGTTTCAAACAAGTGAGCAGTTCCTTTACAAAATAATTAAAATGCTAACCTCAAAAGGGTGACAAAAAATTAATTTTGACACCCTTGAGTATATTGAAGTAATTTAAAAAATGTTATTAATTTATTTGCAACTCATTTTAACATTTATTATCAAATCACTTTATTGGTTATTTGTCCTTGCAGACCTATGGACTTATCCGTAAATACTTTCTTTTACAAATTTCTTTGCAAGAAGTGCATACACCAAAGCTCTATGTTTAGTTCTATTGCTAGAACCCATCTGCGTCATTACCTCTGCAATGGCAGTGTCTAAAGCTGGACTATCTGTAAGTCCTAATTTTTTGATAAGGAAATTGGTCTTAATTCTATCTAATTCAGACTTATCTGAACCAGAAACCAAAGAAGCATCCCCTAAATAAATAGATGGTCCTAGACCCTTTGCCACACTGGTGATATATGCATCACTTAGACCAAGTTTTAAAGATGCTGCTGACTCGATGTACATTTGTACTTTTTCATCAAATTTGCTCATATTTTAAATTTATATTTAGTTAAAAAAAAGGTTATAAAAGATTTTTTAAATCGTATATTTATATGTTCGTGTAATGAAGTGATTAAAAAAATATTGTTTATTTATTTACAAGTCATTAATTTAAAATATTTTAGCTTTTTCTAAATCCATAGCTATGGCTATGAATTTAGAAAAGAGCTTCGTATTGATAACCAAGAACTTACAACTCATTCTAACATCCGTTATTAAATCACTTCAATATTGCACCATAAAAGGAATAAAGATATATTTTATGTTTCATTTAACGTAATAAGTATCAAAAAAATATCAGTCTATGGAACAAAGGTTATATACTTTTGATAAGTTTAAAATAAAAAGAAAAAATATCTTTATACTTCTTTCGATTTTATGCTAATTTGTCTTTATTAATTTAGATGTCCTTATGACGACAGTAAGTATATAAAGTCACATAATATTTTTGGATTTTAATCCAAAAATAGAATTATAATATTTGCCAAAAAAAAAAGCCTTGAAAACACAATGTCTTCAAGGCTTTTAATTTTGTAAAAAGAAATCTGATATTACATCATACCTCCCATGCCTCCGCCCATAGGTGGATGTCCATGTCCTGCATTGTCATCTTTTTTGTCTGATATCACACACTCTGTGGTCAAGATCATACTTGCTATAGATCCCGCATTTTCGATCGCAACTCTCGTTACTTTGGTAGGATCGATTACACCTGCCTTTTTGAGATCTTCATATACATTAGTTCTAGCATTATAACCATGCGAGCCTTCAGACTTAGCTACTTCTTGGAAGATAACTGATCCATCAACACCCGCGTTTTCAGCGATGATTCTCAGTGGAGCTTCTAGTGATTTTTTGACGATAAGTATTCCTAGGTTTTCATCTTCGTTGATTCCTTTCAGTGTTTCTAAAGATGAAATAGTTCTCACTAATGCTACACCACCACCTGCTACGATACCTTCCTCTACAGCTGCTCTAGTAGCTGCGAGTGCATCATCTACTCTGTCTTTTTTCTCCTTCATTTCTACTTCAGTAGCTGCACCTACATATAGTACTGCTACTCCACCAGCTAACTTAGCCAAACGCTCCTGCAACTTCTCCTTGTCATAATCAGATGTTGTAGTTTCGATCTGTGCTTTGATCTGTCCTATACGTGCATCGATATTAGCTTGTATGCCTTTACCATTTACAATCGTGGTATTGTCTTTATCTACTGTGATTTTTTCTGCTTGACCTAGATGCTCAAGGCCAGCATTCTCCAGCTTATAACCTTGCTCTTCTGAGATCACCGTTCCACCTGTGAGGATCGCTATATCTTCTAGCATTGCTTTGCGTCTGTCTCCGAAACCTGGAGCTTTGACAGCAACTATTTTTAGACCACCTCTCAGTCTATTGACTACCAGAGTACCTAGAGCTTGACTATCTACATCTTCTGCGATGATCAATAGTGGACGACCCGTTTGTACAGCTTTCTCTAGGATAGGAACGATTTCTTGAACATTAGAGATTTTTTTGTCATGGATAAGTATGAGTGTGTTTTCATACTCTGTCGTCATATTTTCAGTATTGGTGATGAAGTATGGAGATAGGTATCCTCTATCGAACTGCATACCGATCACTTCTTCTACATAAGTATCGGTACCTTTGGCTTCTTCTACTGTGATGACACCGTCTTTAGATACTCTTTTCATCGCATCTGCTATGAGTAAACCTATTTCATCATCATTATTAGCTGAGATACTAGCTACTTGCTTGATTTTTTCAAAATCTGACCCTACTACTTCACTTTGCTTTTTGAGTTCAGATATAACCTTTGCTACTGCTTTATCTATCCCTCTTTTAAGATCCATAGGATTTGCACCTGCAGTTACATACTTCATACCAGCCGTCACCATAGCTTGAGCTAGCACGGTAGCTGTAGTAGTACCATCACCAGCTGCATCAGCAGTCTTAGAAGCTACTTCTTTTACCATCTGTGCGCCCATGTTTTCTACTGCGTCTTCTAGTTCTATCTCTTTAGCTACGGTCACACCATCTTTAGTGATGATGGGCGCACCAAAACTTTTCTGTATCACTACGTTTCTACCTTTTGGTCCTAGTGTTACTTTTACAGCATTTGCTAACTGGTCTATACCTGACTTTAGTTTAGTGCGTGCTTCTGCATCAAAATTTACTATCTTAGCCATAAAATTGTATTTATATTTATTGGTTATTTAAAAAAATGAGTAGGAAATTCCTACATTTGAATAATAGTTTAGATTATAGGTGTCAAAAAAATAAATAATGGATATATTTCTTTTGATTAAGAAAACTCTATTGGTTTGTACCTTCCTAAATCCTTCCGTTAAAAAGAAAGAACTTCATAAAGCCATCTCAACTCAACGAAATTATACAATGATTACAAAATCACCAATATATCATCTTCTCTCATGATGAGATATTCGTGTCCTTGGTGTTGGATTTCTTGTCCAGCGTACTTGCCATACAACACGATATCTCCTGGCTTCACTGTCATTGCTATGGCATCTTTTCCAGGACCTACAGCTATCACTTCGCCTTTTTGTGGTTTTTCTTTCGCAGTGTCAGGGATAATAATTCCTCCTACTGTTTTCTCTTCAGCCGCCTGAGGCTTTACTACTACTCTGTCATTGATTGGTTTCATATCTTCTATTAGATTTAATTTTACAAATTTATTGATTTATGAATAACATTATTCTACTCCATCATTACATCATTAAATATGCCAAATGCACTTTGACCAATTTTAATTCCAAAATGGCAGACGGTGTACTGTCAGTTTTGCAATTATATTTTTTATAAAGGACAAAATGACAGTTTTACAGGATTTGACTACTTGCTGACATTAGGCTTTAGTTTTAATAAATCATCATTTAAGCTTTGAAATCTTCCAAAATGTATTAATTTTACTTTTCTAACACGTTAATCATTCTTTTTTGTCTCACTAATAATTAAACAAGCAAATCACATAATCCGACTATAATGTATATAAAAGATTCTGAACTCATCATTAACCCTGATGGTAGTATATATCACCTCAATTTGCATCCTAACGAGCTAGCCACCACAATCATCGCCGTAGGTGATCCCGACCGTGTAGATGAGGTGACCAAAACTTTTGATGAGGTATATTTTACCAAGCAAAAAAGAGAGTTTCGCACTAGTATGGGACGTGTAGGCAACAAAGACATTTCGGTCATCTCCACAGGCATAGGAACTGACAACATAGATATAGTAATCAATGAACTAGACGCACTAGTTAATGTGGATCTAAAAAATCGCACCGTCAAACCCCATCATACTAGCCTTGATATCATCAGACTAGGTACTTCTGGATCCATGCGCAGTGAAATCCCTGTTGACTCCATAGTGCTCTCTGCGTATGCTATCGGTATGGACAATTTACTAAATTTTTATAATCAAAAGCCTACCATTTCAGAGGAAGTAATCTTAGAAAATGCCAATTTCTTCCTAAAGTATGAAAATATATCCGCTTCACCTTATGCAGTCACTGGATCAAAAAAGCTTTTAGACTTATTTGCTACGATGGGAACTCAAGGTATCACCGTCACTTGTCCGGGATTCTATGGCCCTCAGGGAAGGCAGATCAGGCTTGCGCCAAAAGGAAAAAATTATATAACATCACTCCAAAATATAAAATTCAATGGCCTAGTAACTACCAATTTTGAGATGGAAACCTCAGGTATCTACGGACTATCAGGCCTACTCGGTCATCACGCCATCTCTATCAATGCCATCGTCGCCAATCGTGTGACTGGTGAGTTCAGCAAGCAAGCTGGCAAAACCATAGCACACATGATTGAGGAAGCTGTTAGACTGCTTTCTATATAAGATTTTTTTGATTTTTTTGGTGTTGGCTATTAGCGGCTAGCTGTTAGCTTCTGGCTATTTGTCTAAAGATGTAATGAACAGCTCACGGTTTTAACCATGGGGTTATAAAGGCGAAGGAATGTTTCACAATTCCTCTTATCAAAGCATTTGTCGTAGGGTCAAGTTAAAAACTTGGCAACGCACAAGCGTAGGTGCAGCTTAAGCTTAGCGGAGCCAAAAAGCAGATTGACAAATCAAGCAAATCAAGCAAATCAAGCAAATCCA
>Ga0335395_10001605_pt1 | contig 14109 bp, 11 predicted proteins | sample MAT02_FD_205744 | JGI IMG/M metagenome (GOLD analysis project Ga0335395, IMG submission 205744) | Freshwater microbial communities from Lake Fryxell liftoff mats and glacier meltwater in Antarctica - MAT-02 (spades assembly) (version 2) ...
CGGAGTCATTCCAATGAGCGAGATACCTGGCGACCTCAAGTTCCTCAAGTCCCACGAATGGGCTCGCGTCGAAGGCAGTGGCCGGGTGACGGTGGGTATTTCCGACCATGCCCAGGGCCTGCTCGGCGACCTGGTCTACGTCGAACTCCCCAACGTCGGCGATCGCGTGGAAGCCGGCAATGCAGCGGCGGTGGTCGAGTCGGTCAAGGCCGCCTCCGACGTGTACAGCCCGCTGACCGGCACCGTGGTGGAGGTCAATTCCGACCTTGCCGACAAGCCGGAAACGATCAACGAGGATGCCTACGGCGAAGGCTGGATCTTCGTCATGGAGGTCGAGGAGCCCGACCAGCTCAACGACCTGCTGGCGCCCGATGACTACGCCGAGCTGCTCGAGGACGACGAGGACTGAGGCGATCCGACCGCTGCACGCTTGCCGGCCGCCCAGTGCGGCCGGTCTGCTTTTCGGCGTGTACGAAGCGGGGAGGACGGGCTTGGTTCGACGCCCCTTGAATGCGTTTGACGTCGATCGCAAGGGCGCGAGCGCCGGAAAAAGTTTGCGCAAAATCGCGCATTCGGACTGGTGCGACGCGAAATTCGAGTCGTGCCGACAACGCGCCAGGGGCGTCCGTTTATTCCGCAGAAGGTGTCCCGCCAGTGGCTGCCGCGATATCCGGACTGCACGCGTCGCGCGCTGCTCGCACGACAGGCGCGAATGAAAAGCGCATGAATTACGGCGTTTTCAAAAATTCGTTCGTGGCCCTGCGTGTCGTGGACGTCGCACGCCGCTTCGATCGCGCCGCTCGATCCGCTGGCGGTCGTCGGCTGGCCCCGGACGAGGCCGGAAATTATTTCTGCAAAAGTGTTGACACATTGAAAAAGCGTGATTAGGTTTCGCTCCAGCAGACCTTTCTGCGGAAGCCGGCGAGCCGCGTCATCGCGACTGCAAGCAAAACAAAACAGACCGCCAACCGTGCCTTCGACAAGGCGGACGTCGGCTTCGCTTCCCCCGGAAAAAACCAGCAGTCATTCCATCAGTACACCCGCCCGGTCATCGCGGCGGGTGTACTTGCTTCTGCGCCATGGCGCAAACGGCCGGCCGCCCGCCAGGCGCCGTCCATCACCATCCGCTCCAACGCGCCCGGCGCGTCGGCGGCTGCCTGCGGGTCCGACTCCCGCGGCGTTACATTGCAACTGGGCTTTGAACGGATGTATCGATCCACATTCAACTGACGAGGAGCCATCTCATGGCAACGAAGAAAGCTGCAAAGAAAAGGCCGGCCAAGAAGGCCGCCAAGAAGTCACCTGCCAAGAAGTCTGTGAAGAAGACCGCCAAGAAGGCAACCAAGAAGACGGCCAAGAAGACGGCCAAGCGCCCAGCCAAGAAGACCGCCAAGAAGGCGACCAGGAAGACGGCCAAGCGTCCAGCCAAGAAGACCGCCAAGAAGACCGCCAAGAAGTCTGCCAAGAAGGCGACCAAGAAGACGGCCAAGCGCCCAGCCAAGAAGAGCGCCAAGAAGGCGACCAAGAAGTCGGCCAAGAAGTCGGCCAAGAAGGCGACCAAGAAGTCAGCCAAGAAGGCGAGCAAGAAAGTAGCCAAGAAGCCGGCCAAGAAGAAGCCAGCAAAGAAGGCCACGAAGAAGGCAGCCAAGAAGAAGCCGGCGAAGAAAGCCGCCAAGAAGCCCGCCAAGAAGGCTTCCAAGAAGCGCGCCCCGGTGGCCCTTCCGCCAACCCCGGCTCCGCTGATCTAAGTAATCCCGATTACCTGTAATACCATCGAACTCCCTTCCCGGTGCCCAGCGGGGAGGGGGTTTTTTTTTGCCCGCGCAAGGCGCGGCACTGGCCATGGAGTACCTGGATGAAACTGCTCAAGTGGGCGTTGGCCGCCATCGCGGCGGTGGGTGCGATGCTCTTGCTCGGTGGCCTGGTGCTGCCGCCAAGCACCCGCATCGAGCGCAGCGTCGACATCGCCCGCGCACCTGGCGCGGTATTCGTGCTGCTCGACGCCACCGCCAACCATGCGCGCTGGTCACCGTGGCTGGAAGCAGACCCCCAGGCCAGCGTTCAGTACCAGGGACCGCCCAGTGGAGCTGGAGCGGTCATGGCGTGGCAGGGCAATGCGATGGTGGGCAGTGGCAGCCATCGGATCACGGCCAGCCGACCGCCGCACCAGGTGGACATGACCATGGACTTCGGCGGCAAGCCGTTTACCTCGAGCTTCCAGGTTGCCGCGACACCGGGGGCGACGCGGGTGAGCTGGAGCGTGGTGTCGCAGCACGGCTACAACCCGCTGGACCGCTGGTTCGGCGTGCTGCTGCTGGAGCCCATGATCGGCCCGGACCTGGAACGGGGTCTGCACAAGCTGCGTGCGGCAGCAGAGCAGCCCGCAGCCGCCGATTGAGGGAAAGTCGCCGCGACTCAGCGCGGGGACGCGTTGACCCTGGGCGCTGTCCCGCCGGTCTCCGCGGGCGCCGCCTGCAGCCGGTTGGATTTGGCCAGCAACAGTTCGTTGGCGACGTCCCGATCGATCCACTGGTGCGCGGGCAGTCCCAGCGCGCTGTCCAGGATGGTGGGCAGCATGCTGGAGGGCAGGGAGCTTTCACCATTCCACATGATCGCCACGGCCAGGTCGCGCCCGGGCACCAGCGCCACCAGCCCGCGGTAGCCCTGCACCGCGCCGGCATGGAACACGACCTGCTCGCCGGCATAGTCGAACACGCGCCAGCCCAGTGCGTAGCTGGCCGAATTCAGGCGTTCGCGGCGCCAGCCCGAGCGCATCTCGCCCGGGGTGGAGATGATCGGTGCATGCAGCGTGGCCAGCAGCGGCGCCGGCAGCACGTCGGGGCGGTGGCCGGTCTGGGCCAGCAGCCACTGCGCCATGTCGCTGGCACTGGCATTGACCCCGGCCGCCGGCGGCAGCCGGTAGTAGGTGGGCTTGGGATTGACCGAGACCCAGCCATTGCGGCTGCGTACGTGCGGGCGGGCCCAACTGGGGCTGTTCTCGATGCCGGCCAGGCCAACGCTGGCATCATTCATGCCCAGCGGCTTGAAGATGCGGCGGTCCACCGCCTGGTCGTAGAAGCTGCCGGTGGCGGCGAACACCACGTCGCCGATCAGGCTGAAGGCGACGTTCTGGTAGGCGTAACACTGGCCGGGAGTGCATTGCAGCGGCGCGTGGGCCAGCTTGCGCGAGACACTGTAGTACTCGGCGTTGGCTTCGATGTCGCGATCGAAGGCGTTGTGCGCCTTGAGCCCGACGCGGTGGCTGAGCAGGTCGGCCACGGTCACGCGCTGGGCTGCAGGTTCGTCCTGCAGGCTGAAGCTGGGCACGTAGTCGCGCACCTTGCTGTCCCAGCGCAGCGAACCATCGGCTACCAGCAGCCCGGCCATGGTCCCGGCGAAGGCCTTGGACAACGACGCCAGCCGGAACACGGTGTGCCCGTCCACCGCCTGCGGTCGCGACACGTCGGTCACGCCGTAGCCACGCGCACTCAACACACGACCGTTGTGCACGATGGCCATCGACAGGCCCGGCACGCGCTGGCCCACGGTGAGCTGCGCGGCCAGGTTCTCGAACGCGGTGACGTCGAAGCTGCCGGCCAGCGGCGCGGCCGGGGCAGCTGCCAGGTTGGTGAGGTAGGGCCTGGGCTGGGCCGGCGACTGGTAAGGCGCCGAGTGCGCCTCCAGGTTCACCGGGCCGGTCCAGCTGGCCGGCGTCTGCGCCGTGGAGGTAAGGGTGGGCGGCACCAGCAGGCCCAGCAGGACCAGGCCTATTGACCGCGAGGGTCGCTGCATGGCTTTTGCTTTCATCGTCATCCCCGGCTGCGTAAGCTGTACTCGTACTGGATCATAGCCGGTCTTCCGGATTGCACAAACAAGGAGAGATTCAATGTCCACGTTGTTCATCTTGCTGGTGATTTTAGGGATCGCTGTCGCAATCGGACTGTGGGGCGTTGGCATCTACAACGGCCTGGTCACGGCCCGCAACGCTTTCAAGAACGCGTTTGCGCAGATCGACGTGCAGCTGCAGCGCCGCTTCGACCTGATCCCCAACCTGGTCGAGACCGCCAAGGGCTACCTGAAGCACGAGCGCGAGACCCTGGATGCGGTGGTGTCGGCGCGTTCGGCCGCGCAGTCTGGCCTGGCCGCGGCCAAGGCCGATCCGGGCAATCCGGAGGCGATGGCCCAGCTGGCTGCGGCCCAGGGCCAGCTGAACGCGGGACTGGGACGGCTGCTGGCCATCGTCGAGGCCTACCCGGACCTCAAGGCCAACCAGAACATGATGCAGCTCACCGAGGAGCTGACCACCACCGAGAACAAGGTCGCATTCGCCCGCCAGGCCTACAACGACGCGGTGATGGCCTACAACAACCGGCGCGAGGTGTTTCCCTCCAGCCTGGTCGCTGGCGCCATGAACTTCGCACCCGCTGCCCTGCTGGACATCCCGGAGGACAAGCCGGAAGTGCGAGAAGCGCCCAAGGTACAGTTCTGAAGACTGGCCAAGCGACCGATAGCGGCATGGGCTGGCAGTGAACTTCTTCGAACACCAGGCTGCGGCCAAGCGCAGCACCACCCGCATGGTGGTGCTGTTCGCGCTGGCGGTGATCGGCATGGTGGTGGCGGTGGATCTGGCCGTGCTGCTGTTGCTGGGCGGGGGCGAGGGCACCACCGGGCTGCTGCTGGTGACCACGGTGGGTACGCTGGCGGTGATCGGGCTGGGCTCGCTGTACCGGATGGCTTCGTTGCGCGCCGGCGGCGAAGCGGTTGCCCTGCAGATGGGTGCCACCGAAGTGCCCGAGAACACCACCGACTTCCAGCTGCGGCGCCTGCGCAACGTAGTGGAGGAGATCGCGATCGCCTCCGGGGTTCCGGTGCCCAAGCTGTACGTGATGGAGCACGAAGCAGCCATCAATGCCTTCGCCGCCGGCTACTCGCCATCCGATGCCGCCGTGGCAGTGACCCGCGGCGCGCTGGAGCGGCTCAACCGCGACGAGCTGCAGGGCGTGATCGCGCACGAGTTCAGCCACATCCTCAATGGCGACATGCGCCTCAACATCCGCCTGATGGGCGTGTTGTTCGGCATCATGATGCTGACCTACATCGGCCAGCGCGTGCTGATCTACGGCCGTGCCGGGCGCAGCAAGGAAGGCGCGGCCATCCTGGTGGTGGCGCTGGTGGCCCTGCTGGTGGGCGCGATCGGTGCGTTCTTCGGTCGCATCATCAAGGCCGGGGTCAGCCGCCAGCGCGAGATGCTGGCCGATGCGTCGGCGGTCCAGTTCACCCGCCAGACTGCCGGCCTGGCCGGCGCGCTGAAGAAGATCGGCGGGTTGCACGAAGGTTCGCAGCTCACTGACAAGGCCAAGACCGAAGAAGTCAGCCACATGCTGTTCGGCCAAGGCATGCCGTTGTCACGGCTGTTCGCCACCCACCCACCGCTGGTCGAGCGCATCCGTGTCCTGGATCCTTCGTTCACCCCGGCCAAGCTGCAGGAACTGGGCAAGCGCTGGGAGCGCTCGCCGCCGGACGGCCGCCAGGAGGACCTGGCCATGGGCCTGGCCGAAGCCGGTTCGGGCCCGCCGCCGTTGCCCGAAGCCGGGCACCGGTTCAACGTCACCCCGCCGATGGTGTCGGCCCAGGTGGCAAAGCCGCAGGATGACGACTACCGGCGTGCCGGCAGCATCGTCAAGTCGATGCCGCCACCGCTGCGCGCGCTGGCCAGCGAGCGCGATTCGGTGCCGGCGCTGTTGCTGGCCCTGTTGCTGGACGACCGCGACGAGGTCGCAAGCCGCCAACGCCAGGAAGTGGCCGCGCGCATGGGCCAGGCCACGGCGGCGCGAGTGCTGGAACTGCATGCGCAGCACGTCGGCTCGCTGCACCGGATACTGCGCCTGCCGCTGGCCAGCCTGGCGTTCCCGGTGCTGCGCATGCGCCCGCGCCCGCAGCTGGAATCGTTCATCGACACCGCCCATGCCATGGTCCACGCCGACGGCCAGGTCTCGCTGTCGGAGTACTGCCTGGCCACGCTGCTGCAGCACCAGGTGCGCGAGTCGCTGGAGCCCTCGCGCAGCGGTCGCCCGGGCACGCGCAAGCCAGCCAGCGTGAAACACGAGTTCGCCCTGTTGCTGGCGGTGGTGGCGCAGGCCGGCAACGACAGCCCTGCCGAGGCGCAGCGTTCCTACCTGGCCGGGCTGCACCGGATCCTGCCGCGCGACCACCTGCCGTACCAGCCACCGGCCAATGGCGTGGTGGCGCTGGACGATGTCTGGGAGCCCCTGGACACCCTGGCGCCGATGGCCAAGCAGGTGCTGGTCGAGGCCATTACCGCAGCGGTATGCCACGACAACCGGGTGACCGTAGCCGAGGCCGAGTTGTTGCGCACGATCTGCAGCGTGCTGCACTGCCCGCTGCCTGCGATGCTGGAGAAGGCCTGACCGCGCGCAGCTTCGTAGGAGCGGCCCATGGCCGCGATGCCTTTAAACCTCTGCATTGCCCCATGGCCGCGATGGCTTGCCCCCGATCACTCAGACATACCGCGCTCAAGTCGATTGCCCAGCACCAGGTCCGCTGCGCGCTCGGCGATCATCATGGTCGGAGCATTGGTGTTGCCGCCGATCAGCGTGGGCATGACCGAAGCATCCACCACGCGCAAGCCATCGATGCCATTGACCCGTAGTGCCGGGTCCACCACGGCGGCAGCGTCGCTGCCCATGCGGCAGGTGCCGACCGGGTGGTACACGGTCTGCGCCCGCGCGCGCACGAACGCGGCCAGGCCTGAATCGTCGAGATCGGCGCGCGGTGGATCGATCGAAATGCCGCGGTAGGGGTCGAATGCAGGCTGGCCCAGCAGCGAGCGGGCCAGCCGTGCGCACTCCACCATCATGCTGAGGTCGAAGCCTGCCTCGTCGCCCAGGTAGTTGGCTTCGATGCGCGCGTGGGTGGCCGGGTCGGCATCCTGCAGGACGATGCGGCCACGGCTGCGGGGTCGCAGGAAACACGCATGCAGGGTGTAGCCGTCGCCCGGCAGGCGGGTGCGTCCATGGTCCTCGAGCAGCGCCGGCACGAAGTGCAGCTGGATGTCGGCTTGCGCGTCCGGTGCCAGGGGCGAGCGCACGAATCCGCCGGCCTCGGCCAGGTTGCTGGTGCCAGGGCCCCGGCGTCCGCGCAGGAAGTAGTCGAAGCCGGTACGCAGTTCGCTGGTGCGGTCATAGGTCACCGGGCGGGTGCTTGCATGCAGGGTGCAGATGTCCAGGTGATCCTGCAGGTTGCGCCCCACCTGCGGCGCATCGACTGCCACCGGGATGCCATGCCGGGCCAGTTCGGCGGCTGGCCCGATCCCGGACAGCATCAACAACTGGGGCGAGTTCACGGTGCCGGCGCTCAGCAGCACCTCGCGCGCGGCGCGAGCCACCACCTGCTTGCCGTTGCGCGAGTAGGCCACGGCAACCGCGCGCTGGCCCTGCAGCACGATCCTGTGTACCCGTGCGCCGGTGACCACGTGCAGGTTGGAACGCGCCCGGACCGGATGCAGGTAGGCGGTGGCGGCGGAGCAGCGAGCGCCGTCACGCTGGGTCACCTGGTACAGCCCGACCCCATGCTGCGATGGTCCATTGAAGTCGCGGTTGTGCGCCAGGCCGGCCTGCACGCCCGCCTGCACGAATACGCCGGACAGCTCGTTGACGTGGCGCAGGTCGCTGACATGCAGCGGGCCCTCGCCACCATGCAAGCGGTCCGCTCCGCGCTGGTTGCGCTCGCTGCGCCGGAAGTAGGGCAGCACCTCGTCCCAGCTCCAGCCCTGTGCGCCGCCCTGCGCCCAGCGGTCGTAATCGGCCGGCACGCCGCGCACATAGCACATCGCATTGATCGCGCTGGACCCGCCCAGCACCTTGCCGCGCGGCCACCACAAGCGGCGCCCGTCGAGCGCCGGTTCCGGCGCCGTGTCGTAGTTCCAGTTGATGCGCGTGTTGCGGACCAGCCGGGCCAGCCCGGCGGGCATGTGGATGAACGGGTGCCAGTCGCGCGGGCCGGCCTCCAGCAGCAGCACCTGCACGGCCGGATCGGCGCTCAAGCGGTTGGCCAGCACGCAGCCAGCCGAGCCGGCGCCAACGATGATGTAGTCGTACATGCAGAGGCCTGGGCGGGAAGGGCCGACGCGGGCGGCCGGTGCGACAGCATAGGCTCGGGCTGCACCGGCCGGGGCACCGCAGCGCGGCCGCCCCGGGTGGATGCCGGGATCCCATGCATTCGTTGCCACTGCCATCCACTGGCCATGTTGCAGTGCATCGGATACCGTGCGCGCGAGTCCGCCAGGTTCCCCGCATGTCCTTGCGCCCGTCCAGTCGCTTCGCTTCCCCTGCGGTCGCCGCCCTTGTCTGAGCGCCGCGCGCCTGCCCGCCTGCGCGCGGCGCTGTCGGCGTCGCCGGCGCTGTGGTGGGCGATGCTGTACTTCTTTTGCCTGTTGACCGGCTATTACGTGTTGCGTCCCGTGCGCGACGCGATGGGCGCTTCCACCGATATTGCCGCGCTGTTTCCGCGCCAGCTGGTCGACTGGGCACTGGCGCGCGGCGTCTCGCTCGGCGACTTCACCCTGCAGATCCTGTTCACCGCGACCTTCCTGTGCATGCTGCTGCTGCAGCCGGTGTACGGGGCGCTGGTGTCGCGCTATCCGCGCCGCGTGTTCCTGCCGGTGGTGTACCTCAGCTTCATCGCCTGCCTGGTCGGGTTCTGGTGGGCGTTCCATGTCGAAATGCCCGGGCGTGGCTCGGCCTTCTTCGTGTTCGTGGCGGTTTTCAACCTGTTCGCGGTGATGGTGTTCTGGAGCTTCATGGCCGACGTGTTCGACAACGAGGACGCCAAGAAGATCTATGGCTTCATCGGGGCGGGCGGGACCATCGGCGCCTTGTGCGGTCCGGCGCTGACCCGCCTGCTGGTGGAACCGATCGGCGTGGGCAACCTGCTGCTGGTGTCGGCCGGGTTTTTGGGCGTGTGCCTGCTGTGCATCCTGCGGTTGCGGCACTGGGCGCTGGCACGCGAGGGCGGGCGCGGCATGCATGGCGACGAGCAGCCGATCGGCGGATCGGTGCTGGCCGGCCTGGCGCTGGTCTGGCGCGACCCGCTGCTGCGTGCATTGGGCGCGCTGATGTTCTTCGGCGTGGGCGTGGGTACGCTGCTGTACAACGAGCAGGCCGCCATCGTGCGCAGGTTCTATCCGACCGCCGAGGCGAGCACGGCGTTCTACTCGACCCTGGACTGGGCGGTGAACGGCCTCACCATCGCCATCCAGTTGCTGCTCACCCGCTGGCTGCTGCGCCGCTATGGCGTGGCGCCGCTGTTGCTGATCCCGGCCATCGCGATCCTGCTGGGATTCGCGCTGCTGTCGGCCTCGCCGTTCCCGCTGCTGGTGGCGATGGTGCAGGTGGGCACCCGCGCGGGCGAGTTCTCGCTGGCCAAGCCTGCGCGGGAGACGCTCTATACCCGGGTCGACCGGGAGTCGCGCTACAAGGCCAAGGCAGTCATCGATACCGCCATCTATCGCGGCGGCGACCTGGCCTTCGCCTGGGTGCACAAGGGGCTGGCGGCGTTCGGCTCGCAGGTGGTTTTCATGGCCGGGGTGGGCGTGGCGGCGGCCATGACCTATGGCGCCTGGCGGGTGATCCAGGCCCAGCGCAAGCTGCCCGCTACCGACCTCGCGATCCAGGCGGCCAGGGCCAGCCCCGTCTGACCTGGGTCAGGCCGCTTCGCGCGGCTGCTGGCGGCTCACCCCGGGCAGGTCGTAGTAGCTGGCCGAACGCAGTTCGTGCACGTCGAAGTCGTCCACGGTGATCGTCTCCAGGGTCATTTCGCGCAGATCTTCCAGTTGCTTGCGCTCGATGGCCGTGATCCAGCCCTCGCTCACGCCTTCGTCCAGTTGCGAGACGAAGTCCAGCGCCTCGATGTCGCTGGTCTTCAGCGCCTTCTGGAACTTGCGCTCCACCGGCTCGGCTGCGATTACCCGGGCCAGGTAGCTGTTGATGCGACCGGCCGGGTTGTTCTTGTGCGGGGTGATGAAGGTGCCTTCGGCCAGGCGGTCGCGGGCCTCGTTGGGCGTCATCAGCAGTGCAGCGGCACGGTGGCCCAGGCGGTCGCTGGGCGCTTCGGCGCGGCGGCCCCACGGGAACACCAGCACCCACAGCAACCAGCCCACCGGACGGATCGGGAAGTTGCGCATCGCCGCGGACAGGGCCAGCTCCATCTTGTGCACGCTGTCATGGAACGCCCAGGCCAGCAGCGGCTGCTCGGACACCTTGCAGCCTTCATCCATGTAGCGCTTGAGCATGGCGCTGGTCATGTACAGGTGGCTGAGCACATCACCCAGGCGCCCCGACAGCGACTCCTTGAACTTGAGCTTGCCGCCCAGCAGCAGCATCGACACGTCGGCCATCAAGGCCAGGTTGGCCGAGTAGCGGTCCAGCTTGCGGAAGTAGCGACGGGTGTAGTCGTCGCCGGGCGCCGCACCTATCTGCGCACCGGTCAGGCCGAACCAGAACGAGCGCACCGCGTTGGAAATGGCGAAGCCGATGTGGCCGAACAGGTTGCGATCGAACTCGTTGATGCCGGCCTGCACGTCGGGATTCTGCGCCGCCTTCATTTCCTTGAGCACCCAGGGGTGGCACAGGATCGCGCCCTGGCCGAAGATCAGCAGGCTGCGGGTCATGATGTTGGCGCCTTCGACCGTGATCGCGATCGGCGCCGCCTGCCACGCGCGTCCGGCGAAGTTGCGCGGCCCCAGGATGACGCCCTTGCCGGCGACCACGTCCATCACGTCGCTGGCCACCTCCCGTCCCATGCTGGTGCAGTGGTACTTGGCGATGGCCGAGGGCACCGCGGGCTTTTCGCCGCGGTCCACCGCCGCGGCGGTGGCCTGGGACAGTGCGCTGATCGCGTAGGCCTTGCCGGCGATCCGGGCCAGCGCCTCTTCCACGCCCTCGAAGCGGCCGATCGACAGGCCGAACTGCTTGCGGATGCGTGCGTACGCGCCAGTGGCGATGGCGCCGATCTTGGCGCCGCCGCTGGCGGTGGAGGGCAGGGTGATCGAACGACCGATCGACAGGCACTCGTTGAGCATCGCCCAGCCGTGACCGGCCATGTCCTCGCCGCCGATCAACTGGCTGAGCGGGATGAACACTTCGTTGCCGCTGACCGGGCCGTTCTGGAACGGCGAGTTCAACGGGAAATGGCGCCGGCCGATCTCGATGCCGGCCGTTTCGCGCGGCAACAGGGCCAGGGTGATGCCGATGTCCTCGGTGTCACCGATCAGTCCTTCCGGATCGTACATGCGGAAGGCCAGGCCAATGATCGTGGCCACCGGCGCCAGGGTGATGTAACGCTTGTTGAAGGTAAGCTTCAGCCCGAGCACCTGGGCACCGTTCCATTCGCCCTTGCACACGATTCCGAAATCGGGGATCGAGGTTGCATCCGAGCCGGCGAACGGACCGGTGAGTGCGAAGCAGGGGATCTCGGTGCCGTCGGCCAGGCGCGGCAGGTAGTAATCCTTCTGCTCCTGGGTGCCGTAGTGCATCAGCAGTTCGCCGGGGCCGAGCGAGTTCGGCACGCCCACGGTCGAACTGACCACGCTCGAGGCGCAGGCCAGCTTCTGGATCACCTGGTGGTGCGCGTATGCGGAGAAACCCAGGCCGCCATACTCCTTGGGGATGATCAGGCCGAAGAAGCGGTTCTGGCGGATGAACTCCCACATCGCCGGCGGCAGGTCCGCGTGCACATGGGTGATCTCCCAGTCGCTGGTCATCTGGCACAACTGCTCCACCGGGCCGTCCAGGAAGGCCTGCTCTTCGGCGGTCAGCACCGGGCGCGGCTGCGACAGCAGGATGCTCCAGTCCGGATCGCCGGAGAACAGTTCACCCTCGAAGCCGACCGAGCCGGTCTCCAGGGCGATGCGCTCGGTCTGCGACAGCGGCGGCAGGATCTTGCGATAGAACTTGAGCAAAGGGGCGGTCACCAGCGGCTTGCGGATTGCCGGGATGAGCAGCGGCACGGCCACCAGCGCCAGCAGCACGGCGGCCACCACGGTGGCGGTCTGGTTCGCGCCCAACAGCCAGCAGGCCACCAGCAGGGTGGCGGTCAGGGCCGCCCACGAGGCCAGCCGCAGCCGGTGATAGGCCGCGAACGCGCTTGCCAGGGCAAAGGCCAGGAAAGGGGCGAGGATGCTCATTGCGGTGCTCCGGAAGCGGGATCGGTGGTATCGAGGTGGTCGGTGTTGGCGGCGGCGTGTTGGCGGGTGCCGACCGGGTCGGCATGGTCGCCGGCAAGCTCGTCCAGGTATTCCAGCACGGTTGCGGTAAACGCATCATTGTCGTCCCCAGCGAGCATGTGGGTAGCGTGAGGCAGCTGCACATGGCGAGCATGCGGGACCAGGTCTTCGAACTCGCGCACCGTGCTGGCCGAGACCAGGTCGCTGCGCCCGCCGCTGATCAGCAGCACGGGACAGCGCACCGCGCTGGCTGCCTCGGCCAGCTGGGCCTGGTGGCCCTCCATGCCGGTGGCCATGTCCGCGATCAGGCGCGGATCCCAGTGCCAGCGCCAGCGCTTGTCATCCCCTTGGCGCAGCAGCTCGGCCAGCTCGGCCCCCGACTTGCGCTGGCGGCGATGCGGCAGGTAGGCGGCAATCGTGTCGCCCGCGTGGTCCAGCGAATCGAAGCCCTGCGGGAACGCGGTCATGAAGGCGAGGATGCGCTGCATGCCCGCAGGTTCCCAGCGCGGGGTCACGTCGACCAGTACCAGTGCACGGAACAGCCCAGGCCAACGCGCTTCGGCCACCAGGCCGAACAGGCCACCCATCGAAGCGCCCACCAGCACCGGCGGCTGCGGCTGGTCGCCGGCCACGCTGATCAGGTCGTCGGCAAACTGCCCGGGCAGGTAAGCCAGGTTGGCGGGATTGCGCTGCGACTGGCCATGCCCGCGCGCGTCGTAGGACAGGCCGGGGTAGCCGGCCGCTGCCATCGCCCTGCCAGGACGCAACCACGCGCCGCGGGTCTGGCCGAAGCCGTGAGCGAACACCACGCCCGCACCAGCCGTCATTCCGCCGGCGGCCTCGAACCGGCTGGCCGCCAGTTGCACGCCCCCTGCGCCTTCCAGCAGGGCGGTGCCTACCGGAAGATCGGGTTGATCGGTCGAGGCTACGGGTGTCACCATACGGACTAGTATGGAGCTCTACGTGGGTCGAGTCAATCCGCTTTGCGTCGACCGAGCTGGGCCCGTGGCATACCGGCGGCGCCATTGCTGGCGCACTGCACCAAAACGTACTACAACAAACCCGGGCGTATGGTTAAATGCAGACCCATGAATACCAACCCTGACCAGGCCTCCGCCCCGGTGGCCGCCCGAAGCGTGCGGCTGAGCGCAGACGACTGGGCCCAGGCGGCCCTGGACCTGATCGCTGAACAGGGCGTGGCGGCACTGGCAGTGGAGCCGCTCGCGCGCCGCCTGGGGGTTACCAAAGGCAGCTTCTATTGGCACTTCCCCTCGCGCGACGCGCTGCTGCAGGCAGCGCTGGAACGCTGGGAGGCGGTGGAACAGCAAGACGTGTTCGGCAGCCTCGAGGCCGTGCCCGATCCACGTGAGCGGTTGCGCGCGCTGTTCCTGCTGGTCGCCCATGAGGTCAAGCCGCACATCGTCTACAGCGAACTGCTCAAGGCCCTGGATCATCCGGCAGTGCAGCCGGTGATCAACCGGGTGTCGCAGCGCAGGCTCGACTACCTGGTGGCTTCGTTCCGCCAGGCCGGCCTGGCCCGCACCGAGGCCCAGCACCGCGCCAGGCTGGCATATTCGGCCTACCTGGGGTTCCTGCAGTTGGCCCTGCAATTGCAGCAGCCGCGACTGCAGTACGAAGAGTTCGAGGCCTACGTCGAGCATGTGATCGCGACGCTGGTACCACGGGGCTGACGCATCAGCCCGTGGCGCTGTGGGAGCGCAGGCCGCGAGTCGACACTGCTTTGCCGTGGCCGCGCGGCAGCAGCGTGGAGCAGTGCAGCAAGCTCTTGACGTTGTCCCGGCGTAAAATTCCGGGCCATTCGTTGCAGTACCGTTCGCCTGGGAGGGCACCCATGAACGCAGCAGTCC
>Ga0335395_10001607_pt1 | contig 14105 bp, 15 predicted proteins | sample MAT02_FD_205744 | JGI IMG/M metagenome (GOLD analysis project Ga0335395, IMG submission 205744) | Freshwater microbial communities from Lake Fryxell liftoff mats and glacier meltwater in Antarctica - MAT-02 (spades assembly) (version 2) ...
GGCGTGTGCGAGCCGGTGGCCGCCCGGCCGGAAAAGCCGCGCTCGCGCCGCGCCCGTGCGCCCACGTCCGCGCAGTTGACTCACCTGGCTGAGAAGATCGCGCACCGGGTGTGCCGGCACCTGGCGCGCAGTGGCTGGCTCGAATGCGAAGCCGAATCCGCCTTTCTGTCCGACCGCGCAGGCTGCGACGACGGCCTGGACGCACTGCGGATGAGTTCGATCACCTACCGCATCGCTACCGGTGCTCAGGCCGGGCCTGTGGCGACGCTGCAGAAATTCCCCGCCGATAAAGGCTCGCTCGAAGGGGACGCCGGCAAGGTAGGCGGATTCTCGCTACATGCGGGCGTCGCCGCCGAAGCGCACGAGAGCCAGAAGCTCGAGCGCATTTGTCGCTACATCGCACGCCCGGCAATCAGCGAGAAGCGATTGTCGATCTCGCCGCAGGGCACAGCGTTACCAGCTGAAGACGCCGTGGAAGAACGGTACGACGCACGTGGAGTTTGAGCCGGTAGACTACATCGCCGAACTGGCGGCGTTGGTGCCGCCACCGCGCGCCCAGTTGACCCGCTTCCACGGCGTCTTTACTCCGGGCATCCTGCCCTTCGCCCTCCGGGCCACCCTTCGGCTGTTCAAATTCGCTCCGGGCGAATTTGTGCGACGAACGCGACGTGGCGCGCGCAACTGACGCAATCGGGGCGCGGCAAACGGCCAGCCACCGACGTGGCATCGGCCGAGGCGAGCACAGACCAGCGCACTCCCGTTGAGCAGCGTCAAGCGATGACCTGGGCGCAGCGCCTCAAGCGCGTCTTCAACATCGACGTGAACACATGCATCCACTGTGGCGGCTCGGTGCGCATCGTCGCCAGCATCGAAGAACCTACCGCCATCCGCGCTATCCTCGCCCACTTCGAAAAGCACGGCGCGCTGGAGAAAGCGCACTACCGGCCTGCAGCGCGCGCGCCGCCCGCTGTGGCCGCGTGACACCCCGACGGCCACGACGCCTGTCCTGAGCACAGTCGAAGGGCCGAAGGCGAAACCAGGAAGCCAACACCAAGCGGCTACGATCCCGCAGGGAAGCGCTCGACCCGCGGTCGGCAACCGGCGGGAAATCATCGCGAACGGCGCTGCCGAACACCCATCAACCCGCCCAAACGCGCCCAAACGCTCTGCGATGACGCCCCAATCGCCCCTAAACCAAGCTTGCGCCGCCTCCGGCTAACGCGTAGCCTGCCCGAAGAGAGCGTTTGAATTACCTATACTTAAGACCCAGACCTGCCAGAGACTGCACGCCAAGATGCATGGTTGTCCCGATCCGTCGCTCATCCTTGTTGAGCCCGATGCCGGTTATAGCTGTGGCGACGCCATTGACGCCGAAGCCGTAAAGGACGCCTGGGTAAAAAAGTGCGAATCGACAGTCAAATACGGCCCAGATAGAGATAACCCCTGCAAGCCGCCAACGGTGTACGGGAATGGCCGATACGTTCAGGGCAACAGCGGTGACATTTGCAGCGACCCGCGCGCCATGGTCGACCCTGAGAGCGGTGTCTACATTGGTACATTGGAAGTGAAGAAGCCATTTGGGCAACCGGGCCTTCAAGAGCTGATTGTTTTGGCGCTGGACAAGATCGGCGGACCAATTGTGGTGCTGCCGCTGGCACCGAAGCCACCGCGCCCCGGCGGTCCACAGCCGCGAACTGGGACGCGTTAATTTTAATTGGTGGCATGATTCGTTCACTGGACGCACGCAAGTGCGCAGCGGCTAGCCAAACGGTGGCGATTTCATGATCGAAGTGGAACGAACTGATAACGAAGAGCTTTTCCTTTCCGTACTGCACAGCAAAGAGGATTTTTATGAAAACTATCTCACTTTCGTTTTTTGACAAAACTGTCATGGCTGATATTGCAAGCAGCAAACCACATGGTGAATCTTGTGTAACCACCCGAAAAAAGCATCTACTTATTACGCCCCTGCTCTTAACGATGGGGGCACTGCTGCTAAGCGGGTGCTCGGGCGGTATCACCGGTATAAAGTTGTACGCCCCCAGCAGCACCGTCTGCGACCCCACTGGCGTTGTCTGCGGAGTGTCCGACAGTGATCAAACCATTTTCCAACTGGACGGGCAAGGCAAGTGTGGCACGATCGGCATTAAGTATGGCGATGGGGCACAGGAGAGTATGGCCGGTAACTTCTTTCGGACCGGGGGGTTGCTACTTCCTTCGCACGTATACACTACCCAGCACCCGCCGGGTCCCAAAGCGTGGCCAGGCCCCAAAACAGTACATGCATACTCGGTCGCCAACTGTGTAGGTGAGGCGAAAATGCAGTTGAATGTCCTGCTCAGAAGAACAAACGCTTCTGGACAAGTCGAATTCACCCCTACCTTCAGAATAGGCATGACCCCGGCTGCCGTGGCATGCAATGTGCCCAGCAACACCCGGCCCGTTCGCAGAGGCTCCACGATTTCCATCACGGAAGTTCCCGGCGGCCCCATGATGAATTTTGGCTGCGCTTCCAATGGCTGCACCAACAATACGACAGGCAACTCAGGCGCGACTCATCCGGGCTTTCCCTTTCCCGAACTGCGTCGGCATTCACTGGTGCTTCGAATCGTGAGTGCAGGTGGCGAAAGGCAAGTGGTGCAGGGGCAGCCGGTCACCCGGTTTGTCGCCGACGTAGATGGAGCACTTGAGTTTTGCGTCAATGACACCGCACTCAGTGACAACAGTGGCGGATGGTTATTGGATGTCTCGGTGGACGAAACCACTGTTCCCTGAAGCATCCGTCAAAGATTTCCCGATCAAATCAATAGAGGAATAAAGGAGCCAAGCTCGCATTAAAAGCCTAACTAATCATTCAACCCAGACTGGCCGATAAAGCCCGGCTAGCCGGTTAATTCAAACGTTAGGCCTCACAAAACACATCCGCGCTCCGCGAAGGATCTTAATGCATGAGCGGCATTACGGTCCTTCAAGCTGTCTTCGCCGACTTGAAAGAAGTCGCCGAGCTCTTCAATCAATATCGGGAATTCCAGGGCAAGATCAGTGATTTAGTGGCCGCGCGTTCGTTTCTCGCGGCAAGGTTCAACCATGGCGAATCAGTCATCTTTATCGCGCATGACGAATCTGATCCCGTGGGCATTGCGCAGCTGTACCCAAGCTGCTCGTAGGCCTCGTTGGCCAGAATCTTCTCGCCTCCGCAGAACGAGGGCTCGGACAACAGCAACAGGCTGGCGATGTTCTACGCTGCGCCGCGCCGATGTCCTACCCGTGCACGGGACAAACGCCGATGGGCGGCGATGAGGCCGCGCGAAACACTGTGCATCCGTCGCTGTACAGGAGCGTTTCGTGCTGCGCCTCACCGCACGGGAGGGGCGCGCAACGCCGCGCCTCGCCAGCGCCGCTTCGACCGCGCTGCCGGCCGCACCGACCTGCGCGCGGCATGCGCCCGAGCGCACGCTGTTGTAAGCGCGGGTGCAGGCGCACTACCCGGATTTGATCGCGCGTTTTGAGGGGCAAGACCGCTCGCTGCCCGAGTACGTGCGCGAGGAGTTCGAGGCGTTCCTGCGTTGCGGCGTGCTCGAGCACGGCTTCTTGCGCGTGGTGTGCGAGCAGTGCCATGCGGACAAATTCGTCTGGAGCGAATTTAAACAGCCGTAGGCTGGCCCGAAGGGCGTAGGGCAGGAAGCCCGGAGTAGCGGCTGCTGGCGTTCTCCTGCAAGAAGCGCGGTTTTTGCCCGAGCTGCGGCGCACGCCGCATGGCCGAGAGTGCGCGGCATCTCGTGGAAGAGGTGTTCGGCCCGCGCCCGGTGCGGCAATGGGTGCTGAGTTTTCCCTATCCCTTGCGCTTCCTGTTCGCCAGCAAGCCCGACGCCATCGGCCCGGTGCTGGGCATCGGGCATCGCGTGATCGCGGGATGGTTGGCAGATCAAACGGGCATCGAACTCGCCAGCGCGCGGTGTGTCACGGTGACACTGATCCAGCGCTTCGGCAGCGCGCTAAACCTGACAAATCCGCTTCGGGCGAATTTGTGCGCCGAACGCGACGTGGCGCGCGCAACTGACGCCATCGGGGCGCGGCAAACGTCCTCCCGCGGACGAGGCGTCGACTGGGGCCAACATCGACGAACGCAGCCCCATTGAGCGCCGGCGTGCGATGACCTGGGCACAGCGCCTCAAACGCGTTTTCAACATCAACGTGAGCACGTGCGGCCGCTGCGGCGGCGCGGTGCGGATCGTGGCCAGCATCGAAGAACCCAAAGCCATCCGGGCCATTCTCGCCCACTTCGCAAAGCACGGCGCGCAGGAGAAAGCGCACTACCGCCCCGCCCCGCGCGCACCGCCCGCTGTGGCCGCGTGACACCCCGCCGGCCACGAAGCCTGTCCTGAGCGCAGTCGAAGGGCCGAAGGCGAAACAAGGCAAGACCACACGCAGCGGCAACGATCCCGCAGGGCCGTGCTCGGCCCGCTGCCGGAAATCGGCCAGAAATCGCCACGGACGCTGAGGCGCCGCGCCCCCGCGATGCCGAAATTCCACTCACGAACATCCGATCTGCGCCCAAACTGGCGCTTGCGCGACCACCGCCTACTCGCCAGGCTGTTCGAAAAGGGCGTTTGAATTGCCTATACTCCGCCACCGAGATCGAGCTGATCCGCAGCACCGAAGCCGAGAAGGGCCAGCAGATCGCCAACGTCGCCAACTGGCAGGCCTCACGCAATGGCCTGGCGCCGGTCGACGAGACCGACCACGCGCATGTGATCGAAGATGACAGCGGTGCGAGTGAACCGCATGACGGGCATGGCTTGGGGTATTTGCAGCAGACTGCGCGGGATCGGAAGAATGTGTTTGAGGCGTTGATGGAGGCGGTGAAGACACATTCGTTGGGGCAGATCTCGCATGCGTTGTACGATGTGGGTGGGGAGTATCGGCGGAATATGTAGGGTGTCTGCGCCAGGTGTGAAATATTTACAGGCCGCCTTCGGGCGGCTTGTTTGTCTTGAGTATAGACTCAGGGAAATTTTTGAAGAGCACGGCACACGGCACATGCGTCGTCTGATGGAGTTGGAGACTGATGCAAGTGATTGGGTGGACGGTCTTCCGCCAAGCTGAGAAATTAGAATTCGATTAATCCGATAGATCTCAAAATACAAAAAAGGGGCGGTGATGAAATCAAGTATATTGCGGGACATCAAGAATGGGAATCTGATTTTATTTCTCGGTGCTGGCGCTTCGTATGGATGTAAGACTAGTGCTGGTCTTGAGATTCCTGGTTCTGAATCTCTCGCCAAAATATTCGCTGAAGCTGCGGGGTTCGAATACGGGGATGAGCCTCTTGACGTTGTCTATGAGGCGTGCCGCTCGAATTTAGGTGTCCGTTTGAATTCCCTGTTGGAAGAAAATTTCCGGCACGTCCGACGATCTTCTCAATACGACATCCTCGCCCAATATGTGTGGAGACGAATTTATTCGTTAAATATCGATGATGGACTTGATTCGGCCTTATTGCGCCATAGTCCCCAAAAAATCGATAAGCGAAACTCGAGAGATCCGGTTATAGATAGAGCGCCATTCTTCGATACGCTCCAATACATTAAGTTGAACGGCTGTGCAGATCGATTGCAGGATGGGATCATATTCTCTCCCTCCGAATATGCGCAGGCCTCGGCATCCCATCTGCCTTGGTATTCACAATGTGCATCTGATTTCATCAGGGCGCCCATTCTTTTTATCGGAACAACTCTCAATGAGCCATTGCTTAAGTTCCATATTGAGAGGTATCAGTCGCTAAACGACGAGACGCCTGGTGTCAGCTATCTCATTTCTCGTTCGGCAACGCCTATACAGATTGCAAGTTTGAAGCGGTACAACATCGAGTTTATTCCCGGCACGATGGAGGATTTCACGCGATGGCTTGAAGCGGAATTGCCGCAGCGTCCTAGCATCTCTGATATTGCAATCGAAAGTATTCCTCAGTTAAAAGCTTTTAAATCAGCTATCGATAAGCCAAAGTTTGCAGATTTGTTTGAGCACGTCACGGCGGTCAAGCGCGATTTAATCGCTGGTGAAAGCGCTGTAGGCTCCGACACAATCCGGGATTTCTACAAGGGATTTAAGCCCACTTGGCAAGACATAGCTCAAGCGATTCCCGCTGAGTTAGATGTTCAGAAAGTAATTGTCGAGAAGGTCGAGCGCACGCCCTCCGACAGTGATCTCAAGCTAATCCCAATTTTAGGTCCGTCAGGCTCGGGGAAGACGACCGTTTTGATGCAGACGTGCTGGCATTTTTCTACTCGTGAAGATTGGGCCGTATTTTTTATTGATGCGGTTCCGGCCTCTTTGCTAGAAACCCTTTTAGCAATCGAAGCTAGTTCCGCTTCGGCGCGAGTTCTTGTTGCAATCGATAATCTGGAATTTGTCACGGAGAATATCCAGCACGCGCTGGATTCTGGAAAGGTTAAGAAAACAATTTTGATTGGATCGGAGCGCGAGAGCGCATGGAACAGACGTGCGAAAGCCCAATTGAAGGGGAAGTACCAAGAGCCCATATATATACGAGAGTTCACTAGAGCTGATGCATCTCGAATTTTGCGGAAAGTTGAAGCTTACGGTTCATGGACGCGCCTTGGAAAAATGAGCGAGTCAGATCGCTTGAAGGAACTGGTAGGTCGATCAAAGAAGCAGTTGTTGATCGCTCTTCTCGAAGCTACGTTGGGTCGAGGCTTCGGAAAAATAATCGAAGAAGAGTACTCAAGAATTGCTGATGCCGACGAGCGCGTGTTTCTTGTGGCGGTTTCGATTACTACTGATAGGCGGTGCGTGGTTCCGATATCGCTGATCGATCGCGCGCTCGACAAGATGTCTATCTTGCGTGGCGCCGGTTTGTTTGTTGAATCTTTGGCTGGAGTTATTTATCAGACAGGTGAAACTCTGTCGGCTCGGCATCCTGTCTATGCTAAATACTTGTTAGATAAAGTAGTCGATCCTACTATTGCAGCCAAAGCCGTTAATGGTCTTTTGCAGGCATTCTCGGATTACAAATCTCCAGTGATTCAGAATATTCCACGAAGTGAGTCAGTTCTCTACAAGGCGCTCATCAATCACAAATTTCTGTACGAATTACTGCAAGGCAACAAGACTCGAGTGTTGCAGACTTACCGCGGGTTGGAAAAGAAGTTCGAAAGGGATGGATTATTCTGGCTGCAATACGGTTTAGCGCTAAGGGATTTTGAAGAGCACTCTGATGCGCTCGAGAAGTTGCGTATAGCCAGCGCAGCCTATCCCATGCCACACACCAAACATGCTTTGGCACAACAACTAATGCACGGAGCTCTCTTGGAGAGTAGCTCGGCGCTCGCAATGGGTATGGCAGAAGAAGCGAAAGGAATTCTTGAGGGCTTGGACTACATGATTGACAGTGATGATACATACCCAATTGTCACTCTTTCGGTCGGATATACCAATGTGCTGCGTCGTCACTCAAATGAAGAGCATGCGCAGCGAATGGCGAAAGATTTTGCTTTGGCACTGCAGATAAGAACGAATGAGAACCCAGGACGATATCATTTGAGAGAAGCCTATGAACGTATATTTAAATACGCATCTACGGGTTCTTGGCAATCGAGCAATGATGGGTTTTGGGCGCGCGCCTGAGTTCAAACAAAAAAGGGGTCAGAGAACATTTCCGTCTGAATTCTGCCGAGGCTTGAAGCTGCGCCGGGGAAATGTTCTCTGACCCCTTTTTGAGCGGATAGCCGACTGTCCTGGCCTGATTCGTTCGGCACCGTGGGTCCATGCGCCGACCACGCCTCGATTTGCCCGGAACGCCACTGCACATCACGCATCGTGGGGTGAACCGCGGGGCGACCTTCATCGATGATGAGGACTTCGCTGCATACCAGCAGGCATACTCTCAACCAGCGTTACTGGTTCACTACTTGGCGCTGCGGTCGCATCGCCGCCGGGCTGATGCTGATCGGTTTGGTGTTGAAGCTCGCGACGGCAAACGAACGCGGACATCCAAAATTCAGCGGAATCCTGCAAGCCAAAGCGATGTAGTCCTACATCCCAACGGGGCGTTGTCCTACAGACACCGAGTGGCTGCCCAGCCATGCTTTGTCCATGACTTCGCCACGCCGCCAGATCGTCGATCCTGACACCCCCGGTTTCTTCCACTGCGTGTCGCGTTGTGTTCGTCGGGCCTTTCTCTGCGGCCATGATGCCTACAGCGGTCAGAGCTTCGAGCATCGTCGGCAATGGGTGGAAGATCGTTTGCTGGAGCTCGCGGAGATCTTCTCCGTAGGCGTTTACGCCTATGCGGTCATGAGCAACCTTTTGCACGTGGTGCTGCACGCCGATCCGCTGAGGCCCGCTCAGTGGTCCGACGAAGAGGTCGCCGAACGCTGGGTTCGTCTGTTTCCGGCGGGGATGAATGGCCATCTGGACGAAGACGCCTGCGCGGCGAAGAGGGAAGGGCTGTTGAAGGAGCCGTACGCATCGCCGCGCTACGCGAACGTCTCGGCAGCGTGTCCTGGGTCCTGCGTTGCCTCAACGAACCTATGGTCCGCCGCGCCAATTTTGAGGATGGATGCAAGGGTCGATTCTGGGAAGGGCGCTACAAATGTCAGGCGCTGCTTGACGAAGCCGCCATCGCGGCCTACATGGCCTATGTCGATCTCAACCCGATACGCGCCGGCATGGCCAGCGATCTGACCGACTCTGTTCACACCTCCATCAGGCGTCGTCTGGATGCCGTGACAGAAGACACACCCGACAACGTGCTTTTGCGTCTACTGGCCGGACTGGCGCCCGTTCATACATTTCCCATCACCTTGGGTGACTACATCGACTTGGTCGACTGGACCGGTCGCCAGATCCGCAACGACAAGCGTGGTCACATTGCTGACGCCGCTCCTGCTGCACTAAACATGCTGGGAGTGAACCAGCGTCAATGGCAGACCCAGGTGCTGGGCATCGAAAGCCGCTGCTGGCGCGCCGTCGGTGCCGTCGACGCACTGGTGAAAAAGGCCAAGGCCATCGGTCAGCGCTGGCTGAAGGGTGGTGGGCAGCCACGAGAAACTTCAGTTCAGCCCGGGTAGGCATCGCGCAACGTTGAACATCGGTCGATCACTACTGCCACCAGTTTCAGCATGATGTTGGCGCGAGCGAAGGCCGGAGAATGGCCATCAGATCCTTTTGACATGCCTCACCCTGGCAGTGGGCCTCGTCGGTAGGCTCCCAGATTAATCGCAGTGAGCAGTGATCGCGGACAGTCAGCGACAGTGGAGTTTGTTGTCTGGAAGTTGTCCTGCTGCCAGATTGTTGGTGTCCGCATTTGCGTAGCCAAGGCTTTGGGAGATGAAGCAGGAGCGCAAGACGCCGCAGTACACAACTCAGCTGGATGATGTGCCGGTGGTACGGGTGTGAGTATTGAGTGGGAAAGCGATTTTGTATGGCCGATGACTTGCTTTAGACCCAAAGCGGAAGTCAAAATGCCTGACTCGCAGCTCGAAAGCACACACTCAAGCCAAACGCATCGTGCAACCTCTCGACTCGACAGAAAGTAGTGGAAATTCCCACGAGTACTTTGGCGGTCTACGTTTACCGTTCGAGCCGTACTCGAAGGCGACGCGCGCGTTCCCTAAATGCCTTCTCGCCCCCTTCGAGTATGTCGCACACGACCTTGCGGATCCTTGCATCTTCCAGCCCGCCGGCAACATAGGTGAACGATGGAAGACCACCGTCAGACGGTGGTATCGCTTCTGCGATGATGATCTGATCCGCATCGGTGTTAATGACAAGATTGGCGTTGTGGGTGACTATGATCACTTGCCGCTTCGATTTTGCTGCGATAAACAACGAGACCAATTCGTCGAAGACAGACTTTGGATCAAGGTTCTCCTCGGGTTGGTCAATAATCAACGGACGGTCATCAGCATCATCTAGCGCAAGGTAGAGCAACAGCAATACGATACCCCGGGTACCCGGCGAAAGCTTTCGAATGTCTGTGCCGTCATAAAGGATCTCGTACCGAACAGAAATATGGTCAGTACTGAAGAGCCACTGCGCGAAGCGTTTCAACCAATGCCGGAAGGATTCTTGGTCGGCAGGTGCGTAAGGAGCATGAGCCATCAGCGCCTTGAAATGGGATGCAATGAATGCGGTCATTGCCGCCTGCACTTGATCCGCGCACCCTGTTTCCCAAATCGGCTTGAGTTCGGTACGCACCAACATCTCTAGCGTACCCCGGCCGTAGAAATCCCCGGACTTACGACAGTCGATCAAGTCTCTCTCACCAGCATTTGCCCATTCGACCACATCGGCTATGCGCGATACCTTGAAGCTGAGCCTTTTCAACGTGCCCGACATGGCTGCTAGCCTCTTCATCAAAGGCGCGTACAACGTAACGAGCGCGTTCTGCTCATTGATGACTGCGTCAAACAGTCTCCCGTATGCTGCGTCCCGCTCTTGTTGCAGGCCCTTGCGCCGATCAGCGGCACCCTTTGCATCATCAAGGCGGGTTTTTAGGGTCTGTAAGGCCGTCTTCTCGGTCGCTATCTTCTTGGATAACGCGGCATACTGACTTTGGATCACTGTGTCGGCACTGATGTGCTTTTCGATGCGCGCTATTTCTGCCTTGAGTACGGCGAGCGCCGCCTGCTCTAAATTTGCATCAGTTGGAATCAATGGAACATTTGGATTAACAACTGACGGAGCGACACCGATAAGCGCCGCAGTCTCTTGATCCGCCCTTGCGATGTAATTCTTGAGAGCGTTATCAACATCACCTTGGTGTACTAGCAGAAAGTCGTTCCATTGCTGAGTGTTGAGACCACTCCCCTGGTGCCTTGCCATAGCCTGGCGAAGCATTTCAGGCGCTTTTCCTGTTCGCATGTTCCCAACTTCGTCCTGCATCGCGACGAACGATCGCCGTTGGCTGCCCAATGCGTTCACTCGCACCGTGAGCACTTGTACCGCTTCCGCGAGAGCGGTATGTCGTTGGACTTGCGCCTCAGTTCCCTTGATTAAAAGTTTGGACAGATCAACGGTGTAACCTTTGATCAAAGCATCCTTTGCGGCGACCTGGCTTGTCAGGCTAGCTAAGAGCGCTTCCTTCTCCAGCTCTTCGGCAATCCGGTCTGAAGTCGCAGAAATAGCTTCGGCCTCATGGCGCCGTACTTGCTGGAATCGGAGCATGCGTTGGTCACGAAGCTCGTCGAAGCTGTAGGCCCCATCTTTCCCGCCTTCGGCGTGCGCTTCAAAAATTACCCGCTCGATTTCACGGACAAGTCCCTCTGACGCCCCCCTCGCTGAACAAAGCTCTTCCACAAACTGTTGCGAGAGGTAGCGGGCTCTGGGGTAAACCATCGCATCGTCAAGATGTCTGCTGTCAAGGTGACGTTGCGAAGACTCACCGCCACCCCATGTGAGCTTGACCTTGGCTTCTCCAATAAGTGGACGGGCTCTGACAAGGAATGACGAACTGATGTCTTCGTCAACGTCTCTTGGACTAACAGAGATGGCGTCGCAACCTGCAGCGATCATGTCTGCTAGTGCAGTCTTACCTGATCCTCGCGCGCCGATGATCGCGACCAGTCCTGAATTCAGCGGCACAGAATTGCTAGCCATCCAAGAAGCATTCTCAATATCCACGTGAGCGATCACCTGTGACGGCATCGCCGCCTTTGGCGGTTTAAGTCCCACATAGGCTCGGCCTTTGGGATCAATGCATGCTTGCCGGAGAGAATCAAAAGTCAATGCGCCCTTCACCCATGAAAACCTATCGTCTACTGGACGGCCTATAGACGCATAGTCGTGCGCATCGCTTCCGTGCAGGCATGGCTTGCTGCCGCTGTACCTAGATTGCAACTGGTCGGCGCTGATAGCAGCCCGCTCGCCTAACCAAAACTCACGTTGTGCCGGGCTGCTGGCAAAAATGACGTGCGCGAACTTCTCGATCTCCTGCCTGACGGTCTGATCAGCGGCTTGACGCACGCCCGACGTGCCATCTCCCTCTGCGCCAGCAACAGCGATTACGATGTTTTGGTTGGCCCACGCGTTATTTTTGAAGGCTTTCCTGAGGCTGTCGAAATTGACCTTGAACTGTGTGGCACCATGAGCTAGTGCTGCGCGCTCATCCGTCTTCGTCGGGTCTGCCGCCCTTCCCAATCGAATCAGATCAGCCGAGGTGCAGTCGTATGTGTCTTCATGTGCCGCAAAGTGCAGCCTAGAGAGAAATCTCCGAATCTCATCGACGTGATTCGGGTCCACCGGACTCACTAATAAATGTAGATTGACGAAGCCCGACCTCGCCGCAACGTCGAGTCGTAGTTCTATGTTTGGGAACAACAGTTTGACGTTGGGCAGACGTCCCGCACCTTTCCGGCGTACTGTTTCTTCGTAGGTGTCTGTCGTGTAGTAATCGGTGACAGCAAGCGCCTCAATCGTCGGCTCACATGACTCCAGCGCGGTAAGGTAGTCATCCCATGGATCAGCACCACCGAACTGGTTGTTCAGCACAGTGCCAGGGCCGTGAATATGGGGCTCCCATCGGTGCCACTCCGATCCTCGTGTGATCATCTTGTCTCTCCCTATTGAAAGCTTCATCGTTTTTTGGTCGGCACAGAGCAGCCCGAGCGTTTGTATCCAATCATATCTGAGGGGTATGTAGCCCTACGCGCCTATAATCCATGAGACAGTGACGCAGCAAGTTATCCCTCTTTTTAGGGCGGCTTTGATCGGAGATCGACATGCCAAAGCCGTTGCGGGCTAGCCCGCCAGATACTACCTCCTTCGTTGAGGTCCGCGCTCCCGGTACAAGGGGCAGACGCCACTTCACCGTCGCCGAGAAGCAAAGAATTCTCAAAGCCGCTGATGCTTGCGAGCATGGTGAGCTCGGTGCCCTGCTGCGCAAGGAAGGCATCTACCACTCGCACCTGGGCGACTGGCGTCGCCAGTTGGCCAGGGCTGGCACCGACGGCCTGCAATCGCAGCAACGAATGCGGACATCCAAAGCAACGAATGCGGACATCCAAAATTCAGCGGAATCCCACAAGCCAAAGCGATGTAGTCCTACATCCCAACGGGGCGTTGTCCTACAGACACCGAGTGGCTGCGCAGCAATGCTTTGTCCATGACTTCGCCACGCCGCCAGATCGTCGATCCTGACACCCCCGGTTATTTCCACTGGATGCGGCGCTGTGTTCGTCGGGCCTTTCTCTGCGGCCATTATGCCTACAGCGGTCAGAGCTTCGAGCATCGTCGGCAATGGGTGGAAGATCGTTTGCTCGAACTCGCGGAGATCTTCTCCGTAGGCGTTTACGCCTATGCGGTCATGAGCAACCTTTTGCACGTGGTGCTGCACGCCGATCCGCTGAGGCCCGATCAGTGGTCCGACGAAGAGGTCGCCGAACGCTGGGTTCGTCTGTTTCCGGCGGGGATGAATGGCCATCTGGACGAAGACGCCTGCGCGGCGAAGAGGGAAGGGCTGTTGAAGGATCCGTACGCATCGCAGCGCTACGCGAACGTCTCGGCAGCGTGTCTTGGTTCCTGCGTTGCCTCAACGAACCGATCGTCCGCCGCGCCAATTTTGAGGATGGATGCAAGGGTCGATTCTGGGAAGGGCGCTACAAATTTCAGGCGCTGCTAGACCAAGCCGCCATCGCGGCCTGCATGGCCTATGTCGATCTCAACCCGATACGCGCCGGCATGGCCAGAGATCTGACCGAGTCTGATCACACCTCCATCAAGCGTCGTCTGGATGCCGTGACAGAAGACACACCCGACAACCTGCTTTTGCCTCTACTGGCTGGACTGGCGCCCGTTCATACATTTCCCATCACCTTGGGTGACTACATCGTAAGCGTCCGCCCACCGCACCTCCCTATGTGAGCTGATTTCCCCGAGCTTCGCCGCTTTCTGGCGGGGAGGTTCGGTCGGTGAGATGTTCGGAGACGTGGCGGCGGCGAGCGCATGTGCGCTCGCATGCGCGCCGGCGTCGAGATCCCGCGCAGCTCGCTGGCCGAATGGGTCGGCGCGGTCGGTGTTGCGCTGCAGCCGCTGGTGGATCGCCTGCGCGAGACCCTGCTGCTGCAGCGCTGCCTGCATGCGGA
>Ga0335395_10001611_pt1 | contig 14060 bp, 11 predicted proteins | sample MAT02_FD_205744 | JGI IMG/M metagenome (GOLD analysis project Ga0335395, IMG submission 205744) | Freshwater microbial communities from Lake Fryxell liftoff mats and glacier meltwater in Antarctica - MAT-02 (spades assembly) (version 2) ...
ACGAGAATTTGCTGCCACATCCTCCGGCGTCCCCGCCACAATAATTTCACCTCCCTTATCTCCCCCTTCCGGCCCTAAATCGATCGCCCAATCGCAGCACCGAATCACATCCAAATTGTGTTCGATCACCAAAATTGAATTCCCCTTATCCACCAATCTTTGCAGCACATTTAACAAATGGTGAACGTCATAAAAAGACAAACCAGTCGTCGGTTCATCAATTAAATAAAGCGTCTTCCCCGTAGCGCGGCGGGACAATTCTGTTGCCAATTTCACCCGCTGTGCTTCCCCTCCAGAAAGCGTCGGTGCGGGCTGTCCTAACTGAATGTAACCCAAGCCAACATCAAGCAAAGTTTGCAGTCTCATGGCCGCTCTGGGAATATTTTTAAACATTTCCAAAGCTTCCTCAACAGTCATGTTCAAAACATCAGAAATTGACTTGCCTTTGTACTTAACTTGCAGTGTTTCTCGGTTGTAGCGCGCACCTTTACAAACCTCGCACTGGACGTAAACATCCGGCAGAAAATTCATCGAAATTACGTTCACACCTTGACCGCCGCAAGCTTCGCATCTTCCACCTTTGACGTTGAAAGAAAACTGTCCAGCTTTATAACCCCTGGCTTTGGCTTCAATGCTTTCGGCAAACAAGTCTCGAATCACATCAAAGACTCCCGTGTAAGTAGCGGGATTGGAACGCGGAGTGCGGCCGATGGGAGATTGATCGATGACTATTACCTTATCAACCACATCCTCTATAGAGCGTTCACCTTTTGTTTTGAGTGCGTCCATATCTGGTGGCAAAGGAACTTTTTTGGTAAGATAATGTTGCAGCGATGGGTACAGTAATTCATTGATTAACGTAGATTTTCCAGACCCGGAAACTCCTGTAACACAGACAAGTTTTCCTAGGGGAATTTCGACATCAATATTTCTTAAATTGTTACGACGAGCATTGGTGATTGAGAGAGCTTTGCCATTGCCTTTTCTCCTTTGATTCGGGGTTTCAATTACTCGCTTTCCAGACAAATAAGCGCCGGTCAAAGATTCCTCAGCCGCCAGTAAGTTTTCTAAACTTCCTTGGGATATGATTCGCCCACCGTGTACGCCAGCGCCGGGGCCGATATCGACTATGTGATCTGCCGATCGCATAGTTTCTTCATCATGCTCCACTACAATCAGTGTATTGCCTAAATCGCGCAACTTGGTTAAGGTTTGCAGCAGGCGAAAATTGTCTCTTTGGTGCAGTCCGATGCTCGGTTCGTCCAAAACGTAGAGGACGCCCGTCAAACCAGAACCGATTTGAGTTGCCAGGCGAATTCGCTGGGCTTCTCCGCCGGAAAGCGTCATTGCCGCCCGGTCTAAAGTTAGGTAATCCAACCCGACATCGAGGAGAAATTGCAGTCTAGCTTTGATTTCTCGAAGCGCTAAATCGGATATTTGAAATTGCCGATCGCTCAATCCCAAATTATCAACTCTCTCCCGACATTCCCGAATCGAAATGCTCGTCAAATCCACAATTCCGTAGTTTCCTAGCCGCACCGCCAGCGCTTCCGGTTTCAACCGCTTGCCGTGACAAACATGGCAGGGTTGATCGACCCGATATTGTTCTAATTTCTGCTTGATCAAATCAGAACCAGTATCTTCATACTGACGCTGCAACATCGCAATTACACCTTTAAAATCCCTTCTCAAATCCGTGGCATTCGGGTCTCGTTTTTTATTTTCTGCCGTTTTCTTTTCCTCATTACCATACAAAATCACCCGCTGGTGTTCGGGGCTCAACCGGAACCAAGGAGTGTCAATATTAAACCCACAAGTATCTGCAACACTGCACAACAAAGAGAGATAATAAGAATTGTCTTTGTCTGACCAAGGCGCGATCGCACAATAAATCGGCGCTTTCACATCCGGCACCACCAAATCCGGCGCAAACGTCCGTAAGCTACCCAAACCGTGGCAGTTTGGACAAGCGCCGTAAGGCGAATTGAACGAAAATAACCGGGGCGAAAGTTCTTCCATTACCGCGCCGTGTTCGGGACAAGCAAAGTTTTCGGAAAAGACGATCGGCGGATTTGGTTCAGAATTTTCGTCTGCTGGTAACTCCTCAATTATGGCAATTCCTTCCGAATGGCGCAGACAAGTTCCCAAAGAATCAACTAAACGTTCTTCTAAACCTGGTTTTTTAATTAACCTGTCAACAACTATCTCGATGTTGTGCGTATGATTTTTATCTAATTCGATATTTTCCGAAAGTTCTAAAATCTCACCGTTAACTTTGACACGACTAAATCCTTCGGAAGCTAAACTCGACAATAATTTGCGATGAGTCCCTTTTTTTCCGCGTACAACAGGCGCGAGGAGGTGAAAGCGAGTGCCATCGGGAAGTGCCATGATGCGATCGCACATTTCATCAATAGTCTGCGGCGCGATGGAGCGATCGCAAATCGGACAATGCGGTTCACCAGCTCTGCCGTAGAGCAATCGGAGATAATCGTAAATTTCTGTAACAGTACCGACAGTCGATCGCGGGTTGTGAGAAGTTGACTTTTGGTCGATCGAAATAGCCGGACTCAAGCCTTCGATTGCGTCCACATCGGGTTTATCCAACTGTCCCAAAAACTGGCGGGCGTAAGCGCTGAGAGACTCAACATAGCGGCGCTGTCCCTCGGCAAAAATCGTATCGAAGGCTAAGGAAGACTTACCAGAACCGGATACACCTGTAAAAACTATAAGTTGATCGCGTGGCAATTCCAGATCGATATTTTTCAGGTTGTGCTGTCTCGCACCGCGAACCCGAATCGTATTTTGGCTATTAGAGTTAGGAGTCGTCACATTATGCCCGTTGCGGGATGCACTTGACTGGCTGTGTGAGGTTTTGGCGCGTTGGGACATGAGAGTAGTGCAAAACAGTGCTTAACCATCTTAGCGCTGCCGATCGAATAGCTGGCATCCAAAGTCAAGAATATCAAAGAATCGTCAAATAAGTTTCCGTCGGCCCGTCGGGCAAAACTTTCAATCTTTGATTTTTCAAATCCACTTCAATTCCCAGCGCTTCCATCGGAATCACGCCTAAAAGTGCAGTTTTCCCCTCTGGCAATTCCAGACACTCAAACGTCCCTTCGCGCCCGCACAGAGAAATCGAAGCATCCCGAAAAATCCTCGCCTCGCTAATGCCCGTAGCAGTCTCCACAACCACTTGCTTGAGGATTCTCAAACCAAGTCTAGCAATGACATCTTTCGGCAAACATAAAGTAGTCGCACCCGTATCCACCAAAACATTTTCTAGCGTTACAGACCTGATTTCCTCAATTGGAATCATGCTTCGTTCAGCATCAGCCCGATCTATCAGATTTTCAATCACTAGGGTTGCGATAACTTTTCCCATTGGGGTCTCCGTAGTTGTTTCCATTACGTTTACAATATCATAAATTGCTGCTTTAATTTTAGCATATACAGCGTATTCCAGGTTTATGAAGTAGGGAAACGGCAATGCCGTCTCCTAGCCTTATGAAGTAGGGACACGGCATTGCCCTCTCCTAGTTTCCTAGTCCTAGGCTTATGAAGTTTATGAAGGACACGGCATTGCCTAGTCCTGTGTCGAAGTCCTCCAATTATTCCACACCAATAAACTTATGAGTTTGCAAAGATAACCTGTAACTAGGATGTTGTTTCAGCAATTCCAATATAATGGGAATTGCTGAATTTTTCGAGTTCCATTCCGGCTGCAAAAAAACCGGAATATTCATATTACTTACCAAATGCTTGTGGTAAAAGTCAACTTCTTCACCAGTGCTAACCACCAACTTAATTTCATTAGCTCTAGTCCAAAAAATCTCTTGTACTGGATATTTAGGACTCATGTGTTCTTTAGGGGAAAGAGTAATCCAAGCCAGCGGCGAAACATCTTGCCAGTAAGCACCAGAAGTTTCAATACTCACCTGCTTATCGGCTTCTAACAAAGCTTCAACTAACTCAGGTAAATCCCGGTGAATGAAAGGTTCGCCGCCAGTAATGACAACTCTCGGAGACTGCAATTGAGCTAGCAATTGTGCGATCGACTGTGACACCGCCGGCAAACCTTTGCCCCCATTGGAGTAACCAGTGTCGCACCAAGGACACCGCACAGGGCAACCGGCCAATCTGATAAAATCAACTAAAGTCCCTGTCCAGTAACCTTCGCCTTGAACGGTAGATTGAAAAGTTTCGTGAATCGGCAATTTTATTTGTAAATTAGACACTAGAATTTTCGCCTTAAACCTATTAATTATGTTGTTTAAATATAGTTAGAACTTACGCATAAGTATCAAAGAAACCGGGTTTTTTCGCCTGTTCAAGGGCTATAACGCGTCTTTCGAGAAAAAACCCGGTTTCTGACTACCCGTGCGTAAATCCTATTTTTAATTCTCCTGTTCAGGTTCCATCATAGTAGCCCAGCGACGTTTCAATGCCAAAGTCAGTCCGTCAGCAATCGGGACAACACTGAGAGTAATTCTGGGGTCATTACGTAACTTATCGTTGAAAGTACGAATGGCGAGGGTACTTTCGTCTTGTACTTGAGGATCGGCAACTCGTCCAGACCACAGAACATTGTCAATTACAATTAAACCGCCATTTCGCACCAGTTGCAGCGATCGCTCAAAATAAGCCTCATAATTTTCTTTATCGGCATCAATGAAAGCAAAATCAAAGGTTCCTGCTTGTCCTTCCGCGATTAGTTTGTCGAGAGTATGAATTGCTGGCCCCAAGTGCAAAGAAATCTTGTTCGCGACACCCGCAGCTTCCCAATAGCGACGTGCGATCGCAGTATATTCCTCACTGACATCGCAAGCCACAATCTTCCCGTTTGAAGGCAACGCTAAAGCTACGCACAGCGAGCTATATCCCGTAAAAACCCCAATTTCTAAGGTCTTTGTCGCTCCCATGAGTTGCACCAGCATCTCCATAAACTGGCCTTGTTCAGGAGCTATTTGCATCATACCCATAGGGTGCTTAGCAGTTTCTTCTCGCAGTTGCTCAAGAATATCTGGTTCCCGCAGTGAAATAGATAACAGATAATCGTAAAGTTGATTTTCTAGCCCAAGAGTTGAGTTCGCCATCGGTTTGTCCTTGCTGCTGACTTTTGATTTTAAGTAGTTGACGCGCAGTTAGTGGAAATGGAAGACGGTAGAGCTAATTTTGGCACTCCAGAAACGCTGTGGCTGATGCCTGGTTGCAGCAGCGGTGTGTCGGTTACAGACGCGCAACTGACAGAACGCGCGTTAGCGAAGCCCTCGAAGAGGATCGCCATCCAAATCAGTTTATCTCAACTACAGGCGATTCTGTATGAAGCTTTTCTAACTGTCACACCCTTTTTACATACCAATAGGGCGATCGCAATCACTGCAAATCCAATTCACTATGAAGCTTTCCTAACTGTCACATCTTTTCCATATAGTCCTGCAAACGCACACACAATCTAAACAACATTCCCCAAAGGCGATCGCAATGTATTCTACTTTCGCAGGTTTTGGTGCCAGCACAGGCATATTTTTACTATTAGTTTTTGCCATTCTGCAATGGCTGCACATCCCCGCCGGCAGCTTCATCGATTGGGTAATTGCCATTGCTACTTTTGAATGGCTATTGTTGATAGTTACAGTTCCCTGGAATATCCACTTTGAAGCTAAAGAAGTTTTAGCGCAAGCCACAGAATCAACAGAAAAAGGCATTGTCGTTGACCAAAAACAAGTCAAATACGTTACTGTATTAGCTAGTCGTTCCTTGTGGGTTGCTGTGGGACTGCACCTCGGAAGCGCGATCGTACTTTATGCCCTAGCAGCCACTGGAATTAGTGCTCTTGGCTATCTCAGTTCCGGTGCAGCACTGCTGTTAACTATACTGCGTCCAGCGATTAAAGCTTATCAGTATTTAGCCCAGCGGCTGACAATGATTCGCAGCCAATTTTTTCATCCCCGCGAAGATATTATTGAACTCCGCAGCCGATTCGCCAACTTAGAATCTACGATTAAAAATTTAGAAGCTACATTGAACTCCAACGATCCGAATTCTTGGGTAGCTGTACAAGAGCGACAGCAGGAAGCTACTAGAAGAGACTTAACTCGACTAGCAGCATCTCTCGAAAACTTGAGTGCTACAAATCAGGCAGCACACACTAAACTGGCAAGAGATGCAGAAAGTGCGATCGCCCAACTCACCGATGATAGCCAATTCCTCAATCATGTCAGCGAAATCATCCGATTCTTCAAAGAAGCATGAAGTCAGTTGATAGTTGACTGTTGACTGTTGACTGTTGACTGTTGACTGTTGACTGTTGACTGTTGACTAATGACTAATGACTACTAACTACTGACTAATTCCCTACCTTTAGATAGATGTCCAATACTTACAAACTGTGTGTTTTTTACTCTAAACATAATTTTATCAGTCTTGAGGAAGACTCAATAAATGTATTTTACATAACAGCAATTTCTCGCAAACTATAACCAAAGATAGTTTGTGAATGAGTTAGCTTCGGCTTAATATTTAAACATAAGCCAAAAACCTTTTTGAAAAAATTGAGGAAAGAATAAATCATGACTAATCGCCAACCAACACCGCCCGACGAACAAATTAGCAAAGCAACACCAGCAGACGTGGAAATCGAAGCTAAGATGGAAGCCCCACACTACGATCGGGGCATCACTCCAGCCGAAACAGCAGCGCGGCAAGAACGTGAAGGCTCTAACTTCATGCACACAGCCACAGAAGCGCAACAGCAAGCTGCAAAAACTAACGACCAAGCCGATGACGAAAGTATTCGCACTACCGACGGCTATACAGTAGACAAAGAAGGTCTTGTCAACAATTATGCGATCGAACCCGAAATGTACATCAACGAACCGGGTGATTTGAGAGAAAAAGAAGAAGCCGAAGCCCTAGAACGCGCTCAATTTATGGTAGAACTCAAAGCTAAAAGAGGTGAGGAAGGAGAACTGACAACGGAAGCAGATACCCGTGGCAGAGGGCCGGGGATTATCTAAATATTAAATCCGGTGACATCAGAATTAATATTACCCACAATCAGGACACGGCAGTGCCGTTTCCCTACAATTAATCGGTGTAGGGAAACGGCATTGCCGTGTCCTCCTCGTCAGCCCTCATGATTATTTTGGGGTAGGGAAACGGCACTGCCGTGTCCTCCTTCAACTCGCAGATTGCATCAATTCGTAAAGCCTCCTAACCAAGGCTGTAATTTTCGTGCCATACTGCAAATCGGCTGTCCAACGCCCACCGAGTCGATCGACTTCTTGAGCAATACCGCGCGTCACAAAGCGGAATCGGGGATCTACGAGTTCCTGAACCAAAGGTTCGATACTGGCATAAGCTTTTAAATGTTGAACATGAGCTCTAACACCGATGCGGGCGCTAGCAAAAGATGCGCTTTCACTATCTGCTCCCACAGCAGCCAAACCTCCAAAATTGTTTTGAGTCGGTCTAATATTGTCACCAAAGCGCAAAAAATTAGTTTCTAAACACATTTGACAAAAAGCAATATCATAGTTGACTCCTTCAACCGTTGCTTCTTCCCGATACAGCTTTGCTATGTCTGGAAAAACAGTTAAAGCGTTCGGATTGTTGGATCGCAGAAACATCATTAACTGCACTTCGGTGGTGATTCCAGAACCCATAATTTTGCCAATTTGAGCGGGAGGCTTGACATTCGATCGCAAAATTACCGTCCGGTTCGTACTATCCCAAGTAACTGATACTTGAAAATCTCGCAGTTCGATCGCCTGAACGTACACAATATTTTTGTAACTAACGCGGCGTAGTCGGGGAATCTTAGATAAATCAATGCCCAATCTATCCACTAGGTCGATCGGAATATAAGCATTGCCATTAATTAAAACCCCCTGTTCTTCATAAATCCCACCATTTAGATTGATATTAATCGATCTATAACTAATTGGGGTGGGAGTTGGAGGTTCCGCGCGAGGGCGAATCCAACTCGCCAATCCGTCAGCAATGCCCATTGCCATGTCTCCCCGCCGATTTTGAATTAAAATGCGATCGTCCGGGTTGGTCAGAAAGCCAAGTTCCATTGACATTGAAGGAATAGAAATCCAGCGACAAAAAATCAGCCGTCCCAAACCCGTAGCGGTATCGGGGATTGCGCCACGGTTGGGTAACTGCGGGAACCTCCGCAGCAACGACATAATTACCATTTCCGCATCAGATTTCCGCTGGCTGTTGGCGGCAATGTAATAAATACTGGCACCGCGAACCGACGGGTTAGAAGCACCATTAGCTTGAATTTCCAAAGCCACATCGCCAATGCGAGCCCGTGTGTTAATCCAATCGATGCTTTGCACTTGACTGAGCTCATCCGGGACAGCGAGTATATCCAGAGTGCGCGATCGCAATTGGGCCACCACCAAGTCGCGAATTTGAATCATTTCCTTCGCTTCGGTAGTACCACCGGCAACAGTTCCAGGGTCTCTCGTGCCGTTTTCAAAGCCACCATGAGCGGCTGATAGAAAAATTCGCGCCATATCTATTGTCTTTCAACCCCTCACATTTTCCATCAACCAATTAAACTTAGCCTGAGCTAGGGCTAAACTCTTGATCGCATTCGGATTAATATCCTCCTGGTCTAATTCAGAGTTTTCTAGCTCTAGATTACGACCATATTCTATATGTCTGATCGTACCGCGCATTCTGTCAGCCAAACACAGAGAAATTCCACAATAAAACCGGGAAGCAAAGCCCATATCCTGTTCGAGTTTAATGATTAACTGTCGCCGTGGAATTGCTAGCAACTCAGTTTTTTCGATCGCCTTCACCGTTGCCAAAGGAGGCCTGGCATCAATAAAAGAAACTTCTCCCACAAGTTCTCCGCTACCTATTTTTGCGAGTTCTTTATTCGTCTCAGCCTGTAGCAAAACGCTCAAAGTCCCCTTCAATACAATGTATAGGGCATCGATTTGTCTCCCTTCATGGATCAGTATTCTGCCTGGTTCGATAATTTCCTTTTTGCCTTTTTGGACGATCCAGTTAATATCATCGTTATTTAACTGACTCAAAATGAAAAGTGCTTTTTTTCTATTGCCGTCGGTCATAAGTTTTGCTCCCGATCGCCTTTTTTATAAAAATTAGACAAATTAAGTTTTTAATAATAGCATTTGTTTAACAAATTTTTAACTCGATAATTTTGATTAACAAATGTTAACTTTCGTTTCCGCAGCAATGCGCGATGGGGCGCGGGACACAATTCGCCGCGCCCAGTCTCTATGACTAAATCGATCGCAAATCAGGATAACCAGCCAACATATCATCAGCAGTCAAAGTATCGCCATTAGCTTGAGGAGTCCACAGCACCTCAACCGCCAGCAACTGCTCGCTCGATACACCCCCAATCTGACGCAAAGCGAGGCGCAAATCTTCAGAATTTTTCACAACCGGCAATTGCAATTTACCTTGAGTACCGACAATCACTGTCACCACAATATATTCGCCGGGAGCTTGAGTCAAATCGTCAGCAACCAGTGCGCCATTTACTGGCGCGCTTGAGAGCGTTTGATTGCTTCCAGATTGCCGAATCTGGTTGTTAAAATTCGAGAGAGTTTCCTCACTAAACTTGCTCCGTTCTGCCAGAGAAAATTGGTTAAATTTAGCTTCTGCGGCTTCCAAGCGAGTTTGCTGAGATTCAGCACCGGCATAAACCCAGTATTCTGGATGGCGCAACAAAGCCAAAGTAGACTCTTGTAACACTTGAGCACGGCCCGTTGCTGAATCAGTATTGACGGTTCTTGCTAAGCCATCAAGTTCTGATTGCAAACCGCGGCCTTCTGCTAGCAAACCAACTTGCAAACGAGCCACAGAAACGGTTGTAGATGTGCTGTTGCCAAGTTCGTCGGTGCCGCCCCCGACTTTACGGAAGCTTTGGACTAGGAAATTTGCGATCGAAATAAAAATCAAAATCGAGAACAAACCACCGAAGCCGCCCCCAAATCCAAAAAAGGGCAACAAGAACGGAAAACCAAAGCCACCACCAAAACCGCCACCTGGGTAGTACCCCCCTCCAGACGGTGCGTAAGTGCGCGTCGGAGACGAGTAGCTGCGCGCCGGAGCCCTAAAAGATCCGCCACCGATGCGTCCTCCGCTGCGGGCCGCCAGTGCTCCATCAGCGTTACTGAAGGCTAGCGTGAGTACCAGCCCGATCGCAAATAGTGATTTCAAAAGTGGTTTGATTCTGGAGATTAGTTGTTTGTACATAAGACCGTTAGTATTTAACACACATATATTAATCTACAGTCAATCCTAGGTTCTGGGGAGCCCGGTTGCAGGTGTGAGAGCAGGGAGATATCCGTACCGATTGTATGTATTTATGTAGGGGCGGTGCCAAGAGTGCCCGCCCTTTCGCTTTTACAGAACTTTACTTAATCGATGGGCGATCGGCTTTCAATAAGCTCTAAACTTTTAGAGAAATGCTGCGAGTCCTTAAAACCAGGACTTGACCTAACATTAAAAAAACATTATGTTCCCCACTCACCGTCCCCGCCGCCTCCGCAACCATCCCCAACTCCGCCGGATGGTGCGCGAAAACATCTTGACAACCAGCGATTTAATTTACCCCTTATTTGCGGTACCAGGGGAAAATTTCGCTAAAGAAGTCATATCGATGCCAGGAGTGTACAACCTATCGATCGACAAAATAGTAGAAGAAGCCAAAGAAGTCTATGATCTAGGCATTCCTGCGATCATTTTATTCGGAATTCCCGCAGACAAAGACATAGACGCTACAGGTGCTTGGCATGATTGTGGCATCGTCCAAAAAGCAACGGAAGCAGTTAAAAAAGCCGTGCCAGATTTAATCGTCATGGTCGATACTTGTCTGTGCGAATATACCAGTCATGGTCACTGTGGCTATTTGCAAGTCGGAGATTTAAGCGGTCGCGTTTTGAACGACCCAACCCTAGAATTGCTCAAAAAAACTGCCGTAGCTCAAGCTAAAGCTGGTGCAGATATTATCGCACCTTCTGGGATGATGGATGGTTTTGTCGGAGCAATTCGCGAAGGATTGGACGATGCTGGATTTGAAGATATTCCCATCATGTCCTACGCGGCAAAATACGCCTCAGCTTATTATGGCCCATTCCGGGATGCCGCTGATTCTACTCCGCAATTTGGCGATCGGCGCACCTATCAAATGGACCCAGGAAATGGTCGTGAAGCTCTCAAAGAAATTGCTCTCGATATTGCCGAAGGTGCGGATATGCTCATGGTTAAACCGGCTTTAGCGTATATGGATATCATCTGGCGTGTCAAGGAAGCAACTAATTTGCCAGTTGCAGCTTACAACGTTTCTGGAGAATATGCGATGGTTAAAGCCGCCGCTCTCAATGGTTGGATAGATGAAGAAAGAGTGGTGATGGAAACCTTGACCGGATTCAAGCGTGCTGGTGCCGATTTGATTTTAACTTATCACGCCAAAGACGCGGCCCGCTGGTTGCAAAATTCAGCTAGATAGAGGAAACGGCTTGGCCTTAGTCCCTACCCCGATGAATTGTAGTGAAATCCCAAATATGTAGGTTGGGTTGAGTTTACGAAACCCAACCTACTTCTGAGGAAACGGCAATGCCGTGTCCTAACGATGAATTGTAGGGACACGGCATTGCCGTGTCCTAACGATGACACTAATAAAAAAAAGTATTAATAATTACCGAAATGAGTCAGAGAATATGTCTAAATGAAATTAGTTTTGTATGTTTAGAATTAAATACAATTCGCAGGCAGATTTTAGAATGACATCAACGACTAGAGATTCCAGTCACATTCAATTTTGCATAGGTCACGACCGAGTAGACATTGAACAACTTCAACATCTATTTAAAGTAGCCGCATTTTGGGCGAGGGAACGCAAGAGCGAAGATTGGAAAATTGCGATCGCCAATAGCGAACCAGTTGTCACCGTTTGGGACGACAAAAGGGCGATTGGCTTTGCCAGGGCCACATCAGACGGCATCTATCGAGCTACTATTTGGGATGTTGCCATTCACCCAGACTACCAAGGTTCAGGACTCGGACGCAAATTAGTCGAAACAGTTTTAAGTCACCCTCGAATGAGCCGAGTAGAGCGAGTTTACCTGATGACAACTTACAAACAAAGCTTCTATGAACGCATCGGTTTTCAATATAATGCCAGCACTACAATGGTAGTAGAAAATCACCCTTTAGAAGAGAATGTCGAATTAGAAATTATCAATGGAGAATTGGTAATTGCTAATTGCTAATGGGGCATAGGTAATTGGGCATCGGGCATCGGGCATGGGGAATTGGGCATTGGGCATAGGGCATTGGGAATTGGGCATTGGGCATGGGGAATTGGGAATTGGACACTGAGCGTAGTCGAAGTATATAATTTTAGAAGTCTCGAAGGTCTTTCTTCCCTCTTCCTTCTTCATTAAATCCGTTAAATCCGTTACAGAATCCGCTGCCGAACTTCATTACATCCGTTAAATCCGTTACAGAATCCGCAGCCGAACTTCCCTCAAGGAGTTGCCAAAGGAATAGAACATTGAGTCCGAGTAAAATTGGACTCTTCAGTCTCAGAAGGAACCGCCAAAACTTCTAAACGCCCATTCATCAAAGTTAGCAGCGTTTGATCCATCAATAACCTCATTCCCGAAGACACTTTCACAGTATCACTGGTCTTAGTATCGCTCTCCAAATCGTGCTTTAATAAATCCCAAGACTCACTCCAAGCACTGATTGAACGCTGATCGTCTACCCAAATGTTAACATAGCCCGATTCCGGCGAAGGGTGTGCAGAAACAAAAATACTCCCCTCTTCCATTTCAGCAATAGCAGTATCTATTAAATTAACTAAAACTTGCCTAAATCTCGGAGAATCAGCCAATACATAAATTTCAGAATCGGGCGGGGATATTTCTAGACGAATGTTACGATTAGCTGCTTGCAAGTAAGTTAAATCATCGACTTCATCAAACATCTTAGCTAACTGAATCGGCTCAATATCCATCGTCTCAGTGCCGTGTTCAGTTTTAGCAACAAACAGAATTTGATCGATCAATTTGACTAGCCTGAGTGCTGCGATGTGAGCTTGTTCGACAAACTCTCGTTCTTCAGCAGCATCATCACACAAATCAGACAGAATTAATTGCAATGTGCCAATCATACTGCTCAGGGGCGATCGCAATTCATGAGAAGTCCGAGCCAAAAAACCAGCCTTAAATTGACTCATTTCCGATGCCATCTGATAAGCCAATTGAGTTTGCTTCAATTGCTCAGAAAGCCCATCAAACTTCTCTAAGTAAACCTCTTGAGGAGTTGAGGGCTGGTGGGGCGCAGGTTCTAGCGGTTGCGAACTCTTTTGCCGCGGGCGCAAGATAAAATTGCTTCCCAAACCCAGTCCCAGCCCCATTCCTACATATATCAATTCGCTCCAGCCCATCAACGCCATATCACTTTGCCTTGGAGTTTAGCTTTTAGCATTCTAACTGTACCGCGCCTTGTCGCAAGATTTTCCAACCACTGCCAGTCCATTTTGCCACAGTGGAAGGTAGACTCGAACCTGTGGCTACTTTTAGTAACTCCGAAGGCTGTAAAATCAGGACTTCGGGAAACTGAGCTTCAATTTCGGCGATCGACTCTAGAGGCAGTTGGCCTGATAAATTGGCACTGGTGGTAGCCAAAGGGCCTGTCTGCTGTAGGATTTTGAGCGCCAGGGGAAAGTTAGGCACTCGTACTCCAATTGTAGTCGGGTCGATCGCATTCATCGCAGCGGGCACTTTATCCGAGGCTGGGAGCACCAAAGTTAACGCCCCCGGCCAAAAAGATTGCGCCACTTGCTGCCACACTTGGAAATCTGCTGGACTTCCGTGCACGTATTCCCACAAATCCTCTGCTGAGGCTGCCATCAAAATCAACGGTTTGTCTTGGCTGCGCTGTTTAGCTACAAAAATTAACTCAGAGCGATCGGGCTTGGTAGCCAAAGCGGGTACAGTATCAGTGGGAAAACTGACAATATAATCTCCTGAAATTGCCCCTTGAATCAAGGA
>Ga0335395_10001612_pt1 | contig 14048 bp, 13 predicted proteins | sample MAT02_FD_205744 | JGI IMG/M metagenome (GOLD analysis project Ga0335395, IMG submission 205744) | Freshwater microbial communities from Lake Fryxell liftoff mats and glacier meltwater in Antarctica - MAT-02 (spades assembly) (version 2) ...
TGCCGCTGGGTGCCACCGAGCAACACGGACCCCATCTCCCCGTGGCCATGGACACCTTGTTGGCGGAGGCGGCATGCCATGCCGCCTCCGCTCTAACAGGAGTGCCGGTTTTACCCGCATTACGCTATACCGTCTCGCAAGGCCACACCGCCAAATGGCCTGGCACTTTTTCCCTGCGCCATGAAACTTTCATCGCCAGCTTGAGGGAAATTACTGCGTGGGCAGTAGCTTCAGGGTGGAAGAGAATTCTCTTCATCAACTCCCATTTCGGTAACGACGCGCCCGCTCGAGTCGCCGTCGATCAACTGCGGCTCACCCATCTTGGCAACCTTCAAGTCGGCCTCATCCACGTCTTCCAACTCACCGATGCCATCTGGGCGGAATACACCCAGGACGCCCAGGATCTCCACGCAAACCAAGCGGAAACCGCGCTGATGCTACACCTCTTTCCCAGCTTGGTGCACATGGAAAGATTGTTGGATTCAGATGATCCTGACCGCACTACAGAAACAGTATTTTCCTATCCTGTCGCCCAGACCAGCCTCAACGGCGTGACCGGCCATCCATCCCGCGCCACCGCCGCCCAAGGTAAATATTTGTTTGAAAAAATGACCGCCGCTCTGGCAGAGAGGATCAAACTCGCCACCGAAGAAGAACCACCCCTTGCCGCAGAGCATTGGGAGAATGTTCCAAAGATTCGGTCTGATTGAGCAAGCCAAGTGATGGGTGGGCGAACTTGTTGATACCTGGCTTTTTAGCCCGCCGCCCGTAATTGCTAATTTTCTAAAATCTTGCCTGCTTCATTCAGTGCCCTCCAGCCGCCTTTGAGGACGGAGACTTCAGCACCGAGGTCGAGGGCGTTGATCCGCTTGGCGATTTCGTGGCTGAGGCCGCAATTTTCATCACCGCAGTAAACGATGACGCGGGGTGTTTCCAATACCCGCATGGCCATCTCTGCCTCGAAAGTCTGCATATTTTCGGCTGGATCCAAGTTCCAAAGCACGGAGCCAATGAGACCGTCTCTCTGCCACTCCCCCCTAGACCGCGCGTCCACCCAGAGGATGGATGAGTCCAGTGGAATTTGAGAAATACAAATTTCCCCGGGTTTGAGCGCTGCGGGATCGCACACAAACAAGCGGGCGGGCGGACCTTTGATCAGATAGGTGCCACCAGCAGCGGTGAGCGAAATTACGCCGATCGCGAAGCACTGCGCGAGTGCGTTCATGGCTTGCGCACCACGGCGAATGCTTGCTGGGTTTTATGCTTGGGCAGCGGGCAATCTGTCTCGATGCGGATGACTGCGATGCCGGGTGAGGCGACATTGCCGGGAGTTACAATGAGTTGATAATGCTTGCCTTCCTCAAGTGTCTTTAGCTGACAGGTAAAGTCTGTAGAGGAGGATCGCACATCGGTAATATTGATGGTTTGGCCCTCTTTGATCTTTATATCAATGGTCTGCGGATCTCCTTTACCGCCGAGATCCCACTTGAGTGTCTTCGGTTCGATAGCGACGAGGACAGGGATATTGACGCGCAGCTTGAGGATGGTGGATGGCTTATCTTCCGGATCTTTATCCAGCCAGACGGCGATGACTTTATCGACGGAGCCGGAAAAATTCGTCATGTCGAATTTGGCGCGGATGAGCCCGGATTCGCCAGGTTCGTAGCGGAATTTACCACCAGAGATTTCTACAGCCACACAGCTACATCCGGGATCGCTCTTGATGATCTGGACGGGCTTGTCGGATTTGTTGGTAAACTCGAAGTCCGCAGTGACAGATGCGACGTCAGCAGGCGCATTGAGCTCTTGGGAGGCTTTCGGAAAATCAAGGGTGGCGGCACGTACGAGGCACGCGAAGGCGAGCCAGAATAAAATGATCTTTTGCATGCGCTTACTTAGAGCGCTCTTTCTCTGCTTGCGCAAGTGCCACGGCAATAATCAATCGTCCACCGCGCCACTCGGGGCCGAGGATGAAGAGCGGACGATTTCCCTCTAGCCGTGCATCGGTCTTGAGGATTTTTTTGCGGCTGAGCCAAAGTTCGAGGTCCAGCTGCATCAGCTCTGCGGTGGGGACGCTGCGGGCTTCGAATTTGATTAAAATTTCATCCGAGGGCTTGAGCGGCTGGGCCCAGCTCTCGTAACTGCGGAGCACAGGCTGGGTGTCTATCCCTAGAGCACGGTAATTTTTAAAAATAAGCTGCGGTTGGCTACGCATCCGAGATTCCGTAAGAGTAGAAACTTCCTCTGCTCTCTCGCCAGCGACCGTGGGATCGCCGTTGGTTCCGTAGTAAACGGTAACTGCCACTTGCCCAAGGATTGCCTTACCGGGATCGTCTTGAGCGATGACGATGGCAGAGAACATCAACCAGACGGCGGCGATGTTAAAAAGCACTCGGTAAGTAGGGTGCATTAGTTGGTTACCTCGGCAGGTGATGAGTCAAAGTCCGCAGTGGAATTAAACTCACGTTCTCGCGGGATGTAGGTGGTGGCAGAGAAATCCATCGTATCTGGAATGGCTGCCATGCCACTGAGGACAATGACCATGGGTGAGCTCAGATCACTGGCGAATAGCTCGGCGTTGACTCCATTTTCGGGAGTATAGATGATCTGCTCCACAGGGATGGCCCGAGGCGCACCTGCCACATCGAACTCCGTAATCTGACTCGCGATGGACCGCGTCTCAGACTTCGCGCCGATCCAGAATGCGAACACCATTCCAGCGCAAGCGGCCATGGGCATGAGCCAGGATTTCCAAAACGCAGTCTTCTTCTCAGGCAACACAAGAGCGGGCGTCTGCTCACGGATGCCTTGGGCAATGCGGCTATTGAAAAAGTCTGGAAATGGCGGTTCCTCAGACTGCGGGATGGCACCTGAGATGAGTTTCCGCCAGCGGCGAGTCTCCTCCCGGGCAGCGAGGTGCTCAGGCTGCGAGGCGGTCCATGCTTCGAACGAGGCGAGTTCTGCGCCTTCCAATTCATCGTCCAGCCACAGGGCCAAGTTTGCTTCATCTGGATTCGTATTCATCTTTTAGCAATGTTTGGAGTTTCTGACGTGCATAATAAAGTCGGCTCATGACGGTGCCGAGCGTGCTCGACATGGCATCTGCAATTTCCTTATACGAGAGGCCCTGCACGTCTTTGAGCAAGACCACCTCGCGATGTTCTGGAGAAAGTTTATTCAGCGCGGCTTGGATTTTCTGCCTCAGCTCGCTTTGGGACATGGATTGATCCGGCATCTCGCCACCGGACGGGGTGGTGAATGAGGCGGAGTCGATCCGCTCACGTTCGAAAATCTCATCATTGAGCTCGCCGGCACTCTCGATCTTGCGCTTCCGCGTCCAGTCATAAACGGCGTTATGGGCTATGCGGTAGAGCCAAGTGGAAAAGCGCGCCTTCGCCTCGAATCTCGGAAGGGCATGCCACGCCTTGATGAAGACATCTTGGGAGATGTCCCATGCATCGGCTTCTTGGTGGATCATGTTTCGTATCATGGCAAAGATTTTTCCTCGGTGGCGGGTGACAAGCTCGTCGTAAGCGCGCATGTCCCCCTTCTGTGCGAGGGCTACTAGCCGGAAATCATCTTCATGATCGCTCAAAGGAACGTCCGCGCCGATGGAACCGTCTGGCCCCTGCTCGATTTTGGACGGTTCTCCGTTGGGATTATTCATGATTCATTTTAAAAAATTTACGGGATGGAGCCGCGTCCATGCCGCCAGGAGAATGCGAGCAAGCCTGGTGCGGCGCAATCCCAGAATTTCGATAGAAATCACGGCGTGTGGATGATCCGCAGCCTGACGAAACGCGCGACATCTCCAGAGGTGGCGGCGGAATCGGTGATTTTCACTCGTTGCCAACGGGAATTGAGATTGGTTGAAATTTCCGTGCCCGCCGCAGTCCAAGTGACGAGATCGTCGGAAAATTCTGGGAGATAGGTCAAACTTGCACCGCTGGCAGCAGTACGCCGGACAAATTCCATGGTAAGTTGATCGTTCTCGATTCCCGCGAGTGGCAGGCCGCGCAAGCCGGTCCCAGCAGTCATGACCGCCTCTTCGTTAAAAGTGGGATCGAGATTGAGCGCGTATTCGACCAGATTCCCGACTCCATCGCCGTCTGGATCTTCGGTGGGACCAGAAATACTCGTGTCCGCGATCTGAGTAGGTGAAAAGTAAAGTTTCTGCCACGCTGGGAAGCTTTCCGGCGCAAGGCTGTTGACTTCCGGGCCCACATTCAGACTGAGCCATGGCTGCGAAGAGGCGACGCGCGAGCTGTAGAAACTCGATTTCACATCGAGAGCGTTCTCAGGCACTGTCGTCCAGATGCTGCCGTTGAAGGCTTCCAAGCCATCCCGATTGAAGATCGCTCCATTGAAAGAAGGCCCGGTGGGAATCACCCGGAAAGGGCCATCCACCGCATAGTGAATTCCTGCGAGCCGCCAAAGTCCATTTTGCAGCAAAAACAGCCCTCCGCCGGAATCACCGACTGAAAGATGGCATTCATCGGGGACGCCCAGTTCATCAAAGTGACAACGAAGGTATCGAGTGGATGGGCTGATCGAAGAATTGCTAATGACGTTCCGCCCCCAGCGTTTCACACCATCGCCCGGCCCCCATGCCCAGCCGCGTAACTGACCCGAGGCAGTGAGGACCTGAGCACCGCGCTGGGTGCCGCGGCCAAAGACAGTGACCAAGGCACCTTCCTCCCCAAGGCCGTTGGAAATAGGCGCGTAGGTGGGAAATGGCTTTGAATGCTGGATTTCCCAAACCCGCAAATCAGTGTTTGGAATATTTTGAAAACCAATGGTGGTGTAAAGATCTCCATGTAAATTCAACGGATTACCCACTGTCCCGCCAATGTGAGCGGCGGTGATAAAGAAGTGGGGCGCGATGGGCACTCCTAGAAACGAATTGAATTTCCCCTCAAATTGCCACCCCGAATTATCTCCCGGCGTGGAGCTGTTATGGGCTGGATCTCCGTTTTCATAGAGCATCACCGCAGTTGATTCACCGCAGGTAAACCAAGCGCAACAGCTCGCTATCAAAATGGATTTTAACGAATTCACACCGATACCTTAGTGTAATTTCCAAAAAACGAGAGCACATTTTCTGAAGATTAGATCTTGGATAAAACCTCGCTAAATACCGTCAAAGTATCGTCCAAATCCGCCTCGGTATGCGCGAGCGAAAGGAATCCCGTCTCATAAGGCGAAGGCGCGAGGTAAATTCCCTCTTGCAGACATCCCCAGAAGAATTTCCTGAAAAACTCGAGGTCTTGCTTCATCACATCTGTGACATTGACGATTTCCCGGTCTGTGAAAAACAGACAAAACATCGAGCCCACCCGATTAAACCGGTAAGGCACGCCCTTTTCCTGCATCAGGCTGTGAACTCCTTTTTCGAAATGCGCGCCTAAGGCATCCAGCCGCGCAAAGCCGGAATGAGTCTCTAGCTCGCGCAACTGCGCCAGCCCAGCCGCCATCGCGAGCGGATTCCCGCTCAACGTCCCCGCCTGATACACTGGACCTAGCGGCGCGAGAAAATCCATCACCTCGGCACGTCCGCCAAATGCACCGACCGGTAGCCCACCGCCGATGACTTTACCGAAGCAACTGAGATCCGGAGTAAGATTTTCCAGCCCTTGCACTCCCGCCTTACCCAGACGGAAGCCGGTCATTACTTCGTCGAAAATTAACAAGGCACCATACTTTTTGGTGATCGTGCAAAGTAGCTCCAAATAACCAGGTCTCGGGAAAACCAAGCCGGCATTCGCAGGGTAAGATTCCACGATGATGGCGGCGATTTCCTCACCACGGGCTTCGAAGAGCGTCTCAAGAGCAAGTGGATCATTGTAAGGAAGAACCAAGGTTTTCTCCGCGAAGGCCTTGGGCACGCCCGCAGAATCCGGCTCACCATGAGTCAGCGCGCCCGAGCCTGCTGCCACTAGTAGCGAATCGCTGTGGCCGTGATAGCAGCCATCGAATTTCACAATGTAATCCCGCTTGGTAAAGCCGCGGGCGAGCCGGATAGCAGACATCGTCGCCTCAGTGCCGGAGCTACACATCCGGACTTTTTCCACCGATGGCACCCAATCGCAAACCTTCCGCGCCATCTCGATTTCAAACATATTTGGGATTCCGAAAGAAATCCCGCTTTTCGCCACTTCATGGATGGTATTGGTGATCACGATGGGCGCGTGGCCCAGAATGTTAGGGCCCCACGAGCCAATGTAGTCGATGTAATGCTTGCCATCGATGTCCTCGATGCGGCTGCCGTGCGCGCGGCGGATGATGAAGGGATCACCACCCACATTGCGAAAGGCCCGCACCGGCGAGTTCACTCCGCCGGGAATGACCTGTTTGGCGATGGCGAACATTTTTTGGGAAAGCGGGCCGGGCGTCTGCATGTGGGAAGTCTGGCGTATGTTTGCCATTCCTCCAATCGTGAAGCGCAAACATTCACAATGAATCTTTTAACTGCCAATCCCGTCCTAAAAAATGGAAGTTTTGTTTTCCCAAAAAACCACTATCCTGACTGCTATGAAACGATTGATCCCCGCGCTCATTCTCATCCTGCTCGCCTCATCACTGAGTGCAGAGATCAAGCGGCAGGAAAAGAAATCCAATCTCGATTCTGATCCAGAGGTGGTCTATTTGGAGCAAACTCTGCCAAAGCCGATCAATTTAAAAGTGATCCGTGAGGCGCCCGTTTTTTCCGATAAAGAGGGAAAACACCGCTTGGGCACGCTCAAAGCGGATCAAGTGGCCCGGTTGGAAGCTCTTTCAGACAAATCTTACCGTGTGCGGGGTCAGGGCACCCACCATGGCATCGCAGGCTGGGTCGCGCCTTGGGCATTTTCCTCGACCGATCCCGACTTCGTGGAAAATTTAAAGCTCCTCTACGAGCGTCAAATCCAAGTCCAGAAACTCATCGCCGCACAGGCAGTAGCGGTCGGTATGACCATGGAAGAAGTCTCCCTTTCTCTAGGGCAGCCGACGAAAACCAGCGTCCGCAAGACCGGCACGCTTCAGACCGGACGCTGGGAATTTATCGAATATAAAGACATCAAGCACTACGTCACCCGTGTCGATCCAAGCACAGGCGCAGCCTACCGCCAGCTTTCCCACGTCACCCGCGAAGAGACCGGGAAGACCGCCGTCGAGTTTGAGAACAACCTGGTCACCGCAGTAGAGCAAAGTGAGGACAATCAAGGCGGCAACGTCAGAATCATTGTTCCTCCATTGATTTTCCGCTGGTAGCGGATGCAGAGTTGCATTCTCGCCGGGTGCTTGTCATTGAGTGCCCGGCCTTAATGAAAAACTCGATGCAACAACCTACACTCCTCGTTCTAGCAGCAGGTATGGGCAGCCGTTACGGCGGCCTTAAACAAATGGACCCAATGGGCCCGCATGGCGAGACCGTGCTGGACTATTCTGTCTTTGATGCCATCCGCGCGGGCTTCGGGCGGGTCATCTTCATCATCCGCGAGGACTTCGCCGAGGCATTTAAAAATGGCGTTGGTTCCCGCTTTGCAGATCGCATCCAGGTGGACTATGCATTTCAGAAACTGGAAGATCTACCAGCAGGATTCAGCGTTCCCGCAGGCCGCACCAAGCCATGGGGCACTGCCCATGCCGTGCGTGCCGCCCGCCACTTGGTGAACGAGCCCTTCGCAGTCATCAATGCAGATGATTTCTATGGCAAAGACGCCTATGTTTGTGCCGCGCAATTTTTCGCCAAAGCCCCGCCAGAGAAGCAAAAATCTCACTACGCATTGATTGGCTATCCACTCAGTAATACCCTTTCCGATCACGGCGATGTGAACCGAGGCATCTGCACCCAAGGCGCTGACGGCCTACTCACCGAAGTCGAAGAGTATGTTAAAATCCAGCGTGATGAAGACGGCATCGTCCGTGGTAATACCCTGGCAGGCGTGCGAAATACCGTGGAGGAAGAAGCCCCGGTCTCGATGAATTTCTGGGCCTTTGGTCGTAGTTTCTTTGATCATTTGGAAACTGATTTCACGGAGTTTCTTGAAGCCCATGGCCAAGTAGAAAAATCCGAATATTACATTCCAACGGTGGTGGATAATTTAATCGATGAAGGTAAGGCGGATTGCGAAGTCCTCACCACCAGCAGCCATTGGTTCGGCGTCACCTATCCGGAAGATAAGCCCCACGTCGTCGAGTCCATTGAGAAACTCATCTCCGCAGGTGCCTATCCCACGCCGTTGGTCTAAGGGCTTTCTTGGCCGGGTCCGCGCGCTGGTTACTTTACCTTGATAGAGATTCGCCTGCTTATGGATTTGATCAGATGCAACTCAGATGAAAATGCAGATCGACTGGCCAAGGTTTAGTGGACTTCAAATCATTTTTTGATCGGTGGAAACTATCCATCCGCTTGTTTCGAATCAGGATCACGTTGGAGGCATAAGCGGATTGCGGCTTCCATGGCTTTAATCTCGCCGTCTATTAGTGGCGCGAACTCCGGCAGCTCTCTCTTCTTTTTGGATAAGGTTCCACTATTCTGCCTTACCAACCTGATAAACAAATCGGCATGGCGGTCAGGCAGCTCGACAATGTTGTTCATTTCAGCTCGGATCTCGTCATACATCCAATTCGATTACAATCGGGCGATTCCATGATTTTTCGATTACAATTCTCCCAAAACGATTACAAATGACTACATTGAAGATAAAACGATTACGAGAAGTTATTTCTATCTGACTATGACCAGGAAACCATTCGCCTCCCGTTCATGCTGGAACGCTAGTAAGTAACTCCGGCTAGGAGATGAATAGATCAACTTCGGCGGCGGTGAGCGCACGCCACTGGCCGGGGGCGAGCATGGGATCAAGCACCAGCGGGCCGATGCTTTGGCGGTGGAGGCTGAGGACTTGATTGCCGCAAGCATGGAACATCCGCTTCACTTGGTGGTAACGACCTTCATGGATGCTGAGGAGTGCTTCATGGGGGGAAATGATTTCTAACTGAGCCGGCCGGGTGGTGAGATCCTCGTAGGCGAAGTAGATGCCTTTTTCAAAAATGTCCGATGTCTTGTCCGAGATGGGATCGCGGGTGGTGACGCGGTAGGTTTTGGCAATTTGCTCGTCGGGCTCGGTGACGCGGCGGGACCAATTTCCATCGTTGGTAAGTAAGAGCAGGCCGGTGCTGGCACGGTCTAGCCGACCGGCGAGGTGGAGTTCATGCGCCTGGGGGTGGGCGATGAGCGCGATGACGGTGGGGTGCTGTGGATCCGTGGTGGCGCTGAGGTATCCTGGAGGCTTGTGGAGCATCAGATAGACAGGCGGGTGGTTTTGAAGAATTTCCCCAGCCAGCGTGATATGGGAAAATCGGGTAATCCTGCACAGGCCGCTTGTTTCCAAAACGCCATCTACAGTGACGTAGCCTCCGGCTAGGAGATTCTTGATTTCCTTGCAAGAATGGCCGCCCCGACGGGTGAGGAAACGGTCAAGGCGCATAGAACAAGGTAGAGCGCACTTTCGAAGTGCGACTCAGGTATCTACTGCTCGGGTGATTCTGAAACTTCTTTGCCGCAGCATTGTTTGTATTTTTTACCAGAGCCACAGGGGCAAGCGGCGTTGCGACCCGTGGACTCGATGGAGAAACTGGGTTTCCTTTTGGGGAGATTGAGCTTGAGGGTGGTGCCTTCCGGAGATGGGACGGATGAAGGATCGAGGCCTGCGCTGGAATCCGTGATGGCGACGTTGTCGCGGGTGAGGGCAGCCTCGCCGCCGTGAAGTTGCTTTGGCTGGCTGTGGAGCTGATTGAGGAAGGCCTCAAGATTCGCCGCAGAGCGGAAGAGGTTTTGGAGTGCCTCTTGCTTGATGGAATCCATCAGCGTGACGAAGAGGTTATAGGCTTCGTTTTTGTATTCGACGAGTGGGTCCTTTTGGCCTTGGGCGCGGAGGCTTACGCCTTCGCGGAGAGCATCCATGTTATAAAGGTGGGCCTGCCATTGCTTATCGATGGCGACGAGGACCATGCGGCGCTCTTCTTGATCGAGAACTTCCATTGGCAGATCACCGATGCGAGCAGCGTAAACCTCCTTGACCTTGCCTACCAGCATGGCGGAGATGGCTTCTTCGTTATGGCTGTTGAGGAAATCTTCCGCAGTGACACTCACGGGCAAAGTGGCGTTTACCCAGTAGAGCAGCTCGTTGTAGTCAGGCTCGTTTTTATCGCGACCGTTGAGGTATTCGGCTACTTTGCTGGGGATGGTCTCCTCGATGATTTCATTGACAAGTTCGCGCGGGACCTCGGTGCTGAGCACTTCGTTGCGGTAGCCGTAAACGACCTCGCGCTGCATGTTCATGACATCATCGAAATCGAGCACGCGCTTGCGGCCGGTGTAGTCGCGCTGCTCGACGCGTTTTTGAGCGGTCTCTACGGAGCGGTTCAGCCATGAGTGCTCGAGGGCTTCACCTTCTTTCATGCCGAAGCGTTCCATCATGGAGGTCATGCGGTCTGCAGCGGCGAAGTTCCGCATGAGGTCATCTTCAAAGGCGATGAAAAACTGCGAGCGGCCCGGGTCTCCTTGGCGCGAGCAACGGCCGCGAAGTTGGCGGTCGATACGGCGGGATTGGTGGCGCTCGGTGCCGATGACGAATAGCCCGCCGACTTCCGGGACGCCGGCTGCGAGCTTGATGTCGGTGCCGCGGCCGGCCATGTTGGTGGAGACGGTGACGGAGCCGAGGTGGCCGGCGCGGGAGATGATATCCGCTTCTTGGGCGTGGAACTTGGCGTTGAGCACGGAGTGGGGAATTTTTGCACGCTTGAGCATCCGGGCGAGGGTTTCAGAGGCTTCCACAGAGGCGGTGCCGCAGAGGACGGGCTGGCCCTTGGCGTGGGCTTCTTCGATTTTCGAGATGACGGCGTTGAATTTCTCGCGGCGGGTTTTGAAGACTTGGTCATTATCGTCCACCCGGATGTTCGAGGTGTTCGTCGGGATCGGGAGCACATCGAGACGATAGATATCGTGGAATTCAGCGGCCTCGGTCTCGGCGGTGCCGGTCATGCCAGCGAGTTTTTGATAGAGGCGGAAATAATTCTGAATGGTGATGGTGGCGAATGTCTGGGTTTCCTTCTCGATGGAGACGCTTTCCTTGGCCTCTACGGCTTGGTGGAGACCATCAGACCAGCGGCGGCCGGGCATTTCACGGCCGGTATTTTCATCGACGATGATGACTTTATCGTCCTTGACCACGTATTGGACGTCTTTCTCGAAGACGCAGTAGGCTTTGAGAAGCTGGGAAATGTTGTGAATTTTTTCGGCTTGGCCGTCCATGCTGACTTGCACGGCATCCTTGGCGGCGCTTTTTTGCTCATCGTTGAGCTCGCGGTTGGTATCGATATCAGCGAAGTGGGTGCCGAGGTCTGGAAGGGTGAATGACTCGGGATCGCCAGGGGAGAGGAACTCACGGCCCATTTCCATGAGGTCTGAGTCGTGGCCTTTTTCATCGATGACGAAATAGAGCTCTTCCTTAAGAGCGAAGAGGTCCTTCTTCTGGGCATCTTGGTAGAAGGAGAGTTCGGATTTTTCAAGCAAACGGCGCATTTCCGGCTCTTCCATGAAGCGCATGAGTTGGCGATTGCGTGGTTGGCCTAGCTTGAGCTTGAAGAGGGCGCGGCCGGCACTGGTCGGATCGCCAGCTTCCAAAAAAGTTTTTGCCTCAACCGCGAGGTCATTACAAAGCTGGGTTTGGCGGCGGACGAGCTGCTCGACGAGGGGTTTATATTTATCGAACTGATGGGAAGACTGGGTGGAAGGACCGGAGATGATGAGCGGGGTGCGGGCTTCATCGATCAGGATGGAGTCCACCTCATCAATGATGGCGAGGTAGTGGCCGCGCTGGACTTGCTCATCCCTAGTGGAGGCCATGCCATTGTCCCGCAGGTAATCGAAGCCAAACTCGGCATTGGTGCCGTAGGTGATATCACATTGGTATTCAGCACGGCGTTCCCACGGCGGCATTTGGTTTTGAATACAGCCCACGGTGAGGCCGAGGAAGCGGAAAAGTGAGCCCATCCACTCGGAATCCCGCTTGGCGAGGTAATCATTGACGGTGACGACGTGGACACCGAGGCCTGTGAGCGCATTGAGATAAACGGGCAGAGTGGCGACGAGAGTTTTACCCTCACCAGTCTGCATCTCCGCAATCATCCCGCGATGAAGGGCGACGCCCCCGATGAGCTGAACATCAAAGTGGACCATCTCCCAAATGAGTGGGCGCTCGTTCACCAGCAGCTCGCGACCACTGAGGCGGCGGGCTCCGTTTTTGACGACGGCGTAGGCCTCGGGGAGAATCGCTTCGAGATACTTGGCACGGGATTTCACAAAATCTGGCTCGATCTCATGGAAGGCAACCTTGGCAGCATCAATCGACGAGGCAGTGGCAAGAATGCTGGAAGGCAGCGAGGAGAATTCCTCACGCAGAGGGGCGAGACGAGCCTCTAGCAGATCCACCACATCGCGCAGCTCGGCATCTTCCATGCGGGCGATGAGCGGCTTCGCCGGAACCTCAAGGGAGTGGTAGCGGGCAAGGTGGGATTTCCATTTTTCAGTGAACTCGAGAAGCTTTTCATGAGACTCGCGTTGCAGCGCTTCCTCGATTTCATTGATGCGCGCGACTGTGGGACGGATACGGCGCACTTCGCGCTGGTTCTTATTGCCGACGATTTTTTGGAGAATCCACTTGATCATGAGAAAGATAGGCTAGGGCGGAATATTACCGCCTCGGGGGGAGGCAATACACCGAGTTTCGGGTGCTTGCAAGCGCCTTGGTGAGGAGAAACGGCAATGCGTATTTCGCCAAGTAGAATGATTTCAGTTGGTTAAATTGCATCGGGGGCGGAAGAAGCATGGATTGGAATTCCCGCCTCTCCCGCAATGATTAGAAATTTTCCACCAAACTCTAAAGAGCCACGCGTGGCGTAATCAGCAGATCCGTCCGCGTTTACCGGCCACGGAATGGCCGATGGGCTTGGGGCCGACCCAGCGTTCGTCAGCGGGTTCGCTGGCACGTTGATAACGCGTGTCGCTGGAAAGGCGGATCCGGTCGGTGGAATTGTCAAGTGAGCCGTGAATCATTGTCATGTTAAAGGTCAGGAAGTCGCCCATGCTCCAATGCTCGGCGGTTAGCCAGCGGGTCTGAAACTTTCCCGGGAGAGTATCGCTGCGCGAGGAGAGCCAATCTGCGTGGTTCCATTTTCCGGCGAGTGCCGCAGCAGCTTCAGTGGGGCGATTTTCGCAGTATCCGTCCACGTCCATGGCCAAATATTTTTTGATCCGCTCGGCTTGTAGGTGCGAGCGCTCAAGCATCATCAGCCCACCAAGCTCCAACGGCACTTCGCCGTAGGGAATCCAACAGGTGAGGAGCCGTGGCGTGCCGCGGCTCATGTAAACCCAGTCGCAATGAGCCTGCGTGCCCAGACCGGGGCCTATGGCGCGCAGCCATTTGAAGTCGAAGGCACGCACTGGCTCACCAAACAAGGCCTCGTAAAACCCGAAAATTTCGGGGCCGAATACGACTCGGTCAATCGCCGCGTTGTTCTCTGTGAGATCGGGTTTAAAAGTAGTGCGCTTACTGGGATCTGGATGAGTGACGGCTTCGTAGGGATTGTGGTCCGGATGTAGAAGTCCCTGCGCGGAGAGCCGATCAGTGAGTGATTTGCGCGCGGCAGCAATTAGATCTGAATCAAAGAAGCCGGGGAGGTAGAGGTAACCTTCTGCGTCTAGGCGACGTTGCAGTTCGACAGGATCGTCAAGGGCATCAGTGGAAGGCGCGAGAAAGCCAAAGCGTTCAGCCGAAAGGTCAAGTGCGTAACCGCGTGCGCGCAGTTGTGGGAGTGCGAGAGTGGTGCTCATTTGGTGAAGAATTAGTGGTGGTGAACTATTAGAGAAGGCCAGAGCCTAGACGAGGAGCTCTCAATGACCATGGGTTGACTGGCTGTAGGCATGTGTATTATGGTAATTCGAGATGCAGCAAAAATTGCGAGTAACCTATCGGGCAGTGGACGGCCGCTTGACGCCGGCG
>Ga0335395_10001613_pt1 | contig 14041 bp, 13 predicted proteins | sample MAT02_FD_205744 | JGI IMG/M metagenome (GOLD analysis project Ga0335395, IMG submission 205744) | Freshwater microbial communities from Lake Fryxell liftoff mats and glacier meltwater in Antarctica - MAT-02 (spades assembly) (version 2) ...
CGGGTGATAGAAACTAGGGATGCTTCCCTGCGAGATTATTCCGGCTCTCTGCAACTCTCGGCCCGGGGAACCCTAGGAGAACATTCAGTAACTGGGGCATTGATGGGGGATGGAGAAATTCATATTACAGCGATCGATGGCTTCCCGATTAATGTGCCTCCTACCAACTACATGTTGTTTACCTTGCACCGAGATATGCCGGGCTTAATTGGCAATATTGGCTCCCTTTTGGGTAAATTTAATGTCAACATTGCCAGTATGCAAGTGGGGCGGAAGATTGTCCGGGGTGATGCAGTGATGGTCATCAGTATCGATGATCCTTTGCCCGAAGGTATCTTAGCTGAAATCAAAAAAGTATCAGGAATTAGGGATGCCTACACAGTAGTTTTGACCCAGTAGATTTACAGTAGTTTGTGTGTGATGTCAAATTAAGAAGAGGGTTTCCCCCTTCTCTTAATTTGGTATTAGGTAATGGACTCACGCAACAGTTTGATAAATTACTGGTTTATATTTAGGTACTGGAGTTGGTCTTCCTTCAAGCTTGCTTGTTTCTAGCCATGCCTGCTTTGCTATTATTACTTCTCTAAGTGCTTCCTGTGGTGTGTCACCAGCAGCAGAGCAATACTTTAGGTCAGGGATATCAGCAATATACGCTTCATCTTCTTCGCTGTAGAAAATATTAATGTGATAGTCTTTCATTACTCTTCCTCTAATTTGAGACTGTTTTCTTCGACTATAGCCAAAAATTGACGTATTTGATAAGGCTGAGCTTTGCCTTTGCGATTTTGGATGTTGACAATATCAGCAACATTTGAATGTTTGAAAATATGATGGCTACCACTAACACGATCCAATTTGAATCCAAAACCCTCTACCAATGAAATCATCTCATCAAATCGAATATTTTTTGAACCTGACAATATCTTTTTAAGCAGTTTTTTCTTCTTCATTCAAAATTTGGCTTTTTCAAACATTGAATCTGACTTTAACAAGAAATGAGCCTATATCCTTAAACTAATAAGATATCTAGGCTTGGCGATAGTCTGCGGTTAAAGTCCCGAATTGTAGTACCTCTTGCTCATGGCTAGTTTCTCGCCAAGGTTCTTGGAGGGCGGCGGCTTCCCAACTAAGCATGGCGGGGAGGGCTAGGAGATGCTTGACGTAGGCGATCGCTCTTGCATTAATATCCACGGGCGCAGTGACCAAGAAGAATAGTTTTTATTAGCAATATAAAGAGTGTACATAGTGATTGTAATTTAATAGTTGAGTTGGGTAAGAGATTCTACCAAATCTTCGAGGCTAAACTACTTGTCCGTAGTCTAATTTAATTAATTGATCGGCTAGATGGAAGTAGCGATCGTCATGGCTGATCACGATTACAGCTTTGCCACGATTTCTTAATTCTGGCAGTAACTTTTGATAGAATATCTCCCGGAATAGGGGGTCTTGATCTGCTGCCCACTCATCAAATAAATAAATAGGGCGGTCTTCTAAGTAGGCGGTCAAAAGAGCTAATCTCTTACGTTGACCTTGAGATAGTTCTGTGGTAGAAAGTTGTCCATCTTTCACTTGAACTTTATGATCAATTTGCAATTCTTCCAGATATTTTTGGGCTTGAGCATCCAAGTTTTCTGATTGGATACCCAGAAGCTTTTCAAAGAGATAAAAATCACTAAATATGGCGGTAAAAAGTTGCCGATAGCTCTCTCTAGTAGTCTCCGTAATTAGGTTCCCATTGAGGTAAATACTACCCTTTTCTGGTTGGTATAAGCCCACTAATAATTTTCCTAAGGTGGATTTTCCACTCCCATTTCCCCCCACAATAAACACCAATTCTTGGGGATGAATAGCTAGATCGATCGCTCCCAACGTAAAATTGCTCTCCTCCCGTTCTTGGTGGTAGGAATGGGTAACTCCCCGCAATTCAATCTTCTGGAAAGTAGGTATTGCCCCTCCTGAGCTGGTCTGTTCTTGGTTACTAGCAAGGGATAACCCTAAGGATTCTACTTTTTGGAGGGCAATACTAGCCCGACTCAAACCCGGTAACACTTCTAGCATGGTTTGCAGGGGACGAACTAGGAAGAAAATAGTTAACACATAGCCAGAGAGGACGGCACTAGTTACCGAGAGGAATTGAGGCAGGATAAATACTATAAATCCTAAAATTAAGAAAAACAAAAAGTCTCCCACAGCGATCGTGACTGCAAAAATGCTGGAGCCCTTAATGGCGTAATCTTTGAGGGCAAAACTAGAAGTGGTCAGTTCTTCTTGGAAAAAGGCATTACGGCGCGGGGAATTGAGCTTTAGCTCCTTAATGCCATCGGTAATAGCTCGAAAGTGACCAAAAAGGCGATCGTTCTCTTCACGGGCGGCGGTAAAAATTTTGGTAGCTCGGTTAATCATGAGCTGCACTAAGGCGATCGATACAATCAAAAATCCCGTTGTGATCAGAAATACCTGCCAAGATAGCCAAGATAGATAAGCTAAACAACCGAGAATCAAGACTAAATCAATACAAATAAAAGGCAAACCAAAAGCCGCCCCGCCGATCGCCCCCACGTCATCCGTGAGGGTGGCCATAAGTTTGTTGGCTCCCATTTCTTCTAATTGCCGAAAGGGTGCCGAGAGAATAGAACTACTCAACTGGAGCCGCAAGCGATGGATCGCTCCTTGGGAAAGGCTAATCAGCAAATAACGGGACAGAATACTACTAAACAAGCTCAGAAAGATTAACCCCAAAAATCCCCAGGCGGCTGTTTGAGAATTATTACTTCCTAGAGCGCTATTCACCGTAGCTAATAAGGCAGCACTAGTTAGACCGCTAAAAGCCCCAATAAATCCGGCTATAAAGACCGTAAACCCCGCCGTTTTCAGGAGAAACCAGATTAGATTCATAGAAATGTATTTATTTGTGTTAGATTGCTGACCCCGAACTCAGGTTTTTTTAGAGGTGAGGATTTTCTGTTAGCCAAGATGCGTATAGGTCAGGGCGGCGGGTTTTGGTGCGATCGATCTGTTGTTGTTTGCGCCATTTAGCAATTTCCCCATGATTACCCGATCGCAACACTTCAGGAACTAGCCAACCCCGGAATTCTGAAGGACGAGTGTATTGGGGATAATCTAATAAATCGGTTTCAAAACTTTCTAGCTTTAAAGATTCTTCCTTCCCTACAGTTCCCGGTAATAATCTTGTTACTCCATTAATCAAGGTCAGAGCTGGAATCTCCCCACAGGTCAGGACAAAATCCCCTAGGGAAATTTCTCTGGTGACTATATTAACGACCCGTTCATCTACCCCTTCGTAGTGACCACAAATAATTACTAGTTGATCATAATTTGCCACTAATTCCTTGAGCAGGGGTTGTTTTAGGGTTTCACCACTGGGGGTCATGAGGATAATTTCCCGGCGATCGCTCATCGGCAGAGATTCTACCGCCGCAAAAATTGGCTCCGGCTTCATGAGCATTCCTACCCCGCCGCCGTAGGGTTCATCATCTACTTTATGATGTCGATCGGTAGTGAAATCACGGGGATTAACTAGATTAACTTGAGCAATATTTTTGGCAAGGGCTTTACCTAATAAACCGGAACTAAGACTAGAACTAAAAAAATCTGGAAATAAAGTAACTACATCAAAACGCACAATTTTTTACCTCACCCCAAATTGTACCGTGAACCCTCACCCTAACCCTCTCCCAAAGGGAGAGGGAACAAGAATAGATTAGGAATGCTGTACCTTGGGCAAGACTCCGTTAATACCAACTTGAGAGGGAGAATGGTGGAGAAGTTCGGGATTAAAGCGGTAGCCGACATTGCGGATAGTTTGGATTAGGCTAGGGGTACGGGGGTCAGTTTCAATCTTTTTACGCAGGGAAAGAATGTGGGTATCGATCGTCCGGGGATTATCGATCGCATTGGGCCACGCCCGGCGTAATAATTCTGATCTACTTAGAGCATCACCATTGGCTTGGGTCAGGACATATAATAAGCTAAATTCTTGGGGAGTAAGTTCGATTTGATGTTGCTGAAAACATACACTACGCTGGATTAGATCAATCTTCAAGTCTCCATACTCCAGCGATACCGGCGCATTCATCAGCCTACTGCGTCTAGTCAGAGCCTCGATGCGTGCCAAAAATTCTTGCATCCCAAAAGGCTTACGAAGGTAGTCATCTGCTCCGGCCCTAAGACCTGTAACAATATCTAATTCAGTAATTTTGGCTGATAACATCAAGATCAAAGATTGTCCCTGTTGGTGGAGCCAGCGACAAAACTCTAGGCCATCTCCCTCTGACAGATCGGAATCAAGAACTGTAACTGCAGGTTGGAGCTGCTCAAACAAGGTTTTGGCAGTAGACAGGTTAGATGCCTGCGATACGCTGTAGCCGGCTTGCTGTAGATGCCAACCCAAGAGCGATCGTAAATTAGCATTCCCTTCAATAATTAAAATCCCGACTGCTTTCACAGGCTTGCCATTTTTTCTAATTTAGTAATCTGCACAATAACAAAACTATTGTCAAGGTTCTGTTAGATTTGCTACTCATCAATTACTAATTATCGGTAGTTATACATCTGCACCAGATTTCAAAAACCGATAGTGGAGGAAAATTTCTGAGTCGATCGTTTTAGTTTCTACTAATTGTAATTCTAGTTTATTTAGCAAACCTAGACCATCTACTGGGGTAGGAGCAGATTTACCCCCAAGAATCACGGGACAAAGGGTGAGCCAAAATTCATCAATCAGATTTTCTTGGAGCAAGGCTGCCACTAATTCTCCACCCCCTAAAATTACTAGCTTTTTAATTCCCAAGACATTTAATTGGGCAAATACTTGTTTCCAGATAATTTCTGGGGACTTAGGAGCAATAATAACTTTGGTAAATAATTGGGTGTTATTAATTGCGATCGGTTCTTGGGTGGTAATTAGCCAACGGGGAATCGGCTGGGAGAAAAATTTTAGTTGCGGATCAAATTCCCCCCGGCGAGAAACTACAATCTGTATCGGTTGAGGAGGTTTACCTAGAGCCTCTCGGAGCTTGAGGTTTGATGGGGAAATAACTCTGATAGTTGTACCATAAGCCCGGAGAGTTCCGGCTCCAAAAATTACGGCATCGGCTAGGGCGACTTGGTTTTCTAGGTGGGCTTTGTCGTGGGGAGAACCAAAACGGGCGGGCGATCGTCCCACATCAGCAATCTTGCCATCAGCACTCATGGCTAATATTAAGGTTACTTGGATTCCTCTGGCTATTTCTGTAGGCATCCCCAATTTCTATTTGTCCTTAGCTACTAATTAGCCACTAATATTAATTAAGGGAAATTATAAGTTAGTTGAGGGCTGCTGGAGATTTATGGCATGAGTGAAGATATTACCCAATGGTTAGAAGAGATCAAATTTCTTAAGCAAAAAATTGCAGACTTAGAGCAGGAGAGAGATACAGCCCAGGCTAGTGCAGATAATTGGCGGCAGTTATACAACACAGAGGCGCAGCAGCGACGCATTGACACCAAGGCTGCCCAGCAACAGTTAGAAGGCCTCAAGGAGCAGGTACGACAGTTACCGGGGGGCAGTTTGTTAGTGAAATCAGATAACCAAGACACACCGATCCGGGCTGAGGCGGCAGCTTTATCTAGTATTGAAGAGTTGCGCTTACACCTGAGTGAAATTTTGGAGGAGCGCGATCGCCTCTATAATTCCCTCAAACTAGAGCAGGATAATCATGCCCAAACTCGCAAGAGTCTAACTGCCGTAATCGGGGATACAGTGGATCAGCTAACTAGGGAGCGCAGGCAAGTTAAAGAATAAGGTGGAGAGGAAAAATAGAGAAAAAATACAGGAAAAACAATAGACACGGTACAGCCGTGTCCATGAGAAATAATTAATTTTTGCTTTAATCCAGAAATTTTTAACCTAGAACGAATCAAGCCTACTTAGACCACTTCTGAGCCATAAGTTCTGCTAGATCCACAACCCGTTGAGAATAACCCCATTCGTTGTCATACCAAGCAATTACCTTGACCATATCACCACCCATAACCATAGTTAGACTGGCATCGACAATAGAAGAGGCATCATTCGATCGATAATCAGAGGATACCAACTCTAGTTCACTGTAGGCTAAAATACCCTTGAGGTAAGTGTTCGCAGCTTCCTTAAGGGCGAGGTTGACTTCTTCTGTGATCGTACTTTTTTCTACCTGCACCACCAAATCTACTACCGAGACATTCGGGGTGGGAACCCGGAGGGCAATCCCATTCAGCTTACCGCTTAGTTCTGGTAATACTAGACCCACGGCCTTAGCTGCACCGGTGGTAGTCGGGACAATGTTCATAGCCGCTGCTCTGGCTCTACGGAGATCCCGGTGGGAAGCATCCAATAGTCTTTGATCTCCAGTATAACTATGGGTAGTCGTCATAGTACCCTTAATAATTCCAAATTGCTCATGGAGAACCTTAGCCACAGGAGCCAAGCAGTTAGTAGTACAACTGGCATTGCTAACAATATTATTTACTTTATCATCATAATCTTGGTGATTTACTCCATAGACAAAGGTTCCCACATCACTACCCTTAGCTGGTGCAGTAATTAATACTTTCTTTGCCCCTGCTGTAATATGTTTAGTAGCTAATTCTTTACTAATAAATACGCCCGTAGATTCAATAACTAAATCAATATCCCAGCTACCCCAAGGAAGCTTCAAAGGATCACGATCGGAGACACATTTAACTACCTGGCCATTGACAGTAATGGTGTCATCATCAGCACTAACATCTGCGTTAAACTTGCCTAACATGGTGTCATAGGTTAGCAGATGGGCATTAGTTCTGGGGTCTGAGGTATCATTAATTCCTACTACTTGTATTTGGCTTTCCTCCCGCCCAGCCCAGCAACGCATAAAGTTGCGTCCGATGCGTCCAAAACCATTAATTGCTACTCTAATCACTGTTTTTTACCCTCTGTAACTTGCCTTCATTATATTTTCTATTATTGTCTTAGGATATTATCTCAGCATACTGCCTCAGGGCAAGAATGCCCCTAATCCTGACCTAGATTCTACCACCAAGGGGATCGCTAAGGACTAGGAATTTAGAGCAGTATTAGTCCAGTAGGGTGCGTTAGCAAAGCGTAACGCACCGATTCAGGTTATTGATGAGACAAGGGTGCATTACATTTCATCAATACACCCTTGTCTCTTGAGAGAGTAGATAAACCCGTCACACCCTAGGGCGAGATATTGCTACACAACCCTAAGGCGATATTGCGATGCAACCCTAAGGGGAACGCATAGGTATTTGTTGGGCATCTTTGGCAGAAATTCCCCTGCCTTGGGAACCAAAATACCCCAGAGTAATAATAGCCTCGGCCCGGGTGACGGGGCGCTGGGGCTGAAAGAGGGTAGTAAAGCCAAACACTCGGCGGATATTAGCAAGACTCCCATTCTGAAAGTCTGTGGCTACAGCCCGCAGAGCAAGGGGATCAATCCGAGCGGCATCCTGAAAACCCCAAGTTTGTTGTACTGCTTCTATAGAGGTTGTGGGTAGAGCTTGTCTGGTATCTAGGGGAATTTTCCAGAGGATTAATTGTTCCCGTGTAACCGGAGCATCGGGGTTGAAAGTCGCGATCGCTTGGTCGCCACTCAGGCGAGAAGGAATTAAACCCGCTTCGGCCAGGCCTTGAATTGCTCCAAAATCTGGGTCTTTGACTGCAATATCACTAAAAGCGGGCTGGTCAGCATTAGTTGCCAAGCGCACCTGTTGTCCCGGTTGATTGTTATAAATTCGGTTATTAGCAGCTACTAACCACCGAGCATACTCCCGGCGAGTAATAATTTTATTAGGTTCTAACTGCCCTAAACTAATTTTTGTGCCATTAGCATCACTAGTTATGATTCCCAAAGCTAGAACTTCTTCCACTACCGATCGCATTGGGGCAGGAATAGGATCTCCACTAGTCGGGGAAGAATTTATAGAAAAGCCTTGAGTCGGACTAGGGGAGGGACTGGAATTAGGGCTTGGGGTAGGAGAAGGACTGGGGGAACTGGTAATCTGCCCGTATTCTAAGGTAAATTCTGTGCCACTGGCAGTTTGGGGCTTAATTGTTAACTGGAGTTGTAAAGTATCAAGGCTGGCGATTAGAGTTGTCTCGTTAGTAGCTGAGGAATTTATCTGCCAATTCTTCGATCGCAACTCCCGTCCATAAAAACTCTGGATCAAATTACTCGGATCTCCAGATTCCCAACGAGTAACTTGCTTGGCATTCTGAAAAGTAGATGATTTGAGCCGGGCTTGGGGATAGAGGGGAATTTCCTTCGGAAAACCTTCTGGTAAGCTTAAGGGACTCTGGCTAGGACTAGGAGAACTACCGGGGCTAGTTAGTTTAGGGTCTGCGGCAAAAGTCCGTTCCAAATCCTGAGCATTAGGAGTATTGGCACAGCCTCCGGTGAGAGTGAGCAGTACCAAGAATATACCTAAAAAATATCCCCCAACTCTCTTAAAAAGAAGGACTTTAATATCCATTCCCCCTTTTTTAAGGGGGGCAGGGGGGATCAAAAAGCCGAGCCGTAGCTTAGATCGCCTTGTGTATACACGGTAGACCTTACTAGGAATTCTCTGAAAATCTCCCCCTTTATAAGGAGAGCTAGGGGGGTTAAAAAAAATAGATTGGTGTCGATTCAAGGGTGTAAGTTTTATCTTTAGTTCACTTAATTTAATTTAGGTTCAGGTTCTGGATCGGGTAAGGGTACGATCGATTGCACCACTATTCTATTACGTCCCTGGTGCTTGGCTTCATAGAGAGCCTGATCAGCACAAGCAATTAAATCTTCCAGAGATAGATTTAAGCAGGGAATTACACCAGCTACACCTAAACTCATAGTAACGTAAGGTTTGACTAGAGATTGGGCATGGGGTAATTGTAATTCCTCAAGCTGACTCTTGAGGGTTATGGCCACTTGCTGCGCTCCACTAACGGGAGTGTTCGGCAACACTACGACAAACTCTTCTCCACCATAGCGAGCCAATAAATCCGTCGGTCTTTTGACATGATTAGCCATAGTTTGAGCTATTTTCTGTAAGCACTCATCTCCAGCTAGGTGTCCATAGCAGTCATTATAGGCCTTGAAATAATCTACATCACAGAGAATTAGGGAGAGATACTGCCCTTCTCGGAGCGATCGCTTCCATTCTTGAGCTAAATAATCATCAAAACGACGACGGTTAGCTACCTGAGTCAAGCCATCTAGATTAGCTAATTTTTTTAATTCTAAGTTCACTTTCCGGAGTTGATCCTCCGCTTGGCGACGCTGAATCAAGGAACCCAACTGATCCGCTACAGCCATTACCGGATGTAAAATATTCTCTTTTATATCCAAAGGTTTTTTACAAAAGAAAAGCATTATTATCATTAAGTTTTGCTGACAGATAACTGGTACACCTATAACCCCATGCAATCCCACAGCTAAAACTTTATCAATACCTATAAACCTGTTTTCTTCTACTACCCTGCTTAAATCATTAATCCATTGAGGTTTTTGGGTACTCCAGATGGATCCAACTAGACCAATATTAGGACTGAAGTTTATGGACTTCTCGTACTCATAGAAGCTCATTAAATTGCTATCTCGGACATAGTAGCCTTGGCCACAGAAAAAGTGATTTTGCTCCTGATCAAAAATCCACGCTTCTCCCATATCCCAACCTAGACTATGACAGACTTGTGACAAAATCATCCCTAGGGCAGAATCTATGTTTTCGGCCTCATTAATTGCCTGAGATGTTGATAATAATAATTGCAGTTGATTATTTTGAATTTTTAACTGGATTTGGGATTCCTGCCAGCGGAGATGATACTCAATTCTGGCTAAAACTTCTACCGGCTCGAAGGGCTTAGTAATATAATCTACAGCCCCCAGATTGAAGCCCCGGACTTTATTTGTCGCCTCTCCTAAAGCACTAATAAAGATGATCGGGATATCTTTAGTTTGGGGGTCTTTTTTTAGGATCTGACAAAGAGTATACCCATCCATATCTGGCATATTAATATCTAGTAGGATTAAGTCTGGCTGCATTAATTGAATCGATCGCAAGGCAATCTTTCCATTAGGAGAAACCCGGATTTGGTAGCTATGAGTCGCCAGAATTTGCATCAACAAAATTAGATTAGCCGGATGGTCATCTACTACTAGAATGCTGTAATGATTAGGAGATTGATCCTGATGAGGGTTATATTCCATAGCACCGGTGATAATTTCTGGATCAGTAACTTTGTCTAATCTACTTCAGAAGAAATAAAATTATTCAAAACTTTATCTGCGTTCAGCTCCTTTGATTGCACAGCAAAGATAAATTTATTGTTAAAGGGATAATCTTCTAGAATCAAGAACCTTCACTATTTTTCTGTTCAAGCTGTTAGTCTCTTGACTTAGGTTTTATAACTATTTATAAAAAGTCTCTTCAATTCCCTATATCTAATATATAAGGAATTTGTCATTACGCTAGGGAAATCTTCTTTAATTGAAATAGACTAAGTAAAATCACGGTTATTTAGCTAATTATTAATCTATTTAATTCAGATTTTTTAATAATTTGATGTTTTCAAAAAAGCAATGATTTGTCATTAATAATATGCTGTAAGTTACACAAAAATACCTATAATTTCTGTAAGGCTACTAAGTAATTTCTAATTATAGCAACTGCCGAGCTGAAAGGCTCCTACTCATACAGCAGTTTTCATGCAAATAGAGACATTTTATCTCTAGGAAACAGGGGGCTTAAGCCCCTTGTCTGTCTTCTACCAACTAGATAAAGTTTGTAAATTTCTAAGAAATTGTTATCAGAAATTAATCAACTCCTTTGCGAGGGTATGACTTTCCGCCTCCGTCGGGGGTAAAAATTCATACTTTAGTCTCTCACTCCTAAAAGTAAATAAGTAGTCATATCACCTTTACCTTTAATAGAAACACTGCCCCGCTCTTGGAAATCAAAATGGGATTGTAATCTTTGATAGACTATTTCTGTCACTTGAATTTGTCCGGGAATACTACTAGATTCCATCCGTGAGGCAACATTGACAGTGTCACCCCATAAGTCATAGATAAATTTAGTTAAGCCAATGACCCCTGCTACCACTGGCCCAATATTAATCCCAATTCTTAAACTTAGGTCTTGGTCATTTTGAGTATTGAAATTGCTAATTGCCTGCTGCATATCTAGAGCCATCCGGGCGATCGCTTGGTCGTGATTATCCTTAGGCATCGGCAAACCCCCCACCACCATATAGGCATCACCAATAGTTTTAATTTTCTCTAATCCATGTCGCTCTGTCAGTTGATCAAATTCACTAAAAATTAGATTTAATAACTTTACTAATTCCCTAGGAGTTTTTTGACCAGAAAAATCTGTAAACCCTACCAAGTCAGCAAAGAGAACACTAACATCACTAAAACTATCGGCAATTACCTCCTGTTTTGCTTGCAGGCGCATGGCGATCGGCTTGGGCAAGATATTTAAGAGCAATTTCTCTGTTTGATCCTGAGCTAGTTTTCGTTCTGTTACATCAGAAACTGTCCCCTCATAGTATAGAATCTTGCCCTTAGAATCCCGCACAGTCCGGGCATTTTCGGAGATCCAGATCACTTGTTTATCTTGTCGATAAATCTGAGACTCAAAACCTAATACAGCATTATTCATCTCTACCAAATTAATAAATTCTTGGCGACGCTGAGAATCTACATAAAGTTGAGTTTGAATATCCCTCAGCCCTAAAATCATTTCCTCTGGGGAACTGTAGCCATAAATTCTGGACAAGGCTGCATTGGCGCTGATGTAATGACCATCGGGAGTTGTCTGATAAATGCCCTCTACAGCGTTTTCCACAATGCTATGGTAACGCTCTTGGGTGAGATGGAGAGTTTCTTCAGTGCGTTTGTACTGAATTAAAGCCCCTAGCTGAGTTGCCACTCCATTCACTAGGTCAATCATTTTTTTGTCTAGGGTAGTTATTTTCCGCCGGAAAAAAGTTAGTACCACCAAAACTTCTTCACGAAAAATGATCGGTACCGCTAAGACAGTCTGTAGTCCACACTTTTGATGGCGATCTGGGTTAATAAAAATACTAGAGGGGGATGCTAGATTATCAATCCAGATTACCTGACGATCGCTCCAGGTTCTACCCACTAAGCCTTCTCCGGGAGCAAAAGTGAGCTTCATATCCCCATTGTGCAAATCTTGAAAACTGCGATCGCCGCCATACCAACCCGGACTACATTCCAAAACAATCCCCGCTTCATTAGGAATCCAAGCTTCCCCATAATCCCACTGGGTGCTAATGCAAACTAGCCTTAATACCACTTGCAGGGCTGAATTGACATCTTCTTGGCGGCTGACTGCTTGGGTAGTTGCCAGCAATAGGCGTAATTCTGCCTCTGACTGGCGACTCAAGTCCATTTGCTTACTTAACTGCTGATTTTGGCGCTGGAGTTGTTGCTGAAGCTCTCGGAGTCGGAGTTGATGCTGGATGCGAGCTAAAACTTCTAGAGGCTCGAAAGGCTTGGTAATATAATCTACTCCCCCAAATTGAAAAGCTTTTATCTTATCAGTCACTTCCCCGAAAGCGCTGATAAAAATTACGGGAATCGCTACGGTTTCCGGGTCTGCCTTAAGGTTCTGACAGACTTCATAACCATTTAAATCAGGCATATTGATATCCAGCAAAATTAAATCTGGGGGATAGGATTCGACTGATTTGAGAGCTAATCTGCCACTCGGAGCGACACGAACTTTGTACCCTTGCTCCGCCAAAATCTGAGTTAGAAGATTAAGATTAACGGGAATATCATCTACTACTAAGATATTTGATTGGATTGGAGTTATATCTAACGATTCTAGAGCCATAGTCATAGTTTAGCGAAACATCGTTATGGGGAATCAAGAAATTGTAATAAATTTAGTAGTTGCTCTAACTGATAATTATCTACTAATTGTAGAAAATGATAAGACAAATAGGGATGAGAATTAGCGATTTTTTGGAGATACGATCGCAGGGCATTTACCTCTATTCTCCCTAAAAAGATCATTTAGCTAGAGAGATTAGTGATTGTGGCTCACTCACCACTAATCGCCGTAATCAAAACTTTATCTGCTAGATTCTAAGAAAATATTAAGATATTTGGAGACGATCGAGCTTATTTAGGAACGATCGAGTAGAAACAATATGCTTAGATAAACCCAATTTTTCTGGGCTAATTCCTAAGGCTAAACAAATTAGTTGGGGCAGGTGCAACACAGGCAAACCTAGTTTTTCCCCAATCACTTTTTCCACTTCTGGTTGACGAGAATCTAGATTCAAGTGACATAAAGGACAAGGCGTAACTAGGCAATCGGCTCCGGCGGCGATCGCTGCTTGGATATGTCCGCCGGCCATCTGAAAAGATTGTTCAGTAGCATAACTAGCTAAAGGCCAACCACAGCATTGGGTTCTGCCGGGATAATACACTGCCTCTGCCCCTAAAACTCGAAATACATTTTCCATTGATTGGGGATTAATGGGGTCATCAAAGGGTAATTGTTTTTGCCCCCGCAGGAGATAGCAACCATAGAAGGCGGCACACTTGATCCCCCGGAGCGATCGTACCACCCGTTGTTGTAATGCTTCTAAGCCGTAATCCCCCACCAAAGCCCAGAGGAGATGCTTCACTTCCCCCCTGCCTTGGTAGGGAGAGCAGCCCTGATCTGTAAGTAAATTATTAATTTCTATCAGGTAGGCTGGATTATCTGTTTGGGCAGCTTTGAGGCGATCGTCCACCGAGCCAATGACCCCCTGACAAGTACTACAGTGAGTTAGCAAAGGCAGTTGCAATTCTTCTGCCAGCGCAATATTCCGGGCATTTACGGCATCTTCTAAAAGTTGAGATTCTTCCTTAAAAGTCCCAGAGCCACAACAGGAGGCTTTTTTTAGTTCAATTAATTCAATTCCCAAGGCTGCTGCGAGGGAAGTAGTAGATAAGTGTAATTCCCGACATGCTCCCTGAGCTACACAACCGGGAAA
>Ga0335395_10001614_pt1 | contig 14041 bp, 9 predicted proteins | sample MAT02_FD_205744 | JGI IMG/M metagenome (GOLD analysis project Ga0335395, IMG submission 205744) | Freshwater microbial communities from Lake Fryxell liftoff mats and glacier meltwater in Antarctica - MAT-02 (spades assembly) (version 2) ...
CATCATCTGCGCTTTGTAATGCTTCATTGTATTCATTTAGTTTGGTATCGATGTATGCAAGATGACGTTCTATTTTCTTAGGATTATAATTATTTTTCTTTGAGTTTTGTGCTCTGAGTTTTGTACTATCACCAGCGATGAGTTTGCCTCCGATAAGGTCAAACATTTTGGCAATGCTTACGGTATATTGGAACACTTTTCGGATAGCTTTATCGTTGTCTCTTCGGAAGTTGGAAATGGTATTATGATCTGGCGCCAAATCCTTGAGTAACCACATGACTTCTATATTCCTATGACACTCTTTTTCGAGTACTCGCGATGAGCGCATCGAGTTGAGATAGCCGTAAATGTATAATTTGAGTAGATCCTTAGGATCGTAGGCTGGACGTCCTTCTGTATTGTGTTTTATGATGAATTTATAGTCATCTAATTTGATAGAATCGACAAATAAATCAATGATTCTAACTTCATTGTCTTGATCTACTAATTCATCCAGACACTTAGGAAAAAGTACGGCTTGATTTCTATTATTTCCTTGTATGTATTGCATGCACAAATATACTTATTTAATAATATATAGCAAACATTTTTTAAGAAAAAGTGAATTTAGTTTTTAGACAGTTTGACGGTTTGCGGCTTGGCGAAGGTGGCGATTTTTACCACAAATGTTCATGCGGAGAACCAATGTTTGATTAACCACAAATGTGTCTGCGGAGCACTGAACCCCGCCTTTTGGGTAGGTGCTGTTAGTGGCTGGCTTTCTTCTCATTTCGTTATCCATTTCGTCAATTTAGTAATGAATGTCGATTTTGGATTTTCATGAGAGTATGTTCTCTTTTCTGAGTTGAAAAAAGAGTCTTTAACTTCTTTTGTCACTACATCAATTTCAAAATGAAATGGTTCATTGCTTGTCTGATAGTTCCAATAGGTCGCATACAATTTATTGTCTTTGATTTCAACCAATTTTATGTCGTCAAAGTAGTAATTTTCAAAAAGCACAAAGTCATTTCCTTTAATGTCCATATAGCGTAAGTCAAAACCACTTGAAAAATAAATGTTTTCTTCTTGTTCGTCTATAATTGCTAACTTGGTGTCTGAAATTTCAGCTTTATTAAGTTGTTCTCGTGTATTTATGTCTATTAAAAAAGTCTGTCCACCTGCAACGATAAATACTTTTCCATTCTTTATGAGTTTTATTATAAACGTTCCTTTTTCAACCCAACTTTGTTCAAACGAACCAACCCATTCTTGCTCGTTACTATCTGCAAATTTCACCCAAAGACAATTTGGTGTTATGTTTCCAAAATGTTTCTCTGGATACTGTCCTGAAATTGGTCTGTATATAAATTCTGCATTCATTGTTTCTTTCTATTCGGGCGGTCTGTTAAGCTTGCCACTAACGGCTGTGCTTTGTGACGGTTTTTGGCGATAGCCAAAACTGTCACAAAGCACTTGTTAGCATGGGTTGTGATTTTAGTATCCATGTTCTATATATACATCTGAAAACCTTACTTTCTTTGGTAATAATGGAGGAAATTCCTTATCAGTTACAAAGCTTGCACTCAATTTTGCTTTCAACCTATTTGTCTCTTTATTATAGGATATTATTTCGAGCTTATTATGTCCACTTAAATCTAATTTATAAGACAATACATGAACATCATCATTAACAACATTATAGGTAATAAAAGTTGAGTCTGGCGAGTTTAAATTAAATGTTAAATCATTGCAAGACTTCATGGTATCTTTTTTTAGCGAACCAATATTTATGCTTTCTGCTTCGGCTGAATGACCATTTTGTGGGAGCATAGACCAATAACCAATTATAGAAATTGTGAATTTAGAATTATCATTCCACATATCTCTTAAAAATACACTTGCTTCAAAAGGTTGATTAATTTTAATCCCTTTAGCAAAACCAAATTCTTGTTTTCCTTTTTCGAAAACATAAAATCCCGTAATTGTATCTTTTTGAGTATCAGGTTTAATACAATAAGTTTCGTCTTCTAATTGATCGATTTCTTCTATTGCATTATTTTCTTTCCTACATGAAACTGCCATTACCAAAATAATTAACAGTAAAAACAATATTCTTGTTATATTCCATGTCCTCATCATATGATTTAGTATTATTTGTTTATAAAAATTATTTTCTCTGTTTTTACTATAATGTTGTCTGTAATCGTACATAATATATAAATACCATTATGTGATGTAATACCTAAAGTGCTTATTTCTCCTTTGTTTTTAAAAACACCTAAGGGCTGCCCTAATATATTATATAAATGATATTCCGATATTTTTGTTTCATTAATCCTATTTTCTGTATCATATATTTGTGATAAACTCAATTGCTTCGAATTTTCAACCTTAATTGGCATAAAAAATACTGGATTACCATGACCACATGGTTGAACATTTTCTGTACAGATGCCCCCATCTTGGGAAACAGTAGCAAGAGCCACAATATTTCCATTTAGCGTAACTCTAAGGTGAATGAAATATGTAACACATGGGTCAACAACGGGTTCGGTGATAGTAATCAAAGCGCCTTGTCCTAATAAGTTGTTTGGATTGGGTCCTAAAAATATTCCACTTGTATTCCAATACCATATGTATTGATAATTAGGATTGTCGTCATCTACTATTTTTTCCAACATTAACTGACAATCCTGTGTGGGTGTTATTTGTATATTAGTATTTAAATTGTTACTTTGAGTGAAGTTGGATACTTTACAACCCGTGTTTCTGATTCTACCTGCGTTGTTTCTGTCAATTAAACCTGTATAGTTACCTAAGTATTGAATATTTGGGTCAGAAAAATGTAAAATTCTTTTTTTTTGTACTCCCATTAATGTTTCTTTATTAATGGGGATTTCATGAGATGATGCGCAATCTGCATGTAAATGACTTTGTTGTGGTGGAAAACTACCATTGTAATGAATACCACCAAATATATGACCAATTTCATGAACAAAAACATATTCTGTAAATATTTGATCATATCGAAATAATGCAATTGATGATGGAGTATTTGGGCCTATATCCTTTACACATCCAAACCACGAAAATGCATTATTAGGGGCAACCACAACTACAATGTCAGCTCCATATTGGTTTTGCAAGTTTGAAACTTCAGGATATAAAGACAAATTTGTAACGTCAGTTACACAAAAACCTGACCAATTATTGAAGGTTGTATATGTATAATTAAATGATACCGTATGCTTAATATTACTATTTTTGAATGCGGCCTCTAATTGGCTCATAATTATGCTGAATTCAGAAATAGGATCAACCATGTTTACAGCTGGTGGAATCAAAAATAAAATATCTATATGACCTATACATCCTTCATCGTCACAGGTTTCTGTCAGTGGTAGTATTTCTTCAGTTTCGTTTTGATTTCCGCATTGCAATCCTATATCTTCAACTTCAAATAAAACCGAATATATCGAATCTAATGGAATGAATGTTACTGAAATATCATCTTCATGGTCTTCATAATAACCACATATACCCGTTGAGTTTTTTATAATAGTGATATCAAATTGATTGTCATATGATTTACCATGCCAATAGTATTTGTCTTTAGATGTGTATTTTACTTGTCTAACTCTTAACAGACGACTCTTCAATGAAGTACTATTCGATGTGAAAGATAGTTTGCCATCGATTTGACGCTCAAATGGATTTCTTATTCTTGCGATTCTCAAATTTTTAACTTGTCTAGTTTCCGTTATTTTAGAAATTTTTTCTGAATAGCCAGTGTAAAGCTCACTATTATTTTCTACAAATTCTATAAAAGCGCCTTGACTACTATTATCGTATTGGCTAAACGCACTTATAGATATAAGAAGCGACATTACAAAAATAATATGATTTTTCATATTGAACGTTTTTCGAGCTGCACGTCAGCCCACCGTTTGACCAACATGGTCGCAGCATCAGTTATAATTTACTTTATCGCCTTACTTATCTTCATCTTTTAACTCTGAACGTCTGTCTTTAATATTCTCCGTTTCTTGTTGAGTTTTTCTTTTGAATCTTAGATTTTCGAAGGACTTTTCCTTTCTACTGGATGCTAACGGTTTGGCGCTTGGCGAAGGTGGCGATTTTTAGCACAAATGTTGATGCGGAGAACCAAACTTTGATAAACCACAAATGTGTCTGCGGAGAACTGAACCGCCACTTTTGCCAAACGCCTGTTATGCCTTCGCCCTTCTTTTTCTTGGTTATAGTTCAACATTGAAGTCTTTTTCTTTAAACCAATTTTCGCTTATCTTATTGTTGTCGCTTTTGGGTGTTGGGTCAGCTTCATTTACCTTGAAAGTTGTCGGCAAGTTAACTGCGTGTCCAAAAATTAAAGCGTGTTGTGTCGGTATTGAAGGCATTCTTCTTAAAATTGTTTCGGAAATATGAGGTGTGATTTGTCTTATATGCGATAAATCTTCTGGGTTTTGTATTCGATGAACTATGAAGTTACTGCATTGAGAAAGTACTGTCTTTGAAAGTTCACTTGGTCTTTGTGAAGAAACAAGAAGAAACATTCCATATTTTCTGCCTTCTTTAGCAATGCGTTCAAAGATTTTATTTGCATCACCGAATACTTTTCCTGAATCAGTTGAGATGTACCGATGTGCTTCTTCCAAGACAAGATTTATTGGGTAAATATTTCTGTTTTTGGAATTCCGTAACCTTTCAAAAATCATTCTTGAAAGTACACAAGATATTACTTCTACTGTTTCGTCATTTGCTGAATTTAAATCAATAACTATTAATTGATTTTTTTTAATGGTTTTGTCGAGTCCAAGAAATTGATTCAAATATTCATCTTTATTTAAGTCCACTTTATTCTTAGTCATAAAATGAAAGTCTTCTCTTTCTTTAACACTTTTGTATCGTGTTATAAGAGATGAACAATAGTCACGGATTTGTTTATTACCGTGATACTCTTCATATAATATTGCCAACTCTAATGCTGTAGATAAGTCATTGAATTCGAAAAAATCATTTTTGTAATCTGGGTCAATTTCTATGTTTTCATCAATATTAGCACGTACTGCATTCTTGAAAACACTTTCTACTGTTGAATTTGGGAAACTCCCAAATTTCGCATCCATTGCTGAATAGTCAATCTTAGGAACGAAGTTAGCTTTATCAATTAGTGATACAATTTTCTGTCTTTTGGTAACTGAACCTTCCCAATTTTCATAAACGTACATAATGCTACAAGCATAGATATGTTTTATTGTTTTTGCGTCTACTTTTTGAGTAAAGCCAAGGGAATTACGTAGAATAGGTAATTGCGATTTTTCACTTGCTTTTAGTAGCAAAGCCCATTCGTCTATGTTTAAAAACCAATGTGGAAGAATAAATTTTTCTATTTGTTTATCTTCATTTTCTTCAATAGAATAATATTTAGTTTGGATATTTTCGTTTTTTGTCGACAATTGCTCAAAGGCTTGTTTGTATTCACCGTTAACATCAAAGAAAATAAAAGTACTACCAGTTGCACTGTTACTTTCCAATTTGTAAAGCGTCTGAATCATTGAAGCTATTGTACAAGATTTCCCGCTACCTGTATTTCCTAAAATAGCTGAGTGACTTCCGAAGAATTTATCAATGTCTAGTTTAACTTCGTAATCTGGAAAAATGGTGGATTTACCTATTGGCAATGAGGTATATCTAAATTTACAAGAGCATTCATCTTTTTTACAATCTTTTGGACTTTCGCAAATTTGAACTTTGACGTTATCGGTTTTAAAAATTGTATCAAGCTCTTTTTCCTTAATGTATAGAACATCAGAATATAGCGTAGGATATACACTTACACCAAATTCAAAATTTAATGTTTCGAATTTGGTTGTCTTGATTGTTCCAATTGGAAGGACTTCCAAAAATTTTCCTGCCTGAATTTTACTTAGAATTTGGTCTGTTGGATTTGAAAAAGGAACATTCAAATCCTTTTCTCTAACGCCTGAAACTTCGGCTACGATATAATAATTTTGATAGGGGACAATAACATAGCTGTTTAACTGAGCGAAATAATGAATGTCATCAAAACCACTCACATTAAAGTTTTCCAGACCACTCAATAACTCTACCGAAAATCGGTCAGAATTTATCGCTACAACTTTGCCAATGACCCTTTGCTTATCTTCCTTTGTCATTGCAATAAGTTCTTTAGGTTATTGATTGTAGCTTCCATTTTATCGTCTAAATCTTCGGCAGTTAAATCAGGTAATATTTGTTCAACAAAGTTTTTAAAGAAATATAAAGGTGTGTAATTGTCTTTGCCATCAGGCCATTTTTCTCCAATTATCCAAATTCTAGAATCGTTCAAATCAAGTAATTTGCCAATTGCGTTTTTATCAGTCGGTTCTCCTATAACAATTAGACGAAACGAAGGAATGGTAAATGCTTGGAAAATTAAGTTGTTTATGTGTTCGTCACTAAAGCTATAGCCGATTGTAACAAGTATATTGTTGTTTTGCATCAGCTTTTTCTGAAACTCTCTAAATAAGTCTGAATATGGACTACCCAAACTAGCATTATATTTTAGAGGAGTTGGATGAATCATTATTGTATCCTTTTCTTTTAATTCACCAAAAGTTGGCTCCTGAATTTCTTTTACTTTAAAGAGTTTGTTCTCTCCATCTGCTTCAATCCAATTTACAGAACCGTGAATTTTGTACAAGTAAAAAAAGTTGTCAATGACACTCCATTTAGATTGGGATAAATCCATCTTTTCAGCTAAAGCATAATTGAAAATTGCTGGGTTAAAAAATTTGCTAATTCCACCTGTAAAACCATTTACATAATGAATTCCTAATAAGTCCATTGCTCTTTCTGAATACAAATCGTAATTAGTTGTAAATATGTTTAGTCTTGGAAGTGTAGAGTTTCTAGAAAGTAACTTTCTGTAAAACTGCTTATAAAGTTCTATAAGCGGTTTATCAATACTATCCTTGTTATCTTCAGATTTGGTGTTTTCAGTATTTAAACATTTTTCTAAAAGAAAATTTCTAGCTTGAATAATAATAAAATCAATCTTCTCAGATTCAGATAAGTCTGAAAATTCTACATCCTTCGTTTCAACTTCATCTTCTTTTTCTTTTGGCAAAGTTGTTTTCAAATGATAAAATGATAAACTATGCAGTGTAGAAAGAAAAGTTTCAAGGTTTGTCGCAAAATTAGAATGTGTTACGTCTATTGATAATTCACTTTTCAACCATTCCTTTTGTTCTGCAAAATCAGGTCTTGAATAAAATTCTTTTGCTAGAGGAGCCATTACTGGAATCCCAATTTCATTGTATTCTTTTGATTCCAACTTATAAGACGAACAACCACTTCCTAAAAGAAAAGAGAGGTTTTTATTGTCTAATACTTTTAGAAAAGACTCTTGGATTTTCTTAGTCTTAGCTTTTAGGTCTGCTGATTCCTGAGTTTCCCCAAAGTCAGTATCTGCTTTCCCTTTAATGTTAGCTAGTATGTTTTCGTTTCCTTTGTAAAAGTATATTTCCATTTTTTCGTTTTTTGGTCAGGTGTTGTTTTTTAGGGTGAGGCATAACGGCTGCGATTTACGACGGCCGCTCCCGATAGGGGCGGCTGTCGTTAAATCGCTTGTTGTCAGAAGTTTTGATTTCACTTTGCCAATTCCATTATTTGTTACTGTTATTTTTTATTTTCTTTTCTTTTACCTCCCAAAACAGCTATCTTCACCAACTTTTATCGCTTTAACTAGTATACCGTTTGTGTCTGCTTGGATAGGAAAAAAACAACCTTCCTTATCCTTAAAATATTCAGCATCTTTGTCACAAACAATGGCACAAGCATTACCTTTAATAAGAAATGTTTTGCCATCCCTTGTAGCACAATAGGCAGTATAACTAAAAGCACCTTTATGCGGTTTTCCTAGCTTGTCAAGCCCGTTCCAACCTATGCTTTTATAATTTTCAAGAGTAATATTTTCAATTTGATATAGCAAACTTGATGTAGTATCGTCAAAGACTTCTTTTTGAATAACTAAGTATTGCATATAATCAATTTCCTTAGACAAAACAGGGCTAAAAACATCATTTATTCCATCCTCATTGGGTGTAAATGCATTTGGCACAAATATGTATGCTTTGCTTCCATCGTTCAATTCTACATTGTATTCTACTGCTTCTGTACCACAGCAAGATTCATACTCTTTTATTGGGGTAATTTTGGATGGTGTTTCATCTTGAGTACATGCACTGAATGAGATTAAAAGGTATGAATATACCATAAGGATTTTTAAACTTTTCATTTTAATACGTTTATTTGGTGATTAATAATTTTGCTACTTTTATTGTTTTGGCCTTTTCAACGGTAAGGTAATAAATACCAGAACCTAGAAATAATAAATCTATAGGTTGGCCAGAAATACTCCCTGTGTAAACTTTCTTACCTTCCTGATTATATACACATATTATACTATCTATCCAATTGACTTGATTTGAGAATTGAAAGATACCCGAAGTAGGATTTGGATAGATGATGAGATTCTCGAGATCATAATCGACTTCTAATGATCTTGATTCTAATTCATTTTCCTTTTTAAAAAGTGCCTGAAATTCTTGATTTTCTGTAGCAGTGATTGAGCTAATACATACATTCCGTTTTACTCTGTTGCCAGCCGCATCATAGGTGAAACACGATTGGGCATGTACCATAAAACTCACAAACGTGAAAATTGTCATAAAAATTTGTTTCATTATTTTAATTATTTTTTGACTTATAATAGAAAATTCCCTTTTGCACAGAATTTTCAGTTAAACTAAAAGTTGTATCTAAATTTTGATAATTCAAAAATTTATTCATTTTTGCGTCTAATGATATTCCTTTAAATATAAATACTTTTGCTTCTTTATCATTGCAAGAGTTTATTACTGGTAATAAGGTATAGCCTAAAGAAAGATTCAAGGTATCCAAAGGATTTAAAAAATAAGGATTTTTTATTATCTTATTCAATCCTATATCAAAATAGTGTTTTTTTTGCACCAAAATTGAATCCAAATTTTCAAGACAATGACCACTGAACACGTATATGGTATCACTACTGCTTGTGTTTACAATTTGAACAATTTCTTTAGGCTGGTCGAAAACGCATCCATTAACTATACTTAATGAAACTAACACGAAAATTATTGACTTCATTGCTTATCTAATTATCTAAATGGAAAAATAAATTTAGGAAATGTTAACCACAAATATCGAGATGCACTTATGTCCTTTATTATATACTGGTTTATATCTATGAATGAAGATCCAAAATAATTAACGGATTTGAAGTTTGCCCAAGATTCAGTCCAATGAGCCATATGATTCCATCCATCTTGTCCATGCTTATTTGCACTCCAAAGGCTCGAAGGCGCTACTTTTCCATAAAAATTTGCTTTACCTATGTCATTTGCTTGAAGAATATGCCCAAATTCATGCATAAGTAAATCTGGATCAAGTCCTTGACTAAAGACACCTTTTCCAACAAAAATTCCAGTACCTGGCAGTGTAACTCCACCGCTTCCTAAGCCAGTACCTAATTGTGAAGTTTCAAAAACATTTGTTCCATTATACTTTCCAACATATTTTCCATCAATTGATGTTAATCCTTCTGGTACATTTGTAGCACACGCAACATTTTGATCTATTTTAATGGTTTTTCCTCCGTTTGAAAAATTTCTCCCATCCAGTTTAGCTTTAATACCCCCAATCACTCCCCCAATCGCAGCCCCAATCAAAGCCCCCTTAAATGAACTGGTGATAATAGAACCAAACTTGTCGCCATGCCAAATCCCAGTTGTAAGATTGGCAGCAAATCCCGTCGCCGCCCCTGTTATGGCTCCACCATAGAATCCTCCTATCCCTGCTGCCGCCAAAGCTGGAGCGATGGCTCCACCTACTCCGCCAGCTACTACTGCTCCAGCAAATGCTCCCCAATCCCAACCTTTAAAACTAAAATCATGGGTTACTAAGTGAATAGCTGTATAGGTCGCCGCTCCTATGGCCATACCTATCAATACTGGAACAAAAAGAAACTCACCGTCTGGATCTGTAAATCTCAGTGGATTATTAAGTGCATAACTATACCTGTTGTAATTTTGCGTATTATCAGGCATCTGTATATTGTTGTCTGGACTTAACATCCTTCCTACAATAGGGTCATACAGTCTTCCATTCATATTGATAAGGTTGAATTGTAGCAGATGCTCGTGACCTGTAAAACCTCTATACAGCCAAATAGGTGCTGTAGCTATACTGTTGTAAGTCCAATCTGTTGCATTACGTCTTCTACCCCATGGATCAAAGTTTTGCTCATATTCTACCGTGCCTGTGTTAGTGGTAACCGTAAGTATAGAACCCAAATGATCCGTATATGTATAATGGTAAGTATCACTTGTACCTATACGCTCGATAATACATACTAAGCCTGCTGGTGCAGATATGTAATGTAGATGCCGTGTAGTACTTGATGTAATATCTTTTTCGTAGTCTCCAAAATAATACTTGGTATTGACAATGATATTGTTTTGTTTCAATACAGATTTTATTCTTTGGTCATCATAGCTGTAGGTATAGGTCAGATGATTAATACCTTCTGATATAGTCAACGGTTGGTAAAAAGAAGAATAAACTATATCTTGAACATTTGATGGAATGACATTACTTGGATTGGTAACTTGTGTAACTGCATTTATTTTAGCATTAGTATAACTATAAGTTCCCGCATCGGTTTTTGAATTTATATTGCCATTAGATGCATAGTTTGAACTAAGTGTTGTAAGTCCTGTGCCAGATGCGGTGAGTAATCGATTGAGATTGTCGTAGGTGAAAGATTCTGTTTTTGATTTGATGGCATCTACTCTACTTGTCAAGTTTCCAGATTGATAGTTCCAGTTGAGTGTAAGATTTTGAATACCTGTTGTTGTATAGTTATTGACAGTCCCAAAATAATAAGCAATGGAACTTGCTTTGCCATTTCCCAAACTATAGGCAGTTGTTTGATTTAGACCATTTGTACTAGTGTTAGAATATATAGTGGTTGTATTATTTGCATTCTTAATGGTACTCAAATATCCATTGGCATCATAAGCATAATTTATCAATAATCCCGAAGGATAAGTTTGTGACGCTACATCATCATAAATATTGTACGTAAATGTTGATTGATGATTGATCCCATCGACAGTTTCATTTTTTGTGGTTATTCGGCCGTATGCATCGTATACATAAGATTCAGAAATACCTCCATAATTTGATATGGTATTTAGTCTATTGGTAGCTCCACCACTTCCAGTTGGGTAATATGTAAATGATGATGATCCTTCGGTCCTTCCATGATAGGTTTTTCTACCTAATATATCATAACTAAAATTGTTAGTTTGACCAGTGGCGTTAATCATAGTCAACATCTGGCCTAAAGCATCTGTTGTATATTGAGTCGTCCCAGCATTGATGTCAATCAATTTTGTTTGCCGAGCATAAGCATCGTACTCATTTGATGTGAGTACCGTTGTACCCATTTTTACATCTTTTACTTTTCCATGGCTAAAATATGTATAATCTAATGTACCACCATAATCCGTTGCACTGACCATTTTTCCTGTCGCATCGGTTTTTGTAGATTTGACCTGAGAAGCAGGATTGGTTATACTTATATTTAGTATTCCAGCTGCGAACGAATAAGCGTAACTAGTTGTACCGATTGTATTTACACTTGATGATATTCTATTGTATGTATCATAACTATTGGTTGTCGTCAATATAGTTTCACCTGTTTTGTAAGGTAAAGTGGATGTGGCTATATTACCTCTACTATCATACGTGTTTTTTTGTGTGGCCCATGTATTACCAAAAATTTCAATATCTTTTCTTTTCTCTCTATCAAGCACATCGTACCATACTTTTTCATTTGGCTTTCCTGGGTGAGATACCAATTTAAAATGAACGGTACCGTCGGAAGCATTTATATCCCAACCGTAGGATGTGGTCACGGTCACACCTCTTTGTGGATCATAGGCAGACAAAATCCTTCCAAAGGCATCATAGGTATAAGTCATCTGGATACCATCTATGCCTATTGCAAGTGTTGGTTTAGCCCATTTTACATCATTGGTTATTGTAGATGTTTGATTCAAAACATTAGTCAAAGAAACTATAAACCGACCTTTAGCATCAAATGTTTGGCTGTTTGTTCGTGCTGTCATACCAGACGGAGTTGTTGTAGCACTTATTTGGTTTCCTAGGTTGTTGTAAACATATGAGTAAGAAACAGATTTGGGCAAACCGCTGAAATCTACTTTGGATGTTAGTTGACCTATGGCATTGTACCCATAGGTTGTGGTAAGACTATAAGCAACTTGACCAGTTCGTGTTATAGATTCAGTTATGGATGTTGGTTTGGCTGGAATTGGTGTACCAAAAGTACCAAAAATAGTTGTTGTTGTTTTTGTTTCTATATTGTTAATATTGCTTGTGACCGTGGTAGGATTCCCATAAGTATCATAAGTGTAACTTTTTGAGATAAACTGACCTTCAAATTGTTTATTTTCGTAGGTAGCATTTACTCTGGGCCAAAAACGCTTACTACCGAGATTAATAAATTGATTTGTATTGGTAACTTCGTTTAATAATGCACTTGTAGAATTTAAATATTTACTGGTTTTGAGTGGCATTGTAGTATAAAATGTAGTGTTAAATTCATTTTCTTGAATCGTTTTATACCCTGATACATTATCAATTGAAGTTACTTTTTTAAATCCTAAAAATCCTTTTCCCTCTTTATGTATTTTTGCTTCTTCGTATTGAAAATCTGTTGTTGAAAATCCACCAATTCCATTCTCAGATTTGAACTGGGATACAAGATACATAGGAGCTTGGAGGTTGTTAATGGGAGAACTAGTTGAGGCACCTTTTATAAAGAAATTGGATGTTTGGGTCATCCTTTTGTAAACAAATTCTACGTCATGATCTACACCATTTTTAATTTTTTGGAGTAAACGTTCTTGACCTTCTTTTTTGAAATACAGAATTGTAAATGGATCAAGATAATAATTTCTGTTAATTATTTCTGGCCTTCCATCTCCATTTAGATCAACTGGTATGTTGGGCACAAAACCAAGTAACGCACTATATGAATGCTGAGTGAAATAAAAGTCATTGCCCTTGGAATAATACATATCCAATTTCGATGTGGACGCTGACCCACCTACAAAATAATTCCAGCCATGATAAATATCCTGCTTGCCATCAGAATTGAAATCTGCGAATACTAACTTGTCATCAGAATATTGTCCAGTTATATTCGGTGTGTGTTGAAAAGTAAATGGTGTTTCAATAAATCCCGTGCCCGTGTTTGTTGCTTTTGACCAAGGATTGTTATTATTTGTAGTACTCGTACGAGCTAGTATATCTGTTTTGCCATCCCCATTAAAATCAGTAAAATATAGTAAGTGCCATTTTGTAGGGTAACCTGCGGAATATTTTTCAGTGGCTGCCCAATTTGAACCAGATGGAGAAAATGAAAATATTTTTGTTTCTGATCCTTTCGTTAACATTAAATCAGATTTTCCATCACCATCGAAATCTATAACATTATGCATATCTGTATGTACCCATAAACCGTTGACTGAACATCCACTAAGGATATTGGTAACTTCTTTGTTAAACAAACCAAGAGCCGGAAAAGAAATAAAAACTCTAAATCCATTGCCGCTACTCAATATTGTCAAATAATCTGTTGCTCCATCTGAATTATAATCGCCTGGAAAAAAGTACTGTCCGTCGCCAAGATGAGCTGGAAATCTATCATACGTCCCCGAGCATCCAGAAGATTGCGTGTATGGTAAGTTTTGACTTGTATTGAAAGTACACGTACTATTACCCGTTGATGTACTAGTGTATAGTTTAAAATATTCAACTTTAAATCCACCTGTTGATGTATAACCCAACTTATTGATCATGATGTCGTCACGACCATCACCTGTAAAATCTGTGTGACCGATGATTACTTTTG
>Ga0335395_10001615_pt1 | contig 14025 bp, 14 predicted proteins | sample MAT02_FD_205744 | JGI IMG/M metagenome (GOLD analysis project Ga0335395, IMG submission 205744) | Freshwater microbial communities from Lake Fryxell liftoff mats and glacier meltwater in Antarctica - MAT-02 (spades assembly) (version 2) ...
CTCAAAGCTATCCCTGATTGGCAAGAAAGGCTGAGATTGTTTGTTGACCAATTAATTGAGGAAGATGGACAAACTGGGTAGTTTTGGGTAGACATGGGTAGAAATTAACTTTCAGTCCACTTCCCTATCAACACAAGTATACAAGTGAAGCGCCTGGTTGAACCGATCGGAAAATGGCTAATCTGGTATGCCACACAAGTAGGTCTGCGGTACTGTTCAGGTGGTGAGAGTGATACGCCAATCTTCCTAGCATCTCTGGATTCAGCCGTTGACTATTATAGGGACATAATAGAGATGGAGTATGTCGGAGCAACAAACCTAGCCCCCGGAGAAGATGGATATGTCTTTAAATTCTCAAGAGAAAACGCAGCAACCTTCTGTAGAAGACAACAACAGCAATGGGGAGTCCCCACGCATCTTAACCCCTGAGCAAATCAAAGTGGGGACAAATGCGATCATGACCCACGCCCAACGGCAAGCATTTTGGAAAAACTCTAAAATCGGTAAGCTGCTGGGTTTCTCTCGCTGGCCTGATTATCAAAAAAAAACAAATTAAGCACAATCTTAATCAACAGCGATTTCCGAATTAACTCTAATACCAATAAATAGCATCGCCCTTTGTTCATCCGCGTGCATCTGCGGTTAAAAAAGATGGCTCTTTCGGAAGTCTCATTACCCGTGATAAAATAAAACTATAGCTTGCTCAACTCAAGGAGATTTTGAGATGATTGCTACTACTTCAAGTTTAGCCGAACAGAGAACACTGCTAGAAAATATTAGCTGGTCAACCTTTGAAACTTTGCTCAAAGAAATAGGCGATAGCCGAGGTTATCGCATAGCTTACGATAATGGAATACTGGAAATTATGGCTCCACTATTTGAACATGAGAACTACAAGAGCAATTTCGGTAACTTTATTGTTGCTTTAGCAGAAGCACTCGACATTGAAATTAAAAGTGCTGGGTCAACTACTCTCAAACTAAAAAATGCCCAAAAAGGCATAGAACCTGACAATTGCTATTATATCCAAAACGAACCAGCAGTCAGAGACAGGCAAGAACTGGATTTAGAAATTGATCCACCCCCCGATTTAGCAATTGAAATAGATATTACCAGCAGTTCAATGAATAAATTGGCAATTTACTCAGCACTTCGCGTCCCGGAAGTCTGGCTATATAACGGGCGAGTTTTGAAATTTTATCACTTGGTAGAGACAGAATATGTTGAGTGCGACTTTAGTATTGCTTTTCCCTTTGTATCGGTAGCGGAAATGGCTGGGTTTTTGACTCGCACTCAAACGATGGGAGAAATGGCTTTGCTGAAATCCTTTAGAAATTGGGTGAAAGGGAAAATATAGAAATGGTCTCACATCATGAAAAAATTACTAATTACTACAATTGTTTTTCTATCTGCAGCCATCCCTTGTTTGGCGATGAGTCCCTCAGAATTAGCAACATTTGCAACTAACCATAAATACAATGAAAATGCTCCGGTAGCTTATTCTTATTATGACAAAAGTTGTCAAACTACTGTTTCTGTGCCGCTGGTAAAAACTCTGGATTTAGGTAGTGGAAGAATCGGAGGAATTACCAACAAATATCTGTGTTGGGGAGCTACCTATACTTATTTTGAAATGACTCGCGGCAACTTACAATCTATTCGAGTCTTTGCGGAAGTAGGTGCAGGCCGATCGACTCGTTATACAAACTGGGGCCCCGTTGCAAATCCTGGGGATGATTTAACTCACGATCAGCTTATATCTGTGGCAAAAGCGATTACAGCAAATACAAAATGATTTGTATTTAAAACTCCGTAATTTCAGGATGGATAAATTGATAACCAGCAGCCTTAATCTTTTGATTCGATACCTTCGCATTATAAGGTCGCACGCTAGGACTTCCATCCCAAGTAGCTTTCGGCAGATTGTGACGTTCAAAAATGCGATCGACCAATTCGCGACTCGATAGCGATACATCCCCAACTAAATTGTAAATTCCCTGCAATCGATTGTCCAAAGCAAAGGTTAATCCCCCAACAATATCATCCCGATGCACCCAATTTGTAGCATCTTCCCCCGCACCGGGACGAGTGGTTCCAGCCCAGCCTCCAAAGATTTTAACTAATTCTCGCCCGGGCCCGTAAATGCCACCCAAACGGAGAATGCAGGTGTGAAGATTTGGACTCGATGCTGCTAATAAAATTCGTTCTGTTTCGGCGAGAATTTCACCGTTGGGATTAGCTGGCTCCACCGGTGATTCTTCGTTTACCAGTTTACCTTGTCGATCGCCATACACAGAATAAGTACCCGTATAAATCACCTGCTTGACTGTCGGTACTTGCTGTAAAACTGATACCAAAGTTGTCGCCGTCTCTAAGTAACTTTCTCGATAAGCACTAGCATTTGGAGCGCCGACGCACAGCATAACAGCATCTTGGTCTTGCAGTAAACTGCCGATCGCACTTGCATCATTTCCCTTAACTACAGCTACCCGCTGGGCGACAGCCTCCAATTCGCTGACTCGGCTCGCCGTCGTAGTTGTCGCCGTCACGGTACAATCGGGTTTACCTTGTAAATGTCGGGCTGTCGCAGTACCCACATAACCGCATCCGACGATCGCCACTTTCATCAAAAATTCTCCCTTGTATCATTCCATCTCAAATTATTACCGATTTTGGCGATCGATTCGTCAGTCCGAGCGATCGCACCTGAAGCCATCATTACAAACTGGATTAGTTGGGATTCTCAGTCTTTAAGCGGCTTACCTTCTCGATTCACAATACGGCTTTCACCATCCTTAGCCGTGACATTTTCATAAACTCCTTCATCCCGCTTCACGTACTTGCTGAAACCAGAATTTTTATAATCGGTGTCGGATGTCGGCTTCATCAACCTTGGAGCGCTCAGCAAACGGCGCACCGGAGCATCTGCGGGAGTGTCTCCTGGTTCGCACTTAGCCAACTCGCACAGTTGGCCCCAAGTCGAAACTTCCAGGTTCATGCTGTGCGAAACTTCTAACTGCTGGTTGTTTTTGGGACAAAAATAATCGTATACAGGCATACTAAAAATCTCGTTGGCGACTACTAAAATTATTAATTGCACGGTAACATTGAGTATTATAGCTCAACATTACTAACTGTTCAAGCCAAAAAAATAAAATTTACTATTTTTAACGGTTGTTGAAACACTAAATCAGCTATATTATTAACCCTGTGATGTTGCTCCCGGATGCGATCGAGACTAAGCCCAAAAGTACCCTAGCCTGAAATCGTCTCGCGCGATCGCTCGGCGGCTAGCATCAGCCCGCAAGACTTCCCTAAATACCGTCAAAAGATCGATCGTCAATTTCAGACTGCACCCAAATAACACATTCTAGATTTCAACTAGAACAGCAGGAGTCCCCCACCATACCGCCTCGGTTGGTGGCGGGTCGGACAAGCGCGTGAGGCTTGTGATTGCACCGCATATTGAATCGATAAGCGCAGCGTTCGACAAAGATGCGGTGCATGAGTGAACGAACAAGATTTGTTACGAAGTGGTTGCTTTCTCAAACTTCACGAGTTATATTTGTCTTAGAGTTTAGTGAACCCATGAGCCAAGTTATCACCGCAAAGCTAAGGTTGAATCTTACCGCCGAACAGAAGTTGGCGGTGCGTGATACTGCGCTGGCTTACCGTGATGGTTTGAACTATACTGCTATGGTCGCTTTCGGCGATAGCAAGTCTAACAATGGCACTAAATTGCAAAAACTTGTCTACAGCCACCTGCGCTCCGAGTTCAGACTAGGTGCACAGATGGCGTGTAACGTGCCTAGACAAGTGGCGGCAACCTTTAAGTCTTTAACGACAAAAGTTAAGCAGAACAACGAAGCTATTAAAAAGGGATACACCAAGAAGCGCTTTAAAGGGCTTGATAAAGCCCCTAAATACGCATCTCGGACTGTAACTTTGAATTATCAGCGAGATTACACGTTTAAGCCTGATCAACAGGTCAGTCTCGGAACGTTGAACGGTCGCATTGTTGTGCATTACGAAGGTTGGAATAAGCATTTAGAGTTGATCAAGACCTGCTCCAATATTGGTGCAGCAAAGATCGTCTACCAGCGTTCTTCCAAGATTTACTATTTAATGGTAAGTCTTGAAATAGAACTACCGGACATCAACCCAACAAGTATCACCCGAATTTCTGGTATTGATGTTGGAATGAGATATTTGGCAGTAGAAACAGATTTAAATAATAAGTCTGCATTCTACTCTGGCGCTTCATCTCGACACAAAGCCAATCAATATCAGAAGGCTCGAAGAAGTCTACAGCGTAAAGACACCCGTTCGGCGAAGCGACGATTAATTGCTTTGTCAGGACGGGAGAGACGGTTTATCGCTGATGTGAACCACCAAATCAGTAAAGAAGTTGCCAAGCCTAACAGCTTGATTGGACTAGAAAACTTGACTGGAATCCGTGATAGAACAAAATCCAAGTCTGGCAATAAAGCAAGCAAGAAACAGCGTAGGGCTAATCGAAACAAAGCTAAATGGTCATTTGCCGAATTGCATGGCTATATCGACTACAAAGCTAATTTGGTTGGTAGCCTAGCAACTAAAGTTCCAGCACATTATACTTCTCAGAGTTGTCCTAAGTGTGGGCATACCTCGAAGTCTAATCGACCGAATAAGGGGCTAATGTTTCGCTGTGAATGTTGTGGGCATGAATTACACGCTGATTTAGTGGGAAGCAGAAATATTGCATTAAGAACGTTGCTCGTCCGGCAAGACTGGACGAGTACGGGGAGCTTGTCAGTATCCCCCGATGTGTCGCGCGACGAAACTAAAGCTAATCTCCTGCAAAGGTTTTCAGAATTGCGGTGGAGCGTAGATACAAGCCCTCATCATATCGGTATCCCGATTGATGACGGGTAATTGACGTTTATTCATCTACTCACCAGCGAGGATTTACCGATGAGCGATTTCAAAGTTACACCAGAAGTAGAGATGAACACAGCTCAAATGTTGGAGCGATACCAACTGCAAGACGAGACAATTCTGTGGCGTTGGGCAAAACTGCACGGTATCAACAGCACTCGCGGTTTCTTCTATCCCGGTGAAGTAGATTTGATGGATCACGCTCACCACCACATTTATAATTTGGGAATGAGCATTGGTGAATATCAAAGTCTTTTAGACCGCCGCCGCAGCAATTCCCCTACATCGGGCGATCGCAATAAAACAGTAGCAAATCAAGTGGCTGACGAAGCATACGATGCCATAGAAACGCTGAGAGAACAGTATTCTGAAGCTGTTGATTTAATGGGAGAACGTATAGCAGACCATTTCATCGATGAACTAGATTTATCAGTGATGCGACACCTTTCTCAAAAAGTTAAAGACCGCCGCGCTCTCAACGGTCAAGCTAAAAAACCCAACCGTTTTCTGCAAGTGATTAAAGCCGTATTGCAACCGAGCAGCGAAAATACGCTTCTAGTTCCCAGAAAAGAGAATGACTCTAGTTTAGAACTAGAACAGCATCACCGGCTCGGCTAGCCTGCGAAAGTTGCAAGGTGAAGCGCTACTTATAACGGTAAGGTGCGGTGTGCTTCGCCCTACATAATTAGGTAGTGCCCCAGGAGCAGGAAAGCAATAAATTTACTGTTTTTCACAACTCTAATTCACCTTTAAATTATCAATTTAAGACTGGAGAGAGATGTATTTTGTGCCAGAGCTACATAAAATCAGAGTTGAATCTCAGCCGTCAATCTAACCAAAGGTAGAGAAATGATTAAATCTTGGATGGTAATTGGAGGTGTCGCCTTTGCAGTAGCACTCTTGGCTAACTTGCTCTCGCCCAGCGACATTCAGTGGTTCAACCGCTTGCAGCGTCCGAGATGGCTAGTATTTGAAAAAGCAATTCCCATCATTTGGACAGTAATTTTTATTTGTGCAGCTTGGTCAGCGGTGATTGTTTGGGAAAAAGAACCGGGAACTCAGGAGACTTGGCTGAGAATGGGTTTATACCTGCTTTTAGAAATAGTAACCATATCTTATACCTCTGTGATGTGCAAACTTAAGAGCCTAAAAGTCGGCACAATCATCGGCGGAACGGGCGCTATTTTAAGCGTAATACTAGCTTTAAGTGTGTTGCAAGTTTCGCAGCCAGCCACCCTGTTATTGCTGCCTTACATACTCTGGAGTCCGATCGGCACTTACACGACTTGGGCGATGATGCACCTGAATCCGGCGGATGTTTAGGCTCGGGAATTAGTCATTTTAATGGGATTGCAAGCGTAGAAAAAAAGCACTTTTTACACCTAAAATGTGTTCGCGGTTATATCCCCGGCTTTTTTAATAAGTCCGGGTTCGGGGTCTTCTGTTTGTTGAAAATTGGCAATTAACGATCGGATATCTCAAACCAGATCGACTGCGATAAACTTTAACCATTTCTTTCTATCTTAAATTTATCGCAATAGTTTTATGTATCCGACTGCAAATTTTCTATCGCGGAAATGAGTTGTTGCAGTAGCTCACCAAAGCCAGCCATCTGTTCATCAAAAGCATCGCCATTCCTTACATAAAGATCGTTCTTTCGTTCACTTTCAAGCACTTCCTTTGCAGCTATAACTTCTGCTACACTAATGCCATGCTTCTTGGATAATTCTACTATTTCAGCAATAAAACTATCAAGATGCCCGTCTTCTACTGTGCCGTAACTTCGCTCACTTTGATGAAATAAAGTGCCCATGCGGTTGCCCAAAATATTATCTATTTTTTGACTGTACCACAATTGCGATCTTCATTATTAATGAAGGCTCAAAATCCGCAAAAATTCTGTATAAATTACCCTTATTTGTACAGATAACTAATATCATTTTCGGTCGATTACCATAGCAAAAACGCTTCGTTCGTAGTGCGGACTTTAGTCCGTTCCGGGATTGCGGACTGAAGTCCGCACTACGAACCAATTTTAGTGCGGTAAATTCACCGTTCCGGGATTGCGGACTGAAGTCCGCACTACGAACCAATTTTAGTGCGGTAAATTCACCGTTCCGGGATTGCGGACTGAAGTCCGCACTACGAACCAATTTTAGTGCGGTCAATTTACCGCTGGGGGATTGCGGACTAAAGTCCGCACTACGAACCAATTTTAGTGCGGTAAATTCACCGGACGCGAGATAACATCAAATCGGCTAGCATCCCAATTAGATCGAATCCGGTAAGAGCAGACTGGTAAGAGCTGGGCTGGTTTATATAATTTGTCGATAATTATCAAATATCAGGCGCTAAGGAACTCCTGCAGAACTTGAAATCATACAATTGGGATGCTACCGAATTTGATTTCAAGATATTAGGTAGCAGATTCTCGCGCTCAATTCTAGGGACTCGGAGGGCTGCTCGGAGGCTCGGTTTCCGGTGGCTCGCGAGCCGGAGATTCAGCAGGCGGAGGATTCAGGGACTCTTCCCAAACTTTGATTTGCGATCGCGCTTGCTCATAAGCCCGAGATCCCGAGGGAATTTTCTTCAAAGTGGCGATCGCCCCAGCCAGATCCGAAGACGACTGTTCCACAGCAAGCGCCACAATCCGCTGGCTCCACTCATCAATCGCCTCACTCGCCTGCCAGCGGAGCGAACTCGACTCTGGTACCTGAAGGGCAAGGGAAATTGCCGTTTCCAAAGCGTCAGCAGTCCCCGGTATGGCTGCCTGACGGGCGCTCTGCAAACCTTGCTCGCCCAAAAATTGAGCCTGCCAAGTCCTCATGTTCGATCGAGCTTCCTCATAAAGCACCCTTCCCGATCGAATCCGGCGGGCCATCTCAATTGCCCCCGCCAAATTTCCGGCGGCCGCTAGCTGCTGAGCTCTATCCAAAAACGGCTGGTCTTGAAGGCGCTGTCTTCTCTCGATCCAAGCTTGAATTTTGGTTTGAGCTTCCCTGTAAAGCGTTCTACCTTGACCGATCCGAGAAGCTTGAGCCACGGCGGCCTCCAGAGAATTCGGATCGCCCGCGCTCGCCAAATCGTTAGCTCTTTGCAGGTACGGACTGTCTTCGAGCAGCTCGATTTGACGGCTCAAATTACCAATTTGAGTGCGAACTTCCCGGGAGCGGGGATTGGATTGGGGGACTGTTTGCAATTGCGCGATCGCAGCCCTCAAATCATTTACCCCTCCCGGCGCCGCCAGCCTGCTTGCCACATCCAAAGTTTTCACATCAGCAATTTCTTGCTGCCAGCGGCCGACTAAATCTGCAGCTTGTTTGTACAAAGGGCGACCGTCCTTCAACTTTTGAGCAATCTCGATCGCCTTAGACAAACCCTCAACCGAGCCAGTCAAAGCCTGAGCCGTAGCACTCGCCAACTGGTTAAAATCTTCAACTTGTGCTTTTAAATTTGCCGAATCTGGAATCTTGTTAGAGATCGCGATCGCCTCCTGCCAATCGCCCGCCTGCAAGCGTTTTTGGGCGATATCCAGAATTTTCTTGCTAAATTCCGCGATCAACTTATTGGCAGCCTGATACAAATAACTGTTTTGATCGATTCCCTGAGCCAGCTTAATACCCGTCACCAGATTGTCCAGCCCTCCCTCCGAGGCTGTATTTCGGGCTTTGATCAACTTATTGCCTTCAGCCTTTGTCGTCTCAATTGCCTGAGTCAGTTCCTCGTACTTAGTCGATTCCCAGAAAGTATTGCCCGTATCCAACAGCAGATTAGCTTGGCGGAAAGCTTGGCCCCACTCTTCCTGACGCAAGTAAGCGACTGTGGCAGCGTAAATTTTCTCTGCATCGTTCCATATCGACTGCCACTGTTGAATCTGCTTTTCCACCGCCGGGTAAGCGGGAACGTTTTGAGGAACCTTGCGGGCGATCGCGATCGCCTCTTCCAGCTTCCCTTCTTGGAATCTAGCATTTCCCAACTTGAGAATATCCTGCGACCACCGATCGATCTGACCATTAATTCTCGATCGCAGCGGGTGATCTGACGGCAAAGCATTCACTAATTCGATCGCGCGCAGCAAATCATCCACCGTCCGCTTGCTAGCTGCTTCTTGAGCGCAAAAAAAGCGATCGTTAGCAGAAGCCGTCGGCCAAAAAACCTTCGAGCAATTCGACTCTGCAGTCAAGTTGAGCAAAGACGCAATTGCCACAAACCCCATACCCACCGACAGCATCAAACTCACCGCCAGCCAAAACTGCCAGTTCTTCGACCACCTCCGCCACAACGGATTGTCTTCCTCCGGCTGCCAGTTTTCCCCAGACTCTTTGGGCCGCTGTTCCAGATATCTTCCCGGCTGTTTTCCCGAAGTCACCAACTCACGGATCTCTTTAAGTCGCTCAGCGCGGTTTTTCCTGGCGGGAATTGGCACTAGCGAGGAACTATCCTTTTTTGACTCAAAGGATTCTGATGCAGACCAAGGGCCTGGTGTTTTGCGATCTTGACTCATAAATCTCCGCTCACCACAAACAGCAACCAGCCTGTCTTAATTATTTCAAAACTGCGATCGCTGCTATCTACTGCTCTATAGAATGTTTTCATACTTTTGCATACTCCCGTCGGCCCGAGACTGCTTTGGGCCGATCGCCAAACTGCCAAAATTTTAATTTTGCGATTAGGTAATTGATAATGTGTAATTGGCAATTGGTCAAGGCCTTCATCTCCCGATCGCACCCATCTTACCAATTACACATTATCGTCTCAAGAGCCGGACTGGGCTCGCAAATCGCCGATCAGTTCAGCCAATTCGTCGCTGTTAGCCTTGTAAACCTCATTGCAGAAATGGCAAGTAGCCTCAGCCCCGCCATCTTTTTCGATCATATCTTGGAGTTCGGCTTCGCCCAACATTTTGAGAGCTCCCAAAACTCGATCGAACGAACAGCCGCAGTGAAAGCGCACCATCTGAGTTTCCGGGAAAATTTCCAGGCCCATATCACCCAGTAACTCTTCGAGAATCTGATGCAGCGTTTTGCCTGATCGTAACAGCGGCGTAAAGCCCGACAGTGCAGCCACCCTAGATTCTAGAGTTCGCACCAGTTCTTCGTCCGCTGCAGCCTTCGGCAGCACCTGCAACAGCACGCCCCCAGACGCTTGCACCCCGTCAGCCCCCACAAACACCCCCACAACCAGAGCCGAAGGAGTCTGCTCCGAGGTTGCCAAATAGTGAGTCAGATCGTCCCCAATTTCGCCGGAAACCAATTCTACCGTACTTGAGTAAGGGAACCCGTATCCAACATCCCGCACCACGTACAAATAGCCGTCACCGATGGCCCCGCCGACATCGAGTTTACCTTTGGCATTGGGCGGCAATTCCACTGTGGGATTGCTGACATAACCTCGAACCGTGCCATCAAGTCCCGCATCAACCAGAAGTCCGCCCAGCGGCCCATCTCCTTTGATGCGAATGTTGATCCTCGATTCGGGGCGCTTCATGCTGGATACGAGTAACAGCCCCGCCGACATCGTGCGCCCGAGGGCGGCTGTAGCCACGTAGGAGAGGTTGTGCCGCCCTCTTGCTTCTTCGGTGAGGCGGGTGGTAATGACGGCTACAGCGCGAATTCCACCATCTGCTGCTGTAGCGCGAATTAATTGATCGGCCATGAAAAACCTTACTTTTCTCTTTTGATACTTCCTTCAACTATTTTAGAAGCTCTTGAAGCTTGTCGCAGCAGGTAGCAGCAGACTCGGCGGGTATGGAAGGGCGATCGAACTTCAGAACTTCCGTATTTTTAAAGGTAAAACCTTCATCAATCTACTATTTTTTAACAAATAGTATGATTAATTATTAAAAATCAAGTCCTGACGGCATAATCTCTATACGTAGGGCGAAGCACACCGCACTGCGAGCCAGATAAGTAGCGTATAAAACCACTTTTTTAGTTGTTTTTCAAATAAATATTTATTTGAAAAACCCCGAATAACAAGTGCATTTAGTTTTCCGCTCCCGCCCGCACTCATTCAAGTTATAATTACTAACAACTGATGACTAATGACTAATGACTAATGACTCAGGCTTATCCCGCCCGCGCTCATTCAGGTTATAATTACTAACAACTAACAACTAATGACTAATGACTAATAACTAACGACTTATGACTAAAGTTTATCTTCCTGCTAACCTGGCGATCGCCAAACCTTTACCTTGGTAAGCTAGAGTCAGAGCTGTAGGGCTCACACTAATGTTTTTTAGCTGGAAATAACGGATATGCCACCAACATCCAAAGCACTTTTAGCGGAAGTCCAGCATAACACAGGAGCGACTCGAAACTTGCATTTTTATGCCAAGGGCGAAACCATTCCTTTGATGTCTCAAGGACTTTGGCGCGTCTGTCAAGGCTTAGCACAACTGAGCACGCTTTATCCAACCGGGGAAGAAGGACTTTTGGGTTGGGTTGGGCCTTCGATGTGCTTCGGTTTGTGGTTGACAAATTTGCAGACTTACCGAGCTACGGCGACATCTGATGTTTATTTGATGTGGTATTCTATGGTGGAAATCGAAGCTTCTCCTCAATTGGCTCAGGAGTTGTTGCCTCAAATGGTTCGGCGGCTGCGGCAAATGGAATCAATTTTGGCGATCGCCGGACAGCGACGAGTAGAAGACCGTTTGTATCAGCTCCTGCTATTATTGCAACAGGACTTCGGTCAGCCTGTGGTTGAGGGAACTCGTTTGAGTATCCGCTTGACACATCAAGATATTGCTAATGCTATTTGCACGACTCGGGTAACAGTAACGCGAATGCTGGGAAAATTGCAGCAGCAAGGGTTAATTAGTCGAGATGGCGATCGGCATTTAATACTTAACAAAGGTGTTTTTGCCTCCTCCTCGGATTTGTTTGGCTGCAATCCTCAAGGAGTGTAGCAAGCGACAGGAATTTGCATCTACATAACCCTGTCTAATATTAATTTTCAAAATTCAGGCAACAAACAGTATTCGTAGGGTGTGTCGCCATCAACCATCCCCAAAAAAGATAGAAAATCTCATAGCGACGCACCAATCGACAATATTTGAAGAAAAAAACATAACATTTGTTGTGTAGCAATAATTTTGAAAATTTGTAGAATATTAAAGCTCAAATCCGATTGGACAAAATTGTTTGCGATCCTTTTCCTCCCGCTATGTACAGCAAGATTTTTGCAGCCGGAAAAGATATGTAGCAGTTCTCACTCTCGATGAGGTATCAATCCCTCAATCCCTCAACCCCTCAATCCCTCAATCCCCCAATCTCAAATCTCAAATCGAAAATGGAAAATCTCAAATCGATAAATTCCTCAATTCCCCAACCTCAAATCTCAAATTTCAAATCTCAAATCTCAACTCCTCACCTTTTTTAGAAAGGCTATAATTAAGCGGTGCATCTATTTAGGAAGAAATTCAATGGCTAACTCTACTCAAGAAACACCAAAACCAGACAAAAAAGAATTAATTGACATCACAGCTAAACCTAAAGAACAAGAAGAACCACCAAATAAGGGTGACGGGCGAGGGTAACAGTCGATCGCCCGCCACGACACCCCAGCAGAAGCTAAAGAAACCGGGTTTTTCACCGAAATTGCAGTTTTAAGCAAATATTTTGGTAAAAAAACCCGGTTTCTAGCTAGATACGCCTCAAGGAGATAATTTGACAAATTACTCGATTTGTGCATTGCCATTGGTCGATCGCAACTTCGGCTTTCCAGGCATCTTTCTGCGTCCCTCCAAAGAAACAACATCAGCCTCAGAACTCTCCCTAGCCACCCGAATCAGCAACCCCGACAACAAAAAACTCGCCACCATCGACGAGCCCCCGTAACTAAAAAACGGCAGCGGCAAACCCGTAGTCGGCAAAACCCCCGTCGCCACCCCAATATTCAGCAGCGACTGTCCCACCATCACCACCATCGCCCCAATCGCCACCAACTGACTCTCAATATTCCGGGCCCTCGTCGCCACCCTCAAAGCCACAGTAGTGTAAGCCGCCAACATCAGCAACAGCGAGAAACCTCCCACCAAACCAAACTCCTCAGCGAACACAGCAAAAATAAAATCGCTGTACTGAATCGGCAAATAAAATAACTTTTGCTGCGACATCCCCAAACCAACACCCCAAATCCCCCCAGAACCCACAGCCAGCAGGCTTTGAATCAACTGATAGCCATCCTGCATCGGATCAGCCCAAGGATTGAGAAAAGACATAATCCGGCGGCGCTGATATTCCCGAAAACTAATACTTAAAACCGCCAACATCATACCTCCCACAGCCGTTGCGCCCAACTGCAAATAAGGCAAGCCCGCCGCCAAAGCCACCAACCACAAAGTCATCCCGCATAAAGCCGTGGTGCTCAAATTTGGCTGCAACAAAATTCCCAACAGCATTGCGCCGAAAATTAACAGCCAACTCAGGCGAACTTTATTCGTCAACCGCGGCCAGTTGCCGAAAATGCGGGCGCTTTGGAGCACAAAAAACGGCTTGATCAATTCCGAAGGTTGAATAATCGGTACCGGGCCCAGAGAGATCCAGCGAGTCGCGCCGTTGACGGTGGTTCCCACTCCCGGAATTAAGGTCAACCAGAGCAATCCCAGCAGCAGCAGGATGCCCAATTGAGCTGTTTTCAGCAGGTAGCGCAGGGGGGAGTACACCATTAAGTTAAAGCCTGCCAGCCCGATCGCCACTGCGATTAGTTGTCGTTTAAAATAGTAAAGGCCGTCTCCATATTCAGAATTTGCAATGGGATAGGAAGCCGAAAACAATGCTGTCAGCCCTACAAACAGCCACAAAAAAGTCAGCCACCTGAGCCACCGGGCCTCAGCGCCCCATTGCGACGCGCTGGGGTCAAAAAATGGAATGAAGCGTCGAATGTCATTAGTCATGAGTCAGTTGTCAGTTGTCAGTTGTCAGTTGTCATTAGTCATCAGTCATTAGTCATCAGTCATCAGTCATTAGTCATTAGTAGATACTGTCTTGATCTGTCAAGGGGTAGCGAGCAAATAAGTTGGATCGAAAGGCTTTTGGGACTTTAAAATCCCAAAAGCCAAATGCACCAACTTCCTCATCAGAGCACCAATTACCTGCATTT
>Ga0335395_10001616_pt1 | contig 14022 bp, 10 predicted proteins | sample MAT02_FD_205744 | JGI IMG/M metagenome (GOLD analysis project Ga0335395, IMG submission 205744) | Freshwater microbial communities from Lake Fryxell liftoff mats and glacier meltwater in Antarctica - MAT-02 (spades assembly) (version 2) ...
AATCAATTTGAAGATTATATCAATGTGTGTAAAGAATTTGGAGTTAGTTATATGGAGGTGAGTGATGGCTCTATTTCTATTCCCCATGCTGAAAAGTGCGGTTATATTGAAAAATTAACCAAACACGGTATTGTTTTAAGTGAAGTTGGCAGTAAAGATGCTGCTCACATAATACCTCCGTACAAATGGATTGAATTGATGAAAGCAGAGTTGGAAGCTGGCTCAACTTATGTGATTGCAGAAGCCCGGGAAGCTGGAACTGTTGGTATTTACCGGGGAACAGGTGAAGTTAGAGAAGGACTGGTGCAGGAAATATTAACCCAGATTCCGGAAGAAAAAATATTATGGGAAGCTCCGCAAAAGGCCCAGCAGCTTTACTTTTTAGAACTCATAGGTTGCAATGTCAATCTCGGAAATATTGCTCCCACGGAAGTAATCCCATTAGAGACAATGCGAATTGGTTTAAGAGGTGATACATTTGAATTATATCTCAACAAAGAAATGGCATAATGAAACTATATGGTTTAATAGGCTATCCTTTGGGGCATTCTTTTTCAAAACAATATTTTACTGAAAAATTTGAGCGGGAAGGCTTAAAGGATTGTTTCTTTGATGCATTTCCAATAAAGACAATTACTGAATTTAATAATGTATTAGATACCAATCCGGATTTGAAAGGATTGGGAGTTACTATACCATACAAAGAACAGGTGCTGCCTTTTGTAGATGAACTATCAGAAGAAGTACGATTTATTGGGGCTACAAATAGTATAAAGATCACCGGTAAAAAGCTGATTGCTTACAATACCGATATCATTGGTTTTGAGCAATCTTTTATTAAAGCTTTACAGCCATCTCATACAAGGGCGCTCGTGTTGGGAACCGGAGGTGCATCAAAGGCAGTGCAGTACGTGCTTAGGAAATTAGGAATCCAATATTTGGTGGTTACACGAAATGAGATATTGAACGAGGGATTTATAAATTATAGTGCCATTGACGAAAAAGTAATGGATGAAAACAGGATTATTATTAATTGTACACCAGTAGGAATGTCGCCGAATGAAAACGCAACTCCCGAATTACCCTATTATTTAATAACCACGAATCATTATTTGTACGACCTTGTTTACAAACCTGCCAAAACTTTATTTTTGCAAAAAGGAGAGGCAATGGGTGCTATCATTGAAAATGGTTATGAAATGCTGTTGATACAGGCAGAGGCAAGTTGGAAAATATGGAACGAGGAATAGATTAAGCAGGATGTAAGACTTTTATTAATCCGGCGGTTACAGGAGATACTTTTTTTATTTGATAGTTGAAACAAACCATTCCTGTTTTTGCCCTAGCTAGTAAAACGGTCTGCTTGTCTCTTGGTGTTGTAAGTTGATAATACAAATCGAAGCTTACCCTTTCAATTTCTCCGCAGTAAATTTTAACCGAAATTTCTTCTCCATAATAAGATTCATTTTTAAATTCAATGGCAAGATCGCTCATAATCAGGCCAGTTCCGCCAGCGTCCATTTCGGTAAAGCTATTTTGTTGCAACCATTGTAAGCGGGCTTCGTGAATAATTGCAACAAATGCGTCGTTACCAACATGGTTACCATAGTTGATATCACCAATTCGAACCCTTATTTGAATCGCTGCAATTTCGTTATCCGGTATGTCAATTTTTATTCTGGCCATCAGCTTGGTTATTACAAATTATTTTTTCGACTGTAAAAATGAAATAAGTTTGTCCATTGCTTTTTTTCGATGACTAAATTCGCCTTTTTCCCGGATAGACATTTCAGCAAAAGTTAGATGAGCGCCTTCTGGAATAAATACCGGGTCATATCCAAATCCTTCGTTACCTCTTTCCTTTAATATAATTGTCCCTTCACAAATTCCTTCAAATTGGTATTCCGTCTTGTCCATCATTAATGAGATAATGGTTCTAAATCGGGCCGTTCTGTTTCCAGCATCCTCCATTTTATGAAGTAATTTCTCAATATTTGCTTTAAAGGATCTTTCATCGCCTGCATACCGGGCACTTTTTACGCCGGGTTCTCCATTTAAGTAATCTACTTCTAACCCTGTGTCTTCACTAAAGCAGTTTTGTTGGGTTAGGTTAAAAATAGTAGTAGACTTTTCTGTAGCATTGGCATCCAGCGTCTCATGAGGCTCAGGTATGTCAATATCAATTCCGGCTTCTTTTAGGGTAATGATATCAAACAGGCTTCCTAAAACCTGTCTTACCTCATCAACTTTATGCTGATTATTTGTGGCAAAAATGAGTGTATTCATAAAAAATTATATGGAAAAAATTTGTTTCAGGCAATTCCAAAGTTTCTTTTTTTCAACGTTATTGGCTTGGAATTGGGACAGTGTAGGCGCCGTTAAATAAACCTGATTGTTATATTGCTGAATTTGATAATTTGGGAAATCGATTGGTAATTCAATTTCATTGGGCGATACGCCAAATAAAAATACTTTTTCTGATTTTAATTCATTCTCCACAGTTTTATAAGTAACAAATTTATTCTTTTTGATATTTAGAATAGCTACATCTTCCATGGTTAAATTGCAGGCTGCTAAAATTCCCATTAAAAAATTTAATTGCTCATCAGGCAAATACATCGTATTCTCACTTTCCACCATTATCAGTACACGCCTGCGATTATTTCCCAGGGTAGCAAATCCATTTGAACTGCTTTTTTGTTCTTGCTTTTGTTCCGTTTTTAAATCAATTAAGGCATTTTTAAAAAGTCCCTGTAAAACAATTGGAGATAGTTGAATATTATTTAAACTCATGAAACGGCACTTTACTCTGTATTTTATTTGTTTCTTTGCTGTAAAATTAAGGAATATGATAGCAGCAGCAGATTTTAATATCTCTAAAGTAGAACACAGTAAACTGGAAGGTATCAGTTTGGAAAATGTACCCTTTGGTAAATATTTTACCGATCACATGTTGGAAGTTGATTATGACGATGGTGAATGGAAAACGCCACAAATATTGCCTTACCAACCGTTGCAATTGGACCCATCTTTGGCAGCTTTGCATTATGGACAAGCAATTTTTGAGGGTATTAAAGCTTATAAAGACCAGGCAGGTAATCCACAAATTTTTAGACCATACGATAATTTCAAAAGGTTTAACCTATCTGCTGAAAGAATGCAAATGCCTGCTGTGCCGGAAGAGATATTTATGGAAGGATTAAGGGTATTGATTGATATTGAACGCAACTGGATACCCAACCTGCCGAATCATGCGCTGTACATCCGTCCTTTTATGTTTGCTACCGATGAAGCAATTGGAGTGAAACCAAGTAGTAAATACAAATTCCTAATTATACTGAGTCCTACAGGGCCTTACTACGCTGCGCCTATGCGCATTCATGTTGAAGAAAAATATGTACGTGCAGTGGAAGGCGGTTATGGTTTTGCCAAAGCAGCGGGTAATTATGCAGGGTCATTAATGGCTTCTGCGGAAGCACATAAACTGGGCTTCGATCAGGTTTTGTGGATGGATGCTTTTGAACATAAATATGTACAGGAATGTGGTACTATGAATGTGTTTTTTATAATTGGAAATAAAGCCATCACGCCAGGTTTGGAATCGGGGACTATTTTGGAAGGTGTTACCCGGGATAGCACTATCGTCCTATTAAAAGAGATGGGTTACCAGGTGGAGGAAAGAGCCTTAAGTATAGATGAAATACAGGAGGCATACAATGCTGGCAGTTTAAATGAAATTTTTGGAACAGGAACCGCAGCTACCATATCATTGATCAAAGAATTGAAATACAGGGATTTTAGTATGAAATTTGGTGTGGAAAAATGGACGATTTCCCCGGAAGTGAAGCGAAGAATGGATGCAATTAAATATGGCCTTGAGCCAGATTTGCATGGATGGCTATATAAAATTTAATTACAATTTAAAGGGACAAATTTTATTGTCCCTTTTTTATGAATATCAGTAAATTTAAAGCAAAGAGGGACAAGGAAAAAGTACGGGATTTTCTCATGCCCGTTGCTGTCCGGGAACGTTGATTTCCTTTTTTGGGGTAGGTTTACTACTTAGGACGCCTACTTTTTTTAAAAGAAAATTACTGTCTGGTATTTTTACTTTAATAAAAATAGTAGGCCAATAAAATTGCTAAATGTTCGTTTATATTAATAGGTTCTCATTAATCCGTAATTCCGTATTCTAAATCTTTTTCTGAACCAAACCTATGAACTATGCAAAAAATTTACTTTTTTGTACAATTAGCAATATGTTTTTGTACTATTTTACCCAAGTCAACAGAAGGGCAGATTTGTGATTCTTTGAGGGCTACCTTTGCTACCTACGAATCCCGCTGCGCTGCTACAGGATCTATCAAAGTTTTTGTGACTGGGGGTTCCGGCGCTTACAAATATAAAACCTCAGGTCCGGTCAACTCTAACTACACAACAAGTGATTCCATCACCGGACTATCGGCAGGTGTTTATACAGTAACAATAAACGATATATCAACCAACTGTATATTTGCCCAAAGCAATGTGGTTGTTGCAGGCACCTACAAGGATCCACGTTTTACGCTGTCAGGTGTTCATGTAAGCTGTGATAATGGAAGCAATGCCAGTATCACGGTGAATGGACAGCAATTCGGCCGGGAGCCATTTGCGTACACCATTGTAGCGCCTTCCCCGACGGGCGTTGGTACAACAAATAATAGTGGAATTTTTACAGATTTGATTGGCGGAGATTATCGTATCAGAATGACAGACTCCTGCGGTGGAATTCAAACAAGAAGTATTACAATTAATAATTACAATTGGTGGATTGATGCCTATGCCTTTAACAAAATATCATGTGATTCAGCGTCGGGATTTATTAAAGTAGTTGATAGCAGAGGAAATGTAAGTACATTAGGTGCAATACCAGGTTTCATGTATGGATTGGTAAGGCAACCGGGTGACACAGTATGGTCTGCATCACCTACTTTTACCGCATATGTTTCCGGAATTTCATCCGTAGATATCATAGCAAAAGATGGATGTGGTATCATTAAAAAAGGTAATACTTCGTTGATATTTAATGCTTCTGTAGGAGCTGCCGTAAACTTTAGTAATCAAAACTGTTTAACTTTTACCGCTTCATTAACCAATTTAAAAAACTTTTTTATACCGGATTATTGTTTGTATGATAGCAACGATGTGCAAGTCAGTTGCAATATTAATGGAATATTTAATAACCTAACTTATGGCCGATATTGTATTAAAGCTCATGATGCCTGCCTTGACACTACCATTTTAAGATGTTTCACGGTTAGTCCTCCGCCCATATTTATTGGCAATAATGTAAATGTCTTCAGCAAAAATTGCACTACATTTTCGGCAGCTATTATTGGTCAGTTTGGGTTAACAAATCCAACTTATTGTTTGTTTGATTCGGCAAACGTAGAGGTCGGGTGCAATAGTTCTGGCGTATTCAACAATATAGCTTATGGTAGTTATTGTATAAAAACAAAAGATGGATGCAGGGATACTACCATCCTGCGATGCTTTACAGTAAAGAAGCCAAGGCCCGTTATTCCTATAACAATTACACCATCCTATATTGATTGCAATAATATTACTGTTACCGTTGGGGGCGATAGTCTTTTTTCACCCATTTTTTGTTTGTACGACACCTCCGGAGCACTAATCAGGTGTAATTCCACCGGTATTTTTGATCATCTCACACCCGGTATTCAATGTGTTACTGTTTACGATCCCTGTTATGATACTACCATATCCAGGTGCTTCAGCGTGGGGATTGCAGTTATTACGAATGACCTTACAGTAACCATCAGTAATAAAAACTGTTCAACTTTTACTGTAAAAAGTAATAGCAACAATTTGACTGCTGCTCAATATTGTCTTTATAATCAGGCTAATTCGCTCATTGGTTGCAACACTACTGGTCTTTTTAATAATCTGGCTTATGGCTTTTATTGTTTGAAAGCAAAAAACAATTGCCCTGATACACTTTTTACAAATTGCTTTACTGTATCTCCTCCATTACCATCGGTTAGAAGCAATGTGACTATTTCAGACAAAACTTGTACAACTTTTAAAGCAACAATTACCAATCAACAAAACCTTACAAGCCCACAATATTGCATTTACAATGCAAATAATGTATTGGTAAATTGCAATTCCACTGGCACTTTCAGTAATTTAATTTATGGTGAATATTGCATCAAAGTAGTCAACACCTGTTATGATACCACCATTGTAAGGTGTTTCAATTCCTGGCCAAAACCGGTCACATTAGATGTCAGTTCAAACAAGTCGTGTTCCTACGGATACTCCTCTTTTGGTATTTCAGTGGCCGGGGGAAATCTGCCGGTAAACATTAAGATATACAAACCGGACAGTAGTTTGTTTTTTGAAAAAAATTATAATTCACGTAGTATTAATATTGATAGTATTCCAGGCACACAAACCGGACAAAAGTACACTATCATTGCAACTGATTTTTGTGGTCTGGCAGATACCATACAGGCTTCAGCAATCGCAAGTATTGTAACGCATTCGGCAACTGTATTTGCACAATGCCCAAGTGCTGCCTGGCAAAATGGTTCAGGTAAAATCCAGTTAACTACCAGTACCAATATGGGGATTTTTACCGTGCGCATTATTAAAAAGAATGGCACCACGCTTTCTCCGCAGTTAGTGCCTAATTCTGTTTCCGGTGGAGTATTTACCTTCAACGATTTAGGAACCGGAACTTATATCGTAAGTTATAAATTGAATGACGCCTGTAACAGATTTTTATATGATACGGTTAAAATCGATCCTTATTATTATCCAAATTTAAACCGGTCTTCGGCCTACCAGTGCGACGTTAGTGGATTTAGTATTGGGGCTGTTGCAAACAACGGTGTTGGGCCTTTTTCTTATGAAATCATTGGTAGTTTTCCAATAAGTCCGTCCATCAATCAAGGGCCGCAGGCGAGCCCTGTATTTACAATTGATAATGGGGTAAATTATTCTTTAGTGAGGTTACGTGCATTGGATGCATGTGGAAATGCAACGCTGGGCGATGCCAGCATTTTGCCATTGGCCGATTATAAAATATTTGTGGATAGTAATTGTTTCCAGAGCACAACTACATTGTCTGTAGATACCATTTACAACTCCACCTATTCCTGGTTTAGAAAAGAGAATTATAATAGTACAGACAGTACTTTTATTGGTTCCGGGTACAGCGTATTTATTCCATTTTTATCTGCAAGCGATACTGGCACGTTTATTTGTCATTTGGTCATAAATAATGGATGTGTTAAAAGAACTTATGTATATAATTTAACCGGGCTTTGTTACATGATATTACCGGTTAACTTATCGTCCTTCGCAGGCAAGTTGGTAAATGAACAGGTTAGGTTAAAATGGAATGCAGCTAACGAAGCAGATCTTAAAAAATATATCATTGAGCGAAGTAATAACGATAATACCTATACCGAGATTGGAAGGATAAATCCAAAGGCCAATTCCCCCACATCGCAACTTTATGAATTCATCGACTCTAAGCCCGGATTGGGGAAGAATCGTTATCGGCTAAAATTACTTTACAGAGACAATTCCGTTAGCAACAGCAATTCCATATCAATCAATAGAAGCTCGGGCAGTAGTAAAATACAATGTTACCCTAATCCGGTGTCCAATATACTTACAGTGAATTTTAATTCAACGATAAAGAGCGAATACAAGGTAACCTTGTTAAACTTGCTTAACCAGGCGGTTTATGAAACTAGTTTTATAGCCGATAATAATAATGTGCTACAAATACCAAGAAACAAAGCAATTGGCAAAGGAATTTATGTTTTGAAGATTTTCAACTTAAATACCAATGAACAATTTTCAGAAAAAATTATTTTCCTTTAGTTTCTGCCCGTTCTAAGAGATAGAATTAGGGATTCATTGAAAAAGTAAAAAAAAATAATTATTAATTTTTCTTTTTTAAATGAGAATTACTACCTTTGCCGTCCAAAAAATAAAGGGTTAAAAATGCCTACTATACAACAGTTAGTTAGAAAAGGAAGAGAAATAATAAGAGCTAAAAGCAAATCAAGAGCTTTAGATGCCTGCCCGCAACGTCGTGGAGTATGTACAAGGGTGTACACAACTACCCCTAAAAAACCAAACTCCGCATTGCGTAAGGTAGCAAAGGTTCGCTTAACCAACAAAATTGAGGTTATTGCCTATATTCCGGGTGAAGGACACAATTTGCAGGAGCACTCCATCGTATTAATACGTGGCGGTAGGGTAAAAGATTTACCTGGTGTACGTTATCACATCGTTCGTGGTAGTTTAGATACTGCAGGTGTTAAAGATCGTAAGCAAAGCCGTAGTAAATATGGTACCAAGCGAGTAAAAGCTAAAAAATAATTTAATATTTCACGTTTCACGTTTATCGTTTAACGATAATAAATAAACAACAATGCGTAAGACACAACCAAAAAAAATACCGTTAGCACCCGATCCAAAGTTCAACGACAAATTAGTTACCCGTTTTGTAAATAACCTAATGTGGGCTGGTAAAAAAAGTGGAGCCTATATTATATTTTATGATGCCTTAGATAAAGTGACTAAGATTACCGGCGATAGTGGGTATGAAGTTTGGAAAAAAGCTTTAGGTAATATTACACCAGGTGTCGAGGTTCGTAGTCGTCGTATTGGGGGTGCTACTTTTCAAATACCTGCTGAGGTCCGTACCGATAGAAAAGTTTCATTGAGTATCAAATGGATGGTAAAATATAGCCGCGACAGAAATGGTCGGAGTATGTCTGACAAATTAGCAAACGAAATCGTTGCAGCAAGTAAAGGTGAAGGTGCAGCTTTCAAAAAGAAAGAAGATACCCACCGTATGGCTGAAGCAAATAAAGCTTTTGCTCACTTTAGAATTTAATCATACAAATTGAAATATTAAAAAAAGCTGCTCTGAAAAGAGTGGCTTTTTTTGTAAATTTTATAAAACAATATTATACATTGGTTGTTTCTTTTCATCAAACGTTTCAACACAAATTTACTCTACCAATTTAGTAGACTTTATTCACATTTGCAAAAAAAACTAACAACATGAGAAGAAAAATTCAGCAGTTATCCATTATTTTTATTTTTTTAAACAGTGTCATACCCGTGTTTGCGCAACAAAACATTAGCGGTAAAATTATTAATCAAAATCAGGAACCAGTGCCAGGTGCATCGATTGTGTTAACCCCTTCCAATAAAGCAACAATCACTTCAGGTAATGGAAGTTTTGAAATCGCATCGGCTACGGCGGATGTTTCAATAACAGTAAGCTGTATTGGCTTTGCTTCTAAAACAATTACCATTGGTACCAAACAAAATTTTTTAATTCAACTAGAATCACTATCCACGCAGTTGGAAGATTTTGTACTGGTAGGTAACAGAAAAGTGCAAAGAAGTAAATACAAAAGCATTGCACCTGTTGACGTAGTTAGATTATCGGACGTGCAATTACAGATACCTCAAATCGGCATCAACGAATTATTGACTCAACTGGTTCCTTCATTTAATGCTACCCGTCAATCAGCCTCAGACGGCACCGAGCATATCGATCCTGCTTCTTTGCGGGGCCTTGGACCCGATCAGGTGTTGGTTTTGGTCAATGGAAAACGCCGACATACCACTTCTTTAATAAATTACCAGAATACAGTCGGCAATGGCGCTGTAGGAACTGATTTAAATGCGATCCCATCCTCTGCTATTGAAAGAATTGAGGTATTGAGAGATGGGGCGGCAGCACAATATGGCTCGGATGCTATTGCAGGTGTTATTAATATTGTTCTTAAAAAAAATACTGGACTTGCTGTAAGTCTTACCAGTGGTGTAAGCGGACGAAATGATGGCGACGTATTTAATATAAATGCTAATTATGGCTTGGCCTTGAATAAAGAAAAAGGTTTTATCAACTTCACGTTAGAATCTAACAGCAGGGCTAAAACGTCCCGTACCCAAAATCATGATCTGATTATATTTGACCAATCATCTCTTGGTAACTTTTTTGCTTATGATTTTAATAACAACCCCGCCGCTTCCCGTGCTTATGATGACGTACAATTGGCAGCCAAAGGATTAACCCGAAATGATTTTAATTTTCAGGTAGGAGATGCAAAATCTGTAAACACCCAGGGCCTGGTTAATTTTGGATACAAAATAAATGACAAAACTGAAGTGTATGCTACCACAGGTGTGAGTGTTAGAAAAGGTACCGGCTTCGGTTTTAGACGATTGCCAAGCGAAACATCTAATGTAGTAGCAGCCCTTTTCCCTAACGGATTTCAGCCAACATTGAACTCCGATATCGTGGATGTTTCTGTTGTTGCCGGTGTAAAGCAACAAATAGGTAACTGGAAATTAGATGTCAGTAACACCTATGGTCAAAATTCATTTGGCTATAGAGTAAGAAATACCAATAACTCCTCTATGGGTAGCAGAAGTCCCACTAGTTTCGATGCAGGTAGCCATTCATTTGTTCAAAATACGGTGAATGCAGATCTTTCACGTGAATTTGTCCGTGGTCTAAATACAATTAGCCTTGCTTTTGGTGCCGAACACCGGTTCGAAAAATATCGCATTAAGGCAGGGCAGGATGAAAGCTGGAAGTTATTTGGAGACAATACTGATGGTATATCTGGATCACAGTCTTTCCCCGGTTTTACACCCGATAATGCAGTAGTGGCCAATCGTAATAGTATAGCCGGATTTGCAGATGCTGATTTTAGCTTTAATAAAAAATTGTTGTTAGGTGTTGCGGCACGATTTGAAAATTATAGCGACTTTGGAAATACAATCAATGGTAAGTTATCTGCAAGGTATGATTTCAATGATGCCTTTGCGGTAAGAGGTGCTATCAGCACAGGGTTTAGGGCTCCATCACTACACCAGCAATACTTTAGTAATTTTTATAGTGATATTGCCCAGAGTGGTGGAGGAATCGTAAACAAAGGTATTTTTCCCATTAATAGTAGTATAGCCAAAGCAATTGGTTTACCTGCATTGAAGGAAGAAACTTCCGTAAATTATAGTTTAGGCTTTACCGCAAGGCCAGTCCAAAATCTGGTGATTACCGTAGATGCTTATTTAATAGATATAAACAACAGGATTGTAATTACAAGTTCGATTACCGATCCCCGCATTGCAGCTTTAGGGGTAGAGACCGGTCGCTTTTTCACCAATGCGATTGACACAAAAACCAAGGGAATAGATGTAGTAGCAACCTACACAATCCCTTTTAACATCAATAACAAACTGGATATTTCTTTTGCTGGTAATTTTAATAAAACTGAAATTAACAGATACAACTTTCCGGCTTCTTTAAGTGGATTAAACCAGGACGATTATTTTGGTCCGGATCAGCAAAGTTTAATTGAAACAAATTATCCAAAATCAAAGCACACGCTTACTTTTAATTGGGCAGTGAAGAAATATAATTTTTTGGTTAGAAACATTTATTGGGGTGATGTAACCCGCAATGGTTTTCCTTTTGGGGAAGTACAGGTGCATCAAGGCAAGATCACAACTGATTTGGTTGCATCTTATAAAATTAAATCAGGATTTTCTTTTTCATTGGGGGCTAATAACCTGCTGGATGTATTTCCTGATCAGCAAGTATATTCAAATTCATACTTTGGTGTATTTAAATATGCCCCTGTACAAATGGGCACATTGGGGTCATTCTTTTATGCAAGGCTCAACATGCAGATCAAATAATGGATTCATTTGTTGCATGAAATTTAATTATAAAGGGACGCATGCGTCCCTTTATAATTAATAACAACGTAGTTTTATGGAAGCAGTAACATGTTGGTTAATCCTGTGAATAGAAAAAAATAAAAATAGAAACACCTGTTAATGAAAACACCCTGGTAGTCATAATAGGGAGCATCTAAATTTACAAAACCGAGTTGTTGATTTGAAAAGAAAAATAAGTATTTACACAGCCTCTGCTATTGTGGTAGCCAATATGATTGGGACAGGAGTTTTTACAAGTGTGGGCTTTCAATTATCTTCCATACAAAACACCTGGAGTATTTTATTACTTTGGCTGGTAGGGGGTATGCTGGCTTTGTTTGGTGCATTTGCCTATGCAGAATTGGGGACACATTTTAAGGAATCAGGCGGCGACTACATTTATTTATCAAGGGTTTTTCATCCCATGCTTGGATATCTTTCTGCCTGGGCCGGACTTACAGTTGGATTCTCTGCACCCGTTGCACTTGCTGCGATGGCGTTTACAAAATACCTGGCTCCTTTTGGTTTGCAGGGTAATGTCTGGCTGGCGATTATAATTATTGTTTTAATAGGACTGATGCATAGTTTTACGATTCGGCATAGTAGCAGGCTACAGAATTATTCCACTATCATCAAGGTTTTATTTATTGTCTGCCTTATCTTTTTGGGTTTTTTTATTCCAGGGAATTTGCATAGTGCCATTCATCTAGATGATGGTTGGCATAAGGAGATTTTGCAACCGGGCTTTGCGGTGTCGATGGTGTATGTAGCATTTGCTTATACTGGTTGGAACGCAGCCGCTTATGTTGTTGACGAAATTGATAACCCTCGTAAAAATCTGCCAAAGGCGCTGATAGGAAGCACACTGTTTGTTGCTGTAGTTTATGTGTTTTTTCAACTTGCCTTATTAAGAAATGCTACCGCTTTGCAAATGCAGGGTAAAGAGGAAGTAGCCTTTATTGCGTTTAATAATTTGCTGGGAAGCACAGGTGGTAAATGGGTGAGTATTTTTATTGCGATTCAGTTGGTTGCCACTATAAGTTCTTATTTATGGGTAGGTCCAAGAGTTACATGGGCAATGGCAAGAGAAAATAAATTATGGCAACCATTGGCTAAAAAAAATAAGCATGGTATTCCGGTAGCAGCAGTATGGGTGCATGTTTTTATCTCCATTTTACTTGCACTAACAGGTTCTTTTGAAAAAATATTATTGTATGCCGGATTTGTACTGCAATTGATGGCCTCCCTCACCGTTGCCACAAGTTTATTTCTAAAAGGTAGAAAGGAAGGCGTTTTCAAAAGCCCTTTTAAGCCAATACTTCAAGTGATCTTTTTAGTGTTTAATGCCTGGGTATTAATCTTCACGCTGATAGACCGCCCCGTTGAAAGTTTGATTGGATTGTTAGTATTGCTGGTAGGTGCCATGATCTATTATTTTGATAAGCCAGTTATAGATACTGAAGAAGGATAATTATCATAATTACTTCCCAACTTGTCTGTAGCAAATACTAAAAAAGAGTTCGTGCTGTTTTTGAAAACTATCTGAATCTGTTTTTTATAAAATATCACTTTAAATTTTTTGTAACTTCATTTTTCAACTAAAATTTAAACGATGAATGCCAGAAGAAATTTCGTAAAACAGTCAGCCCTGTTAGCTACCGGGTTGGCCATGAATCCATCAGAATTTTTAAAAAAGAAGGCAACGGTTGGAATACAGTTGTACACGTTAAGGGAAGATATTGTAAAAGATGTAAAAGGTGTAATCGGTGCGGTTGCTGCTGCGGGTTACAGAGAAGTAGAGACATACGGGCTAGGCCAAGACGAGCGATTCTTCGGGTTGAGTGTCAAGGACTTTGGCCAGTTGCTAAAATCCCATAACATTAAAACCCCCAGTGGGCATTATATGCCATCTGAAATGTTGTTCAATAAAGGTAATGGCGACGACGTGAAAAAGCTATGTGATGTGGGCAACACGTTAGGGCAAAGGTATATTGTAATACCCTACCTGGAGGAAGGCAGAAGGAAAACAATTGACCAATACAAAGTACTTGCGGACAAGATGAACAAGGCTGGCGAAATTTGTAAATCGGCCAACCTACAGTTAGCCTACCACAATCATGATTTTGAATTTTTGCAGATCAACGGTCAAAAAGGGTATGACATTTTAATGAATGACACCGATCAGGATTTGCTTAAACTGGAACTTGATTTGTATTGGGTGGTAAGAGCCGGACTTGATCCACTTGATCT
>Ga0335395_10001617_pt1 | contig 14021 bp, 13 predicted proteins | sample MAT02_FD_205744 | JGI IMG/M metagenome (GOLD analysis project Ga0335395, IMG submission 205744) | Freshwater microbial communities from Lake Fryxell liftoff mats and glacier meltwater in Antarctica - MAT-02 (spades assembly) (version 2) ...
CAGAGCGCCGCGGCTTCGCCACCGCCTCCACAACCGACGCTGGTGGCGATCAGGCCGCACGAGAAGATGGCGAACGAGACGAAGGAATGGCGAAGTGACATGGGGATACCTCGAGAAGTGTGAAAGGAAGCGGAATCGCGTGTTCGTGTCGGTAGATTCATGGTGTCTCTCGTCTCTTGGGTGAAAGTCCCGGGGTGGCGGGTCGCTCGCGGCGACCGGTGACGCACCCGTCAATGTATGAGCGGCGGCAGGCGGTAAAACGGACCATTACCCGGGCCTTACGGCGGTACTGAACTCCACGGTGACACGAGGGTCTGTCGCGGTGGTGCAGCGGGCTCGGCTCTTGTGTGAGAACTCCAGGGTCGAATCCGGCTCCCGGTCCTGCCCGGCGAGCACGCTGCCCGGGGCGCCGTGCAGCGGGCGATGGCGTCCGTGCTGCCTGGCGCCGCGCCCCCACCGCGAGGCGGAGGCGCGGAGACGGGCGCTCACTGGCGCGGGCGGTCGTCGACGCAATCGATGGCGATGGCGAACTCGCCCGTGACCACCTCGCCCTCGAAGTCGAGGGTGAAGCTGCCGGTCACGCGATCGCTGGTGATCTCGGTCACCTCGGCGGAGCCGCTGGTCGGCTCGACGGTCTCTCCGGAGGGGAGGAGCCAGCCGTCGAATCTGGTGCTGAGGTGGTTGCCTGAGCATTCGAATCCGTCGCAGAGGGGGTAGGTACCGGTCGTGATCGTCGGCCCGTTGAGGCTGAAGATCAGCGTCGTGGCGAGCTCGACGGGCTCAAGGATGTCCGGGCAGAACGACATAAAGTCCGCGCCGAAGAAGAACTCGAGCCGCTCGCCGTCGGCCGAGAGCTGAGTGTTGGCCAACCGGTGCACGACCAGCGCCGGGGGCGACTCGCCGAGTGAGCTGCCCTGGACGGTGCCGTCGATCTCGGCGCTGATGCGCTCGGCGTCGGGCTCAGCGCCGCACGCGACGAGCAGGAGGGGGATGGTGAGTAGCATGTTTTCGGTCTTCATCGGATGGTTCCTGAGTTTGTGGTTGGCGCGAGGAGAGGCCTCAGTTCCTCGTGAGAAGAGAAGCTTGCCCGGCAGTTGTCGCGGGCGAACGTTGTGGCGCATCGGGATGACCGTCACGTGGCAGCCCTGCTTGTCCTTGACCGTAAGGTGCACCCGGCCTCCGCCGCGCTTGCTCGCAGCGCGGCGCCGGGGACCGCTCGGGCCCTACTGCGGAAGGATGTCGCAGGCTAGGAGGCACTCCTTCTTCCCATAGCCTTGGGCGAGGCACTGCTCGTAGGCCGGGCAGTCGGGCGGCGGAGGCGGCTGCATGCACTGCTCGAGGATCGCCGCGCACTTCGCCCCATAGCCCTCGGCGAGGCACTGCTCGTAGTCCTGCTCGCATTCGATCTCGGGCGGAGGGGGCGGCTGCATGCACTGCTCGAGGATCGCCGCGCACTTCTCCTTTGGAATGCCCTCGGCGAGGCACTGCGTATATTCCTGCTCGCAGGCGTTCTCGGGCGGGGGCGGCGGCATGCAATCGTCGAGCAGCGGGGCGCACTCGTCCTCGTTGCCGCCGCTCTTGAGGCACTGGTTGAAATCGAACGTGCATTCGTCCTCGGGCGGGGGTGGCGGCTGCTCACACTGGTCGAGGATCTGCGCACACATCTTAGGGGAGTCGGTCTGCTCGACGCAATCGAGGTAGCCCTGCTCGCAGTCGCCGGGCTCGGCGTCGTCGTCGTCGCCGCAATCTTCGTCGCCGTTCTGGCCGTCGTCGTTGTCATTATCGTCGTCGCAGCCGCAGTCGCCACCCTGCTTGTTCTCGTTCTCAATATTAATATCGAGAGCGCAGGCGGGCAGGAGCAGGGCGATGAAGGCCGCGCCGAAGGTGATGCGGTGGAGACTCTGAAGGATCTGGTTTTGCATGGGGCACTCCTCGAAGGCTCGGTGGGGTTCCGATGATGAGTGCCGCGTCAGTGAGTCCGCGATCAATCGATTGTTAATAAACAAAATTCATTCGCACGCGGGCCCGACCCGGCGGAGGCGCGACCAGAGACCACGTTGTTTGGCCGTCCGCAGCCGGAGGCTCGGCCGGCCTGGGGCCCGCGCGCTTGAGCGCGCCGAGGATCTCGTCAGAGACGACAGGGACGGACGGCTGGTATGCTCGCAAGAGATGGCGTTGAGGACCAGCGCGGGGCGTGAGCCCCCCCAACGGTGCGGCCGCTGTCGGCCGGGCCGTCGCTGCCCGGGTGGGCGACCCGCGGGCTGGCGGGGCTGCTGCTGGTCGGGGCCGTGGGGTTGCCGTGGCTGGCGAGCTGGCAGGGGGTGATGAGGCGGCCGGAGGTGGAGCGGGTTGTTCGCGCGCCGGAGTTGGTGCAGTACCGACCGGAGCTGGTGCTGGTGCCGGGTGGGAAATTTCGCATGGGGAGTTCGGCGGCGGAGCGGGCCGCGTTCGCGCGGGAACTGCCGGAGGCAGGGAAGCAACGAAATGGATGACGAGCACGAGCACGACGCCGAGGTCGCGCCGCTGTACGTGTGCCGCACCGAGGTGACACGCGCGCAGTGGCGGTCGGTGATGGACACGGTCCCGGCGGAATGTGAGTACGGTTGTGATACGGGTGGGCGGATATGTCTCTTCGGACATGCTGGTGTTTGGGGGAGATGGTGTCGTCTCGACCCGTCGTGAGACATTCGGGCTAAGGGGACAGCCCGCTGCGCACGCGTCGCACATAGTCCGAGACGTGATGGCCGTATCGCTCGACAAAGGGCGCCAGGTTATCCGCACCCGTGATGCGACCGCGGCAGTTGGGGGCGCCGCAGCGGCAGGTAAAGGCCCGCATCAACGGACCGCAGAACGTGGCGTAGTCCAGGCTGATCTCCTCGCCGCGCAGCAGCGGCCGTCGCGCGACGACGTTGAGGCCCTCTAGCCAGGCGCTTGGCTCACACGAGTGTTCATAGGGACGCCAGTCTTGGGGATCATCACTCCACATACCATACACTTCGCTGGTGATCGGGTAGGCGTAGCGCTCGAACCACTCGCGCTGGACCTCCCCCCACACGCGCTCGACGTGGCGCAGTGTGACCAAGTGCTGCGCGCGCTCCTCCAGCGCATCGATGACCTCGCCCTCATGGAGGTCGCGGCTGGCGTGGAGGATAAAACCACGCCCAGGACGGAAGCGGACTTCAAAGGCGCGGCGCGCTCGCTGACAGCGCCGCTGCGCGCACATCAGGAGGTGCTCCAGCAGGCCGCGGTGCCCCCCCGGATCGCGAGCGACGATCTCGTCGGCGCTGCCGTAGTGGCCCTCCGGGTAAAAGAGGCCGCAGTTCGGGTTGATCTCAAGCATGAAGATGCGCCCATCGTGGTCGACGCGCACGTCGCAGCGGCCGTACCCGCTCCCCTGCAACGCGGCGAAGAAGCGGGAGGACGCTGCGCACAGGCGGGCCCGCAGCGCTTCGTCCGGCACTGGAAGCCAGCCGACTGCGCCATAGTCGAGCCACTTGAGCTGGAAGTGCTTGAAGCTCTCCCCGGGCGGGAAGCGACATTCCAGGGGAGCCAGCACCCAGGAGGCCTCCTCGCCCTCGCGGGGCTCGGTGACCAGCAGGGTGAACTCGCGGCCCTCGATGAACTCCTCGACCAGCGCGCCCCCGAAGCGCTCGGTCATCCGGCGCACCTCGGTCGCCAATGCACCCCAGTTGGTGACGCGAGAGGCCGGGGTCATGCCCAGGGATGAATAGCTGTTGGGGTGTTTGACGATCAGCGGAAAGCGCAGCTCGGCGGCCTGCGCCAGGTCTGTCTCGTCCCGCATTATGGCAAAGGCGGGGGTGTCCAGGCCGGCGTAGCCGGCCGCGAGCTTCATGACCTCGCGGCTGGGGTCGTAGAAGCGGCTGCCAGCACCGGTGAAGGGGAGCTCCAGCCGCTCCAAAGCTTGCACGACCTCGATCCCGGACCGATCCTCATCCCAGGAGCCGTCGCAAAGATTGACAAAAGCGTCATAGCCAGCGCGAGCCAGGCGCTGCACCTCGGCGACACCGGTGCCCTTGTGCAAAAATACGTTGTCAACCTGGTGCTCGCGCATGTGGACCCCTGGATCGCAGGCTGGGTCCAGGCCCTTAAAGGCCGACTGGGAGCGCTCGTAGGAGGGGTGTAGGACGCACAACTTCATCCATGCCACTTACCATGCGACTCGCGCGGAGGTCACCTGCAGCGACAATTCCAGGAAGCTGCCTGCTCGGTCGATTCGAGCCTCATCCACGCAAAGCGCGCTGGCGCGGCGCAGGTTGAACCAGGGGATGCGCGGGAGCAAGTGGTGCAAGTTATGGTAGGCGGTCCGGCCATGCGGGGTGAAGAGCAAGCGCAGGAGCGGCCCACGCACGTCGCGGCTGGGGCTGTGGTGGGTGTTAAAGTGCTGCATCAGGTCCACCCAGAACAGGAAGAGGGGATGGACCAGCATGAGGGGGAGCAACCAGTACCACCACAGCAGGGGGAGGGCCTGGGCCCAGGCGAGCAGCCCGCAGACGACGATCCAAAAGGCGGCGATCTTGCACGACTCGCGCGCGTCCTGGCGCAGATAAAAGAGCGTGTTGCGCAGGAAAATCCCCGTCGCATAGCCCAGCAGCGGGCGAACAAGCCAGATCCACACGCGGTAGCTCCGGCTAGACCACCTGCGTTCGTCTATGTAGTAGTAGTCATATCCAGACAGCGGCACCCCTTCCGCCTCTGTCAGGTAGCTGGCGTGGTGCGCCAGGTGCTCTTCGAGGCCGAGCTTCCTGGCCAGAAAGATGGGGTACCCATAGAAGCAGTCGAAGAGCGCATAAAGCACCTTGCCCCTAAAAAGGTTGCCGTGCTGTGCCTCATGCAACCAGTCCAGGGAGAGCGCGTTCATCCGCGAGGAGATTACGAGGACCGCGAGCGCATAACCCCACCAGGTGGGGAACTGCTCGCTGAGCAGGATGCTGGCGGCGATGAGCAGCCAGTCGGCGGTGATGCCGAGCACGGCCCGCGCGGTCGAGCTCCGCGACAGGATGCGCAGGCTGGCTCGATGGGTCCTGATTCGCTGATTGGCGTCCTCAAGGAAGGCGGCGTGGCGTGCTGGGGCCATAGGCCGGGTCTGTGGGGAGTGGGCCAATGGTCCTGGCCAGGTACGTTGGTGTTATGCAAAAAAGTAGGATCTCACGGGAGCGAGAGCCCTGTCAAGCTCGCTGTTCGTCCAACCGGCGGCGCGCCTGCTGGCGGCGCGGCCGAGATGCGCGGGAGGCGTGGCACGGGCCGGTGTGGGCCCGCTCGGTGCCCGCGCAATGTCGAGTAGGCGGATGTCCGACGGGGGTTTCGACGCTCAAACACGACGCGTACGTGGGGGCGTGTCCGAGGACTCTGGGCCCGTCGGACTTCACGGCGGCCCAGCGATTCCGCAGCGACCTCGGCCTGTATGTACATTTGCATTGCCTGGTCACCGACGGGACCTTCGGGCGACCCGGTCGCGGCCTACCTCATCGCCCTCCGCCGCGCCCGCAAGTCCAACCAGACAGGTTCTTTGGAACAGGTCGCCAAGGCCAGCCCCGGCACGCTCGTCGGCCTGCTCGCCAGCCACGCACGCCTGCTCATGGACAGCAACAAGGGCATCAACCCGCAGAGCCTCGCCCGCCTGCAAGCCTTCATCACCCGCTACCACCACGCGGACCTCAGCTACATCGCGACCCAGCAGTTGGCCGGCAATTACGACTGGCGCAGCCCCAGCGCGACCGCACCGGCCTGGGAGGCGATCGCCGCCGCGTTCCCCGAGTACCGCCCCGCGGCCCTGCACGGGCGGCCACGTCGAGGGCTTTGTCGAGCGGGTCGCGGTCGCCTGGCTTTTGGGACATGTCGTTGGCGAGGTCGCGGGTGGTGGCGACGCGGGCGCGCAGGTCGAACAGGCTGCGGTAGGCGGCGCGCAGGCGGGCTAGGGGCAGCTCGGTCTCGCCGGACAGGGCGCGCTCGCCGAGGTCGGCGGCGCCGCGCACCCCGACAACGCCGAGATCGACGAGCGCTGCGCGACCCTGCTGTTCAGCGTCGGCCAACCCGAGGGGGCCCTGCGCCACCTCGAGAGCATCGTCGAGCGCCACCCCGCCGAAGGCTCGGCCCACGCCCGCGTCGCCCGCATGCTCGAGCGCGAGGGTCGCTTCGAGGCGGCCGACCAACAGTGGCAACAAGCCATCGCCGTCGAACCCGCCGACCCGACCTCCCGCCTCGGCCGCGCCCACAACCGCCTCGCCACCGGCGACGCCGCCACGGCCCGCACCCTGGTCGAACAGGTCACCCGCGGCAAGTGGCTGGACCGCGCGAGCGACGCTCCTGGGCCGCGCGAGCGACGCTACTGGGCGGCGCGAGCGACGTGCGGGGTCGGACGCGACGCCAGGGGGCGCGCGGTCAACTGGGGAACAAGAGGACCTGGGCGGGAGGATGAGGCCGGGGTGGAGACCGCCGGCAGCACGTGGTCGACCAGCAGCGCCGCGCCTCCCGCCATTCGCCGACCCATGCACGAAGGGCAGAACCCGCGAGATAAAAACCGTCGTTCCCTCCGCTTTCTCACCGGCGAGTGTTGGGACATACTCGGCGCCCCCATGCGCATCGCTCCCATTCGCCTGTCACGGACGGACCCCGACGCCCGCAGCGACGCCCTTCACCAGATCGCCGCGGCTCATGGCGGCCGCTGTCTGTCGCCCGAATACTGCGGCGCCGACGTCCCGATCGAGCTCGAGTGCACGGCGGGGCATCGCTTCCGGTTGCCCCCCAAGCTGGTCTTCGGCGGCACGTGGTGCCAGACCTGCCGGTACCGCGGATCGGCGAAGCTTGCGAGGATACAGGCGGCGGCGGCGGCCCTCGGCGGGAAGTGCCTCGCCGAGACATTCCGCCCGGACCCCGAGACGATGCCGTTTCGCTGCGCCGAGGGGCACGTGTGGGAGGGCACCTCCGAGCGGATCAAGCGCGGCAAATGGTGCCCGCGATGCGCCGGCAAGGGCGTGACGATCGCCGACATGAACGCCTTGGCCGCGAGGTACGGCGGGCGCTGCGTGTCGGAGCATTACCGAGGCTACGACGAGCGACTCGAGTGGGAGTGTCGAGAGGGGCACCGGTTCCGGCTGCAACCGCAGAACGTCAAGACCGGATCTTGGTGCCGGACCTGCCGGGTCGAGGCCGGTATCATCGAACGCGCGATCCGCCGCGTCGAGAGCAAGGGTGGCGCGCTGTTGTCGAAGGTCGGTGTCCGAGTCGACGCGCAGCTGACGTGGCGTTGCGCCCTCGGCCACGAGTGGACCGACAGACCGAGGTCGCTCTCGTACCGCGGATGGTGCCGGATATGCCAGCCGCCCGCCAAGCGAAATTTGACGATCGAGGATATGCAGGAGCTCGCGCTCATCAACCGCGGCCGGTGCCTTTCGACGGAGTACATAGACACCGCGACCAAGCTGCAGTGGCAGTGCGCCAAGGGCCACCGCTGGTGGACGACCCCGTCGACGGTCAAATATCAGGACTCCTGGTGCCCGGACTGCGGGATCGAGCGGCAAAAGCAGAGCTTCCGCGCGAACCGCAAGGACCGCTGCTGATCGCCTTCCCCGGTTAGCATGGCCGCGCAGATGCAGGTGCAATGCGCGCGCGCCCGAAGTCCACGTCATCGCTGGCGAGCGGCTGGTGCGCCGCCGCTTCCCGGCCTCCCCGGCTAACCCGCGGGACACTCGCCGCAGACCGGAGCCGTTACGCCACCGACGGGGCGTAACGGCCCGGAGGGGCCGCGGCGGGGTAGCTGCGTGCAGCTGTGGCTCTCACCCTCCTGGTCCCAGCTCGCCGGCCACACCGCACCGATCAACGCCGGCGCCCTGCCCGGCACCTCCACCCTGCGCATGGCCGTGTCCACCTGACATTCCTCCACGTGTCCAAACGGGCACATGGTGAGCTCGTGCGAATTGCCAGCAATTCGCGAGCGGCCCATGCGCAGCGACCTCGCAGCGCGAGCCGCCACGGCGATCGTACACCCACGACCTCGCATATTGGACCGTCGCGCTTGCCCGCCCGGGCACCCGCTCTCAAAATAGCCTGACCTCCGCGTCGCCACATCTCGGAGCCTTCGCGCAACATAATCTGCCGGTGCAAGGACCAGCGACGCTCATCCATTTCATCCCCTCGCATCCGCGAAGAAGGCCTCCCTACCATGCAAACGACCACCGCCACCGGCACCGCCACCGAAACCATCAAGAGCCTCCTGCAGGGCGAAATGTCCGCCGTCGAGACTTACGAGAAGGCCCTGACCAAGGTCAACGGCGAGCCCGAGGGCACTCATCTGCACCAGATCTGCGCCGACCACACCCAGGCCGCCAGCCTCCTGCGCGACCTGCTGATCCGCCACAACGGCGACATGCCGAGCTCCTCGGGCATGTGGGGCACCTTCGCCAACGCCGTCCAGGCGACCGCCAACCTGCTCGGCGACGCCGCCGCGCTCAAGACCCTCAAGGAGGGCGAGGAGCACGGCATCAAGGACTACGAAGCCGCCCTCAACAACCCCAACGTCACCGAGGACGTCAAGGCCGTCACCCGCGACCTGCGCATGCGCTGCGAGGCCCACCTCCCGGTGCTCGACGCCCTGATCGACCGCCAGTAGCAGGCCCGCCAGTCCCACGCATACCCGGAGCCATTCGGGTGGTGAGCCGCCGCAGTGATCAGCCAGTCCCGCTTGTGGATGGGCCGCGCAAGCCCGTGAGACTCGCGCGCGGCTGGCGAACCCCCGGCTCCTCCACATGTCCAAACAGATATGTCGTGAGATTGCCGACTGGCGACGATCCGCCGCGGGCGCGATCAATCCGGGATGCGGTACACGCCGAGGTTCTCCTTGCCGGGCGGGGCCAGTTCGTCCTCGTACCATGAGGCGCACACCAGGTCCGCGCCGGGGCAGGTGTTCGGCGCGCTCACGTCGCAGAGGGGCAGGCAGCAGCCGGCGGCCTCGGGGTCGCACTCGATCGGCAGGGCGGAGGTGAGGCACGCGAGCCCGGGGTCGCACGAATTCACGAATTCGCAGGAGTCGAAGGCCTGACCCTGGTCCTCCGAGCCATCGTCGACGCAGGACCACATGTCGCCCGCGAGGATGCAGAGTTGGTCCTGCCCGCAATCTTGCCCGAGTGGATCGCAGTCGGCCAAGCAAAGCGTGAGCACGCCGCCGTTGGCGATGTTGCAGGACGTGCCCGCGCCGCAGATCGGCGCATCCGGCGTGCCCTCGCACTGCGCCACGCAGGTGCCCATCTTCGTGTCGAGGTCGACGTCCCAGCAGATCGCCCCTTTCTCGCAATTGTCGCTGGGGTCGGCCACGGAGCCCGGGTGCAGGCAGGGGCTCCCGACCGGCAGCGGCGCGGGGTCGATATCGATGCACTTGAGCGCGTTCCAGACATTTTCCCCGCTCTCATCATAGGGGACACACTTCTGGTTCGCGTCCGGGCAATCCTGGGCCCACGGATCGCAGATCGTGACCGGCTCTCCGGACTCGTCGGTGGCGCCCCCGGTGCTGCTGGACGCGTCCGTGTTGGTGCTCTCGGGGGGCGCGGCGCCGGTGCTCTGCTCGGCCGGGTCCGTCTGCCCGCCGGTGCTCTGCTCGGCCGGGTCCGTCTGCCCGCCGGTGCTCTGCTCGGCCGGGTCCGTCTGCCCGCCGGAGCTCTGGGTGTCGCCGCCTTCCAGGTCGTTGTCGAAGACCTCGCCGAGCTGCAGCTTCGGGTCGCACGCGCCGAGCGCGAGCATGGGGAGGAGACAAAGGGCGCGAAGCGAGATGTCGAGTGGTTGGATTCTCATGGTGATGTCCTTATCGATTCTTTCCCACTCCGTGGGTATTCCATTAAGGAAATCGCGAGCCCCCCGGCTTTTGCGGCGGCGGGTCCGGGCATGCCGCGACCACGCGCCCGGCGTACGCCGAACGAGGATATGTGCGCATGAACGCCGCCTTGGCCGCGAGCCCCTGCTCGGATTGGCCTACGGCGCACAGCGCCGCGATGCGCAGGGCCTGGCGCTCCTCGACGAGGCTCCCGCGCGGGAACGCCTCGGTGTAGCGGTCGAGCAGGACCAGCGCCTCGGCCGGACGATGGGCGCGGAGCGCCTCCTGAGCCCGCTGCAGCAGCGCCATCTCCGCGAGCACGGGGTCAGCCAGGTCGGCGGCGACCGGCGCGGCCGGACGCCGCGTGGCCTTGCGCCGCTTGCCGTCGCCAGCAGGCGGGCGCTCGGCTGGCGAGGGGCGATGCTTCTGCGGCGCGCTGGCGTCGGAGGGCTCGTCCGTGGCCGCGGGCGGGGTAGGAGCGGGCCCTGGTGCTGTTGGGTCGGCCGCGTCCGCGGCCACGGGCGGGGCAGGAGCGGGCTCTGGCGCTGCTCGGTTGGCCGCCGCGAGGCCGGGGTCGGTCGTCGCTGCGGCGAAGGATGAGAGCGCGCCCCGGTCACCGGCGACGTGCCCTGCGGACCACGTCCACGGCGACCCTGCTCGCCAGCCGACCAGGAGCACGAGCCCTGCCGCGAGCGCGAGCCAAGGGATGGCGACGGTGCGGCGCGCAGGTATCCGGGCGACGCGGGCCGGGGCCTCCTGCTGCGCGGCCGCCAGGGCCCGCTGGATCCTCGCCTTGGTGGCCGCGGACGGGGCCTCGCAGGTCTTGTAACCCGCGATCAATGCACGCACCAGGTTATCATCATTGTGCATGTGGTCTCCTATTGTTCCCGGGCGTTGAGGCGCTGACTGTATTGCTCGAGCTTGATCCGCGCCGCACGCAGGCGAGAGAACACGGTGCCGAGCGGGACGGCCAGCGCCTCGGCGATCTCCGGCGATGTGAGGCCCTCGATGTCGGCGAGCACGAACACGATGCGCTTGTCGACATCGAGCTGGTCGAGGAACTGCTGCATGAGCGTGGCCGCTTGTTGGACCTGGAACGCCGCGTCCGGGCCGCGCCCGGGGAGCGGGGGCGGGACCGCGGACTGGTGCCGCTCGCGCCGCGTGTGCGTGCGGTGGTGCTGGAGCGCGACGTTGCGGGTGATGCCGAACAGCCACGCGCGCATCGAGAGGCCGGCCTTGAAGGTGTGCAGCCGGCGGTGGACGACCAGGAACACATCCTGGGCGACATCGTCGGCGTCGTCGGGCGCGAGCCCGAAGATCCGGGCGAGTCGCCACACGAAGTCGAGGTGCTGGCTGAAGACATCACGCAGGGCAGGGATGTCGCGCTCGACATTGCACGTCGCCGCGAACGCCCCGGAGGGTCGGAGCGTGTCGAAGGTCTTGCTCACCAAGCTATTGTTCGCCGCCCGGGTCGCATCGCATTAACTCTGGCGACGTTTTTCTCGTCGCGGTCGCTCAGGGGAATCTCGCCTCGACCAGGAAGTAGCCACGAAACGCGGCCAGGCCGATCCGGTAGGCCTCGATGTCCTCGTTGAACACGAGTCGCGGACGATGTAGCGCGATCGCCAGCTCGGCGGCGAGGATCAGGGCCCCGTGCCCCCGCAACGCCCGGGGCGCCCAGCCCACGCCGGCACCGGCGATCGCGGCGCCCCACAGGCCGCGCCGCGTGAAGTTGACGTCCGCGCCGATGCCGGCGGTTCGCAGCGCGCCGAGCTCGACCCCGAGGTACAGCGGCACCTCCAGCGGGCCAGCGCGCAGCACCGGGCCGGCGCGCAGCGTCGCGGCGTGCGCCGAGAGCTCGCTCAAGAGGCCCGGGCGCGTCGGCACGGGCACCCGCGTGGGAAACCAGCGCGCGTAGCCCAGCGCGACGCGCAGGCGCGGCCAGAGCAGACCGAACGCGGCCGCGAGACCGACCCCGACCGGCATCATGCCGACTTGCAGGCCCGGGCCGAGCTGCAAGAGCCCGCGCGGGGTGAGGCGTGGCCGCGTCGGCCGATCGTCGAGAGTCCCGGGCGGGCGCTCCGTCGGCGCCGGTTCGGCGGGCGTGTCCACGGGCACGGATGTGGGTCCGGCTGTGGGCACGAGGTCGGGCTCGACCGGGCCCGGCTCCGGCGCGGGTGCGGGGTCCAGGCCGCCAGCCGCGGGGTCGATGGCGATCGCCACGATGAAGGCGGCGGCGCGGGTCGCCGCCTCACAGCTATCGGTCGTCAGGGTGCGCTCGAGCGCGCGGCCCTCGACGGTGAGCAGGACGACGAGGTGCCAGCCGTCGTCGCGCCGCTCGACGCGGGCCCGGATGTCGGCGACCTTCATCGGCGCGTCGGCGCCGATGAGGCGCACGACCTCGGCCTGCAACACGCCGACGTCAGGACACCCTGCCGGCACGTCCCAGGCGATCGTGGGGGCAGCGCCCGCGAGCGAGGGCTGCGGGGCACCAGCAAGGGCAATGAAGGCCGCAATGCCGAGGATACGGCGAGAGTGCGAGGACCGACGCATGCAGCCGATGCAGGATACGTGAGCCAGCTTTTGATGCAATGCGGGGCGCCTGCGGTCGCGTGGCACAAGTCGCGGCGACCATTGGTCCGCGTCAACGCCGCACCAATGCCAGATCGGCGGGGCTTGCAGCGCGTTGGGTGTCGAGGCGCTCACGCACCGTGATCGCCCGCTCCCGTCGTGCCAGCACCCGCTCTCGGCACGACGAGGGCGGCGATGCATTCGCTATCACACCCCCTGACGGCCACGGCCTGCATCCTCGTCGCCTACGTCCCGCGGCAGACCCACGACTGCGACGCAGCCGTGCTCGTGCGTCGGCACCTTCCGGGTTTCCTCGCGCCTCGAGGAGGGCGGCCATACGCTCCCGGAGCGTGGGACCTTGAGCGCGAACCAGAAGGTGTTGCCCGCCGGTCGCATGGCGTCGGCGGTCCCCGAGCCGCCCCGCGGCCGCGGTCCGGCCTGACCTGGGCGCATCCAGGTCAGGGCGCGAGCTTACGAGCGGCCTCGCGATCGCTCATGGACATGAATGAATCGACCACCACGCTCCAATTTTGCGGATCGGTGATCTTGTCGCGCAGGATCTTCAGGGCATCCATCTTGTCGCCGCCGAAGCTAAACAGGTCGATCACCTGCTTCGCCTCGGCCGCGCCCAGGCGCGCCCCCTTGCTCGCCACCGTGAGCGCCGAGAGCATTTCCGCCGAGAACGACTCGGCCTCAACCGCCGCGACGATGCGGCCGAGGTCGCTGGTCATCGCTGGCGCGGGCGAAGGCGAAGGCGAAGGATTGGCCGCCTCACGCCTGGCCGCCTCGCGCTCGGCCGCGAGGTGGGCATCCTCGCGCTCGGTCGCGAGGCGGGCATCCTCACGCTCGGCGACGGCGCGGGCCTCGGCCGTCTTCTTCGCCTCGGCGATGCTCTCATTCGCTACGAACGCGAGCACGCGGGCGGCGTAGCGGGTCGACCTGCGGACCTTGCTCGGGGTGACGCACCACGATTCGGCGCGCATCGAGATCGGCGCGCCGCCGAGGCTATCCCAGGCGAGGCCGGCGGATTGCATCGCCATGCCGTTGGCGTTGCCGAGCGCGTTGTTGCGGGCGCGCTGTTCCGACCTGGCGTTGTTGCTGCGACCGACCACATAGACGCCGCCCTCGGCGGTCGGGACCTCGGTGGCCCACTTCGGGCAGGTGTCGACCGCGCCCTGGGCGTAGGCGGTCGGGTTGATCTTGAAGGCGAAGTAGACCGGGTCGGGGAACTCCGCGACCCGCTTCCAGTCGGCCGCGCGGCCGACCCCGCCGCCGCCGTTGACCCCGCTGGAAGGATTAGCCCCGGAGACATCGACCCTCGTCTCCTGGTTGGCCTCGTGGAGCAGCGAGCCGGTGCCCTGGATGAATTCGCCGATGAATCGGTCCGTACACTGATCGGGCTGGGTTTTGCAGCAGGCCGCGAAGGCCTCGGGATCGGGGATCTCGGCCACGATCTTGCCTGTGAGGCGATATTCGGCCCGCGCGCTGCGGCTCGACTGGTGACTGGCCGACGCGTCGACGATCACCGGGATCCCGATGCGCGCCGCCACCTGGGTGCTGACGCTGAGGTCCTCGGCGAACGAGACCCCGCCGCCGTCGATGAAGCGGGTCGTGATGTGCTTCGAGCAGG